>MTLC01002372.1_pt1 | contig 38480 bp, 35 predicted proteins | sample 1982451 | NCBI WGS metagenome assembly MTLC01 (sample SAMN05710165, study PRJNA340218) | biofilm metagenome | isolation source: sample SPH anode biofilm adapted to +100 mV | place: USA | collected 2012-02-03 | reverse complement strand
CATGACAATGGATGATTGGGCAAAACGGCTTGACAAGTTTCTGGAAGCCGATGACCGTGATATTTTGCAGAACAGTGGGAAAGTTACCGCACAAATTGCAAAGTCCTTTGCTGAAAGTGAATTTGAGAAATATCGCATAGTGCAGGATAGTTTGTTTGAGTCTGAATTCGATAAAGAAATAAAACGAATTGACGGAAAACAAAACTTATCCTGAAAAGATGATTTTATAAAATAATATAAACGCAGAATATTCGCTAGATTATTCTAATATTTCTATAAATGGTATTCACTAGGGTACCTCCAGATCACTCGCCACAAAAACAAAAAAACCCTGTTATCCAGGGCTTTTTGTATTCATGTCGATTATAATTAGCTACTTTTTAACAATCTTAAAAGTTTGCTGGGTTGTTTTAGTCTCAAACTGTAGAATATATAATCCGGAAGGCCAATTGGATGTACTGATAGTTTTAGTACCTGCAACTAGATCAAACTTCTCCATTTCTACTCCTGATAATGAATAAATACGAACTGTACCATTAAGTTTTGAATCAAAACTTAGTACATCAGTAACAGGATTAGGATATGCATAAAAATCACCTCCTTTACCAATGGAAGAGATACCAACATGAGCCATATCAAACTTATCAGCATTCAAAACATCTTTTGTATTGTCATTCTGAAGGAAACAAATAAATTCACAATTATCTTCGACTACACCATCTGGTATAGTAAATTCAATCTCTTTAGTAAATTCATCTCCAGAAGAAAAATCCAGACTAACTCCTGTTGCATCAGGATACATTCCTCTGCAAACATAATTGAGTTCAGTCTGCCCCTGCCAATTATAACTAATGTCAGATTCTACCAAAGCAGTCCTGAGTTGCACTGTATTATCAAAGAATGGCCATTGCTTAGTTGCAACAATTGTTGCCGAGTAGGTATTATCTCCAATTTTCTCAATTTGACTAACTATAACACCGGCAACTGTTTTTACAGACATGGCGGTATCATAGAGAGGAAGATACTTGTCATAAATACTTGTAGTATGACTTCCACCGATATATGAATAGATTCCGTCAACAATTGTTGTGGGATAAGAAGAAATGCTATAATAATCTTCTACGCGGATCTTTCCGGCAGGGATCTGAAAGATATCATTACCTTCATTATGGTATTCAATACCAGCCACCTTTTTACCGTTAGCAATCAAATCATCAAGACCCAAAGCAGCACCAGGGCAATATTGACACCATGTTCCCGTTCCAATTTCAAAAAGAACATAACTTCTATCGACACCACCCTCGATCGTTGCTTGTGCAGGATCAGATGGAGGAGTTAATCCTGTTCCCGGGAAATGTGCACTTACCGTATATGTATAGGTACGAGGGAATAAGCCATTATCGACGAATGTAGTTGAGGTTATATTATCATTTATAACAATACCGTCCCTTTTCAACACATAGTAATCAGGGGTAGTACCAGATGCAGGCTCCCAGTTTAAAGTAATATAATTTTCATTTGGGACAGCAGTAAGGTTAATAGGAGAACTCTGAGTGGGATACTGATAATACACAACATTATCCATATTCCATTTTATACCAGGGTGAACCCCAATAAAACAAAATGCCCCAATTCCTGCGCTGCAACTATTAGTCCATTGTCCGGAATATAAAAGAACATCATCTTTGAAATAACTGACAGAGTCTTTATCAACATCAATGACCACGGCAAAATTGAACCAACTATTATGCTCAAAGGTACCGATGTCAATAGAGCCCCCACCGACGTAATCAGTAATTAACACTTTATTATCACTGCTAAACAGTAAAGCCCAAGGTAAGTTGAAGGTTTGATATGTATTACATAACCCAATAAAAGCCTCAGAACCATTAAAAATGAAAGCGTCAAATGAGACTCGATGTTTACCATAATCTTTATCGCCCAGAAAAAGAACCAACTGACTAGATTCTTTAATTCTTACGGCATTAGCCTGGCTTACTGCATAATCATTTACGACCTCAACATCATATTCAGATCCCGGGTCGCCATAATCAAGGAGCCAATATGGAGAGTTTACAGCTTGGACGAACTTTGTTCCTACTGAGTAGGAATCAAAATTTTCGTCAACTAAATTTTGTGCATTTATACCACTTATAACAACTAGTAGCATAAGCAAAGTGAGAAGTCTTTTCATAACATGGATTTTAGGAAATGATGTTTTTGGTTAGAATCTATTTACCATAAAGTTTTTTAGGATTTTCATCCTTATCGACTTTAGAGGATAAGTTAATTTCGGTAATCAATCTTTTTAGAACCTGATTCTGTATTTCTTTCTTTTCAATGAAATTCTGAATCCCCTGAGATTTAATCTCATTCTTATCGTAGTTCTTCAAATGTTTATCTCGCTTCGACATACAGAATACTTTTAGTCGTGATTTGCACGTAAAATTATCCTGATCTATTCCCCTTCCCTAACATTCAACTACTACAAAACCTTATCAAAATACAATTTCAGAGCTTAACATTACCTTAACAATAATATTAAACTCATAATTATCAATAAATTAAAAAATCAGATTTGCGAGAGAAAAGTAATCAGATTGGTTTGGGTATTTGATATTCCCAACTTCTTTCTCAGTCGGTGTCTGGCAATCTCAATGGCTGAGACCTGTTGTCCTGTAAGCTCACTAATATCCTTTGAAGACATATTCAATTTGAGAAAGGCGCACAATTTTAATTCATTGGGAGTAAGGTCTGGAAATTTTTCGGTAAGACGAGAATAGTATAACCCATGAACCTGGATAAAGCGTTTTTCAAACTCTTCCCATATTTTACTATCAATCGTATGTTCTATATCTTTTCCTAGCTGATAAATCTCCTCTTTTGTTTCTTCATTATCAGAATTTTGTTCAATCGAAAGCAGCTTCCTTCCAAATTCAGAGAGAATCTCATTCTTCTTTATCAAATTCATCACATTGAGTGTAAGCTCTTTGTTCTTAAAATCAACTTCATCTTGTAATCGTTGTTGTTCAAGCAGGGCGTTTTTGGCTTTCATTTTCTGTTTTGCCAGTAGTAATAAAATTATTAAAATGCTTAAAAACAGCGTAACAAAAACAATTACGATAATGAAATTGTGTTTTTGTTGAACAATTCTCTTCTCCTGTTCTCTTTTATCAAAAGAATACTGAAGTTCCAGTTGCGCTAGTTTCACTAGACTTTCATCCAATTTTAAGCTATCATTTAACTCATATTGGATTGATCTGTAATAATAGGCATTCTTAATATCATTCCTTTCAAGAGAAACATCATGAAGGAATTTAGCTGCTTCGATTTTTATCTTTCTAAAATGATATTTATCAGCAATATCAAAAGATTTCTTTGTGAACTCGATCCCATGGAGGGTATCCCCTATACTTACATAATAATCTGAGAGATCCAGATAGACCAACGCAAGATTTGAATAACTCTTCATAGTGATGAAGACCTGGCATGCCTTATTAAAGTAGTATATTGCTGAATCAGGATATTGTTTACTCTCTTTGAATATACCACCGAGATTCTGATAGTTAATCCCTTCCCAAATCTTTAAACCAAATCTTTTGTTTATGAAGATTGCTTCCCTGATATAATTACCAACTTCTGAGAATTTTCCAAGACAAGCATAACATGCAGCAACGTTGTTAAGGTTGCGACTTATACCAATTGTATCATTTATAGATTTGGAAAGATCAAGTGATTTCAGAACGTATTCAAGAGTCCTATCATACTTTTTCTGTACAAAATAGAGATTTCCAATATTGCTAAAAGCACTGGAGATTCCCTTTTTATTAGATAATTCCTCGAAAAGGCGAAGGCAGGTATAGAAATTTTCTGAGCTAACTTCATATTTGCCAATATCCATATTGATTCGACCTAAAATACGATAGGCCTCAGCAAGAAATCCTTTGTTATCCAGTTCAGTGGCATAGTCAATCGATTTAGAAACATAGCCCATCGAAAGATTATATTCAGAATTTAAGTAATACATATCTGCCATCCGGATAGTGGCTTCCAGCTTTTGATCCAGTCCTTTACTTATCCTGTAGGCTCTCTGAATATAGTTGAGTGCTTCATCAGGACAGTTATATTTCATCAAATCTGTCAGTTTTACCAAAATCTTAAACTGTATCTCCTGATCACGCTGATTTATCAACTCCTTCTTTAAACTATCTATATTATGTTGATTTTGAGCATTGCAATTAAGTAACAATGATAGCAGAACAACTATGACTGATGAAATTGACTTTAACATACTTTGAAAATTATATCTAAAAATCAGACCGATCATCAACACATTTTAGATAAGTTAGAGTGGTATTTGATTAGTATATCTGAATTTATCATTACTAACAAAGGTACTCTATTTCATTAATCTGCTCATTAAGATGGAAGCAGCCCAATATTTGTTCTACACTAGGGGTAATTCATTAATATTCTAATCAATAATAACAATCAGGAAAATAGGCAGTTCATCCAAATTTTAGCCCCTCTGTTTGATGCATAAAACACCTTCTCATAACACAATCTCAACTCTCAAAAAAAAATCGAGGACTCTATCATCTTGATAAAATCCTCGATTTGGTGATCCGGATTGGATTCGAACCAATGACCCGCAGCTTAGAAGGCTGCTGCTCTATCCAGCTGAGCTACCGGACCAAAACCGGGTGCAAAGATATCAATTCTCACCGAATTATTCAAACAGAATCAAAAAAAAGGCCGAAAGAATCTCTTTCGGCCAACAAATAAACACATACCTAAATGATAATCAATTATTGATTTGAATAGATATAAGATGAGTTTCTGTATCCCGATAGGTCTTTATACCAATCATAATAGCTAGCTCCGCTACTCTGTGCCCATGGAATAAACTTCAGATAAGCATCATTCACCGGGGTCTTCTCAATCGGATATTGGAACTCTTCTATGATGTTGATTGCCCATGGAAGGTTATTGTAAGTCTTATAGTATTTGCCCTGTGCAGGATTTGTCTTATCATGAGCGGTCCCAAACAAGGTCTCATCAGCTAGTGTGGTTGGGGTCTTATCAGCAAGATGCACCTCTCTACCGCGATTCTGATTTACAAAGATGAAAGGATTAAATGGCGCACTTCCTAATGATGAGGTTGCAATTGGCGATGTAAAGACCACTGCTAAATCCATCTCAACGGGTGTTACATAAGGAGATCCGGGAGTTGTATTGGCTCCGGTACCGCCTCCATGTGATGGCATATACTTAGCTGATTCATCAAAGGCGATAAGTACTGCTTTAGTTTGACCTGCTTCTGTACCATTTGCATTCAATGTAACAGCACTACCTGTGATCTGAGAACCTGTAACAGAAGCCACCTGTTCTGGGGCAATTGGCAGTTCAAAACCAAAACCATTATTATAACTAGCGCCTTTAGCGGTCATTTTAAGATGGAAATTCATATCCAGAACCTTATTAGAGGCATTAGCCACCTGCTTAATACGATAACCCATTACCAAGTCGTTGAAATCATAGTCGCCTTTACCAGGCCATAAATCCTCGAATGCTAATGTTGCCATACCGTTTTGTGAGGGGTAATAGATATTAAATGCACGCTGTGGATCATTGGGGTAATCGTCGAAGTTATTTGGAACACCATCACCATCACTATCGGTTGAGGTATAGGTTACCGTAGGCATGTTGGTAGTATTGATAGCTACAATAGGATTAGATGTTACATAGAACATAGCATCATTAAAGTCATTATCGCTTCCACTATCTCTTCTCATATCTTCAATACCAATCAGAACGATATCGCGTCCAAGGTCATGAAGAAGTACAAAATGTTGTTTTAGATCAGCACTAGCCTCGGGATTAAAATCGTTGTCTGAATATACCTTATGTGTTCCATTACCTACAGAGCCATTAGACCAACCATTTGCAATTAACACCCAGGCAATTTCTGTATTGGCAGGAAACTCGCCGATTTTAACTTTCATACCGGTAGATAAACCACCACCTGAACCATTAAAGCTTACATTAGGATAGACAATCTTAATATCCTGAATTGCGGCAGCTGAAGCAGGACGTTGTCCTTTAGGATAGGTGTAATAACCAAGCGTATTTGTCCAACCGGCACCCTCATGAACGAAGGTCACCCATACCTCTGCAGCCTCATCCAAAACACAGTTGGTTTCATTGCTTCCTGCAAGATACTGTGGATGGTATTGTGGAACAGGTTGTCTCTCGGGGAAGGTAGCATTAACGTCAGCCATAAATGCCGGGTCGATAACATCAATCCCCACTAAGTAGTTAGGCACACCACTGTTTGTATAGGTTCCTAAATAACTGTAACCAGGTACAACTGAACCTGTAAGTGCACTCTTCTCAGTGGATGGTTTATACTTGCCACCAATGGCAGCAGTAATAGTACGATTTACAATCTCAACTTCAGTTTGATCAGGCAATCCTAAATAGGCAGTAACGACATAGACCTTCTCTAAAGCATCGGCCAATGTAAGTTTTGTGTTTAAAAACCCGTCGTTGCCAGTCATACCACTCATAATCAAATCCCCGCTAATCGCTCCTGATTCATCCTGAGTAATTGATTTGTATATGTCAAAGCGAACGCCCGCTAATGGAGCATCCTGATTATTCAAGGCTCTGAGAGTTACAGCAACCTCATGCCCTGTTGCCCAGTCGAATGTCTCGCTGGCTTTAAGATCGTCAAGCGTACTTACTGTAGTGTTGTCATCAATAGGAGTCTCGTCCTTGTTGCAAGAAGCTAATACAGATAAAAAGAGAAGGACTGCTCCTAGTACAAGAACAATCTTTAAGGCGCTTCTAAAAATCTCTGGGGTGGAATAATTACGTATCATGTTAGGGATGTTTATTTGTTGCGACAAATCTAACAACACCGATACGTCATTAATAGTGGAATTTGGTTTCTGATTCATTTTATTAGGTATATGTATTCATTCAGCATTTGTCTGTAAAGAGACCTTAAACAAATCTCTCATTCTATCGTAAAGGTAAGCAGAACAGTAGGAGATTAAAAGTGTTCAAAACCTATATCTGAATAAAAAAAACGAACTTTGCAGCATCAATTTCTATTGAGTTAAAAGAAGTGTTTCAAACTACATCAAATAAAAGCCTTTCCACATCTAATATTACCCATTCGGAAAGCAATAAACAGTTTAAGGCGACGAAAGAGAGCGAACAGTATCGCGAGATCAGGGCTGGCATCTTCCTATCAGGGCTCTCTGTCTTTGCTCAGCTCTATCTCTTCCAACCGCTTTTACCCCAGTTATGCCATAGCTACCAGATTAGTCCTGCTTCTAGTGCATGGACTGTCTCAGGCTCAACACTTGGCATGGCACTAGGTCTTTTTGTATTCTCATTCAAAGCTGATACCTACTCCCGAAAGCGTCTTATGACCTTCTCTCTAATCACTTCATCTCTTTTGACAATTAGCTCAGCTTTTGCCCCCTTCTTCGAGCTTCTTGTAGGAATCAATACCCTGAAAGGATTTCTCTTAAGCGGAGTATCAGCCGTTGCACTAGCCTATCTGGCCGAAGAGGTTAGTCCTGCCATACTTGGACAAGCAATAGCGCTTTACCTAAGCGGGAATGCCATTGGAGGCATGTCAGGCCGAATGCTTGTGACCCTCTTTAGCGGTTGGTTTGGTTGGCATAATGCTGTGGTAATAGTGGGCATCCTAAGCCTTATTCTGGGGGTATTATTTGTCATTAAGCTGCCTGCTTCTCAACACTTCATTCCTGAGCCGGTGGACATTAAACGAAAGATTAGACAGATGTCCGCTTTTATGCATAATCTTGTTATGATCCGCATATTCCTTGCCGCAACCCTATTCATGGGTGCCTTTGTTGCCGTGTACAACTATCTTGGATTCAGACTTGAAGCCCCACCCTTCTCACTCCCTCACTATATTGTTGCCTCTGTCTTCCTAATGTATACCATTGGAGTAGTTGGAACCATTGCGGCAGGCAGGTTATCTGATAAAATCGCACCTACAAGACTGATAAAATTATCATTACTATTACTCGCAGTCGGGATTATATCTCTGCTTACAGGAGATCTAGCAGTACTGGTCATTGGATTGGGGATAATGACACTTGGATTCTTTGCCACCCACACCCTTGCCAGTAAGATCATTTCTCAAACCGCAAAAGAGGGAAAGAGCTCGGCTACTTCAATATATTGGCTATTTTACTATGCTGGGTCATCGGTCATAGGGACTAGCACAGGGATGATTTTATCTTCATTTGGATGGGATTTCCTTATCTACAGCCTATTCATGATATCTTTAATAGCAATGGCATTAATCTGGAGAATAAAACAGCCAACCTCCACCACTCTCAAAAAAACTTAAAATGCACCGGGCATTAGCTCAAATACTCAATATTCTTTAGGACAAACTCACCATAACAGAGCTCCTCGTCTGGTTTGTCATATATCAGCTTAGCCCTGCCGGGCAGATGATAGCCGTTAATATCAGTATAATGCTCTATGGGAGTTCGCCAGGGATAAAGATGGTACTCTATGCCATTTGTATCATAACGATCATTCGAGATAAAATCTACCAACTCACCTGCTTCATTAAAGGTTAAAACAGCCGAGATAGTATGTGGCCCATTTGAGAAGATTGCCTTAATACGACTATTATCCAACACCTGCCAACTAATTCTTTTATCAATCAAGGAAGCCGGAGCCATCACACACATATCGTTGAACAGGGTCACCGTTTCGCTTTGATCCAACTTCAATCCTGAGGCATCAACAACCTTAAAGAGGCCGAGCAATCTGACTCTGAAAGTTGCCGTGTATTCTTTAAAAAAGTGCAATCCATAGGCAGGAATACCCATCTTTTTAGCAACAATATAGAACAACCGGGTGGAAGGCTCTATAATATTATACTGCGATGAGTTCATCTTCATAAAAGGCTCACTCGACTTTCCTCTAATCCCACCGGAAAACTCAGCCTTAAACCCTATGATTTTAGGCTTACCAACGAATCCCGATAACACTATATAATTCCTAATCAATTCAGGAAGATCCATTAAATCCTCCATCTGAAGAATCTCAGGTTTAGACTTTGCTAAGCCGGTTAAAGCCTTTGAGACCTCCTTTCTGAACTCACTCCTCATTCTACCCATGAATAATCAGCGATTTGGTTATAATTAAACGTTATTTCTGCCAAATAATCATTCCCCCGGTTGATCAAACTTAAAAAGCCATCCAGGCTTATTAAACCCTTTTCATTGCCTCCTTCTTATACTCCTCCGGCATCTTTTCAATAGCATACCTGAGGGCAGTTCTAGGCATCGTACTTCTCCTATTCATCACAAATTCAAATACCTCATCCAGATGGTTATGGCTTAAGGCTTTTAACATCCAACCATATCCCTTCTGAACCATATCATCTTTATCTAATAACAAACGATCGGCTATTCTAAAAATCTCATCCTTAAACAAACCCTTCTTAGCAGGAATAATCAATGAAACAGCAGAAGCCCTTTTTACCCATCGATTCTCAGATTGGGTCATCTCAATTAAGTTATTGAGAAACACAGGGTATTTCATGATAACGTCGCCCATATTGTGGTTACACAACGTATCACAAGCAGCCCAATTAGTAACATAGCGCTCAACCCACCCTTTAAATAGCTCGAAATCTTCTGGCTTATAGTACTTCTTTTGACGATAAGACCAATTACAGGCAACAAAACTCTCCTCCATTATACCCGACTGCCAAAGCTCTTCACAAAGCTCAAAAACCTCACTCTTTGGCAACCCCTTAACCTCTTCATAATACCTCTTTGACAACTCAGTAACCTGAGCCGACCTTATTCCATAAACCTCTACAGCCTCCTTAAAGTACCTCTGACTGGCCGCCTTAAACTTCTCATCAGCAACCTTTCTAAACTCATCACGCAGATTTTCAATAACTGTATGCATATTCAATTACCTTTTTGTTAGATTTCAATTAACAAAGGTAATCACAAGAGGCTTTATCAGGAAACATCATCAGAACTCTCTGAAGAATCAGCCAAATCATTCGGCCAAAAGCTCTAGCGAATGAGCAATAGTTGGAATTATTACAGATAGATACTCTCTGACTGCCTTAACACTTCCAGGCAAGAGATAAACTAGGGTTTTATTCTTAACACCGGCGACACTACGACTTAGAAGTGCCAGCGGGTTATCAGCACCATATTTCACCCTTACAAACTCCATAATACCTGGAATCTCTTTATCGAGCATCGGTTTAATGACCTCCACAGTGATATCACGAGCCGACAACCCTGTGCCGCCAGTTGTCACCACAATATCAACAGAGGAGAAAACCTCCAGAAATATTTCACGAAGTCTTGACCTATCATCAGGGATTAAGGTTGACCCAATCTCTATCTCATGACCTGACTCTTCAAAGAAACGGGTAAGTATCGCGACTATTTCAGGACCGGATCTATCTTCATATTGACCCGTGAAAGCCCTATCAGACAAGGTAATTACATGTACTTTATATCTTAATTTCATCATATTTTTATCTAATCCTGATACAATCAACCTTTGCACCCGTGTTAAGCATGCCTACTCCGGCAGCAACCTTATAAATCACGTTTGATACTGCCAAGGCAAAGTGATGTGATGATCCATTATAATTCACACGGTTAACCGTCCCATCGGAGGTCACATATCCTAATTCCCATTTCTCTCTTTCACTCTTTTTACGGGAATAGTCAAACCCCAACTGAAACGACATCAATTTAAGAGGGTGATCAACACCATAACTTCTCCTTATCCATGATCTCACAAGCAGATCAAACTGAACGAAGGCAGCTAATGGATTACCAGGAAGGCCAAAAACCACTCTGCCCATTTTAGTGACTCCAAACAACATAGGTTTACCGGGCTGAATAGCAACCCCCTGGAAGAGTATCTCAACACCAGCCTTGACCAATAAAGAGGGGATAAAATCAAAGTCGCCCGCAGCAACCCCGCCACTTAAAATAGTCACCTCATTCTCAGCTATCGACTGCCGGATCACCCTCTCAATTTCTTCAGGACTATCAGGAACTATCCCATAATTTACTGGTATAGCCCCAGCATCAATAACCTGGGCTATAATCTGAAATCCGTTACTATTTCTAATCTGACTACCCACAGGAGTGGCATCGGGCGATACCAACTCACTTCCTGTCGAGATAATCCCACACTTTACCTCCTTTGCTACCTTCACAGATAATCGCCCGGAGGAGGCTAGAATCCCGATATCAGCCGGAGATAATACAGTACCCTTCTTTAATACTAACTCTCCTTCAGAGACATCCTCACCCTTGTAACAGATATTATCTTTTGAAGATTGGCCTACAAACCGAACCATTCCATGGTCGTCAATACCGGCATCCTCAAGCCTAAAAATCATATCAGATTGTGGTGGCATCATGGCTCCTGTCATTACCTTCGAGCAGGTTCCTTCAAGAATTGGCTTCGTTGGAACAGTCCCGGCTGGAATAACCTCATTTAGCAGAAGTTTCTTATTCAAATCATCCCTACGACAAGCATAACCGTCGACTGCGGCTTTATCAAACGGGGGTATTGGGATATCACATATTATATCCTCCTGCAATACTTTGCCCGGAGCATCGATAATCGAGACTAAACAATCTACTGGCGTCTGAACTGTCTTCAACACAATTTCCAAGGCGCTATCAGGTAAAATCAACTTTGCCATAACAAAACAGATTACAATTAATTATCTACTCCAGAATCACTCAATGCCTTTTTCAAAATATCCGGCAAAAGCGATATCTCTTCTGATCCACAAGAATAGTGAGCGGCATTAATTATGCTATAGTGCTTCAAAACCTCCTCAACGAAAGCTTTTCTAACTGCCATGACTATCACAACATTTGCCATAAGCAGACTTCGCACAACTTCATCCCAGCCCCTGCCCTCAAGCTCCAATTTACCAACCTCATCGATAAATATCACTGCTGGCGTTAAGGACTGCTCCTCAATGATATCGGTTGCTCGTTTTATCACAACAGGATCTAACCAGAATCTGCCAATTTTATAAAACCCTGTCTGCTCAGCTTCAGTTATTAGCAGCTGTCGGCGACCATCAACGACCCCCTCTAAGTAATAGCCAATCGTCTTTCCATCAACGATAATCCTGGGAGAGATAAACCCTCCAATTCTAACATTCGCATTTTTCAATTTGTCGATGACTTCAATAAGAGAACTCGTTTTCCCCTCTTCTTTCTCTCCTGAGACAATAAAAACCTTACCGCCCATGCTAGAATAACTTTTTAGCTGCTCCTCAGCATGGCTCAAAAGCAGATAGACCACTGAAACGGGTCTTCCGAAAAACTCCTTAGCAGAGGGTAATCTCGAGAGCACATTTGGGATAGATTCAAACGAGAGCTCGAGAGCAAGGTGTAACTGACTAAAACGAGAACCCTTAAAAAACGATTTAACCACAGGATTATAGAGTTCCTTACCGATAACTGCAAATCCGATTATCACGAGAATAGCCCTGAAATTCATCTGAATACCCGATAATAATCCAGCCTCTATAGCATCAGAACCCTCCTGAAAAGAGGAAAAAACCAAAGCAGACAACATTGTGATAACAACAAAAAATATCCAAAACTTCGGTTTTGTAAGTTGTCGCAATGCCGACTTATATCTGCCTGCCCATATTATCACTATCAGTACAATCACCGGAACCCACCAGTAGAAACTCATAAAATTGACCATCAGAAAACCTACTACCATAAGCAGGACATTTAACACCAGCCACTTTATAGAGTAATCAAACGACAAACCCCCATCCTTTTTAACCAGCTTTTCGTCACCCTGATGCACAACAAACACCCGATGCCCATCTTGCACCATTCGCCCCGTCCGGATGCCTAAAATCGCCGCCAAAACACCAAATAAGACATGTACAACAACAAGGATCAATACAGGCAACCACACCAAATCGACTTTCATTGAGAGTTGTTTCTCTGCCATCTTCATGAGTCCTGTATAAACCTGAACAATATCGGCCCCATAGAAGATCAGGAAATTGGCGATCCTTTGAAATAAAACCCATGTCATTGCAAGGGTCGCACCAATTATAAAACCTAACAGATTCCTGCCAAAGAGCCTCGTCCCAAACTCTAACAGCAGAGCTTCAGAAAAAATCCCAATCATTGGTCCAAAGATCACGGCACTGGGTGACAATGACTTCATAATGGCACAAATCAAACCTGCGCGCCAGAAAAGCCCAACCTCTTTCCAACGATAACTGGCAGAGATAAGAATGATAATACCTATAGCTGTAAGTATATTCCCGCTAAAAGGAACTCTCAGGTTATGCAAAAAGCTACCAAGTACAATCTCAGAGGCAGCCCATGTAGTGCCCAACACCGACGCCTTTAGCCACTTATTATTCAATGTTTGCATCCTGGCACTTTTTCATGGTTATCTTTTCGGCACAATACTTAAAAAGATGATACCCGGCTGCCCCCTGCCCAACTAAAGAGAAGAGTACCTCAGGTTTAGTAATTCGAATACCACCAACCATTTCGACTCCATACTCAAACAGAACATCCGGAATTATACTACTCGACGGACCAGTCACTACCACCCTTGTACCCGGACGAACAACCTTTAGAAGTCCCTCAAGTGTGTCATTAACCAAAGTAAGGCCTGTTATAATCAAAACCTCAGCATCAGGAATCACAACACTATACTGATCTGCAGGAATAAACAAAGAACGATGATTGTCACTCAAGGCATCTTGATTCATCTCTAAAACACCCAGATTAGCACCGGCTTTAAGACAGTGCTTGATATAACTATGAAACGCCCCGACCAAGATCACCCTTTGCCCAACCTTAATATCCAACAGATCTACAGGATCGGTATCAACCAGCACCTTTACAGACTCGTCTGAGATATAATGGCTACTTAATGCATTCAATACGGCAATCCTCAACATACTAACCGTAGCTGACTCCTTTTGATATTCGAATAGCTCATGCAAACTGCGTCCAATGATCTGCAACGGAGTAAAAGGGCCATAGTCACGTAATGCTTTATCACAGTGTACCCTGTCATCTTCTATAATACTCGATACACCATACTGGTTATTACTAAGCTTAACCGCACAGAGGTACCTCCCAAACACTGCGTCCTCAATAGTTATTCCATCCAGCTCCTTTTGATGCCCGGCCTCTAGTTTAGCCCAGGTCTTCAGTACAATTTTACTCATTTGTCTTATCGTTATTCAAATCGACACATAACGGAGTAAATGTATTAAACTTTTAACATATTTCAAGAGAAAAAAGAGATTCAAGATTCAAGTGATTCAAGATTCAAGTGATTCAAAATTCGAGAGATTCACTAACGGCGCTAAAAAACCCTCCATTCTTAGTTGAGGTAAAGAATGGAGGGTGTAATAAAATGACTCTATAATTACTTACTAAAATCTAATCTTCAGTTTGCCGAAGATTTCAGTAGAGGGACCAGGTTGATAGGAGTTACCATCAGGGTCAGGTTCGGTGAAAGCCATATACTTTTCACCAGTGAGATTACGAACACTACAAGACAACTCACCTTTCAAGCCAAATAACTTCCAAGACCATACAGCGGAGGCATTAAAGAGATTAAAACCATCCTGCCAGTTCTGGTAGATCGTAGGATCCATCTCTCCACTATAGGCTTTAGCATCTGTATAGATGGCCCACTTAGATTGGTACTCTGCTCCGGCACTAACACGCAAACTAGGACAAATTCGATAGTTTATTTCACCATACAACTGATGTTTGGGACAGTTAGGAAGCCACTGACCATCGGCGGGAGGTGTAGTTAACACATAGGCAGTATCAGTGTAAATAGGGATTACCGTTGCTGATGTATATTTAAAATCAGAATAAGTGTAAGCTAATTGAATTGAAAGGTCGTCAGTGATATTGTATTTCCCGTAGAACTCTATCCCTTTGCGTTCACTATTTCCGGCATTGCCATAAAAGACCTCCTGGTTACCTCTTCCTGATTGTTTAAACCTGAAGAAGTCGTCATCGGTCTTCATATAGAAACCAGTTAATTCATAGTAAAACCGCTTACCAAGATATCCTCTAAAGCCTAGTTCATAGCAGTTAGACAGGGCTGGGGTAAGCCATTCATTAAAGCCTGAATAGCCCAAAGGATTACTTGCAAGCTCCTCTGTTGAAGGCGGTATAAATCCCTGACTCCAGTTAGCAAAGAGGGTCATTGCATCAGCAAACTGATAGCTGGCACCAATACGAGCGGTGACATGATCGAAGTTCTCAGATGTAACTGCCTCTGAAAGACCCTTCATTTTATCTGTCAACTCATTGACCAGATAATCATAACGAACACTACCAACTAAATTAAAGTTATTGTACTCCAGATGGTAAATAAAGAATCCGCCAACACTACGCTGCCAGATAATCTGGTTAGCCATTAGTGAGTCGGTTTCAAGATTCGTTTCATCGGTACTCTCAACTCTATTGGGATCTGAAGCACTCTGTAGTTTATACATGTTGATTTTCTGCCATTTCAGATCAGCACCTGCGCTAAAGTGATTCTTCACCTCCCCCATGTTAAGATGAAGGTTATACTGACCACTCATACCGGGGTTAGATATGGTACGATACTCTGCACAACGGTTACTTGTCTCTTTGTAATTCCAGTTTCTTAAATAGCCGCTTATCTCAACATCGTGTAACGATGAAAACAGATACTTAGCGGTGGCTCCGAGGGTTGTTCTATTGGTCTTCTGATACTCATTAAAGGGACAAGCATCAGGGTTTGCCTGTTTCAGATCATTAAACTGACCCAGATTCAACCCTTCCGGATTCTGCTGGAAATAGTCAACATGCGAGACAATCTGTTGAATTGACAACTTCTCTGATGGATGGTACACCACCTTTTCTGAAAGTTTATTCGACCAATATGCCTGATGGTCACGATAACCATCTCCATCAGTGCGTGAATAGCTTGCCCTATAATCCATATCGTTTGATGAGCCATTCAACTGAAGCAATGATTTCGAAAAACCATTACTCCCAAAGGTCTGACTTAGCTCCCCCTCTAATGGTTTTTCCCCACCGCACATCGTGTTGATATTTAAAACTCCTGCAGCACCACTTCCACCATAAATCGATGCCAGTGGACCTCTAAGTACCTCAATCGACCTCACTGTTGACCAGTCAACATCATAAAGATCGGGAGCAAAACCTGATGGATCATTAACCGGAATTCCATCAACCACAACTCCGATACCACGTAAACCTCTCTCAGTTAAGATTCCCTGACCTCTAATAGAGAGATGTACGCGTTCACCGTCATGCTGATTATCTATACGAACCCCTGGAGTCAGACGTAAAGCCTCCTCAACGCCAATCCCTTTAGGCATCGACTTCAACTGCTCTTTATCAATAAAAGTAACAGCACCCGGATTGTTGATAAGCTTAATTGGGATTCTGTTGGATGATATAACTACCTCTTTGAGATTTACAACCTTAGCCGTATCACTACTCTTAGTCTGAGCAAACATAGATCCAACACAGGCTATTAAAATAGCTGTAAATAATATCTTCTTTGTCATTTGATTAATTCTTTTAAGAAATAAAAACTTTGGTCGGCTAACTCTGCCGACATATACTAAATAGCATAGTCTAATGATCAACCAGACTGATCATTAAGAAAATGTCAAGTAAGTATGGATAAACGGAAAGATGCCAAAAACCATGGCTAGACAAAGAAGGCTTTGGGTGGTGGCGACTCACAGTGCAGATCTCTTGAGCAATACAACTCAAGATAACCTAAAAACTGACCGACTTGAGAATCTAACAGAAGACGCTCTTGACAATAGGCATTACAATACAAAACCGTTACTATTCTCTTTTTCAGGCGATCATTATCATGTCTTCGATGATGATTTCTCATAAAACGGGCCAATAGGAGCTTTTCATGGTCATCACGCAGACAATAACAAAACAATTTTCCTGATCGCCTAGCAGTATCATATACATCGTAGAGAACTTGATGAAACAGGATCTCCTTTCCACCCTCTCTCCATTCAACATCCTTTAGCTCATCAGTGCTTATTGCGATAAAGGGAATCTCTCCCTGTTTTGCACTCTTCTCTAATATTTCTCTCGCCTCAACCTTCCATCGCCTCATAACAATACACTCCTGCAAATAGGAGGAGATGGCATTCAACATAAACAGCAACGTCAATGCTAAAACAACAGATGAGGCCAGAACTTTTTGGATGGTTGATTTTTGCATGTTCACCGGCATTTGTGACCTAAGTGTACATATTAGCTGCAATTTTAAACATTTTTCTTAAACCGTTACCTTTGCACGATAATTTCTAATGATGAGACAGAAACCAGATTGGTTAAAAATAAAACTGGATACCTCGGCTAACTTCAGCGAAACCGACAAGATTGTTAAGGAACATAACCTGCATACCATCTGTAGCTCAGGGAAATGCCCTAATAAAGCTGAGTGCTGGAACCGCGGTACTGCCACCTTTATGATCCTCGGCGACACTTGTACCCGTGCTTGTAAATTCTGCGCGACCAAGACCGGCAAACCTCTCCCCCCCGACCCTACTGAACCAAGACGGGTAGCAGCCTCTATCAAACTGATGAAGCTGAAGCATTCGGTTATTACATCGGTAACTCGCGATGACCTACCTGACCAGGGGGCTACTCACTGGGCCGAGGTTATTCGGGTCTGCAAAGAGGTCAATCCTCTAGTCACCGTTGAGGTTTTAATTCCGGATTTTGATGGCAGTGGAGACCTAATTCAGATCGTTGCCGATTCCAAGCCAGACATCATTGCTCACAATATTGAGACCGTAAGCCGTTTGACACCATTAGTCAGATCAAAAGCATCCTACAACACGTCACTTCAGACTATACAAATTATCTCGGAAACCGGAATAAAGGCTAAAAGCGGACTGATGGTTGGATTGGGAGAGACTGAACAGGAGGTGACTGAGACCCTGAAAGATCTATATAATCACGGATGCCGCATTGTCACTATCGGTCAATATCTACAGCCTAGTAAAGCACATCTGGAGGTTGAAGAATACATCCATCCCGAGCAGTTTGAAAAGTTCAAGATAATTGCGTTAGAGATTGGTTTTGAATATGTGGAGAGTGCCCCGTTAGTACGTTCATCTTACATGGCAGAGAAAGCCATTCAATCATGTCATTAAAAGAAACCTCAATGAATAAAAACAGCCATAAGGTCTCCATAAAGCTTCACCAGCCCGGACTGGTACATTATCAGGCGGCTTGGGATTTTCAGAAAACTCTTTTTGAGGAGATCCTTAACCAGAAAAAGAATAACATAACACCTGAGATGCACCTGATTTTGTTAGAGCATCCACATGTTTATACATTGGGGAAGAATGGTGACCCGGGCAATGCGCTTTTCAATGATGTGTTATTAAAGAAGATCGAGGCTGAGCTCTACCATATTGAACGCGGAGGAGACATTACCTATCATGGTTACGGACAGTTGGTGGGCTACCCTATACTCGACTTAGAGCAGCTTCATTTGGGGATAAAGGGTTACATCAATCTACTTGAGGCAGCCCTGATCAACACTGTGGCAGAGTATGGGATCGTTGCAACCCGTGCCTCTGATGCTATCGGGGTCTGGGTTGATGCGGGAAAACCATCAGCCAGAAAGATTGCCGCTATTGGGGTCAAGAGCTCCCGGTATGTCACGATGCACGGCTTTGCACTCAATGTAACCACTGATCTTAACTATTTCAACTATATCAATCCATGTGGTTTCGTTGACAGAGGCGTTACCTCCATTGAAAAAGAGACAGGATTAAGACCGACGTTGGATGAGGTATCTGCTTTGTTTATTAGGCACTTTAGTGAGCTAACCAATTGCGAAGTGAGATGAGGTGGTTTGAGAAATCTATCATTGGTTAAATGAAAGATTAATTCTATGAACCAAACAAAAAGTAAACAAAATTGTTTACTTTTGTAAACAGTTTCGCTTATGGAAAATCTCATCGACATAATTAAAGGAATACATCCTGGCAAGTTTATTGAAAGGGAATTGAAAAAGAAAAACCTTACTCAACGTGTATTAGCTGATGGGACTGGCGTTCCATACCAGACTATCAATGCTATTATTTCAGGAAGAAGAGATTTGACAACTGAACAGGCTCTCAAGATAGATCGAACATTAGGGTTTGAAGATGGCTTTTTCGCTATACTTCAGACCCACTATAATATAAAGAAAATTAAAGAAAAAGAGCTTGCAAGCATGTATACAGAAGCTCCTAAAATTCGTAAATCTCTGTTTTGGGATGCTGATTTTAATAAAATCAATTGGGCAAAGCATAAAAATGTCGTTATCAAACGTGTTAAAGAGAGAGGAAGTAAAGACGAAATAGAAGAGATTTCCCGATTTTATTATCTATCTAGCAAATAAAACAGGCAATAATGGCTACCAAACTTCATTATGAAACTGTCACCCCTTTGTTGAGAAAGATTCTTAATGATATAATGGCTAACCCTATTTTTGCCCCTTTCTACTTGGTTGGTGGGACTTCGCTAAGTTTTCGATTAGGGCACAGAATTTCGGTCGATCTAGATTTATTTTCGAATGCTCCTTATGGCAGCCTAGATTTCTCTGTCTTTAAAAAGTTCTTTCAGGATAACTATCCCTACTATTACTGCACAAACAACACTAATCTTGTTGGTTTTGGTAGATCATACTATGTTGGAATAGCTGAAGATGATAATATTAAAATTGATTTATATTATCATGATGAAATTATTGATACCTGTGATATAATAGATAACATCCGAATAGCAAGCCTTGATGATGTCGTTGCAATGAAAGTAGATGTCATTTCTCGTGGGGGTCGCAAAAAAGATTTTTGGGATCTACACGAACTTTTAAACAGCTACTCTATTGATCAAATGCTAGAGCTACACAAACAACGTCACCAATACACTCATGATCAAGATCAGATAATAGCTAACTTTACAAATTTCGCTTCCGCCGATGAGGACATTACCCCTATTTGCCTTAAAAACAAGGAATGGGAGCTTATAAAACTGGATTTCTTTGAGATTATAAACAGGTATAAATGAAATTACTTAGGGTCTGTTGAAAATATTTAATTTTCGTTTCTAAGGCCAAAGAATTCCTCCGTATGATAATTTGATCGTTTAACTCAAAATGAGAGGTAATTTTCTATGGCGAAAAAATGGTATTTATAATGCCTGAGCGAAGTCGAAGGCTTTGCTCAACTACCGCGTCGCTGCCTGAGCGGAGTCGAAGGCTACGATCAACCACCAGGTTGCCGCCTGAGAGGTGTCGAAGGCTACGCTCAACCACCGGGTTTCGACTTCGCTCAACCACCAGGTTGCCGCCGGAGCGGAGTCGAAGGCTACGATCAACCACCGGATCGCTGCCTGAGCGAAGTCGAAGGTAGGGAGGCACCCGGAAGATACAGACAAAAAATAATAAAGGATTCAAGTTTAGCCTAAGACTAATCTTGAATCCTTAAATCTTGAATTTAATGAAATCCTGCCAGCAGCTAGTAGCCAGCTGCCTTTTTCTAATCCTTGAACCGGTTTATCTTCCCAGTAGCTTCTTCATTAGCTCGCCGATCTCAGCAGGCGACTCAGCCACTGTGATCCCACACTCTCTAAGAATCTCCTTCTTAGCCTCGGCAGTATCAGCCTTGCCACCAACGATAGCACCAGCATGGCCCATTGTTCTTCCTTTAGGCGCAGTAGCTCCGGCAATAAAAGCAACGACAGGTTTAGTGCCGTTCTCTTTAATCCAATAAGCTGCATCAGCCTCCATAGAACCACCGATCTCGCCAATCATAACAATCCCTTTGGTATCAGGATCATTCATCAGTAACTCGACAGCCTCCTTAGTTGTTGTCCCGGGAACGGGGTCACCACCGATACCAATAGCAGTGGTTTGTCCTAAGCCAGCCTTCGTTAACTGATCAACTGCCTCATAAGTCAAGGTGCCAGAGCGACTGACGATGCCGACGATACCCGGTTGATGAATAAAGCCAGGCATGATACCTACCTTAGCCTCTCCTGGAGTCATAACACCGGGACAGTTAGGGCCGATCAACCTGCAATCAAATGCCTTGATATATTCACGGGCTTTTACCATGTCACTAACAGGAATTCCTTCAGTGATACAGATGATAACTTTGATACCTGCTTCAGCAGCCTCCATAATAGCATCAGCAGCCATCACGGGGGGAACAAAGATGATTGATACATCAGCTCCTGTTGTGACAACAGCATCCTTTACAGTATTAAAGACAGGGCGATCAAGGTGAGTTGTCCCCCCTTTACCGGGAGTAACACCTCCAACAACGGGAGTTCCATATTCAATCATTTGTGATGCATGAAAGGTACCTTCATTGCCGGTGAAACCCTGCACCAACACCTTCGAATTTTTGTTTACAAGAACACTCATGATAGTATCTATTTTTTGATTGGTTGTCTAATCAATCTCTAGCCAGCTTTTCATCTTTATTTGCTCTAATTTATCCGGTGGCCCTTTGGCCAATTTCCATCAGTCGAATAAATCAGACAGATTCAATGCTTTTTTTCTTAGCTATTATTTTAACAAGCATTTACGATTTGTGTTCAGTAACACGAAAAAAGTTTCTTAGAACCATCCTCTTTGTTCCAGCTAATGAGCAGAACAGGCTAAGTTTCCATTCAATTATTGAAACATCTCTTTATCTATTTATCCTCCTTACAGAAAATCACTCCTTTACAAACTCCTCATAATTCAATTTTTTTGAGGCAGTTAATCATGATAGCAAACTACAGGATCTCCGATCCTTTAAATTGCCCTTATTCTGTTGTACCTTTGCAATAAAGACTGCAACCACTGCAATTTTCAAAGAGACTAGCCATGAAGATGATACAAAGAGCCGGAGAGACTGTGATATATGCTTTAGCTACTGCACCGGGTCAGGGAGCTATAGCGACTATTCGTATCAGCGGAAACAACTGCTGTCAGATGATCGACAAGGTTTTCAAATCGGCAAAGAGAGGGGTCTCTTTAGCATCTGCTGAAGGGCATACGCTTCATTTTGGCAGGCTTGTTAAGGATGATCTTTTAATAGATGAGGTCCTTGTGTCAGTCTTTAAAGCGCCCAGGTCATATACCGGTGAGGAGATGATCGAGATCTCTTGCCATGGCTCGGTATACATCCAACAGACCATCTTAAACCTATTAGCAACCATAGGAGCACGACCCGCCGAGCCGGGTGAGTTTACCCTTCGAGCCTTCCTCAATGGCAAGATGGATCTGACCCAGGCTGAAGGAGTAGCCGATCTTATCAGCTCGCGCTCTGAGGCCGAACACAAGATAGCTCTTAACCAGATGAGGGGCGGTTTCTCGAGGAAATTAGCTGAGCTTAGATCACAGCTGGTCGACTTAGCCTCATACCTTGAACTTGAGCTTGACTTTAGTGAGGAGGATGTTGAGTTTGCCGATAGGACTCGTCTCAAGAAACTTCTTAACGAGGTTAAACATGAACTAATCATACTTCGGGACTCATTTCAGACCGGCAATGTCATTCGTCAGGGGATCCCGGTGGCCATTGCTGGTCGCCCTAATGTCGGCAAATCAACCCTGCTCAATGTCCTTTTAAACGATGAGAGGGCCATCGTAAGTGATATCCCTGGCACGACCCGCGACACGGTAGAAGATACGCTGGTCATAGAAGGACTGCTCTTCAGATTCATCGATACCGCTGGATTACGACATACGCAAGACACGGTTGAGCAGATAGGCATCGAAAGGACCTACATGGCTCTGAGGAAGGCAGCCATCATACTCTGGCTCTTCGACATCACGGAGGCCGATGCCGACCAGATCAAAGAGGAGTGGCTCGAGATGCAGGAGATGCTCAGCGATGACCAAGAGTAGGTGATCATCCCAGTGGCCAACAAGACCGATCAGCTTATAGAGCTGCCACGTCATCTGCGCAACCTATTAGATATGGATCCGGTATATATCTCCGCTCGCAAACGTGAGAACATCGCCCTTCTAATCGACCGATTGAAACAAGAGGCTTCGCGATTTAACCTTAGTGGCAACCTCTTCATCACCAACAACCGCCACCTGGAGGCCATCGAGCGCACCCTCACCGCCCTCGACGATACATCCTCCCGCATCGAAGAGGATCTCCCCACCGATCTGGTAGCCGATGCGCTGCGCCATGCCCTGAAATATATGGGCGAGATCACCGGAGAGGTCTATACCGATGAGATTCTGGGGAATATATTTAGTAAGTTTTGTATTGGGAAATAAATGGTGATTCCTAACAATTAGCATCGATTACTATTGATTAATAAGGCGTTTATTTTAAGCGCCTTTCTTTTTGCTCGCACCTGCAATAGTTATCGATTTAACTTGTTTTTTAGCTCATTTTCGTACCGTATTTGGGTCTCGAGGCTTACTGCTAGCTAAAACAAAACTCATCAACATATCATATAATAAACAAATAGCATTATTTTTGCATATTATATGATGCATTACAACTATGGCAAAGAATACAATGGGCACTAAGTTGCCTCGAAAACTAGAGCAAAAAATGGAGATTGTAGGTGAACAAATAAAGTTGGCACGCCTACGTCGCAATTTGAGCGTGGCACAGGTGGCTGAAAGAGCAACCTGCTCCCCCCTCACGGTATCACGTATCGAAAAAGGTATGTCTACCGTAGCCATAGGTATCTATCTTCTAGTGCTATACGCTCTGCAATTGGATGAAGATATTCTCTTGCTTGCCAAAGAAGATAAATTGGGGAAATCACTTCAAGATTTGACCTTAAAGAATCGCGAACGTGCATCTAAAACGGAATAAATAATGACCAAACTATTGGAAGCTGGTCAGCTTACCCAGTAGGCCATTCTTACTTTGAAATGAGTGTCTAATATTGGGAACAAATCACTATCATACCCTTTCGGGTATATACACCAATAACAACACTACTTTTATACCCGAAAGGTTATAATTTAGGTTAATTATTTTTGCACCCTAAAGGATATAATATAGATACATCATCTTTATCTGAATATGTAAAGTCGATGCGCAAAGAGCACGGTTTGACGCAAGTGGAACTCTCAGAGAAATCGGGTGTTGGATTGCGTTTTGTACGGGAATTAGAGTATGGCAAAGAGCCCCTAAGACTTGACAAAGTAAAACAAGTGTTAAACCTCTTCGGAGCAAAAGTAGGTGTTGTTCCAATGGATAAAACAACTGACCTATGAAACAAGCCAAGATTTATAGCCACAACATCTTTGCAGGGGTTCTGACAGAAGATGAGAACGGCTATACTTTTCTGTACGATGCCGATTATCTTCAATCAGCCGATGCCGAAGCTATCAGCATTACTATGCCACTAAACAGCAAACCCTACAACGAAAAGATACTTTTTCCTTTTTTTGACGGATTGATACCCGAAGGATGGCTTTTGGATATTGCAGAAAAGAGTTGGAAAATTAATCGTCGTGATAGGATGTCACTATTGCTTGCCTGCTGCAAGGATTGCATAGGCGCTGTAATACAAAGGTTCATACGAGCAGATAGCAAAGATTATTATGCAATACTCCACCACACCAAAACTCGATGTGGTTAACTTCTGGGAACAGGTTCTTTTTTCGTGGATAACAGGCAATGCCGATATGCACCTCAAGAACTTTTCGCTTTATAGCGTGCAAAAAAGGTCTTATGCACTCTCTCCTGCATATGACATGGTTTCTACATCTCTTATTATGCCCGAAGACACAGAAGAACTCGCTTTAACGCTGGGTGGTAAGAAGCGCAAAATAAAACGCTCGGATTTCAATGCCGCAATGCGAAATAGTGGTTTAGAGGAGAAAATAATTGAGAAGATGTTTGCTAAATTCCAAAAAGCATCTGAGAAGTGGTTTGAGTTTATCGACATATCGTTTCTTCCCATTGATATGAAGAATTTGTACAAACAAATTATAGTAGATAAATTAGGGGCTTTGAGACAATAACTTTCTTAAAAATAATTATATAATCAAGGATGATGAAAAGAACCTAGTATATCAAAGGAAATGAATTTGATACAAGGAGGGTTGAGACTGTCTATGAATATAAGATTATATTTAGACTGTTTATTCATTAAAATTATACTTCTCAAAGAGTTTCGAGACTTCAAAAAAGTATGTTTTATCATCACCATTGATTGTAACATCCATCTGGTCACAAGTACCATGATCACTAATAAGACTTTGCATTTTAAATTCAGCACCCATTATATATAATATAAAATACTCCTCTTCAATCTGAATGACCCGCCAGGCGGTCGCACAGGACAGACCATCCCCGCTGTTAAAGATAGAATTCAGTAAACCTAACTCTATCTTCTTGTACTTCGCCGCACTAACAGTATCACCCATGTACTTTAATGTCTGTCGAAGAATTTTATGAGCTAACATACTCGTATAATCAATACTAAGCATCTGCTTTGTTATCTTAATTACATCGGAATAATTCCCATCTTCAATTTGTTTGCCCATTTCCCTTTTCAGACTACGGAAAACGGTAGATTTATCCAAAGCCACATCATACTGCTTACTATCTAAGAAGCTAAAACGAAAATCCTGATAGTCAATATCGGTTTGTCCTTCTTCTAGCTGTTTTACATAACTGCTGTACTTATCATCAAAATCAGGTACAACGATTTGAGGGGTTGATTGTGCGATCACATTCGCCGTTAATAAAACCATAACAAAAAACAAAAACATAGTTGATTTTCTCATGATAACAATTTGAATTAAAAGGGTTTAATAATGGGAATAAAATCTATATAGAATTCAATAATTTTAAATATCAAAACAACAGATAGAACAAATTGACAAGTAAAATAATAATACTAAACACTAAAAAAAATAGACCATTTTAGACTTTAAATTAAAGATCCAAAAATCCAAAATTCCTATTCTAAACTTAAACCCAAATATAGGAATAATTTAATCCCATATTTGTATCTTTCCAAAATAATACAATCAAAATAAAAAACATAACCCCATGACATCAAACTGTGACAACTGCCCTATGCGAGCCAAATATGACAAAAACCCGAGATCTTTCGCAGGTAGGTTTTGGCGCTGGCATATCAACTTCTGCCCGGGATGGAAAGCCTACTATAAATCTCTATCGTCTGAAGAGCAGGACAATATTCGCACTAAATACAACCTCCACAGATAGAATTATTGAATTCAGATTAGTATTGTTTGTCATGACAAGTAAATGATATATATTTGTCATGACAAACAATTATTACTATGAACAAGAGCATCTTTATAGAAAACTTTAGAAATGCATTCGGAAACTACGAACTACCAGTAGCTATCTGGTATTCAAACGAGCCGGCAGTCCCTGTCGAAAAGACTATGGGTTGCTTTATCAAATACCTGAAGCCGGCTCGTGAAGGTGGAATTGTTAGCTTTAATATTGACTTTATCGGCTGTATGGGAGGCAAAACCTATACCGGCTTCTGCGAGCCATCGCCTCATATTCCTTCTTTCGTCTCGTTGAAAGAACTCTACAAGAAAAGTCCTGAACTCGTTACCGATTTTATCACCGACCTGAATATGCCAAGCAAGCAGGGTTTATATATTAACTTTGCCTCCATCGAAAAAATAGATAGCTACGAGCAGATCGAAGGATTGATCTTCTTTGCCACCCCTGATGTCTTAACAGGGTTAGTTTCATGGGCCCTATACGACAATAATGAGCCCGATGCCGTTTCTACTCCTTTCGGATCGGGATGCAGTTCAACCGTTTCACATATCGTAGTTGAGAATCAAAATAAAGGCAAACGTACTTTCATCGGCCTTTTCGATCCCTCAGTACGACCTCATGTTGAACCAAACATCCTTAGCTTTGCCATTCCAATGTCCAGATTTAATGAGATGTATCATACACTTAATCAATCTTGTTTAAGTGGTTCACCGGCATGGATCAAAGTAAAACAAAGAATAATTGAGAATGGAATTTAACCTAGAAGAATCGGTAAACCATCGAATTGCAACGCTTGCTGGCCTACTGAAACGTCAGGTTTATAGAATCATAGCTGAAAATAAACTTGATATCACTCCTGAGCAGTGGGTAATAATGTACTATCTATGGCAGCAAAATGGCTTATCAATAGGTGAATTAGCCAATAGGACCTATAAGGATTTTGCTAATGTCACCAGAATAGTCGATAAGCTTGAGAAACTTGGTTACGTAAACAAAGTTAGAAACACGGGCGACAGCAGAAGCACCAATGTTTTTATTCTGCCTAAGGCTGATGAAATCAAACAACAGATTCAGAATTGCCAACGTGAATCAACAGCTATTGCACTTAAAGGCATCTCAGATAATGAGCAAAAGCTTATTCTCGAGATTATTGAGAAGATGGAAAGAAATATCCTGGATAATATTAAATAATACTCTCATTCTTATTAAAAGCTAAGCATTAATGACCCCTAAAGGATACATCACTGCAACTGGCATATAAAAAGGACTGGCATCACCCCTCTTAAAAATACGAGAGATAATGCCAGTTCTAAAATTCGGAAAAAGTGCTATTTTGAGGAAGGATTAAAATACTCCCACCCTCGTCTATCCCATTCAAATTCTTTATTTAATAAATCTAGTATATCAGATACACTTCTTGCCTGCCAAAACTCATCTACTTTAACGTAATACTGGTTATACTGGTAAAACCGATAACATTCACGAGTGGCATATTCAAAAGAGTAGGTAGTAGAATTATTCAGATAACCCTCATCCTGTTTATAATACCCGGGGATAAACTCGTCAGTAGGTAATTCATCAAACTTGTAAGCCTTAAGACTATCAACAATACTACTCCAATTGCTCTTAAGCGGAGTAAGATCAAAGCTCGTTGATTCGGTCACAACCTCCGTCATCTCACGCTCGTTAAAATCAACATAGAACAAAATAAGTTTTCCATAAAAACTCAAAGAATCTCTCCTAATTTCAATAAGTCCGTGCGGTTGATGTTTCTTCGATCCGAAATTCGATATCCAAACACGAAAGATCAGGCTGTCATTTGAGCATTCCGCTGATTGTAAAGCCAACTGTTTCTCTTTTGCTTACTCCAATGCCAAAATAAAAACGGAAAATCATAAAAGAATCCACTTCTTTTATATCTGGGAATATCAATATTCTTCTGGCAATCAGGCACTTTTGAGTAGATCTTTATAACCTTTTCCTTATCAATAACACTACAGGAAGAGATAATAAGCCAAACAACTACTAACCAAGACTGAGGATTGTTAAACTGTTTTAGAATAATTATAGCATTAGAAATTAGTTAGAAAAGCAAATCCTTACTCACTAAAATATGTACAACTACATCTATAAAAGTGTTAGAATGATACCATATCGAAATATTGCCAAAAGATAGGTAATTTTACATTCTATGGGTAGCCTCACCAACAAAACTGTATCAGGCGTAAAATGGAACGCAATGGCAACTGTTTTCAAGATAGTTGTCCAGATTGCCCAACCAGCTATTCTAACCAGAATGCTTGAGAAAAGTGACTTTGGAATTATTGCCATAGCCACTGTGGTCATCGGTTTTACTGAGCTCTTCTCAGATATAGGATTAACCGCGGCATTAATACACAAGCAGGAGATTAACCGCAAGCAATACTCCTCAATCTTCTGGGCCAATATCATGCTCAGTGTAGCTATATTCGGCATTATCTGGCTTATCACCCCATTAGTTGCCAACTACTACCATCAGCCTATTTTAAACCGAATCCTACCCCTGCTTGGCCTTCAGATCATCATTAGTGCCTTTGGGAGGATGTTCATGACCATGAAAGCAAAAGAACTCGATTTTAAATTTATATCAATCACATCGGTGATAGGAGCTGTGTTAGGGTTCCTGCTTTCAGTTATCCTTGCATGGCAAAACTTCGGGGTCTATAGTTTAGTTTTTGGCCAACTCTTTATGTACCTGGTGATGCAATCAGCCTTTACGGTTGCAGGAATGAGAAGACAAAGAATTCTGTTCTATTTTAACTATAAAGAGATAAAAGATTTTATAAGAATCGGTGGATACCAGCTTGGTTCACAGATTTTAGATTATCTCACTGTCAAGTTTGATGTATTTCTGATCGGAAGATTATTTGGCATGGAGAATCTTGCTGTTTATAGCTTAGCAAAAGAGTTTATTACCAGACCAGCGATAGGTTTTACCACCCTTGTCTCATCGGTTGCCTCAGCTGCCTTTGCCAAGATACAAAACGACCTCAGCCTGATTAAAGAGAAGTATGGCGAGATTATGAAACTACTCATGTTTATCGCCTTCCCTATTTACATGGGATTCTTCCTCTTTGCAGACCCTATTGTAGAGCTACTCTATGATAAGGAGTTTAGTGAAGTGGCTGTTTTTATCCGAATATTAACCTTATCGGGCATTGTAACGGCTATAGGAGCACCCGTCGGTATTATTACCATTGCCTTAGGCAGAACAGATCTAGGTTTTCGATGGACAATCATTCGTATCATAATATCTGTTTCTGCTGTACTTATCAGTAGCTTATTTGGATTCAGAGCGGTGGGCTATTCTCTGATTGTGGTAGCGATACTCTCGTTCTTCCTCTATTGGGCATTGGTACTATACCCGGCAAGTGGGATTAAGCTCAATGAACTAATCAAAATGTTCGATAAAGAATTTTACTTATCTATTGTAAGCTCTGCCCCCTTCCTGATTCTTCTATTTATTCCAGAGGTATCAATAAGCATTTATCTTATCTGTGGGGTAATATATGGGATATTGTACCTGAGTCTGCAATATGTATTTAACCGAAGGTTCATTACCACAACTCTAAAGCTAATATTTAATCGATAAGAATGGCCTGGATTATTATTCATAGTATAGTAAATGTTAATAAGAATCTAATACCACTTAGGGGATTAGCTCTTTATAATCAAGGAGATTATACTATTGGTATCTCTGAAAGTATTCGCTTTACCAATGATCAGTGTTTAGCTCGTACAGCAAGCCATCTCATTGTAAATGATGGGATACTTCTAAACAAAAGTGAACTTCTTGAATCAACCCAGACAAACACACTAAACTCTTTCCTAGAACTACCTCTGAATTCATCTAAAATAGACTATAATCAGCCCCTGGCATCTCAATTTAGGGGTCCTTTTACGGGTTTTGCTATAAATATTAAGGATAATTGGTGCCATGCCTATGCAAATCAGACAGGAGATACCTCTCTCTTTTTTATCCAGAATGACAATTACTCTATTATCTCTTCTGACTATAACCTCATATTTAACACATGTAAAGGCTTTAACATCAACCTTACCTTTAACTCTTTGGCCGCTCAACAGATGTTGTCTCTGGGTTATCTGGTTGAGGATGTAACATTCGCTAACGAGATCAAGAGATTACTACCCGGGCAACTCTTACTATTTCAACCAGGCCAAGCTTTTTCGTTTTCAAATTACCATCGGTTCGACAATACCTGCACATTAGCGATCTCCATAAATGAGGCTGTCGAAAGACTGGATCACTCTTTTCGACAAGCTGTAAAACGATGTTTCGATAAGGATTTAGAATATGGCTATCATCACCATCTGGCTGATTTAAGCGGAGGATTAGACTCACGAATGACCACATGGGTTGCGAAAGAACTTGGTTATAAAAACATAACTAACCTCTGTTACACGAAGGCTGGTGTCAAAGAAAGCCAGTATGCCGCCTTAACTGCAGCTCGATTAAAAAATGAATTCATCTTCCAACAGTTAGATGACCTCAATTTCCTTTTTGACAACGAGGAAATAGTCCGCTTAAACCACGGCTTTGGCTTCTACGCAGGCATTACAGGAGGAAACAGGATTCTTAAGAACCTGAACTTTAACCATTTTGGTTTAGAGCACACAGGACAAATAGGTGATGTCATTGTTGGCACATTCCTCTCAAAAGCAACACTTTCAAAAGCATGGAACCCCGAGGATATCTGCTATTCTGATCAGGTTAAAGCCCCATTAAATAAAACAGATGAATATCCTAATGACGAACTCTTTATGCTATACTATCGGGCATTCCAAGGAGCTCTGTCAACGCACTTCATCCGTAGAAAATATACTGAAGTAGTCTCTCCTTTCCTAGATGTCGATTTTATAACACTCTGTCTTTCATTACCACTAGAATATAGAGTTGGTCATAAACTTTACGCCCGTTGGATAGAACTAAAATACCCGGAGATACTAGAAATACCCTCCACCAGAGCACTTCCGGGGCATACTGGAGGACAAAAACAAAGGTTACAACGCCTTTTACCCCCATCTTTAAAAAAGGGTTTAGTTATTATGCTCAGAAAGATGGGAATACTTGAATATGCTCGCCAATACCAGGCAATGAATCCATTTAATCTATGGTATTCCCAAGATACTGTGTTAAGAAACTACCTTGATTCATATTATGAAAAGGAGTTGAAAAGCATTAGCCATCTCCCTGAATTACAGAAAATGGTTTCTCGGTCATACCTAAGCAGCGAAGTTATTCACAAGCTGTTAGCTATAACTGTTTTAAGTGTGAACAAAGTCTATTTTGAAGATAAAACTGAGATTTAATAACCTGTAAGAATCGCTATCAATGATAAGCCAATCATTAGAATATAGGAAATGCTATCTCTTTACTAACTCTTTTCCCTTTGGTCAAGCAGAAGCTTTTCTTGAGACTGAGATTGTTTACTTAGCAAAGCACTTCTCAAAGGTCATTATAATTCCTTACAAACAAAACAGCCCTTATCAAAGAGAATTACCCGATAACTGCATGGTAATGGATCCTGTGATGCATAATAAAGCTAAGCAGGTTATATGCTCAGTTAACCATACAAAGGCTCTTTTTCTGAAAGAACTTCTCACCAAAGGTGTTATTAAGAGTAAAAAAAGAGTTCAAAGTTGGTTAACTGATCTCCTCTTAACCAATGTATATCTGGCTTCCAGACCAATAAAAACAATAAAAAAGAACATTAAGCCAAACGATGTCCTCTATTTCTACTGGGGAAGAGATGCCTGCAATATAATCCCTTTCATCAACCCTCCAGAGGCATTTAAGATGATTCGTTTTCATGGAAGCGATCTTTGGGAAAACCTTTCAGATAACTACATTCCCATTAGAAAGAGAGTCCTAGACAAGACCGATCTAACTCTATTCGTCTCTAAAGCCGGAATGGATTATTTAAAAAGCTTATATCCCAACATAAACGCACTGCTTAGTCGTTTAGGCACTAATGACCATGGCCTTGCAAAACGAAGTCATGATGGGATATTTAGAATTGTTAGTTGCTCATACCTGGTGCCTGTTAAACGGGTGAGTTATATTCTTGAGGTTCTCAACCACCTAAAAGAGATGACCATTGAATGGACTCATATTGGGGATGGGCCAGAACTTGCACAATTAAAAGAGGCAGTAAAAGAGTGTCGCTACCCTGTTCATCTTACAGGTAGCATTAACCAAAAAGAACTGGTATCCTATTACCAAACACATGAAGTAGATCTTTTTATAAATCTGAGCAGTAGTGAAGGAATACCCGTGACCATCATGGAGGCTATCTCTTATAATATACCGGTAGTCGCGACTAATGTCGGTGGGGTTTCAGAGATTGTCAACCATGAAACCGGAATACTTGTATCGGCTAACCCTAGTATTGAAGAGGTTGTTACTGCAATATATAAAGCAAAATCAACCAGTTTCTCACCTAGAAACTTTTGGGAAGCCAATTATGTATCAGACAAAAACTATGCAGAGTTTTTGAATCAACTGGAACAGATAATCAATTCCCGTTTCCATTAAAAAAGTTGTATACAACAGTGATGGTGCATACAACTTCTCTAAGACAACTCTATTTGGGTATAAAAGAGATCTCTATACAATCAATTATTTGATCTCAAAGCGAACCAATACAGAAGCCTGGATTGTTATAGGTTGCATTTCCGGAGTGGGCATATCCCATTTCATTGAGCCACCAAGATTATCATCGCCTGATCTATTCTGCATCATTACACTATTTACCGGAAAGAATCTATCTAATATACCTTTCTGTTCTTCAATTAGAATTGCCTTGCCTATGCTTTGACCAATAGCCTGAGTCATTGATTCGGCTTTACGCTTGGCTGCCTTCATAGCCTCGACTACCAACTGCTGTTTAGCCTCCTCCTTCTTGGAACTCTCCATCTTTACGAGAGAAATATTACCAATCTCAACTTTAGGCAGTTCTACAAATAGCTTAGTCACCAAAGCCCTATCAGTCAATTCGATCATGTATTTCTTAGAGATTCTATATCTTTCAGTAAAGATCTTAGTCTCGATTTTACTAATCAGATCAACAACTTTCACCTCTTTTGAGGGATCAATTCCTAGTTCTTTCAGCACCGAGAAGAAGAGTGACTCCTGCTTTAAAATGTATTTATCATTGCTTTCATTATCCTTTCCTTCAATAATTACACTAACATAAAATTGATCCGGGACTAGGTCAACCTCCGCAGTACCAACTACCTCTAAATAGTTTTTTTCTTGCTGACCAGTAATTACATTTTGCGAAAAGAGGCTTATAGAGAGAAGCATAAACACAAATAGCAGATTTCTTTTCATGATTTCTTGATTTTATTATTACTGAAACGTAAGGAACAAGACTTAAGTATATTAAGCCTTGTGGTGCAGCATGCAACACCCTATATAACTTAGATACAACTAACGGTGAAAATTGAAGAAATAGCCCCTACCCTATCAATTACGAATAATTAATTAAGCAAAAAACATAATACCCGGATAAATGTTATATCACAAATCAATATCCATGAAACAGACGATTTTAGGTGCAGGCGGTGCTATCGGCACCGAACTAGCAAAGGAGTTACCAACATACACCTCAGATATTAGGCTTGTAGGACGAAGTCCCAAGAAGGTCAATCCAACGGATGCACTATTCAAAGCAGACCTTACTAAGAGGGAGGATGTGTTTAAAGCTATTGAAGGAAGTGATATCGTCTATTTGTTGGTGGGACTAGAGTACAATTCTAAGGTTTGGCAACAACAATGGCCACCTCTGGTAAAGAATGTCATAGACGCTTGTCATCAACACAATACAAAACTGGTCTTCTTCGACAATGTTTATGCTATTGGAGGAGATAACATAAACCACATCACCGAAAACTCTCCTATCAGTCCTTCAAGTAAAAAAGGTGCAGTAAGAGCAGAGGTAGATCGCTTGATCATTAATGCTTTTGAGAGTGGAAAAATAAATGGCATCATAGCCCGCTCAGCCGATTTCTTCGGGGTCAAGAAAAACAATAGCCTCTTAATGAACCTCGTTTATGATAATCTTTCTAAAGGGAAGAAAGCACAATGGTTTTGCAATGCTAAGGCAATTCACAGCATTAGTTACACACCCGATCTGGCAAAAGGAACCGCTATATTAGGAAACACCCCTGATGCCTATAACCAGATTTGGAATCTACCAACCGATCAGGAAAAGATAACAGGTGAGGAATGGATAAACCTCTTTGCCAACGAGATGGAGAAAAGCAACCGTTATCAAGTGCTACCTGCATGGGGAGTTAAAGCACTGGGACTATTTATTCCGATTCTTCGGGAGGTTTACGATGTTATATATCAATATGACCGCGATTACTACTTTGACAGTTCTAAATTCAACCGCCATTTCAATTACACCCCCACTACAAACTCAGAAGCTGTAAAAAAAACAATCTCTGCCCTCAAGGGATAAAGAGTCTGGAAGTTCATCTGGTTTTATCATTTTGTGATTCCTTATAAAAATAAAAGGGGCCATCTGAAAAGATGACCCCTTTGTTTTATGACTTAGAAAGAGAGATTATTTTTTCTTTTTCTTATCCTTTTTCTCTTTCTTGTCTTTTTTATCGGCTTTCTTAGCCTTCTTAGCGTCCTTGTCTTTCTTCTTGCCAACTTCATCGTTCAAAGCAGCTTGAGCAGCAGCCAGACGAGCGATAGGCACGCGGAAAGGTGAGCAACTAACGTAGTTAAAGCCTAAGGTATGACAGAACTCAACTGATGAAGGTTCGCCACCATGTTCACCGCAGATACCAACTTTAAGTTTCTTACGGGTTGAACGGCCTTTTTCTACGCCCATACGCATCAACTGACCAACACCTTCACGATCGAGGATCTGGAAAGGATCGTTTTTCAGAATGTTTTGTTTAACGTAGATAGGTAAGAACTTACCAGCATCGTCACGTGAGTAACCGAATGTCATCTGAGTTAAGTCGTTTGTACCAAATGAGAAGAATTCAGCTGATTCAGCGATCTGGTCAGCGACAACAGCTGCACGGGGAACCTCAATCATAGTACCAACGAGGTAGTCAATATGCTCGTTACGTTCAGCGAATACCTTCTCGATAGTTTCACGAACGATCTTCTCCTGAAGTTTCATTTCAGCGAGAGTACCAGTCAGAGGAATCATGATTTCAGGCTTAGCAACGATACCCTTCTTCTGAAGGTTAAGAGCTGCTTCAATGATAGCGCGAGCCTGCATTTCAGAGATTTCGGGATAGGTGTTACCTAAGCGGCAGCCACGGTGACCGAGCATTGGGTTGAACTCATGTAGAGATTCAACTTTAGCCTTAACCTCTTCAACAGTGATGCCCATCTCTTTAGCCATCTCCTTTTGGTTAGCCTCTTCGTGAGGAACAAACTCATGCAGAGGAGGATCGAGTAGACGAACAGTTACAGGTAAGCCCTGCATAGCTTCGAAGATACCTTCAAAGTCTTCACGTTGGATAGGAAGAAGTTTAGCTAAAGCAACACGACGACCAGCCTCATCATTTGCAAGAATCATCTCACGCATAGCCTTGATCTTATCGCCACCGAAGAACATATGCTCAGTACGGCACAGACCAATACCCTGAGCTCCGAAACCACGAGCAACCTGTGCATCATGAGGAGTATCAGCATTGGTACGAACCAGCATGACTGAATGTTTGTCAGCTAATTTCATCAGTGAACCGAAGTCACCGCTTAATTCTGGCTCACGAGTTTCGATCTTACCATCATAAACTTCACCGGTAGAACCATTCAGAGAGATCCAATCACCCTCTACATAGGTTTTATCACCGGCAACCATAGTTTTCTTCTTATAATCAATCTTAATGCTTCCGGCACCAGAAACGCAGCATTTACCCATACCACGGGCAACAACAGCAGCGTGTGAGGTCATACCGCCACGAGCAGTTAAGATACCTTCAGCAACGTTCATACCGCGCAAATCCTCAGGTGAGGTCTCGATACGGACGAGGATAACCTTTTTACCTTGTTCAGCCCAAATCTCAGCATCTTCAGCCTGGAAGACGATCTGGCCTGTTGCAGCACCCGGTGAAGCAGGAAGACCCTTAGAAACGATCTTTGCACCTTTAATACCGGCAGCTGAGAACACTGGATGAAGAAGTTCATCAAGCTTGTTAGGCTCAACACGTTTCAGAGCAGTTGCTTCATCGATCATGCCTTCTTTCAGCATATCCATAGCAATCTTCACCTGAGCAGCACCTGTACGCTTTCCATTACGGGTTTGGAGCATCCAAAGTTTACCGTCCTGGATAGTGAACTCGATATCCTGCATGTCACGGAAATAATCTTCCAGTTTCTGCTGAATCTGATCAAGTTCTTTATAGATAGCAGGCATTACCTCTTCTAAAGAAGGATAATTTTTAGCACGATCTTCTTCGGTCTTCTGAGCTAAAACAGCCCAACGACGTGAACCCTCGATGGTGATCTGTTGAGGAGTACGAATACCGGCCACAACGTCTTCACCTTGGGCATTGATTAGGTATTCACCATTGAAGATATCTTCTCCGGTTGCAGCATCACGAGTAAAAGCAACACCGGTACCAGAGTTTTCACCCATATTACCATAAACCATTGCCTGAACATTAACAGCTGTACCCCACTCATCAGGAATATTATTCAACTTACGATAAAGAATAGCACGGTCGTTCATCCATGAGTTGAATACCGCCATTACAGAACCCCAAAGCTGCTCATAAGGATCGCTTGGGAAGTCCTTACCTGTTCTCTCTTTTACCGCAGATTTGAAACGTTTAACCAGTTCTTTCAGGTCGTCAGTGGTTAACTGGGTATCCAGTTCAACCTTACGTTCTTCCTTCAGATGGTCAATAATCTCTTCAAATGGATCATGGTCTTCTTTAGAAACAGGCTTCATACCTAAAACCACATCACCATACATCTGTACAAAACGACGGTAGCTGTCCCATGCGAAACGAGCATTACCAGTACGCTTTGCCAATCCTTCAACAACAACATCATTCAAACCAAGGTTCAGAACGGTGTCCATCATTCCGGGCATTGAAGCGCGAGCTCCTGAGCGTACTGAAACAAGACAAGGGTTCTCTTTGTCACCAAAGCCTGCACCCATGATCTTCTCGATGTACTTAACGCCGGCAACCACTTCGTCGCGAATCAATTCAACAACAGCATCATGGCCTAATTTATAGTATTCATCACAAACTTCTGTTGTGATTGTGAATCCCGGAGGAACCGGTACGCCAATTAGGTTCATCTCTGCCAGGTTAGCACCTTTGCCACCGAGCAGATTCTTCATACTGCCATCACCTTCCGCTTCACGATTACCGAAAGTGTAGACATACTTCTGTTTGGTCTTCTCTTTTTTTGCCATGTTTATGAATCCTTCTTTGAGGTTTATATAAAACGTAAATCCTTATACATCAATGAATCAACACATATTCCTACTAAGGAATGCAAATTTACAAAATTTCAACCTTGTGCGGTTAAACTATTTGTCAATTCTTTTCCCCTTAATACTAAATTGTTTGCAAATATACGACTTTCTTAGTGTACATAATACATACTATCTAAACCCTAGCATGATTTATCCTAAAACCAGACCTGATAATTATTCAATCCGAACAAATCACTCAATTTGTCAACAGGCAGTGGACATGCCAGAAGATATTAGCTGCTAGCTACTGGCTACTGGCGGCAGGATGCCAGATGTTGGTTTCGGTGTCAGAAGACAGTGTCAATGCCAGACGCCAGATGCCAGAAGCTGATTACATTTAACCACGAAAAACACTAAAAACACGAGATTCTTCATCTAGCAGTTTTCGTGCCTTTCGTGCCTTTCGTGATTTAAATGATCTACATGCCCGTAGCTCTTAGCCAGCAGCTAATAGCCAGTAGCCAATCTTTGAAATTTGAATCTCTCCTGCCAGCCACAAACACTCATGTTCCAATTCTCTAATAATCAACATCTCTAAAGCTCCCCTCTTATATCCCTCTTATATCTCTCTTATGCTTCTC
>MTLC01000899.1_pt1 | contig 38559 bp, 56 predicted proteins | sample 1982451 | NCBI WGS metagenome assembly MTLC01 (sample SAMN05710165, study PRJNA340218) | biofilm metagenome | isolation source: sample SPH anode biofilm adapted to +100 mV | place: USA | collected 2012-02-03 | reverse complement strand
CAAAAACCCTTATTTTAAAAGGGTTTTTAGTATATATGAATGTCCCCCGCCGTCTTTGAAATAGGATAAGAAACGTTGATTTAAAAGGGTTTGTGATATGCTTTGTGCCAAACTTGTGCCAAATTTTTAAATTTAGTCCAGAATATAAGTGATAAGACAAAAAAGTTTTACTTAATTCTTATATTTTAGTTTTTTTGGCTTATAGAATACTTGAGATCTTCAAAATTTTACAATGATTTGTATATCTGTCCGTGACTTACCTTCTTTTAGTAAAATATTCTGTAAAGTTGCATTATATCATAAACATATTGTATAATTAACATAAAGTCAAAAAAATATAGGGAGGAATAAAAATGTTTTTTTATAAGATACTTAAACAAGAAGTGAGTAATAAATCTTTTTTTTACGAATTATTGAAGTCTGATTCGTATTTCGTTACTGATAATCCTCTTTCATTTGCCATAAGCTATAATCCCGAAACATATAATGATTTTTTTGAAAATGATTTAATATATGATTGCTATTTGAATGCATCCGTTAAACAATTATTTATTACGAATCAAAAATTTAGGACGATTTTAAAATATAAAGATAATTTTGGACTTAGGATATTAAATTGTAAATTTGATGAGGGAGATATTGATGACTTTCTAGATAATGACGACTTTCTGGATAAGAATGAAAAATTCAGCATAGAAACAATTGACTCTATAATAAAGGATACTGATAATCGTATTTCTGATACTGTATATTTGACAGGGTCGGGAGAGCAGTTGGTCTTACAAAAGAATGGCGTGATTGGTTTTGATAAAGATTTAAAAAATATGACCTTAGATGATGAAGAGAGGTTAAATATAGTAAAACTTATAGACACTCTCAATTTTGGATTAAAGGTATTGAAATTATGAAAAATTTTTTAAAATCTTTCTGTTCATTTTTGCTAACTGTATCTGTTGCAATAATAGCCTTTGATAACGGTAATAAAATTTATACTGTTTTCGAATTATTTGGAATTAAGGAATTAGCATTAAAAAAAGTAATATTAACCGCATTAATTACATTACTTATAGCACTTATGAATGCAGTACTTCTATCAATAAAAAATAAATGCTTTAATAGGTTAGAGGTAGGATTAAAGTTTCAAGTAGATGGAAGGGATATGAGAGATGTTGAATTTATACCAAGTAGTAATCAGTATAAGGAAAAAAAGATTGATATTAGCTTAATAATAACACCGGGTAGTCCAATCTCCATGATTTTCCTAAAATATTTTGATTTCAAGATAGATATATTTTTTAATCCTACTATTTTAGACGTGACTTTAGAGTTAGATCCAATCTTTATGACCGATTTAGAGGAAAAATCATCCATCAGTATGAATAAAGAGGGTGTTTTAAGTTTTTTTCTTCTTAAAGATTTCCAGTTTGGGGGAAGAAATAAATGTAAGTTTGTAAAGACAGGTTCGTTTTTTATTAAACCAATAAGGTTAACAAATGATACCACCCAAATTGATTTTAAACTCAACAATGGCTTTTTAAGAGATTTAATTTTCGGGAAAAATTTATCTGTGATTTCAATAGATGAACTAAATGTTAGTTGTAAAAAGGAGTGTTAGATGTCTAAAATATTTGCAAATATTTTTCGAATAATCGGAGGTACAACATTAAGTTCTATTGAAGATATTTTTAGTAGAACGCATAAAGAATATTTATCTTTTTCCAAAAAGCATAAAGAAGAATTTGACAGATTATCAGAATCTGAGAAATCATTTATTTATAGTTGGAAGAGTCAAGATGAGGTAGATGAAATTATTTTACCACTAACTAGTGAAGAAATACAGAAAAATACTTTGAATAATGAATCAGAAATCCTAAAAAATAGAAAAATAAAATTTAAACGCTTGGTAGCTAGTATTGAATATGGTAAAAAAAACAAATTAGATGAAAGTAAAGTGAAATTTTTGCCTAAGTCTGATCGTTTGAATGTAGTAGATATAGAGGTTATTTTTTTTGAGATTGATTCAAAAATTTTTGTTCTAATTTTAAGTTCAAATTTTAATAATGTAATACGAGTAAAAAAATTAATAGGTGATAAAAATATTGAGTCTAATGCAACTGAATATTTCCTAGATTCAGATGTTTTTAGTTGGCTTATATATATATATGAGGAGAAATCAGGGAAATTATCTGATAAATTGAAATTGAAAAATGTAACTGGTTTTGTTGGTAATGTTACAGATGATGCAAACATATTTAGTGGAAGTTCATTGCAAACTACAGAACTGATTGTGACAAAAGCATTTATTAGTAATGGAGGACAACTTAAAAAAATAGGTATTCGCATTAGCAACGAAGATGTGAGCATAACGTGTGGAATTGATTCAGAAAGTGGAGTGATAATGGACTGTGATGAGTCAATTAAAAATAGGTTGTTTGATACTTTAGATGAATCATTGTTTTGTATATTATACTTATATGGGTACTTAATATTAAAAATTAAGTCATTATATAAACTTGATTTAGAAAATTTCAATGGAAATGAAAGAGAAAATTTTTCAAAGAAAATAGGTCTTGATGTTATTCACTCTATAATTAAGCACAATAATATAAAAACAGATGATATCATTTGGTAAGTTATTATAGGATATTAGTAAAGTTAGACCACTACTAAATAACTTACAATATATAATTTATAAAACACTATTATAATTTTTTATTAAATATTTTCTATTTTAATTACTTTTCATCATATAATAATGATACACATTGACAACTATATTGTTATGTGTTTTTTTATTATCTTTTAAATAAAAATATCTAGATTAATGAATTGTTTGTAAAGTTAGATTAAGCCAATTCGTTGATATAAATAAATACTTTATGACAAATTTTTAAATTTCTTTTAAAATAGTGGCGATATGCTTATTTTCTTTTTCTTCCAGTTCTTTTAAAATATGTGAGTAGACAGACATCGTGATCGATAAATCTTTATGGCCAAGTCGTTTTGAGACTGCTAATATGTTAACTTCTTTGTACAATAACACTGATGCATGTGTGTGTCTTAAACCATGAAGTGTTAATGGTGTATCTATTCCGGACTGTTTACATAGTTTGGAAAGTTGCTTGTTGATAGCATTGTTTGATATGGCCTGTGTTACAGCATTGGAGAAAACAAGATGATGTCTATTTGTCACTTCGACGGACCTGAAAAATTTGGTTTGTTCTGCTTGAAAATCACTAAGTGCTTCAAGGGTACTATCATCGATTGATATTTTTCTAACAGATTGCTCGTTTTTGGTTGGTGCAAATCCTGTGTTGAGATGGTAGTCCCAAGTTTGGCAAACATTGATGTATTTTTTATCATAGTTGATATTATCCCAAGTCAAACCAAGCAATTCACCAAATCGCATTCCTGTCATGCCGGCAATGAAAATCATGAAATTTGACGGATACTTTGGATTGATTCTACTTTTTGCAGATTTCATCAATCGTTTGAACTCTAAAAAGTTGAGGTATTTATCTTTTTCTTTTTTGACTTCAGTTTCACCTTTGATGACAACGTTTTTGGTGAAATCAAGAGGGATGACACCCTCATCTATCAAATTGACGATACTTGCACGAATAGTTGAGTTAAATCTTTCGATAGTGGGAGTAGCATGAGTTTTTGAAAATTGATTAATGACTTCTTGATATCTTGTGCGTGTTAAAGATTTGACAGTTGCATATTTAAAATACTTTTCTATATTCATCAAAATATTTTCATATTTTAAAAAGGTAACATCGCTGATCTTGCCTTTTTTATATATCTTGATCCACTGACGGAAGTAGTCGGACAGTAAAATATCTTTATCATTAATTGCGAAACCTTTGCCAAGTTTAATTTCCATTTCAGAAGCCGCCAGAATTGCATCAGCTTTTTTGGGAAAGGCGCTTTTTCTTAATTTTTTATACTTGCCGTCTTTGGTTTTATATGATATTTCATACTGCCAAACTTTACCACGTTTTGTATACCGAGCCATATTTTTCTCCTTTCACAAATTTTTGGATATCGGTGTTGGTAGTCAATTTAATTAGAAAATGCGCGTGAACCTGTTGAGTTACTTTTCGTGTATCTCTAAATAGATACTAAAACCTAATTCACTATTTTGAGATACAACTTTATCAGAAGTGTAATCGTAATGTTTGAAAGGACCGCCAGTTATAGAAACTGTTCCTTTCAAAGAATATTTGTCCATTATGTTTATAAAATTAATGATTTGATTGGCTTCTATGCGTGGTATGTAGCCAATACAGAAATTATTTATCATAACCTTTATTGCATTTCTATCAAATTCATTGTTTGGCTCTGGTTCTAGTGTAAAATCTGAAGTAGAGAAATTGGAAAATTTATATATTTTTTCAAAAGATTCTTCAATTTCTTTGTTTGACATACCTTGGTATCTGTCAGACCAAGTATTTTCAGATATGTACTTTAGAGCATTTGTGATATCCTGTTTATCTCGATATTTAACTCCAACAACATTAAATTTTTTAGACCATATCTGAGACTTCCGAGATATTTCTAGTAGTTTTTCACTTTCGACTTTTTCGTATAAATAATTAACTGTTACTTCTATTTTTGATTCGAGATCATTGATTTGTAATTCATAATGTTTTCTTGTTGATACGAATAATAATCCAGAAATAAATCCAAAAATGCAGATCATTTTTATTATTATGTCAGACATGAAAAAGAATAATATTGAAAAAATAATTAGTGTAATTCCTATTCCATAATACAGATCTCGTTTTGTCTCTAGATTTCTTTTCAATTCTTTTGCAGATTCAATACTTTTTGAGATGTCATCATTGTTTTCCATAATTCCCTCCAGCTCAATGTTTTAAATGGATGATGTTTTTACGACTATATAAATATTATAGTGAATGCTTTTTTATAAGCAATATGATAATCATTAGTAATAAGATATGATGCTAAGCGTACAATTATTTATGACGTAACATAATTTTTTAAAGCACTCTCAACTTACCGAAGCGTTTTTCTCTTTAATTTGGTTGGCTGTTTCAGCCTGAGCGTATTCAAACTTTGCGAAGTTTAAGATATTGGCTTGTGATTTCTCATCAAGCTTTTTCATCAGTTCAATTGTTTCAGAAATGATTTTAGACTCACTATTTGGCAAAGCGCCAAATATTAAACTATCTGTATCAACGCCTAAAACATTGCTTAAAATATTGATATCTTTAATTTTTGGAGAGGAAATCCCACTTTCCCACTTTGAAATTGCAGATTCAGTCTTTCCGATTTTTTCAGCTAGTTCTTTCATGGTCCAGCCATTTTGTTTTCTATAATAATTTACCATTTTATCAAAGTGTATTTCAGACATATTTTTCCTCCAGCCAATTTTGCTTATAATTTAAGTATAAACCAATCTTTATTTAAAGTAAATAAAAAACTTGAAAAAAAAGCAAGAAATAACTTGCCAAAAATTCAAGTTGGTGCTATAATGAATTTATCTTAATGAAAGGAGTGGAATATCGTATGAGCGAAAAAACATACAAACCATTTGATGAACTCATCAAAAACAAAGGCTGGAATTTTACTGTATTCGCTAAGAAGTTGGGAGTCTCGTATGCAACTGTTTATAGTTGGCGTGTACATCCAGAGGCTATTACATTGCGTAGAATGCAACAAATTGCGGAAGTTACAGGAAAAACTTTTAAGGAAGTTAATGATTTGTTTGCTGAAATCTATGCTTAAAAATTTTGATTCGCAACTTGAATTTTTGGAAAGTCAGAAAGGAGTAGCCAATGAAAGAAGACATTGCTCAGTCGCTTGCATTGCTTGCAGTGACACCGTTGATTTAGAAGGCGGCGTGGCGTTTTTACCAACTAATTCTGATTGTTTTGGGTTCTGATGATTTAGCTAAAATTGCTAATATTCTCGGTGTTAAAGATATGAATATATTTTTTAATTTCGATGTTGAAGTTTTGGAACGAAAAAGCAAGCATAAAAACGCAAGTTAGAAGGAGGTATGCGCGTGAAGAAAATTAGTTTGGAAAATACAGCAAGCCCGATGTCAATCGACTTGTTGGATGAAAAAACGAAAGTGCTGACCGAAAAAATTATTGAGGTCTGCAAAAAATCTGAGTTGAGTTATGTTGAAAAAAATAAAGCATTACACCAAGCTGATGCAACGCTTTACTATGGTTGTATTAATAAAGGTTCTTGAGTGTATCCTCAACTTCTTTTAGGTATCTATCACGCTGTTTTTCTGTCGCTCCAACGACATAGGCAGTATTGTAATAGACTTGACCATTTTCAAGAATTTCGATGGTTTTAGTGCCAACTGAAATTAATTGCCAACCTTCTGCAAGTTTGGCATTGGCGCTTTCAGCGGCACTGTCATCATCAAATTCCAAGACGTAAACAATTTTTGAGTAATCCATAAAATTAAACCTCCTTTCTGGTTTCATTATATCAAAATTGGGGATTAAGCACGCAAGCTAGAAAGGAGTAGAATCTAATGGACCTAAATCAAATAGCACTGGAAGAAATTTTGAAGCAACAAAAATACATTATTGTGACTTTGAATGAAATAAAAAAAGCGCTAGGGATTCCTAGCGACTAACTGGCGGAAATTTTGAAGATAGCCTAATATTTGCCCAATTAAGTAATATGTCCGCATAGAATTTTAAGGTAACTAAATCAACATCTGTTGTGCTATCCCAATGCGTGAAATCATTACCAACAATTCTGATAACATCAGCTACATTTGAAATTAAAGGATCATCTTTTAAATATTTGGAGATTGCATTATTAAGGTTTTGCTTGGCTATATTTTCATAGTCGTCAAGCTCAAATAGCAATGCATAATCTTTTATGAGGTATTCACAAAACGCCCTATATCCCATACCAGCTAACTCTAAAGCACCATTATTTTCGGCGTATTCTGCGTCAGAAAACATTTTACTAGCTTTCGGGAATTTAGTAGCTACTAAGGTTGGTAGTTTTGATGAGGTATATTGAGGGTGAACAAGGAGCATTTCGTTTGGTTTGCCGGTATTTAATCTGATAGCCTGCATAGTGAAATGATATTGATTACAAGCAGGGCAATAATGGGTGAAGGCATAGACATTTGAATAGTTACCAACGATGGATGTTGTGGGATTATTTGCAACTCCACAACGTGGACAACATTTTGGGATATAGATGTTTGTTGTAGATCCATTGGACAAATATTTTGCTGTTATTTCAATTGTTTCCATGATACTCCTCGTTCTTTCTAGCTTTATTATAGCAGAATTTGGGAACTATTTTAAAAACGTGCTGGGAATCACGTAAAAAGCAAACTAGAAGGATGTAAGATGTCGTCATTGATTTTGGCGAGATGTGAAAATTTTACGCTTTGTAGTCACGCAGTGCCATGCTCACAAATTTGCGCACGCTGTCAGGGGAAGTGTCTGGAAATAAAAAAAAGCGCTTGATGCGCGTGAGAAATTAAAAAAACGACTCTGGCAAGTCGTTTCTCGAAAAATATTTATGAGGCTATTATAGCATGAAAAGAAAGGAGTGTCTAATGATGCAGAATATCAATGTAAATTTGGCTATTCCGATACCAGATGACATGATTGTAATCAAAAAAACAGAGTTTGAAGAACTAAAGCAAAATGAAATTATAGGTCGTTGGGTTGGTATGACAGAGCTTGTCAAACATACTGGAAGGTCTGATGTTTGGTTAAAAGCTCATATTCTAAATAATATAAATCTAATAGACCGTTTAGATATAGAAAACGGCGGTTGGGTATTTTATCCAAGGAAAGGCGATAAATGGCTGTTTAAACTTAGTGGACTAAAGGATTTTGTAGAAAATGAATTTAGTAATTATGTCGGAGGTAAAAAGTGAAAATCGGAAATAAAGAAATTAATGTCAATGAACCTATCGGAGATGTTGAAGTTGTTGTCGTGAGTATCCAGGCGGATAGTGGTAAAGTCTATGATTTTATCATGGATACAGAAAAATCAAATAGCCCAGAACTTGGCGCAATTGTACGGGTATTATCGCAAGAGTGGACTGGTCGATTTATTGGCATTAAATTGGTGCCGCTGAAAAAAGCAGCACATCATGTCGTATCAGGAATTTTAGAACGGTCAGAAGTGATTGACGAAATTGTGGAGGAAATCGGATGAGCTGCCAAACTAGAAACGACCTTGATTTTACCATTTGGCAACAAGCTAAAGAAATTGAACGGCTAAGGGATGAAAATGTGTGGTTAAGAAAGAATGTGTCACTTGTCATTGATAAAGACAATGATTTAATTGTTGAAAATAAGATGCTGAAGGAGAAAATCGAAACGCTTGAGAAAGTTAAAAACGCTGATGTGCCACTTGCTAACCATGCAGACGTTTTCACTAAAAGCCCAATATGGCATCAGGAACAAACCGAAAATAATCGCTTATTGGATGTGATCTTTAAGCGCAATCCAGATAAGACGGTGCGTGTGCCGATTACTGAGGCAGCGATTTATGTCGCTAAGGAGCTATCATGAGTGAAACTCTGGAAGAAAAAGATGACCGCATCGCTCACCTGAAAGCGTATATGTCTGCTTACACGCTTGCTGTTGATGAGTTGTTTGGTGTTGATACTGCTAACCAAGTCAGGGAGCTGGCACGTAAAAAGTTAAATGACAGTTTGAAAGGTGGGTAAGATGACAGAACACATCGTGAAGTCGGATGATAGTGAGTGGTATGTCTATATATCAAAGACTGAGGGATGGTCTCTGACTGGATGCGCTGAAATAGCACATAAGTTTGGAGTCATTGAGGCGGCTGAAAAGATCGCAGATGAGATCAATCATAACAACCTTTTTAAAAGTTACCATATGAGCGCGGTGGCAGTGCCTGACAGGCGCAAGCGGATTAAGTACGAGACTTACAATGATCACTTTGAAAATGCTAAGCGCTATAACATCCCAAAAGCACAGTTAATTATTAGTGATATCCCTTATAACCTCGGTAAAAATGCCTATGCCAGCTCAAGTGCCTGGTATGTTGATGGCGATAACAAGAATGGCGAATCCGATAAAGCTAATAAGGAATTTTTTGACACGGACAAAGATTTTAAGATTGGCAATTTCTTTGATTTTGCTGCACGTTTGTTGAAACCTGAAAGTAAAGAAAAGACTGGAAAAACAGGTCAGACAGCACCTTGCATGGTTGTTTTTGCGCTTTTAATCAACAAGCTATGGTGATTGAGGAGGGGCGCAAGCATGGTTTTAACAATTACATCAATCTTGTGTTTCGTAAAAAATCAAGTCCACAAGTTTTAAAAGCGAACATGAAAATTGTCGGTAATTGTGAGTATGCGATAGTTTTATATCGCAATCGTCTGCCGAAATTTAACAATCACGGCAAGATGATCATGAATTGCATGGATGTGACAATCGGAAACCCAGATGACTATTATTTGGACTTTTGGAAATATGGCGGATGGTGTATAGAGTGGGAAAAAGACGACGATTCTGTGCCTAAAATCCACCCGACACAAAAACCTGTTTCATTATTGAAAAAATTAGTTGAGTTGTTTACTGATGTCGGAGATGTAGTGATTGACCCATGTTGCGGTAGTGGCTCAACAATTAGAGCAGCTTACGAGTTGGGGCGCTCGGCCTATGGTTTTGAAATCAAAAAAGATTTTTATCAACAACAGCCCCAGTTATTTGAGGGCATGAAAATGCAGGTCAGTCTTGAAGATAGCGACAAAATCAAGGCGGACGACACGGAAATGCAGTTAGAACTGTTTTAGAAAGTGAGTAAGTCAATGAAAGTTTATTTAGCGACACCTATGAATGGTCGGCCGATTGAGACAATCAAGGAAAAGATTGCGGATTGTGCCGCTGTTTTGGTTAAAAATGGCATTGATTTTTTCAATCCTTTTATGGAAACGGTGGCGGAAGATAATGCCATTGACGGCATTGTGCAAGATAAGCGACCAATAGAAATACTATGTGATACAGCGAGATATATCGAGGACTGTGATGCTGTCATGTTTATTGGTACGCAGGAGGAGCTAAAGCAGTCCATGGGCTGTCAGGTTGAGACGGTCATTGCCGCTAATTACGATAAGGGTTGCTATCTTTATGACAATGGAGTGGTAACAGGAGTAGCATCAGTAAAGTTGTCTTGGCGAATTGAAGGGCTAGAAAAAAAGGTGTAAGCATGGGGTACATCATTGGTTACAATGCCATCAAGATAAAAGCGAGGTGGTACATTAGCAATTTCGAGAAACCGATGCACAATTTGACAAGACATAAGTCAAGAGCCTTTAAATTAGACAATACTGAGGTAGCGAGTGCAATGGTGAAACGTTTAAAAATGGTCAGACCTTATGATTGGAAAGCTGAGGAGATTAGTAAATGAATAGAGAAGAAATCGCTGTGAGACTTACAGAAGCAATTTTAAGTAATCCATCACTTAATGCACCTAAAGTTGTTAATTTCGCAGTTGAGACATATGAATATATATTAAATAAATTAAACGATTGGTAGTCGAATGAAATGAAAGATAAGGAAATATTGAAGTAGTTGAGGAGATTGGTAAATGAACAAAACAGAAGAAATTTTCACAAAAAAACAGTTTAAAGCGGAAGTAAAGAGTGCAAATGTCACAGATAGTGGATTAGCACTTAAATTGATTGTGCCATTTACTGAAATGATGACAGTTATTCCGACAATCGCTGAAAGCATTGGCACTGTACTTGATTTCGAGTACACGTTACCACAAGGAAGTCTACTAAATGTTATGGAGTGGAAAAATCCAAATCAAACGGAGTTAGAGCTTGATCCACAAATTAACAAGACAAAGGACCAAGAAGATGAAAATTGAAGTTAAAGACGTAGTATGTGATTGGGGAATATTCATCAATGATGAACTTTATAAAGATTTAATTTTCAACAGCAAGGCAAATGCTGAGGAAGTGAAACGCATTATTGAATTAGATATTGAAAATAAACGATTTGATTCATTATCCCAAAAAATTAATATCACCAAGAATGAAGAATACATGCTAAATCAATTCAGAAAAGCACAATTTATCGGTGTTGGAATTGTTGACTATGGTGGAACTGTTCCTCAAGTATTAATTAGCAATGAAAATGCACTTGTGGATGCTTACTTATATCCAAAATTGATTGAGGTGTCAGATGAAAAATGATAACCGAATATACAAATTAGTACTAGTATCAGTATCAGCAAATCAATAAAAGTAAAGATCAAGATGATGATGACTAAGGATAAGATAATTGAGCAATATTCGATTATGGAGGCATAGAGATGAGTAAATTTGAAGATGAACTGCACTACAGATTAGCATAACACGATACTTTAGGAAATCAATATTATTTTAAAAAAGGCCTGTTGGATACGTTCAAAGATTGGCAACCTCCAAAAGAACTTGTAGTTGTTCCGCAGTTCGTTGCTGATTGGTATGAAATTAACAAATTTGACCTTGAAGTTAATATCCGAATTAGGATTGCCGACATTCATACAAAAGATAGGAGTATATACTCTGAATTAGACAAGTGGTTTATGAATGAGATGAATATTCCACTTGAAACTTTGATTAGGATGCGTGACGGTTACACAATCGAAAAAGAACAATTGTACAGAGTTATATTTCCTAAAACTACAATAGACGGAACAGATGATGGGGCAAAATATATGCTTATTCAATTCAAGCCTAGTGGTAGGATATTCACAAGCCACGCTTACAACAGCCTTGACGATAAGGTTGACTTTACCGAAAAAGAAATAAGAGCAATTGATGAGCGATATATGTCGTTTGCGGTTGAGGTGGTGAAATGAATTTTAAATTTTTTAAAAGGTGCAAACATGACTATGTTGCTATAGCACGTATCGGTGGAGACATTCAGTCAACTGCATTGAAGTGTGTGAAATGTGACAAAAAAAGGGTGATGTATCACGGAATAACTGGCAAACAAACGTATGATTACGTTTTGAGAAATGGATTTAAATTGAGGTAATCGAATGAAAAAAATATTTGAAGTGCTGTCCGCTATCATCATAGGTGGTTGCATTGTTTGCATTATGTACTGGGCATATCAAGCTGACCGGCAACTTGACGCGATTCAGGATAAACAAGACAAGTTAGAAAAGAGTGTCGACAACTTGTCTCAAGCGCTGACAACTAAAGACAAAGAGATTGAGATAGGTCTCAGACAAGTCCAAGACGGAATCATGCTTAAAATAGACTGGTTAGAAAAACAGGTGGTAAATGAGTGAAATTATAGTTGATAATTTTGCCGGCGGAGGTGGCGCAAGCACTGGCATCGAACAGGCCATAGGTCGTTCAGTCGATGTAGCAATCAATCACGATCCAGATGCTATCGCCATGCACAAGGTCAATCATCCAAGTACCAAGCACTATTGCGAGGATGTTTTTGATGTTGACCCTAGAGAGGTTGCAGCTGGTAGGCCTGTGGCGCTATGTTGGTTAAGTCCAGATTGCAAGCACTTTTCTAAAGCAAAAGGCGGCACGCCAGTTAGTAAAAAGATACGAGGTCTAGCTTGGGTTGCGAGATGATTACATCTTGGATAGAGACAGGGACGGAAACAAAATCGCAAAAAATAAGCAAGTGGCACGGATTGGCAACATGGTTGTGCCAAATTGTGCTGAGGCGCTTGTTAGAGCTAATTTGCCAGAGTTATGCCCAAGGTACGGCCAACTTGACTTGTTTGAAAATTATGGTTAGGAGATTTATAAATGGAGCGAGTGCTAAATTATCCAGGCAGTAAATGGTCGTCAGCGGAGCGGATTATCAATCTGTTTCCGCCACACAAGGCCTATCTCGAACCGTTTGCGGGTAGTTTGGCTGTGTTTCTAAATAAGCCACCAGACGTATTGGAAACTATCAATGATATTGACGGCAGACTACTAATTAATATGTGGCGTGTCATGCGGAGTAAGCCTGATGAGTTGGCTCGATTGATAGCTTTGACACCATATAGCCGAAAAGAATATGAGTTATCAAAAATTAAATCTGACGATGATTTAGAGGATGCACGCCGCATCTTGATTAAATGTTGGTTTTCTGTCGGCGGTAAATCAGATGGTGGATTTAGGAGAAATGTTAGATGGACTGGCCCATATAATACTCAAACTTGGAAATCCATACCATCACGAGTTAGCCAAGCGGCAGAGAGACTGAAAGATGCGCAGATTGAGCAGATGGATGCAATCCAATTAATCGAAAAAATGAATGATACGGACACGCTTATCTATGCTGATCCGCCGTACCTAAATGAGACGGTAACGTCTAAAACTCACTATAATTTTGGCATGACTGACAGTCAACATATGGCATTGCTGACTACTTTAAAAAATCACAGAGGACCTGTGATTTTAAGTGGTTATAATAGTAATCTTTATGCCGATGAACTGAAGGGATGGTTCAAGATTGAATTTGATTCAGCGACTGGGAATGTTGGCCGAGAAAAGAAGATTGCTACCGAGTGTCTGTGGTGTAATTTTGAGCCAGTTGAACAAATGGATATTTTTGAATTAGAGATATAGAGGAATATAAATGAAAGAAAAAGTATTTTATTACGTAGTTATTCCAGTTATTGCACTTGCTGCAGTAATTGGTTTTGTCGTCTTAGCAAGTTTTAGCGCTGAAAATAGCGCAATCGGAAAAGAAGAAAGCATAGCATCAGCAAAATCGGGGATTTCTAAAGAAGAACAACGTAGAGTCGATTTATTTAGCAACATGGTCGATGCTGTGCAATCATACAACAAGCATGAGTCTGAGACATTGAAAAATGTGACAGATGCGCGTGCTAAAGCTAAAAGCGGAGATGTTGAGGGTGCTAAATCAGCATTGAACGTAGTTGTTGAAGCATATCCTGAAATCAAATCACAAGCGAACTATTCACAGACCATGAAAGAATTTTCAATAACTGAGAATCGATTAGCTGAATACCGTGATAATTACAATCAATCTGTTAAGACATATAAACGATATGTAAGAAAGTTTCCAACGAGACTATTCTTATCATGGCGAGGCTATGAAGTATCAGAATATAAATACCTTGATTTTAAAGTGGATAATTCCAAAGCCACTAATCTATTTAAGTGAGGATTGGCATGGATGGAAAATTAGATATAAGAGATTTTAAAATCGTTGCTATGATTTTAACTTTATTTTCATTAGTGGCTGTAGGTTTCATCGTCAATTCAAAAATTCAAGAAAGTGCTATGGATGAAGTGGAGCTATACAGAAAAGCAATCAAACTTGAAAATAAAAAAGACATGTATGATTATACTGTCGAAACTGAGCAAGGCAATTTTATCACGACAACTGATATAAAATCGGTCGAAAAGGTCAAATTTCCAGAAATGGATAAAGATATTTCATCAAGCATCATATCAATTGAGCGCAAAGAGTTCAAAGAAACATATGATATGAAAACACGAACAGTCACTTATACCGATAGCAAAGGTAAAAAACATTCAAAGACTGAGATATATTGGGAATGGGTTTGGCATCATGTCGACACGAACGTATTGGGTAGCCCTGAAATTGAAATTCACGGTAATAAATATAAGACAAGCGCTTTTTCTTTTTGGTATCAAGGTTTAGATGCGAGCAAGTTGATTTCAAAAACCAATCGGTCAGAATACTTTACAGGGCCACATCATAAATTTAGGTATGCAGCAATTATTGGCGGGAAGTTTACAATATTCGCTAAGGCTGCAGGTGGGACAATAAAGCCAGTAAATGGCTACAAAATTGAAGTATCAGAACAAAGTTATAAAGATGTAATAAAAGGAATTGAGGAATCACCAAAAATGAAGTTAATATTTTTCGTTATTGCATGGACCATAATTACATTGTTACTCATGAGCTTAGAATACAGGTATTTATATGACAGATTTATTTACTGATTCAAAATAGACTGTAAAGCGGAAGCGTGAATAAAGGAGATTAATATGAATAGCAATTATGAATCAATTAGAGATAGTATATCGCTTGGGTGTGTCTTAGCAATTGTCGTATCTTACTTGAAGTGGCATAGCATCATCTGGGCAATTGTTCATGGATGCTTTAGTTGGTTTTATATCATCTACTTTATCATCTGTGGATATTGACACTATTATATAGTAGAAAGTTGCGAAAATGACTTTATATTTTCGCTACAAAGACAAACGTATCAAGGATAAACGTTGATGTTAAAGGTCAACGTTTGGCCGGCTTGTAATAGGTATTAAGTTCAGGGACAAACTAAATCAAAACGAAAGGATGCACAATTTATGAGCTACATGAGAAATACAGCAATATCAGCAAATAATAAATATAGAGAGTGTAGCATCATGGGTAAATCTGTTTCAATGGATTTGGTTAGAGGTGGAAGACCCAGGAGAAAAAAAGAGAATGCAACAAGACCTGTTCAGAAAAATTTAAATGTTAGAAAAGCACAGCAATGGTTTAGGTTATCAGCAATAGCAAATTTCAACGAGGGAGATTATACAGCTGAGTTTACATTTGCACCAGAATTTAAACCAGAATCTGTCGAAGAGTGCGAAAAAGAGATAGCAAATTTAATTAAGCGGATCAATCGTGCAAGAAAAAAGAAAAATTTACCGAAAATGAAATACATGGGAGTAATTGAAGGCAAGACAACTGATAGCCTGCACTTTCATTTGCTATTGGATAATTTGCTAAACAGAGATGAAATAGATGAGCTTTGGAGTAAAGGACGAGGCAAAAATAAAAAATCTATCGGTTTTACCAAAATTGACAAAATTAAAAATCAATACGGGGTCGATGGTGTTGTCGTCAAGGCAAATTACATGACGAAAGAATTTAAGTTAGAAAACCAAAAGGGAAAGCGTAAGTGGTTTGCCAGTCGTAATTTAAAAAAGCCAGTAGTTGAGAGGTCTCAGAATTGGAAGTACACAGATTCTAAGATTACCAAATTGCTAGCAAGTGATGAGCTGGAACAACAGTTAGAGATAGACAATCCAGGTTGGGAGCTGATAGAATTTCCTAGGAAAAATCCAGATACACAAAAAGATGAGCTGGTCAAGATAGACATTAGAGAAAATGAGTATCTCGGACTGATGATATATTACAGGATGCGAAGGAGAGAGTGACATGGGACAACCAGATTTATCAAAAAGCGAGGCACGACTATTGGAGTGCTTGCAGGAAAAACAATCACTAACAGGCTGGCCAAGCGCAATAGCAAATATTGCGCGTATCAATACAAATGGCTTAAATTATGCACGCAGGAATTTAAGCACAGTATTAAGTGAAACCAGCCGTAGGAAATTGGTTAGTAAAATTAGACAGGTTTGTCAATGATCCAACTCAGTTGATTAAAGGGGTAACGATGGATTTAGGATTAATACCAAGCGAGCAAGAGTGGCGAGCGATATTCAAGAATATCACTTGGCTGCTCAAACGATATAGCAAGCTATCTGAATTAGAGCGCAGCCAAGTTGACTGTGCTCTTGAGTGCGTCAAGTGCAATGAACAAGTGGCGCACTATATTATTACACAGCGCTTTATCAAGAAAAAGTCCTATAATCAGCTGGCATTTGAGTTATACTATGACGAGAGCAACATCAGGAAAATCAGAAACATTGGATACAAACATTTTGCTGAAAGCTACAAGGGAGGTGCGCTGATTGATAGATGTAGCAACGAAAGAGGCACGACATAGCTTTTACGTTTCGACAGCATGGTTAAAGTTACGGGAAAAAGTCTTGGCACGTGACAACTATGAATGTGTCTGGTGTAAGTCTGAAGGCAAGGTCACAACAAGAACCAGAGCAGTGCTTGAAGTGGACCACATCAAGGAGCTTGAACACTATCCGCAACACGCATTGGATATTGACAACCTGAGAACGCTGTGCAAAGACTGTCACAACAAGCGACACGACAGGTATCAACGGAGCGCCAAGCGATTTGACGACGAGGAGTTTGAATGGTAAGCCCCCCGGTCAAATAAAATCAATGAAATTGTCGGACAACTCTGACCGATTGGCTCTCAACTAACCAGAAAAATGAAAAAAACGCACGTGAGAGGGGGGGAGCATATGGCAAAAACAAAACTAGAATTGGAATTATCTAAGCTAATAGACAAAAATTCAGCAAGCGATATGGAAATTATGCGACGTTACTTGAGTCTTGTTGACACCTACAAGAAATTAGACAAGTCTATAGAAAAAAATGGCGTGATGATTTCTGTAAAAAATGGCAGCCAAAAATTTTTGAAAGCAAATCCTGCTGTTTCAGAAAAAGTTAAAGTGAACGCTGCACTGATTAAACTTGGCGAATTTTTTGAGAAAAAACGCTTGGAAAAATCAGCCGAAAAGGGAATAAATCTGAATGAATTATATTGAATTTATGCCGAAAGAAGTGAAAAAGTATATCAAAGAGCATGAAAAAGGGACGATAAAATTAAATAAAGAGCGCGTGCAATTGATTGAATATATCGAACGTGAAATCGGTCCACGTCTAAAATCTAAAGAGCTATTTTTTGATGTTGACCAGATTAAAAAATGTATCGGATATATCGAAAAATGGTTTTTTAAGCTGGAAAGTTTCCAAAAATTTATTATCGCTTTTGTGTTTTTGTATTTTGCAGAAAACAAAGCAAATGTTTACCGTGAATTTTTAATCATGATGGGTCGTGGTGGCGGGAAAAACGGTCTTATTTCAGGTATTTGCTCGTATTTGTTGACACCGATGCACGGAATTGCAAAATATGATATTTCAATCGTGGCCAATAGTGAAGAACAGGCTAAGGTTAGTTTTGATGAAATTTTCGATGTGATTGAGGGGAACCCTGCACTAAAAAAGACCTTTGATAATAAAAGGGCAAGAATTAGAAATCGTCAAACGAAAAGCGTAATTCGTTACGTGACAAGCAATGGGAGTACAAAAGATGGTGCACGTGATGGTGCTGTTATTTTCGATGAAATCCATCGCTATGAGAGCAATCGAGACGTGCGAGTCCATGTTTCAGGGCTTGGAAAAAGACCAAATCCACGTCAATTCTACATCGGGACAGATGGCTATGTGCGCGATGGATTTATTGATAATATCAAAGATAAGGCGCAAAAAGTGCTGACGGGAAAAACTCGATTTAATTCGCTTTTCCCTTTTATCTGTAAACTTGACAATGAGCGTCAAGTGGATGATTTGGCAACGTGGGAGCTTGCAAATCCAATGTTTCATAAGCCTTTAAGTTCATATGCTAAAGACTTATGGAATGAAGTAGTAGAGCAGTACGAGGAGCTACAAGATGACCCAAGCAATCGCGAGGAGTTCATGACTAAGCGGATGAATCTACCTGTTGCAGATACTGAGCGGAGTGTGGCGAGCCATGAAGAATTGGTAGCGACTAAACGAGAATTTCCAGATTTGGATGGTCGGCAGTGTGTAGGCGCATTCGACTATGCGGCTGTTCGAGATTTTGCAGCAGTTGGACTATTGTTTAAATCAGGCGAAGATTATGTTTGGTTATCTCATAGTTTTGTACGCAAAGAGTTTGTAGATGCTACTTACGGTTATAGTAAGCCAAAGGAATCCGTAAATGGCAAGCGGATGTTTGCGCCTATCAAAAAATGGGAAGATGACGGCTTTCTGACAGTGCTTGATGCGCCGACGATTAGTGCTGATCATATTGCGGACTGGTTTGTCAGGATGCGTGATGACCAGGGCTATGACTTGCAAGTGATTGTGGCGGACAGGTTTAGGGCTGAGCATGTGCAACAAGCGTTCGAGCAACGTGGATTTGAGGTACAATATAAAAATAAATTTGACGCACCGCCTGGCTATCGTTTGGAAATTTTACGAAATGCACTGGCGATTGATAGTCTGGTTGCACCTAAGGTAGAGAGTGCATTTGCAAGTCAAAATGTTATTTTTGGTGACAATGATATGATGCGATGGTATACGCATAATGTACTTCGCAAGTTGAAAGGCGATGGCAATGTGGTCTATGTCAAGAAAGAGGATGTTAGACGAAAGACAGATGGTTTTAAGGCGTTTGAGTACGCGATGTATCACTCAGGAGACTTACAAGATGTTAGTGCAGGAGATTTTTACGACAATATCGACGACTGGTTTGTTTGATGTGAGCATAGGGCGCGTGAATTGTCAAGTGTGTAAAAATGAGGTAGTTGAAAAAGTCCTATTTTTGAGGCTTTTTTTGTTTATACTGGAAATAGATTAATTCGGAAAGGAGTGTTATGGGGCTTTTAGATGTGATATTGGGGCGAAAAGAACAATCTAGCTATGAATTCGTGATGGCGAGTGCAACGGCTCAGGCGACGATGAAAAACATTGCGCTTGAAACGTGTGTGAATTATATCGCTCGGACTTTCGCCAAGGCGACTTTTATCAAAAAGGACAGAAATCAAAAGTCAGTGTTTGACGAGGATCATTATTTGTTGAATACGCGACCAAACCCTAATCAGACGGCTGCGGAGTTTTGGACACAAGCTGTTTCGAACCTAGTTCGAGATGGTGAGCTGTTGATTGTTGCCTATCAGAATGGCTTATTTATTGCAGATGACTTTGTTAAAAACGAACGTTTGACTAGCGATACCTATTCAGGTGTGTCTATTCGTAGCGAACATTTGGCGAGAGTGTTTACAAGTAACGAAGTTGTTTACTTGAAAAATGAAAATCAAGCGCTGGATAGTTTCTTTGATAGTCTTTGGTCAGATTACGCTAAGATGATGGGTGCATCTCTTGGGGCGCAATTGCGCAATGGTCAAATCAGGGCGCTTTGGAGCGTTCCGAGCAGCAAACTTGACGAGGAAGAGCGCAAAAAGCAAAAGCAACTGCGAGAGAATATCGTTAGTGAAATTAAAAATTCGCCTGTTGTTCTTATTCCGAAAAAACATGAAAAGGACTATGAGGAGGTATCCACCAAGCAGGCTACTGGCAAGGTTAGCAATATTGAGGATATTGCTAAAACCAAGAAATTTTATATTGATGATGTGGCAAATATCCTAGGTATTCCTAATGGTTTGATTTATGGTGATTTTGCTGACAATCAGAAGAACTATGAAATTTTCATGGAGACAGTGATTGAACCGATTGCCAGTAAATTGATTGATGGGCTGAATCATATCGTCTATACGGCTAGTGAGATAGTTGCAGGTTATACGATTAAGATGTTAGGTGTACGACGGCGAGATATGTTTGATTTATCAAACAGCATTGACAAGCTGATTGCATCGGGTACAGTTAGTCGTAACGAGGTGCGTGAGGAGCTTGGGCGTTCAGAAATTGCAGGCGGTGACAAGTACTATATCACTAAGAATTATCAAGAAGTCGGGAAAGGGGGTGAGGAATGATGTTGAAGTTTTTATTTAATGGCGCGGTGATTGATGACAGCGATGCTTGGTTTTATGATTGGTTCGGCGACTCTTATGTGAGTCCGAAACTGGTCAAGGACTTTTTAGCAGAGGCAGGCGGTCAAGATGTTCAGCTGTCTATAAATTCTGGTGGCGGTTCAGTTTTTGCGGGGAGCGAGATTTTTACTGCATTGAAAGATTATGGCGGTAAAATCGAAGTGGTCGTCAGCGGGCTTGCTGCTAGCATTGCAAGTGTTGTTGCTATGGCTGGTGATACGATTAAAATAAGTCCGCTTGGTCAGATGATGATTCACAATGCTGCTATGGTTGACTATGGCGATTATCGTGAGTTTGATCATGCTAGTCAGATTTTATTTGCGACTAGCGAGAGTTTGGCGAAGGTCTATGCGAATAAGACAGGAAAAACGGTTGATGAAGTACTTGACTTAATGGGTGCTGAAACTTGGATGACAGCTGATAAGGCAGTTGAGATGGGTTTTGCTGATGAAGTATTATTTGCACAAAGCGAGACAGTTCAGTTGGTTGCAGGTATCAGTCACATTGTTAGCAAAGATAAAATCGAAGCCTTTAAAGCAATGATGGCTGATAAGCAAGGTCAGAATACTGTCGAAACAGATAAAATTGTAATAGATGGCGAAAATCTCACTAAACTTATCAATAAAGCGGTTGAAAAGGCGCTTGAGGACAAAACAACGGAAAAACAAAAGTTGGTCAATGACTTGGCACGCTTTGTCTTTTTATAACTTTTAACATGGAGGTCAAAATGACTATTTTTAATACATTACCTAACTACCAGGCGGCGGTCGCTAAGTTTACGGAGTCAATGGCTAATGATGCGGACAAAACTACGCAAAATGAACTATATGCTGATGCTATGCAAACTTTGGGAAGTGATTTGATGGAAACGTTAGCGAACTCGAACAAGGAATCTCTTGAAACTATGTTCGCTAGTCAACGTGCTAACAAAGGCATGACAGCAAACGAGATCAAGTTTTTTAATGACATTGCCAAAAATGTAGGGACTAAAAACCCAATTCTCTTGCCAGAGGAGACGGTCAATGAAGTGTTTGAGGACTTGGTTTCTGAGCATCCTTTACTGGACGTGATTAATTTCAAAAATGCTGGCTTGCGTTTGAAAGCTTTGGTGGCTGAAACGTCAGGTGCTGCGGGCTGGGATGATGTCTTTACGGATATTAAAAATCAACTGGATGCGGTATTCACAGAAGAGGATTTTTCTCAAAGCAAGCTGACTGCGTTTGTGGTTATTCCTAAAGATGCCATGCAATTTGGCGCCAGCTGGATTAAACAATTTGTGATCGCGCAAATTGGTGAGGCTTATGCCGTGGCACTGGAGGCGGCGATTGTTAATGGCGACGGTAATAAAAAGCCGATTGGTTTAACCCGTGACCTCAATAGCGGGACAACGACAAATGGGGTGACGACATTCAACCCGAAAGCGGCAACGGTTAATTTGACGACTTTGACACCTGAAACAGCGCCTGAATTACTGGCACCTGCTATGTCAACGCTGTCTATCTCTGAAAAAGGGAAGTCAGTGGCGATTGGTGGTCAGGTGATTATGTTGGTCAATCCGTCTGACTACTACACGTTAGAGGCGAAATTTACGTCCATCAATGCGAATGGGGTTTACACCTTTACCTTGCCGTTCGGCATCAAGGTCATGCAATCCGTGGCGGTGCCAGCAGGTAAGGCGGTCATTTTTGTCGCTAATCGTTACAATGCCTACGTCGGAGGTGGGACTGAGATTAAGGAATTTGACCAAACATTGGCGCTTGATGATTTGAATCTTTACACAGCCAAGGCGTTCTATTTCGGTAAGCCGAAAGATAATAACGTGACAGTGATTGCGACACTGGTCGCACAAGGAGCATAAGATGAAAATTAAGGTATTAATTGATTTTGTTGACCTTTCGGTCAATCGCACACGTCATGTTAGCGATGTGTTTGAGGTAACTGAGGAGCGCTTTTCGGAAATTGATGCTGCTTTACCAGGTTTTATCGAAAAATTTGAAAAAGATGTATCTGAAAAAGACATCGATGCTGAAGCAGATAAATCTGAGGTGGTCGATAAGATTCCTGATTCCGGGAATAAGATTGATGAAATCAGAGTATATTTGACTGCGCATGGTATTGAATATGACGATGACATGAAAAAAGCTGATTTGTTGGATCTGATTAAGTAGGTGTTTTATGACGCTGCAAGAAATTGAAACATGGGCCGATGGCAAACTTGAAGCATTTAAGTTGCGAATGCGTATCGGGACGACTGCTGAAGATGAGAATCTAAAGCAGATGTTGACATCTAGCGCCATGACGTTAATTCGACTAACTGGGGCTAATACTTTAGATGACCCAACGCTTGTGAGTCTTATATTTGATCGTGCTAGATACGAGTATAATGACGCTTTGGATGAGTTTATAGGTAATTATCAGATAGAAATCAACATGCTTTATGTGCAATATTATTTGGAGGATGATGTAGATGATATCGAGCCAGAAACAGGGGAATAATAAGACGCACAATGGTAAACTGCGGACACCTATAACATTCTATATTGGAGAGGTTCGTAAAGGGCTAGATGCGCGTGATATTGTCACGACAGCAAAATACAAGACTTTTGCAGAATGTTACGCACCTTCAAGCAAGGACATCGAGATTCTAAAAAATAGCTCAGTTAGTCCAAAGCGGTCACTGACGATTAAGATACGTGAGCCGATGGAAGATTATCGTCCTGATAACAAGCATCGTGTCAAGATACAAGACGATAGATACCAAGATATTTTTTGGGATATCGTAGATATTCGACCAGACTTTGCGCAAAAGGATTTTATCACAATTTTGCTGAAAGGTTAATTATATGGGTAATGGTGCGGAGTTTAAGGGTATCGATGAATTTTTAAAAAATCTTGAAACAAAACTGGGGGAATCTCGCGTTAATCGTATCGTAAACAAAGCCCTGAAAGAAATCGGTGTTGAGACGGCTCAGGAGTTGCAAGCTGTTGGCCAGAAATTCGTTGACCCAGATACGATTGCTGCTAGTCGCGTCAGTCGAGCTGATGGCGTACCAGCAGTTAAGGTCGGATGGTCAGGTGAACGTTGGCGTGTGGTTCATCTAAACGAGTTTGGATTTAATCACAAGAGCGGTAAATTTGTCCGTCAGGGTGCTTTTGGTATCATGCGTGCTTTTGTCAAAACACAAGAGGCAGATTATCCAGATAAGCTAAGAGATAAGCTAGGAGAGTTGACAAAATGAATGATATGCTAACAGAGGTTTGGCTTGCTTTATCAGATAGACCGGAATTTTCGGATGTGGCGATTAAATCGTTTGAACGTCCAGAGGATTTAGCTGATGATGCGCCTAGTGTTGCGATTATTCCATTGGGACCACCTGAGCAGACTGTGCCTGGGAGTGATGCTTTTTTGGCAAAACGGTACATGTATCAAATCAATGTCGAAAGTCCTGACAGGATTCAGGCGAAAGAATTTGCAAAGATTGTTGAGAATGTCATGCTAGATTTGCGATTTACGCAACTATCAGGCGGACTCGATGACTACTTTGCAGCAACTAAGCGTTATGTTGATGCTCGCACCTATAAGGGGATGGGCACATTATACGCTGACGAATAGAAAGAGGAGCTAAATGGTTTTAATTGGATTTAAAAAAATGACGATTCGTGTTTTAGGAGATGGTGCGCCTGTCACATCTGGAGAAGGTCAAAACGTGTTCGTGGTTGAAGGGAAAACTGGCGAGGGGGCTACACAGGAGGCGAAGATTGATGGTTTGGCATCAGACCCTAAGAAAACCTATGGTTCAGATGTAGCTTATCATGTCTCACGTAAAGGTGTGGGCGATGTTAAGGTAGATCTGACGGCAGTGGATATTCCTGAGACAGTCAAAAACAAGATTTTGGGTCACAAGACGACTGATGGTATCACTTATGTCGGAGCGGAGACAGAAGCGCCATATTGTTCAATTTTGTTGGAATCAACTGGTTCAGATGGTACACAAGCTTTGTTAGGGTTCTTTAAAGGCTCTTTCTCGCTAAATGACATGGAGCTTAAAACGCTTGGCGAAAAAACAGAAGAATTGCCAGGTGAAAAATTTACTTACACAGCTATTGCAAGTGATGATGTGGCAACAAAAGGTCATTATATGGGTAAATATTTAGGCGATGAGGCTGATGCGATTTCGGCACTTAAAGCGCAGTTGCATATAGCAGCTGGAGTTTAATCAAGTTAAGGTGCTTTTAAAAGCATCTTGATTACTTTAAGGAGATGATATGGCATTAGAAATTAGATTTAAAAAAGGTGGAGAAACGGTTGTTAAAACGTGCCAGTTTATACCAGCTAGAAAATATCTCGAGTATTTAGAATTAGAAGAATCGATTGAACTAGGTGGCGAAAAGGCAAGCGAGGTTATCAACAAACGACTTGAATTTATCGTATCTTTATTCGGTGGTCTGACTGTTGATGATTTGTACGATGGGCTTAGTACGAAAGAATTACCAATCGTTACGGAAGAGGTTATCATGGCAATTTTAGGCGGTGGTGACGATGACCCAAAGGACAAATAACTGCAGCTGAAGCCAAAAAGAAACTTTTATCGTTTTTTAAATCCCTTATGACAAGCCAACAATTATCAATTAATGAACTGATGGACTCTGATTGGCATAGCTTGTTGAAAGTCTTAGGGATAGACGATGCTGTTGAAACAGATGCGCGTGAGGGTGTTGTCGACTTGGCTGATTTTATCAACACGCTATAAGAGGATATCACTTAGCATAACTAACTGTTAATAAAAAGTCCTATTTTTAGGGCTTTTTTTGTTTACACTTGAATTATAAATAAATTTAGGAGATAAATATGGCAAACGGGACACCACTAGGAAACATGATTGTTAAACTGTCACTTGACAGTTCAAGTTTTGGTGACGGTCTAGCAGCAGCAAATAGAGCCACTAGATATTTCACGAATGAAGTGAAAGCAATGGATAATATAATGAAGTTATCTGGTAAAAGTAGTGACGGACTTGGTGCCAAACAAATATCTTTAAAAAATGCAATTGAGTCACAGTCGAAGGCATTGAAAGTCCTGAAAGATGATTTTAAAAATGCTGAACCAGGAACAGCAAAGTACGAAACACTTGCGAACAAAATACAAACAGCAAACGTCAAGTTAGCTAGTTACCAGTCACAACTAAAAGATACAACAAGTGAATTAGCTCGATATCGGGTTGAAACCGAGGGGGCAACAGGGGTCATTAATCGCTTTGGAGATGGCGCACTAACAGCTGGTAAAAAATTAGATGGTGTAGGACGCGGTATGTCTAGCATCGGTGGAACACTAACTAAATCTGTAACAGTACCACTCGTTGCTATTGGAGCAGCAGCTGTGAAAGCATCTGTTGATTACGAGTCGGCTTTTGCCGGAGTAAAAAAGACAGTCGATGAACAAGTTGATACTAACGGTAAGGTAATTATCTCTTATGACGATTTGTCAAATGGGATTCGTGCTATGGCAAAAGAGATACCTGCTAGTGCTTCTGAGATTGCTGCAGTTGCTGAGGTTGCTGGTCAACTAGGTATCAAAACAAAGGACGTCTTATCTTTTTCAAAAACAATGATTGATTTAGGCGAATCTACAAACCTTAGTGCTACAGATGCAGCAACTGCAATCGCTAAAATTGCTAATATCACAGGTATGACATCGGACGAGTATCGTCGTTTTGGTAGTTCTGTTACGGCACTAGGAAATAACTTTGCGACAACAGAGTCAGACATTGTAGGTATGGCGAACAGATTGGCATCAGCAGGAACATTAGCAGGTCTTACTAACCAAGAAATCTTAGGACTTTCTACTGCTATGAGCTCTGTTGGTATTGAGGCAGAGGCTGGTGGTACTGCTATGACTCAAACATTGACTGCTATAGAGAAAGCGGCAGTCCTTGGCGCAAGCGCAGTTGGGGACTTGGAACAGCGAGCTAACGCGGTTGGTCTATCATATAGAGATGTTGCAATATCAGTGCTTAAAGGTGGTTCTGCTCTTAAGAAAACAGCCGCTCAAATGGGTATGAGCAACACTGAGCTTAGACGGACTTATGAAGATGCTGGTAAAGCATCGGAATCACTCAAACAATTCGCAGACATTGCTGGCATGAGTAGCGAGCAGTTCGCTTTGTCTTGGAAGAAAAAACCGATTGAAGCAATTCAAGCTTTTATAAAAGGTCTTGGACAACTGGGAGATAAAGGCGAGAGCGCAACTCTTGTGCTTGACGAGATGGGTCTGAAAGGCATTCGTCAAGGTAATATGCTTAAGTCTTTAGCACTTGCATCAGATACGCTAACAGGCGCTGTTGATACTTCAACAAAAGCATGGAACGAAAATTCAGCTTTGACATCAGAAGCAAACAAGCGATACGAAACAACAGAGTCAAAACTTAAGATGTTAAAGAATGAAGTGACAGATGTGGCCATTGAGTTTGGTGGTCCACTAGTTGACGCTTTACGCGATGGCGTTCAAGCTGCTAAACCAGTTATCCAATTCCTTGGTGATATGGCGAAGAAATTCAGTTCTCTAGATAAAGAGCAACAACAGAATATTATTAAATGGGGTCTTATTGCTGCATCAGCTGGACCAGCTTTGAAAATATTCGGCAGTATCACTTCTGCAGTTGGAGGAACTGCAACTAACATTGGTAAATTAAGCAAAAATTTAGTAGGATTAGCTGCGAAAGCTGCAGAGAAAAAAGCTGTCGCATCAATGGCGGCAGAGATAACAACACTTGGAGCATCCGCTGCAAGCACTAGCGGAGCGTTAGCTGGTGGAAGTGTCGCGAGCGCTGGTTTTGCAACAGGACTAGGCGCTATGTTGATTCCGGCAAGTATCGCAGTTGGTGCTATCGCAGCAGTTGGTGTTGCAGCATATGTAGGAACAAAAGCGTATGAAGCACATCAACTCGCGGGTGCTAAATGGGGTACAGAAGTTACCAAAGAGCAAGACAAGGTAATCACTAAGTCTTACGAACTCGGTAACAAAGCCAAAGCTGATGTTGCTGCTTACGCTGACGGTGTCAAAGGTTCCGCGAATGACGTTGTTAAATCAAACAACGATATTGTTGATTCTATTCAAAAAGCAGTTGATAAGGAAGCTGAACGCCGTAAGAAAGCTGCCGAAAAGATTGAAGACCCTGAGTCAAGAAAAAAAGCTGAAGAATATACAGATTATAAGACTAAATTAGACCAGAAAGTAGCTGACAGCGCTAAAAAAACAGTCGGAGAAATCAATAAGATTATGTCTGATGCAAGTCAAAATAATCGCAATCTTTCAACTGAGGAAAAGAATTTTATAGCTGAAAATTACAGGCAACTGTCTGACTCACAATTAAAAGCGGCCGGTTTCAATAAGGATCAACGCATTGCGATAGAATCTGCTTATCAAAATGACTTAAATAAATTATCAGATAAACAGTTGCAAGATAGGGCTGAGAATGTGATGAAAGGTCTTGATAAAGAAAAGACTTTTTATGATAAGCAAAAGTCATACTTAAAAGAAGTTTATGGTGAAGGCACTGAAAGCTATAAGAGGGAAATGTCTTCTCTCAATGAAACTAATCATAAGAATACTGAAACTATGATACTAGGACTTGCTAGATTGACAAAAGCCCAAGGTCTTAGCCTTGAAAATATGTCTGGCGCGTGGGAAAAATACGGATGGACAACAGAAGAAGTAGCTGCACTTGTAAAAAATAGCTCAGTAGATTCGTCAAAAGAAGCTGAAAATCTCGGGAATATCCTAAAAACAATGGATAGAGATTGGGATAGCGTTAAACTAGATCCTAAAACAGGAAAAGTAACAGTAGAAGGTAAAGAAGATTTAATTCAATCATTGCTTGAAACCAACAAGTGGAAAGATATTACGCTTGACGAAAAGAAACTACTTGTAAATGGCGATGAAGCTAGAGTTGAGTTTTTAGACACTTTGTTTATTTCAAAAAATTGGCAAAATCTGACTCCAGAAGAAAAGTTACTACAAGTAAATGGCGATGAAGCTAAAGTCAAGTTTTACGACGCACATTCAGATGTTCAAAAATGGAACGATTACCAAGTCTTATCTAAAGAAATTAGTATTGAAAACAGAAGCGCAATTGGAGCTATCATAGACACAGAAGGTGGAGTTGATAAATGGAATGCGCTACAGCCTGATGAAAAAGAACTTTTAGCTAAAAACGATAGCCTTTTAAAAAATGTCCTATCGTCAGAGCAATCATTGAATGACTGGAGAGCTTTACCAGTTGAAAAGAAAGAGCTTTTGGCTGATAGCGGAAAATTATACAACGTATTATCAAGTTCAGAAGAAAACTTAAATAAGTGGAAAGAAATTCCTGACCCAGTAAAAAAAATAATCGGAGATAATACTAGCTTTATTCAAGATGATATGGAAGCTAAAGAGGCGTTAGATGTTTGGCAAAATACACCAGATGCTATTAAAAAGCTACTCGGAGATAACTCAAATGTCATGACTGCAATCTTTAGTTCCAAAGAAAATCTTGAGATTTGGAATAGAATGCCAGAAGATGCTAAGAAACTTCTTGGAGACAATCAAAACTTTCTATCGAGCAAAGAAGGGGCAACAGCAGAGCTTCAAAAGTGGGCAAACAACAACCCGGCAGCGAAAGACTTAAACGCTAATAATAGAGTAGCTGGACCCGTTGACGCAGCAAACGCTAAAATAGTGACTTTAAGCGGTAAAACAGTGTATCTTGATGCTACAAGTAGTGTCGGTTCTGTTGTGGCTAGTGTACTTGAAGATTTAGATAGACTGCCTAAATACAGAGGCATTTCAATTGGAATTGAGCGCGTAGGAGGTGGAGAACAAATATCGGAACTTCTTAAAGAGAAAGGTACAAATTTCCACAAAGGCGGAGATATGATTGTCAATGACCAAAAAGGTGGTCTTTACAAAGAGATTGTTCAATTTCCGGGACAAGAACCGTTCATACCGATTGGAAGAAATGTATACATACCAGATGCACCAGTAGGGACAAAAGTTATCACAGCATCAAAAACAAAGCAGATTATGCAGCGTGCAGGTATCCCTAAGTACGCGAGAGGTATTGGTCCGCAAACTATACCAGCTAACTCTCAAATATTCAAAGACATGGCGCGCGTGGAAAGCAGAGTTGAGACGAATTTAAATATAAGCGTCGATAATAAAGCAGTTTTACTTAAATTAGATGATATGTTTCAAGTGATGTTGAGACTGTTAGCTAAAAACACAGATGTCTATATGGATGGCGGAAAAGTTGGCGAGATTTTAGATACTATCAATAGTAAAAAACAAAAAAGAAATAGACTGGTAGGGGGTAGATGATGAGCAGTGATTTTAAAATAAAATTTGGCGAACTGATGCTATCGGATTATTTTGATTTAACAAGTTATCCGACAGGCAGAAATAATAAGCGCATAACAAACGTGACATCACAAGTTGCTAATGGCGTTGAAATTCTAAGTAGTCGTCATGAAGAAAAGATGATTGAATTTAAAATATTTTCAAACAATCGAACCGTAAAAGAAATTGATGAGGTCATCTCGAAAGCAATCAATCAAGGACTTGAAAAACTTGTCTTTAGCGATTTTCCAAATGAGTACTATCTAGCAAAACTAGACGGCGATGCTGCTGTGTATAGAGAGCTAGAAAATAAATCAGTAGTAGGTACTTTGAATTTTATCGTACCTGATGGACTGAGCCATTACGATGAGTTGAAAGGACCTTATACAGCCACGCAAGACGCAGACGGTCGTTATAGTGTGACGTTAGTGAATGAAGGCAATACAAATGCGCCTATCACGCTGACAGCGACCATGAACGCTGAGAATGGCTATATAGGTATGTATACAGATTATGGCGTCACAGAAATCGGAAACAAGGAAGAAGATGATACAGAAAATTATGTAAACGCAACGGAAATACTGAATACAAATGACTTTTCAGAGTTCACTCGCTATACAGGAGTTAATCCAGAAAATTCAGCAAAAGGTAATGATGGGAACGCTGCTATCAAGACTGAAGGAAGTACAAACTACTTTCACTTATCTGATGCAGGAACTAACAACAATTACTGGCACGGTGCTTCTTATGTTTATGACTTTCCAGCTGACGGCACTGGTCATGCTGGTGCTAAAAATGTTTATTGTTATTTCAATGCTGTATTTTGGGCTGGAATGATGGGTCAGACGGGTCAATTTCAAGTCTTGTTTACAGATGTCAATAATCATCTGGTAATGGGTTATGACATCTATAAAAGCGACACAAAAGGAAATAGTGGCGTATGGGCTGCTTTGGCTGGTGATGGAAATGGAGGTAAAAAGATACTTAAAATTAACACTTTCACGACAAGCCATTTAGACAAAGATAATCCATTTAACAAGACACGTGGACATGCTGACATTTACAAAAATGGTGAAAACCTTAGATATTATTGGTTTGGTTCATACCCGCCGTTTACTGTACCAGAGTTGAAAGATGTCGAAATTACTAAGTGCTACATCAACTTCTACCAACTAACTAATCGCTCTGGCAATCAGCTGATGAGCTACTTTGACCTAAGGCGCATGATGATCAGAAATGACAGTGCTGAGTCAATTCGTGACATTAAAAATAGGTATCAACCAGAAACAACAGTCAAGATGACAGGTGCTGATAGCAAAGTATATGTCAACGGACTGCCTAAATTGACTGAAAAAGTCGGTGGTTCTAACCTTTTCACAATTCCTCCAGGCGAGACGACAATTTATTTTCAGTGTTCGGATTGGTGCACGACACCGCCGACTTACAAAATAGAATTTACGGAGGCTAACCTATAATATGCAGTTTCACATTTTGGACGAAAATAACACACCAGTTGCGGTCATGGATAACGATCTGCCTGATGCAATCCATTTTCAAAAATCAAAACTTCATCAATTTTTAACAGGTTCGGCAAACTTTTTTGATTTTGAAACATCGAAGTTGCACGCTGACCACCAACTATTACAAGTTGGATATTGGATTGCTTTCAAATATGACGGACGAGACCGCTTGCTATATATTAACGATATACAAGAGGCTGAGCGAGATAAGATGATGTCTATCTCATCTTTGAGTGATAACCTTGACCTAAACAACGAAACAATCCAACCGGTTTCAACATCAGAGGCGAAAACTTTCAAATGGTATTTTGACAAAATCATGTTCGATACAGGATATGAGATTGGTCTCAATGAGATTTCGGACTTGACAAGAAAACTCTCGTGGGATAGCGAGATGACAATTAGAAACTTTATTCAGTCTGTCGCAACGCAATTCGATAACGCAGAGTTAGATTATGAAGTGCAGCTTAATTCAGATTTCACGGTCAAAAAACGATTAATCCATATCAAGAAAAAAATTGGTGAAGTTCGTGATGATATAGAATTACGATATGGCGATAATATCAAAACTGTCAAGCGGACAACGGACATCAGCGGACTTTGTACTGCGGTTCGTCCGTTGTCGAAAGACAATAACGATAAGGTAGTAGATATCTCAAGTCTGCCAGACTGGCAAGAATTGGATGACAATGGCAATATCAAATTTTATCACAAAAAAGGCAGTAATCTTATACTTGCGCCACAGGCTAACGCCAGATTTGGGAACAGAGGGCATAATGTCACAGGCGGTGGCTTTATTGTTCACGATTTTAGTCACGATAATGTATCTCAAAGCGAGATCTTTAATCGCTCTCTGAGCTATTTGAAAGAACATAGTGTACCAGCTATTAATTACGAGGTTGAAGGCAGGACGGGCGCTAAAATAGGCGATACGGTGAAAATAGTCAATGATGGCTATTCACCACAACTCTTGCTGTCAGCTCGTGTCTTAGAGCAAGTTATTAGCTTTGATGATGCGACGGTAGAACAAGCTACTTTTGGTAACTACAAGGCTTTACAATCCCAAATATCAACTGATTTGATTGATAAGATGAAACAGTTAGCAGAGGAGAATGCACCTTATAAAGTTGTCACGCTTACGACTAACGGACTCACATTTAAAAATTCTGAAGGCAGCACTACTTTGACGGCTAGACTGTATAAAGGTAGTAAAGAGATTGCACCAGAAAAGTATGAATGGACGATTGACGGTGTGGTTATCTCAGGATCTAGCGATCAACACGAAATTACAGCAGAGGATATCGACGGAAAGGCTGTTGTACGGTGGTCGGCTGTGATTAACAGCGTAATTGTGGCGTTTGATGAAGTGACGATTATTGATGTTTCTGACGGAGCGGATGGCTCGCCAGGCAAAGATGCCTGGTCAATTAATATGACAAATGAAAATATAATTTTACCAGCTGATTCAGATGGAAATGTTACAAGCTATGACAATTCCAACACCGTTATTAGTATTACATACGGAAACGGGCAGATATTAACTCCAGTCCCAAAAGGTACTCAATTAGCCCCTGATCAGTTTAAAATAGGTAATCCAGAATATAATCTACTTAGTGGTACAAAGGACTTTAGTGGAATATGGTATGCAAGTTGGGGACATCCCAGTACGGATTATTATGATGATGGTTACTATAATGGTTTTAAAGTAAAATCAACAGTGTATCAATGGCGTGGTTTATTTCAAGAATACACTATTACAGAATCAGGAACATACAGCTTTTCAGCATTTGTAAAGAGCGACTATGCTGATAATATAATTCATAGATTTATAATTATAAATGGTGTTATTACTAATGGTCAAGTTATAGGTGAAAAATTTGACTGGAAAAGAGATTCTGTGATACTAACTGATTTAGATGCTGGAGATATTGTTCATGTACGCTATGAAAAAGGTGTAAACAACACAAACCCTTTTAGCGTTGCAGCATATAAATTAGAATATACATCCACGCCTACTATTTGGATGCCTGCACTATCTGAATCTGAAATTACAATAGGTATGCAGTCAGTTGACATATTATCTAACAATATAAACTATTCTAATGTTAGTAATATGATATCGGGAAAAGGTATCATATCTAATATTTATTATATTATATATATCTGCAACCAAGATGGAACTGTAACAGCGATTACTAAGACTCAAAAGATATCTAAATCAGAAAAAGGAGAAAGCTCTGTAACTTGTGTGATTGAAAGTACGGCAGGGAATATTTTTAAAAATGGAGTCGGTTCAACGGAGCTTACTTGTAGAGTTTATAAATCTGGTTCTGAAATTGACACGTCTGGTTTTGACTACATTTACAAATGGTCTCAACGTGATCAAAATGGTGTATTAAATCCTAATTTTGGAGGAAGTGGCATACAATATAAAATTGGTAAAACGATTAGTGTTGCGGCTACGGACATAAACGTTAAGGCGCAGTATATCTGTGAGATTGAACAATAACTAGGATATTAAAAAATAAGGAAATTGAGGTTACTTAATATGGCTACAGTGGCGAGCGACAGTATAACAGTAAGTACAATCAACGATGGTATTGATGGAAATAATGGTATTTTATTAAGTAATACACCACCAACAGACCCTATTGATGATCAATTATGGCAAGACACATCATCAGAACCGCAACTTGTTAAGAAATGGAAGGAAGGTAGTTGGGTAATTTGGGAATTATATGCAGAAAACTTAAAAGTTACTACGTTAGAGGCAATATCATCTAAAATAGGATCTATAGAAAATGATTTTACTCTAGAAGACGGAAGAACAGGTACTCTTCATATCGGTGATAGTGAATATAGAATTGATTCACAAATACTACAATATGACTTTTTATTTAAAGATAATATTTTCTTTAATCCTGAAGGACTATCTTTTAGTTTTGAAGGTGATACTGCATCTAACAGTGGTTATGGGAACTATAGAAAATCTGGGTCTGATTTCTATATAGGAAGTCTACAATCGAGAGCCTCATACACTGTTTCAGGAATAGGTATTAGCAATGAGTTTGCTGGATATAGAATTCGAATAGATGATGCGAACAATAAAATGAGTTTCGTATCAGAAAATGGTCAAGGCTTTGATTTTACAGGACCAGTATCATTCAATGGTATTCCTATGACTACAACATCATCAGTATCAGTTGCATTGTTTTACGGTATAACAGTAGTATTTAGAAGACAGGGTAATTTTGTTATTGCTAGTATTGCTCGTCAAGGACGTACAACAAGCACAACAGGCGAAGACATAATGACTAATGAAAAAATACCATTAGGGTATAGACCATCATATACTCATCATTTTGGGGTAAATAGAAATTCTGGTACTAATATATTAAAAGATCTTATTTTTGGCTTTGCTAAAAATGGTGATGTTCGAGTAACTATAGATGAAACTGGTACTGCTATATTCACTGGTTCAACATCATATTTTACAACAGATCAACTACCTTAATAATTTAGAAATGAGAAAAACAAAATGGATGAAACATTATTTTTATTAATCGAGTTTGCTAAACATAATATGTTGACAAGTCTCGTCATTGCAGTTGTTGCCTCGATGGTACTGGATACTTTTTCAGGTATCGTCAAGGCACGGACTTTACAAAAGGAACAAGGTGGTGAGCGGAAATTTTTCAGTTATTTCAGGAGCAATACTTTTATCAATGGTATTCTGCGAAAACTATTGATTTTCATAGCCATGCTGTTCGTTTTCATGGCAACGCTAATCTGGACAGGCAGTAATGAGTTAGCGCAGCTTGTTCCTGTAACAATCGTTGGCTACGAGTGGATTTCTATTTTTGAAAATCTACACGAAATGGGAATTACGGCATTCGATGACCTAGTGGACATCTTAAGAAAAAAGGGGAAAAGAAATGAGTAATAAAACTTATAATATTTTAAAATGGATTGCTATTGTAGGTTTGCCGCCAATTGCGGCATTTGTTGGAACAGTTGGCACATCAGTTAACTGGGAATACACAGGCATAACAGTAACTATCATTACAGCGTTAGATACAATGCTAGGAGCTTGGGTAGGTGTGTCAGCAATCAATTACAAGAAAGGTAATGAATGATTAGTTTACTTATTTACGCAATGACTGGTATATCCTTGCTATTGCTAATCATTGATGTTATCGCAAACTTTTTCAAAAAGGAGAAGAAATGAATTTAAAAGAATTGGCTAAACAAGCTATTGAGAATAGCGACAATTTAAATACTAGCAATGAATCTAAAAAGCGGACTGCAGTAGCTTTCATTAATCGTGAGTTGATTGAAAGTCGTCAGTACACATTTAAGACGTTGCCAACGCAAGAAATAGATGAAACAATTGAGGAGGTGCTGCATGACAGTTGATAACAATAAGACGATATCATGGTTCGACATCCGCAAAGGATTGCTTACTTATAGCATGTACGGTAGCCGAAATGGCACAGACGGAACTGCAGACTGTTCAGGGGCTATCACGCAGTCAATGCGAGACTCAGGCGCTAGTCCATACGCTTATCTTTACAGCACGGTAACGATTGGTAGTTACTTGTCAGCTAACAGCTATACACGCATCTCAGAAAACCAATCATGGGATGCGCAATCTGGTGACATAATTCTCATGAGCTGGGGCGCAAGTATGGCTTACAGTGGCGGAGCAGGCGGACATGTCGGAATTATGAAAGATCATAGCACATTTATTTCGGTTGATTATTGGACTGGCGGACAAGTTGGAACAGCAGTATCTGAACATGATTGGGATTACTACTATTCAGTAAACAAACCTCAATATATCGAGGTATGGCGACAAAACAGGTCAACGCCACAACCGACACCTGACAAGCCTGATGCGAATGATACGAACGCTATCAAGCAATTCAAGGATGCTGGCAACAAATTCACAGCTTATGAACCTTTTAAAGTTGATGACATCAAACTACATAATGGTATTTGGCAGTTTGTGAGCTATCAATTAAACGGTAGCAAGGACGTTAATTGGGACGATAACGGCATCCCTTTGAGCGTTGTAGATAATATCACTCGTGGAAACGATGCAGACACTCAGATAGGAGATACGGTCAAGTTTAGCGATACATTTAATCATGGAACGATTGACGAATATGATAGCGTAACAAATGCTGTCGGTATTGATACGGGTGGATATGGTCGTATCTGGTATAATGCAGATGCGTTTTTGAAAATATGAAATAAAAATCCTTGTGAGTATAGTATTCGCAAGGATTTTTATTTGCAAAAAAATATTTTAAAAAATTGAATAAAAGTGTTGACACACCGCACAATGTACGGTATAATATTTATATAGGGTTGAGAAAGAAAGGATTGATCTGATACTAAGACCAACAGAAAGGAAAATAAATATGTTGGAATGGCTAATAAAAATAGCCTCAATAATCGCAACTGTTCAGGGAATACGATATACCGAGGCTAAAATCAACAAAGTCAAAGCCGAAACTGAAAAGATTAAGGCTGAGACAAAAGATTAAAAAGGTAAAGCAAGGCTCGAAAGAGCCGAGCTTTACTGTACCTATATGTTATCAAAGATATAGATATTAGTCAAACATAGTCAGGTGAAATTATGCTAAATATTATGTATGCTGTAGTAATGACTGTGCTAGTCATTACGTTGATATTAAAAATTTTAAAATTGGTTAGACTTAAAAAGAAGTTACAAAAAAATAATAAATAGTTTGCACTGACAGGTAGCTCGCCTGATGATTGGAGCGTGGAGAAATATCATGAAAACAATAACTATTGAAAAAACTGAAATTTACAAAAAAATTATAAATTTTGAAACTAAAACAGGCAAAACTGTTACTTATAATGACAAAAAAGCAACAGTATACGACGTTATTCACCGTCAAAGCGGTAAGTCTGGAGGATGGTACAGCTCATCGAATATTGTAATCGGGACGTTTGATCACGAACCAACCGAAACTGAATTTAAGAATTTCGTTGGCAGACTTAGGGCTGTTTGGACTGAAGAACGAGTAATTGATGTCATTGAGATAACCGAAAAACAGTTTATTGAAATTGAAAAATTGAAAAAAGAACAAGCATCAAATAATGTTAGAAAGTACCGCAGAGAAGAAAGAAAAGGCACACGCAAACAACGTGAGCAAAATGTAGCGATATTCCAAAACCCTGAAAATATTGACGAAAAAGGGACTTGCATCGATGTTAAATTGATAAATGCTGGCGATAAATATCCTAAAAACATTTCTGAATTCGATGAGATGTTTGGCACAGATTATGAATCGCAAGGCTTTGAATTCTCATTCGTGGGAAAAGCAACTGGCGCTAAACTGCATGACGAACTGAATAAATAGTAAAAAAGGTCAACGGCTGAAAATGACCATAAAGCCGTCAAAGAAAGAGAGAAAATGACAGAATTTAAAGAGGCAAGACAAGCTCTGGGTTGGTCGCAAAGCAGACTAGCTAAAGAGTTCGGAATACCAAAACGAACTTACGAAAGCTGGGAAATGGGGGATAGAAATCCTCCTGAATATGTTAAAAAGTTGATAATTGAAAAATTAAAGAGGATGGGAGAACAAATGATTAAACAAGAAGATGTACTAGACTACATCAATCACGCTGGAGCTGATGAACTAATGGAATTGCAAACAGTTATTATAGAGTGTTTGCGACCCAAAGGGGCTCTTAGAGGATTTAAAGAATTACTGGATGAGTACGGCGTTAAAGACCCATTGCGAGAGACTAAACTAAAGTTAGCTATTTCAGAACTAGAACAAAACGGTGTGAAAGTCAATCAATTCACGTTCGAAAGATTCAAGCAGGAGAAACATGACGATGTTAAAGCTGATTTAATTGAGATGTTAGACAGTACAATCCAAAACCTTGAAACGGCGTTGGAAAATGTTAAAACTGGTAATGCTCCGACGATAGAATAAAACATTTAGTATATATAATATTCGTTGATAAAAAATGACAAAAGAAAAATCACAGTCGCGCGTGATAATATGCTTGTGCCAAATTTGTGCCAAATTTTTTTACAAAGTATTATTTTCTATTTGGGATGAAACTCAAAAACCCTTGTAAAATAAGGGTTTTTGTTTACGTATTATCGCCTATTATGGTGCTAGAATGTCCCCCGCCGGAATCGAACCAGCATCAAACCCTTAGGAGGGGCCCGT
>MTLC01000237.1_pt1 | contig 38589 bp, 30 predicted proteins | sample 1982451 | NCBI WGS metagenome assembly MTLC01 (sample SAMN05710165, study PRJNA340218) | biofilm metagenome | isolation source: sample SPH anode biofilm adapted to +100 mV | place: USA | collected 2012-02-03 | reverse complement strand
GGTCCGGTAGGTGCTGATGGTCTTGACGCTCAGGGCGAGCTTGTCGGCGATGCCGGTCAGGGTGAGCCCGGAGCCGATCATGCACATGATCTGGTACTCGCGGTCGGAAAGAAGCGTGTGCGGCTCCGCTCCGCGAGGATTGGCGAGCTCGGTGAAGAGGCGCTCCGCCAGGTTCGAACTCAGGTACTTGCCGCCTGTGTGGACCTTGCGGATCGCGTGCACCAGTTCCTGGGAGGCGGTCTCCTTGGTGAGGTAGCCGGCGGCGCCGGAGCGGATGGCGCGGATGGCGTACTGCTCCTCCGGGTGCATGCTGAGCACCAGCACCGGCGTCGTAATCCCCTCGGCCTTCAACTGCTTCAGGGCGTCGAGGCCGCTTCTGCCGGGAAGCGAGATGTCGAGGACGATGACGTCGCAGGCCACACTCCCCAAACGGGCGAACAGCTCCTGGATGTCCCCCGCCTCGCCGACCACGGTGATGTCGTCGGTGTCGTGCAAAAGCCCCTTGAGCCCCTCGCGCAGTATCTTGTGATCGTCAGTGAGCAAAACCCTTATCATCTCTTTTTCCTCCTTCGTTCCACGGGCATCTCCACCCGAATCGTAGTTCCCTTACCGTGCACTCCACTGATCTCGGCCGTCCCTCCCCAGCGCAGGGCCCTCTCCTTGATCCCCAAAAGGCCAAGCGACTGCAGGTTGTTGATCTGTTCCTCGTTGATGCCGCGGCCGTTGTCCTCTATCTGCAGCACGATGCCGTCCTCACTTATGTCGAGGAGGATCTCCGCCTTCGTCGCGCCGGAGTGGCGCATCACGTTGGTCATGCTTTCCTGGAAGATGCGGAAGAGGGAGTTGGCCCGTTCCGGGTCGACCTCGGCGTCGCGCTGCGGGACGACGATCCGGCAGTCGATCTGGCGCTGGCGGTAAAGCTCCAACTGCTCCTCGATGGCGGCGACCAGGCCGAGCTCGTCCAGCATGCGGGGGCGGAGGTCCCGCGTGATACGGCGCGCGCACTGGATGGTGACGTTCAGGAGCTCGTTCATCGCCTTCACCTTCGCGGCGTACTTTTCGTCCCCTTCCGGGATGCGCTTTTGGAACCAGGCGACGTCCATCATGAGCGCGGCAAGTAGCTGGCCCAGCTCGTCGTGTATCTCCTGGGCCACCGAGGCCCGCTCGTGTTCGGCCACCGTCTCTATTCGCTCCGCCAGTCGCCGCAGGTCCGCGGTCCGCTCGGCCACGGCGCGCTTCAGCTCCTCCTTCGCCTCGTGCTGCAAGGTGATGTCGCGGGCGATGCCCAAAATCCCCAGCTGGTTTCCGGCGCGGTCCAGCATCGGGGTCTTCTTCGTTTCCAGCAGGATGCGCCGGCCTCCGCTGCTGTCGGTCAGCCATTCCTCGTGAGCGATCTGACGGCCTGCCGCGAGCACCTCACGGTCCCTTTTTACGAAAAGCTCGGCCTCTTCGGCGTTCCAGATGTCGTGATCCGTCCGGCCGATTATCTCCGCTTCCGGGTGCCCCGCCATCTTCTGAAATGCCGGGTTCGCCGCGAGAAATACGCCGTGTACGTCCTTCAGAAAGATCAGGTCCGGGATGGTGCTGATGATGGTACGCAAAAGCGACCGCTCCTGCTCCAGTTGTTCCTCCATCTGGATGCGGTCGGTGATATCACGGGATATGGCGAAGATCCCGGTCACCGCGCCGGCATGGTCACGGATCGGCCCCTTCACCACGTTGAAGACGCGGGACTGCCCCAGGTGGTTGCGGCGGGATTGTTCGAAGGAAACGATGGCGCCGGTTTCCAGTACGCGCCGGTCGTACGCGAGGATCACCTCTTCCTCTTCCGGCCCATAGATGCGGGTTTCCTCATTGCCGATCGCCTCCCGTCCAAGAAACTCCAGCCCCGCTTTGTTCATCATGAGGTAGGTTCCCTGGCGGTCCTTGACCGAGATCGGGTCGGGCGTCGTCTCGATGACTGCGTTTAAAAGCTGCTGGCTTTCCCTTAGTTGCGCGGTGCGCTCCTCGACGCGCTGCTCGAGGCTCTGGTTCAGCTGTTTGAGCGCCGTGTGCGAGAGCAAAAGCTCCCTCGTCATCACCTGCACGTTGTCGGTGAGTCCCTTGAGCTCGGTGGTCACCGGAGTAGGCCACTCGATGGTGGTTCCGGCCGCTATCTGGGCGGGAAGCTCGCGCGTCACGCGCTCGAAGTCCGAGAGAATGGAGGCGATCCTGCCGGCGAAAAGCCGTGAGCAGAAGACCAGTAGCACGAGCAGCAGACCGATGCCGGAGAGCGCCGCGGTGATCTTCTCTGAGAGCGCGGTGATGGGGCGCTTGAGCGGAGACTCAACCACCAGCTTCCACCCCGGGTGGCCTTCCAGCGGCATCTCCTTCACGTAAAACGAGGCAAGCCAGCGCTTGTACGGGCTCAAGCCGGGCTTGGCAACCGGGATCCAGTGGCGTATCCCTTTCGCCACCGGGATCAGGGAGCCCCCTGCCGGAAGGACGTAAGGGGTGAGGGACCTTAACTCCTGCTTGGTACTCATGACCACCATCCCTCGGTCGTCGACGAGGGTCACCTGCACGGAGTCTTCGTGCACGAGCTTTTGCAGGAGTTCCGTCAGGCTGCCGAGATCGGCGACGCCGAATACGGCACCCCGGTACCCTTCCTTTTCAAGCACCGGCGAGACCAGGATGAGTCTCGGCCCCGGCGCGCCGATCCTCCCCTGGAAGAGCTCCATCACCTCGGGGTAGGGTGGGGTGGAGACCTTCTTCAGGTAACTGCGGTCCGACAGGTCCAGTCCGACGGTGGTCGCACCGTTTTCGTCCACGGCCGGGGAGAAGGCCACGGTGATGCCGCGCTCGTCCGTCATCCCGAGGCGCCTGAAGTCGGTGAGCGACTGGCGCATGTTCTCCAGGTCGCGCCGCATGTGGGCCACCGGTTCGCCGCTGGAGGAGGCAAGGAAGCGGATCACCCCGAGGCTGCTGTCCAGCCAGGATGTCGCTCCGGTCTGGGCCGCGGTGGCGATACGAACCGTTGCCTCCTGGTGCCGTGCGAGGTCCTGGTGCATCGTGTGTCTTATGTCCAGGTAGAGGAAAAGCAGGGTCGGGATGGTTACGAAGAGCGATATGGCGACGAAGATCAGCTGGCGCAGCCCGGGAAGCCTTTCCTGGCGCCGCCGGTAAAAGCCGTAGCCCATGTGGAGCGCGGCGGCGATCAGCGTGTTGACGATGCCGTTGATCCCCTGCTTGAGCTCCATCACCATGGCGGGCAGGAGGGGGAAGTGCATGACACCGGCGTAGAAGAAGAGCACGAGGGCGATGCCGCCGCTGAACCAGTAGGCTAGGTTGTTAAGGACCGGGTCGCGGTCTTTCGAGAGGTTCAACCGCGCGGTGCAGAGCGTCTCGGCACAGAAGATGATCACCGCCCAGGGATGGTGCCAGAGAAACCAGGTGCAGCTAGCGGCGATGAGCGTCGCCGTCATCCCGGCAACGAGGCCGAAGCGCATCAGGGCGAACATGGAGAGGATGGAGCCGAAGATGAATTCGACGTTGAAGAAGAATTCCAGCTTGAACCAGTTCAGTACGAATCCGGCGAGGCCGAATGCGATACCGATGGCTACCTGGTGCCGGTAGTCCGGCCGGGATGAGTACGTCTTTTGCGCTTTCTGGTCCGGCATGGCCTACTCCTGAGGCGGTTGAGGTCGGCGTGGGCGTCGATGGATCATTAATAGCAGAAGCTCTCTCGCTTATGGATCGGCCCTCTTCCTTTTTTTCTGTAGTCTTTTTCCTACAAGCGGGCGATGCCGGAAGGGGGCGCCTTAGTCGCAACCCCTACGACACTTGCAGCCTCTTTCGGATTTACAGGGAAGCGCCCCGGGCGGTAAAGGTGGAACAGTTGGAGAGCTGCCGCTGAGAAGGAGGGGGAAATGGGTGCACCCGGGCGTGATGCGGGATGGAACACGGTGGATGAGAAGGGGGACGGCGTACCGGCTGAAAGGGGGGAGCGCGTCGACGCCAGGATCGCCATCTTCGAAGGCCCCTATCAGAAAAAACTGGTATTGAACTATTCGGTCAACGTGAGCCGGGGCGGTCTCTTCCTCGAGACTTCCCACCTCCGGCCGGTGGACACCCTTTTGACCATCAAGTTCAAGCTCTCGGACCGTGACTCCGTCATCTCCTGCCAGGCCCGGGTGGCCTGGGTCCGCGAGCGGGGAAGGAAAAAACATAAGCTCCCCTCCGGCATGGGCCTTTGTTTCGTGGGGCTTTCCCTTGCGGACCTGCATGCCCTGAGAAGGTTCTTGGAGCGCTCCAGCATCATCCCGGTGTGGTAGTCACAAAGGGAGCGAGGTCCTGCTCACCACGGTGCGCAGCGCGAAGGATGACTGCACCCGCAAAACCCCCGGGAGCCCGGTCAGCTTGTTGTGCAGGCGCAGGTAGTCGTCCGTGTCCTTCACCGCGACGCGCATCAGGTAATCGACGTCGCCGGACATGAGGTAGCACTCCATCACCTCGGGAACGGTGGCGATCGCCTCCTCGAAGGCCGAAAGTCTCTCGCGCTGCTGCCCGTCAAGCGTCACCCGTACGAAGACGTTCCCCGGTTTGCCCGCCCGCCCCTGATCCACCAGCATTACGTAGCGGTCGATGATGCCGCTTTGCTCCAGAAGGCGCACCCGGCGAAGGCAGGCGGACTCGGAAAGCCCGACGAGCTCGGCCAACTGCACGTTGGTCAGCCTGCCGTCCCTCTGCAACTCGTTCAGGATGGCCCGATCAATCCTGTCCACGGCTGTTTCCGCAAGATTCCTCATCGATTGCCCCTTATAGTGAAACATCCTGCGAAAAAATACCGTTTTTGTCGTTTGTTCGCAAGAAAAAATCCGGGCCGATCTGGTATGCTGGGGCGCCGGTCTAATGAACCCGGCCCGGACTGCGGTACAATGCTGACAGTCGGCACACTCATCTAGGGGAGAGGGAGCGCAGATGGTCGTCGGGATACTGAAGGAAATCAAGGTCGAAGAGAATCGTGTCAGCATGACCCCCGCCGGGGTCGAGGTCATGGTGGGGCACGGGCACACCATGCTGGTGGAGAGCGGCGCCGGCAACGGCAGCGGGTTCTCCGATGACGCCTATCGCAAGGCGGGCGCCGAGATCGTGGCTGAACCGGCCGAGATCTACGCACGGGCCGAGATGGTCATGCACGTGAAGGAACCGCAGCCAAGCGAGTACGAGATGATCCGCGAGGGACAGATCGTTTTCACCTACTTCCACTTCGCCGCCTCGGAGGGACTCACCCGTGCCTTCATGAAGAGCGGGGGGGTAGCCGTCGCCTATGAGACCATCACCGGTCCCGGTAACACGCTCCCGCTGCTCACCCCGATGAGCGAGGTCGCAGGCCGCATGGCGGCGCAGCAGGCCGCCAAGTACGCGGAGCGGGCCCAGGGGGGGCGCGGCATCCTGTTGGGCGGCGTTCCCGGCGTCGCACCGGCCACCGTCGTCGTGATCGGCGGCGGCGTGGTGGGGACCCACGCGGCGCAGATGGCCTGCGGCCTGGGTGCCAAGGTCTACCTCCTCGACATGAACCTCGAGCGCCTGCGCCACCTCTCCGAGGTCATGCCGAAGAACTGCTTCCCGGTCATGTCTTCTCCCGCCGTCATCCGCGAGCTGGTGCAGCAGGCGGACGTGGTGATCGGCGCCGTGCTCGTGCACGGGGCGAAGGCGCCCAAGCTTGTGACCCGCGACATGCTGAAGGGGATGAAGCCGGGCGCGGTCCTGGTCGACGTCGCCATCGATCAGGGGGGGTGCTTCGAGACCTCGCGCGCGACCACGCACCGCGAGCCGACCTACCTCGAGGAGGGGGTGCTGCACTACTGCGTGGCGAACATGCCCGGCGCGGTGCCGCTCACCTCGACGGCCGCCCTCACCAACGCTACACTCTCCTATGCCGTGTCGCTTGCCGAACGCGGCTGGCGCGAGGTCGCGCGCGAGAGCGCCGGCGTGCGTGAGGGGATCAACATCGCCTTGGGCCAGGTCACCTACCGCGGCGTCGCCGACGCCTTCGGGCTCCCCTACACCCCGGTGGAGACGCTGCTGGGATAGATGGTATTGAAAGTCCCCCTTTGCGAAGGGGCCTACAAACCGAAAAAAAGAGGCCGTCCCGGAAGGGGCGGCCTCTTTTGCGTCATGGGCGTCAAGGGGTAGGCGGCTTCAAGTGCAGTTTGCGAAGAACGCTCTCGTTGACCTGGAGCCGGACCTTGCGCGGGTCGACGATGGGGACCCGGTGCCCCCCGTTGGAACGCAGGAGGGACTGGGCCATTTCGCCCGCCTGCCACCCGATGTCGTGTGGATCGATGTCCAGGGCGATCGCGGCGCCGTTTTTCACGTACTGTCCGGTGAAGCTCACCGCCGGGACCGCCTGAGTCATGGAAAAAACGAGGAGCGCCTCCAGGTTGACCGTGGTGATGGCGGTGCTGTCCGGCAACAGCCAGAGCAGGTCGATGTCCCCCTTTAGTTTCTCCAGTTTCCCCTGCAGGTCGCGGGGGTTGCGTAGCGTCTCGGTGACGATGGTGACGCCGTAACTCTCAGCCTCGGCGACCGCGCGTTTGACGTAGAGCCCCGAGAGCCTCGGGTCGTAGAGCACTCCCACCCGCCTGACCCGCATCTGGGCGAAGAGTTCGAGGTAGCGCCCCGGCGCGGCGGTCATGGCGATGCCGCCTACATGATCCGGGACCGCCTTCTGGGTGAGCGCCAGGGATAGCAGGGCGAGCACCGGGACCTCCCGGGTCTTGCGGCATTCGCTCAGGGCGCGGTCCCCCAGCGCGATCAAAAGCCTCGGGCGCTCCTCCCTGACCAGGCGCTGCACGTCGACGTCGGAGTAGTCCGAGAGCACGAGGGTCTTCGAGTCGAGTTTGGCCGCGCCATGCAGGCCGCGCAGTGCGTCGGCATAGACGGGGCTGCGGCCGCTTTGCAGGATGAGCACGTCCAGGGCCTCGGCCATGCCTGGCGACACCAGCATGATGAGGAAAAGCAGCGTTAAGGGAGTCGGTGTGCGCATCAGAAGCGTAGCCTCCCCCCGAACTCAAACCACCGCGGTGCCGCGGGGCGGAAATCGAACTCGTACAGCTTGGTGTCCAGGATGTTGCGCACCGAGAAGAAGAGCTCCGGTGACCGGTCCGAGGACGGCGCAAGCTTCTGGGTCACGTGCAGGTCCAGGAACGTTGCAGTCGAGTCGGCACCGGGCGTGGCGAGGTTCCAGTCGCTGTAGTTGGCGGTCAGGACCGAGGTGAGACCGATCTCCTCGTTCTGGTAGGTGAGTGCCCCCTTGACCGCGTGGCGCGGGCCGCTCTCGCCGCCGCTTAACTGCTTCCCGGTTTTTTTGTCGCGGGCGTCGGTGAAGGTGTAGCCGCCGCTTAGCATGAAGCCGTACAAGGAAGAGGTGCGCCATTCCATGTCGACCCCTTCGCGGCTCTGTTCGTCCCGGTGCAGTACGTTGTAGCGGTCGATGGTCTGGATGTTCCAGACCTCGTTGTCAAACAGCATCACCTTGAGCCACAGGTATGGGATCGCGGTGCTCTCGATCCCCGCTTGCACGGTCCGTATCTGCTGCAGTTTGTGCGGCACCTGTCCATCCGTGGAGCCGTAATTGCTAATGAGCGGCATGCTGTAGCCGTACGCCGCATAGCCGCGCAAAAGGGTATTGTCGGTCAGGCGGTAGGTGGCGCCAAGGGTGCCGCTCAGGGCGTCGTCCAAAAGGTTGAAGCGGTCGAAGCGGGCACCGGGGAGCACGGAGAGCTTTCCGAGGGTGTAGGTGCCGTTCAGGTACGCGCTGTAGCGGGTGAGGGTTTTATCGATGTTGAAGTCGGGGATCGGCATGAGGAGTTCACGCTGCCGCACCTCGGTCTGCTCGTACTCCACCCCGGCCTTGAGTCCCCGGTTCGCGTCTCCCCAGTTGAGTGCCGTCTCGTACCCCTGGTACACTTCGCGCGCCGTTGCGTGGACGAAGGGGGCGGGTTCGGGGAAGAAGTTCCCGATGACGTGCGCGGTGCTGCGTCTCCCCCCGCGGGCGTTTGCCTCGAGCGATAGACGCTCGGCGAGCGGGTACTGCACCGAGAAGTAGCCGTTCAGATAACGGGCCATCCCGGTTTCCCAGAAGTTGTAGAGGTAGGACTCGCTGAGGCCCATGTCGGCATCGCGTGCGTCGACTGCGAGGATTGCCCTGCCGCCGTTTAGGAAGTCGTAGCTCAGTTTCCCGAAGCCGTGGTTGGAATCGACGTCGTTTCGGGGGATGAGGCCGTCTGAGAAGAGCTTTCCGCCGGTCAGGTAGTACCCGAGCTGCTCTACGGTGCCGCTGACCTCCGCCCTCAGGTCAGTGGTGGCGTTCTTGCCGATGGAGGCTGAGGCGAGACCGGTCGCCGGGGTATCCTGTGCGGGGAGCTTGGTGATGATGTTGATCACCCCGCCAAGGGAAGAGCCCCAGGCTGCCGAGGCTGGCCCCTTGATGATCTCGATGCGCTCGATCATCTGCACCGGGATGCTGCCGATGTGGGCGAAGTTGTCGGAGCTTACGAAGTTCTGGGGCACCCCGTCGATCTGAACCAGGACGTGCCGGCTCGAGCTGCCGAGGATGTCGTAAAGGACGACGTTGCCGGGAGTCTGCAACAGGTCCACCTGGGCGCCGGGGACCGTCTGAAGCACGTCGGCCACGGTGTGAGCGTTAAGCCGGGCGATTTCGTCGGCGTCTATTACGGTAACGTTTTCCGCGATGAGCGAAGCGGGACGGGGGGAAGGGGGGACTGCGGCGGCGTCTTCGCCGGACAGGCCGAGCGAGCGCGTCACCTCGTCCGTATCCTCGGCACGAAGCTGGGTGACGGCCATCGGGGACAGGACCATCAGGGAGGCAAGCAGAATTGTGATGAGCCATTTTGCTGTCAAAAGGGTTTCCCCGGAAAAGAGCCGTTGACAGTTGCAGAATTCCTAAAAGAACTGGCACAGAGATTGTTGCATACCTATCAGTTTGATGCTTCTCTGTCAAAGGAATTTAAGTAATACAGTGCTCATGCGTTCAATGATGGACAAAGTAGTTACTTATTACAGTTGAATCCCGCAGCATATCTGGTATAGTCCTCCGACAGACTCCATGTAAAGCCTCGCGTACAAACATTCACACTGCCTCAGGTCCGCAGCCTACAGCTAACCTCCAAAGCTCGCCTGCACGCAGCTGTTACACACAACGATGAAGCCGCCGTCTGCCCCAACCGGCCACGATTCGGCCGCGGCGCCGACCCCAATAAAGGCCTTGCCATGGACACGCCTTCTCCCGCCGGACGCTTAGGCGCCCTTCGCTCGAGCTTCCAGTACAAGCTGTTCCTGCGTTTTACGCTCTTCTCCGCGCTGATCACCGTCGTCTGCGTCACGCTCTTCGTATTGCACCAGATCAACCAGAACAAGCGGCACGCCGCCGAGATGCTCCGCCTGCAGGCCCATGCCCTGGCCGACTCGGTGCGGCTTCCCCTTTACGCGGAGAACACCGATCTGCTTCAGTCCCACGCGCGCCAGACGCTTACCCTTCCCGAGATCCGGGGCGTGGAGATCGCAGCCGCGAGCGGCAGGATCATGGTGCGCTTAGGGGCTAACGCAGGGGCGGACCTGATCCAACAGAGCGTGCAGGTGCGGGGCAATCCGCTTACCGTGCTTCCTGAGCCGGGGCAAGGCGAGCAGCGGCCAGGGGAGCTTATCGGCGAGGTGCGCCTTTTCCGTGGCACCCAGGACCTGTGGCGTGAGGGGAGGCGGCTTGCTTTTCTTAGCGTAGTGCTGGCCACGGCGAGCTGGCTCTTCATCCTCTTCTCCTGCTACCTGATCCTGAAGAGGGTGACCGAATCGTTCAACTCGCTGATGCAGGGGCTGGAGAACGTCCATTGCGGCGACTACGTCTCACGCATCGCCGTCCTCTCCGATGACGAGCCGGGGCGGGCCTCTGCATCGCTCAACGATCTGGCCGAGTCGCTCAGGCAACGCGAGGAGGAGAATCGTCGGCTGCATGCGGAACTGCTGGCAGCCATGGAGTTCGAGATCGCCTCGAAGCAACAGCTGGTCACCATCAACCTAGATCTGGAGAAGGAAATCGAGCAGAGGACCCAGGCGCGCCAGGAGCTAAAGAACCTGGTGGAGCAGCTCCCCATGGGTATCGTCTGGTCCGACGAGCGGGGCGGTGTCGAGTACCTGAACGCCTTCATGACGAAGAGCTTCGGTTATCGCCAGGACGAGGTTCAAGATGTCGACCAACTGCTCGCCCTGCTTTGCCCCGAACCGGAGTACCGCGAAAAGGTCGCCGCCAAGCGCCGCGCCGCCATCGAGGCCTGGGAGCAGGGGAACCGGGTCACCTTCTTCGAGGTGAACGCGCTTTGCAAGGACGGCACCGTCAAGCATCTGAACTGCAGCAACCAACGCTCCGGCGCGCGCATCGTCGACATCATGATCGACATGACCGAACGCGAGCTTTTGCAGCAGCAGATCGTGAGAAACCAGAAGCTGGAGTCTATCGGCGTTCTCGCCGGCGGGATCGCGCATAACTTCAACAACGCCCTGACCGGCGTGCTCGGCTACATCTCCTTCGCAAAAAAGTTCATCGATCCGTCGCACAACTCCCACGAGCTTTTGCAGCAGGCCGAAAAGGCGACCATGCGTGCCGCTGGGTTCGCGAACCAGCTCCTAAGTTTCGCCAAAGGGGGAGCCCCTCTGAGAAAAGCCATCCCGGTCGCGAGGCTGGTGGAGGAATCGGTGCAGCTTGCCACGCGCGGTTCCAACGTTACCTGCCTCCTTGATCTGCCCCCGGAGCTCCCCCCGGTGTACGTGGACGACGGTCAGATCCGGCAGGCCTTCAACTGCATCTGCATCAACGCGGTGCAGGCAATGCCGGACGGCGGGACGCTGACCGTGCGCGGGAGAATGGTGTCGACGGACGCGGAAAGGCTTCCGGCCCCCCTAAGTGGCTGCTACGTCGAACTCTCGTTCCAGGACGAGGGGTGCGGCATCCGCGACGAGCACAAGTCGAGCATCTTTACTCCCTATTTCACCACCAAAGCTGCACTTGGCACCGGGCTTGGTCTTGCGACGGTCCATTCGATCATCATCCGGCACGGCGGGGTGATCACCTTCGACACCCTCTTGGGAAAAGGGACCACCTTCACCCTCTATCTTCCCGTTTTCTGCATCGAATCGGCGCAGCCGAAGGTGGAAGCCGACGCGGAGCGCGACGCGCAGCAGGCGCTTGTCAGCTGCAGCAGGAGAGTCCTTGTGATGGACGATGAGGAGATGATTCGGCTCCTCGCCGCCAAGGTCCTCGCGGCTAAAGGGTACGAGGTGACCCTCTGCGCGAGCGGAGATGAGGCCGTCGCCATGTACGGAAGGGCATCAAAGGAAGGGACGCCGTTTTTAGCGGCGATTCTCGATCTCACGGTGCCTAAGGGGATGGGGGGTAAGGAGGCGGCGCGTCTTATCCTCGCACAGGATCCGGCGGCGCGGCTCATCGTGTCCAGCGGCTACAGCAACGACGAGGTGATGGATTCGTACCGGGATTACGGGTTTTGCGGGAGTGTGGTGAAGCCTTACGATTCCGACAAGCTCTGCCGTGTGCTTGAGAAGTTGTGAGGTATAGAACCGGACGCGCGGAAACGCCGTGATGCTTGCGGGAAAATCCCCAGTTCCTTTCACGTCTTGCTCGGCTGGTGGGGCAAATGACCCACCAGCGGCGTTTCCTTTCTCAGCTTGCCGATACCCGGAGATGGATCACCATGTCCGGTTACATGCCGATATCTATATGCAATCCGGGGTTATGCTTCCAAGGTACCCGCCAAAGTCCCGGTTCGCCCGGTTGCGGTACGTCTCTTGCTCCTGCCAGCATGCTTTGCATGCCAATTCAGGAGGAAGTTTATGGATTTCAGGATGCGTCCCATTGCCGCAGCCGCCATTTTCATGGCCATCGCGGGCTGCTCCCGGTCACCGCAGTACGAGCTATCACGAGAGGTGCCGGTCTTGGTGAACGGCGCTCCCATCTCCCGCGTCGAGGTCGATCGCGCGGCGAAGGCGTTTCTGGCCCAGCAGGGCGTCGCGCAGCCGGCAACTCCTGAAGTCATGAAAAAGGCGGAGGCCGCCGCTTGTGAACAGCTCATCACGGCGGAGCTTTTGTACCAGGAGGGGTGCAAGCTCCCTGTAAAGGACATCGATAGCCGGGTGGCGCAGACGGTAGCGCAGAGTAGGTCCCGCTACCGCAGTGACGAGGAGTTCAACCAGGCGCTCAAGTCGGTGGATATGACCCGCAAGGAAGTGGAGGCGGCGGTACGAAAGGACATCATCATCGGCAACCTCGCCCAGGCACGGTGCGCCAACGCGATCCAGGTTTCGGCAGCCGAGATCACCAGGTTCTATGAGGTCAACAAGGATAAGTTCAGGCTCAGAGAGAGGGTTCGGGCGAGCCAGATCCTCGTTAAAGTGTCGGAGCAGGCAGCCCCGGAGGTGAGGGAACAGGCGAGGGCCAAGGCCGTGGCTTTGCTCAGGCGGGTAAGGGGAGGGGAGGACTTCACCGCCCTTGCCCGTGTCGAGTCAGCCCCCCCGACGAACAGGAACGGTGGCGACCTGGGGGTGCTGAATCGCGGCGAGGCGCCCCCTGCCTTCGAAAGGGCCGCTTTCGCCCTGAAACCGGGCGAGGTGAGCGAGGTCGTGGAAACGCCCCTTGGCTTCCACATCGTCAAACTGGTCCAGAAACTGCCCCCCTCCGTGACGAGCCTCGACGAGGAGAAGGCCCGCATAGCGGCCTACCTCAAGCAGGACAAGATGCGCAGGGCTGTGGCTGAGCTCGCCGGGAAGCTTCGGACGGGGGCCAGGATAGAGAAGTTGTAGCGCGTCGAACTGGCGCGTCGCGGCCGGCGGGCCCCGGCAGCGACGCCAACCAAGGAGCAAAATGAAAACTTTTCTTTTAATAGCTGTATTGGCCCTGGCCGCGGCACCGGTGCGCGCCGCCGAGCCAGGCTGCGTCACCTCGACCTGCCATGCCGGTATCGTCGCGTTCAAGCACCCGCATCAGCCTGCTGCGGGCGGAGAGTGCCTCAACTGCCACAAGCAGACCCAGAAGGAGCATCCGCTCAAGGGGGGGAAGAGTTTTACGCTGGCCCTGCAGGGCGCCGAGCTTTGTCGGGAGTGCCACACCGTGCCGGGAACGAAGAAGGTGGTGCACGATCCGGTGAAGGGTGGCGAGTGCGTTTCATGCCACGCGCCCCACGGCGCCGATACCCCCAAGCTGCTAAAGGACGTGAAGGGAGAGGATTCCCTCTGCTTCGCCTGTCACGACAAGGGGCCTTTTGCGCGTAAGACGGTGCATGGGCCGGTGGCTGAGGGGAGTTGCGACGCCTGTCACGACCCCCACGAAAGCGACAACAAGGGACTTCTTAAGAAGGTGGGGCGCGAACTGTGTCTTTCGTGCCATGAGGATTTCGGAAAAAAGATGCGCACGGCGACCGTGGTTCACCCGCCGGTGCAGAAGGAGCCTTGCACCTCCTGTCATGACCCGCACAGCTCCGATGCCGGCAGTCTGCTCAAGCAGAGCATGCCGGAGTTGTGCGTCAAGTGTCACAAGGATATCGGCAAGAAGCTCGCAACGGTCAAGGTTCCCCACAAGCCGGTGGGAGAAGGGAAGCTTTGCGGCAACTGCCACACGGCCCACTTTTCCCAGAGCAAGGGACTTCTGTCCGCGGTTGACGAAAAGACCGCCTGCCTTGCCTGTCACAGCACCAGCAAGCTGGGCAATCCGCCGCTATCGGACATCGCGAAAGAGTTGGAGGGGAAAAGGAACCTGCATGGCCCGATTGCGAGCGGACGCTGCAGTGGCTGTCATGACCCACACGGCTCGGACCATCCGCGCATACTGAAAGGAAACTACTCGACGGATTTTTACGTCCCGTTCCGGCTGGACAGCTACGGTTTGTGCTTGTCCTGTCACGACAAAAATCTGTTGCAGTTCCAAAAGACCACCATATACACCAAGTTCAGAAACGGCGACAGGAACCTCCACTACCTGCACGTGAGCGGTCCCAAAGGGCGCAGCTGCCGGGCCTGCCACGAGCCTCACGCCTCCACCGGAAAGAAGCTGATCGGGACGGAAGGGGTGAAGTTCGGCCAGTGGCGGGTTAAAAGCCGCTTCGAGTTGACGGCGACCGGCGGAAGCTGCGCCCCGGGTTGCCATCGTCGTCTGAGCTACGACAGAAACACCTTCGATAAAGGGAGCAAAGCGCAATAGCATTGCCCCCGTGTCGGCCCAAATGGATGGGGTAAACGGCAACGGCAGGACCGCGGAAATTTCCCGGCCTGCCGTTTTTTCCCCGCCCACTCATCCCCGCGGTCTTTTCCTTCGCAAACACCAGCGTCTCCACGAAGTGCCATCCGCCTGACCTCATACTGCCCCGCCCACTCATCCCCTTCTGATAGAGTGCCGCCGCGCCGCCCCCCCCCACACTCTCTTTCATACCGTACGACTTAGGCAGGGGCGTCAGGCTGCATGGTCCAAGTCGATCCCCCCGCTGTACGTGTCCCGTGACGGATGAGGGACGTGGAAGCTGCGTCCATGCCGTTGGGACGCTGGGGGATATGCCGCATCCTGGGTGTCCAGGATGGGGAAATTCCCCACGTTGTCGACGTCGTGGATGAAGGCGGCGGTTCCCTTGGGGGGGAGCCTGGAGGTGAATTGCCTTCTGTATCCGGTGGCTTGAATCACATTTTGTTCCGGCCGCAAAGGCTGGCACCCTCCTTGCTAAAAGGAACGGCAGCAGATGTCTGCCAGGAACGGCAACTTTGGGGGAAGGGGCCGTTTCAGGAATAATTGCAGAGTGAGTGTAGAGAGCCGCTCAAAATTTAATTCCATTAACGATTCAGGAGGAGTACCCAATGAAAAAGCAGCTCATCGCAGCCGTCGCCCTCGCGGGCATCGCAGCCGGCGCATCCATCGCCTTCGCAGCAGCAGGCTCCAACGGGGGCGGTATCCTCGGCTCCAAACACGACATGAACGTGTTCATCACCAACAACGGCGGAACCCTCGATACCGACGGCCGCGTCTGCGCCTACTGCCACACCCCGCACCACGCAGCCGACCCGACCTTGACATCCACCTTTACCGCCACCGATGGCACCCTGACCACTTACAATATCTACGTGCCGCTTTGGAGCCGCTCGGTCGACAACGGTCCCTATGACCAGTACGTCTCCGAGACCTTCAACCCCGACAAAAACAACCAGTTCTACGATCCGCTCGCAGGTCCCTCCCGTCTCTGCATGACCTGCCATGACGGCACCATCGCCGTGGACAGCTACTACGGCCAGACGCGTAACTCGGTCACCGCCGGCGCTGACGACATGAACTACTTCGGAACCGGCAACTTCGCCATCGGCAAGAACTTCGGTCTGGCAAACGACCACCCGGTAGGTTTCGTGTACGACGTGATGCAGGCCGATCCCAACTACGAGCTCAACGTTTCCACCTCCCAGTTCAAAAACGGCACGAAGACCATCGACTCGGTCCTCTCCGACATCCAGGGTGTCACCGGCGGCAAGGTCATGACCTGCGCCTCCTGCCACGACGTGCACAACGGCACCGCCGTCGGCAACACCGCCCCGGCTTCCGGCCGCGGCTACTTCCTGCTTGCTCCGCAGAAGGACTCGGACATCTGCCTGAGCTGCCACAACAAGTAACAAAAGTTTTCAGTGTGTCTGGAATGTTTCAAATTGAAGGGCCACGGTTAATGAGTGGCCCTTTTATTCTTTATTTTTTATCTTTTTATAGCTATAAGTGTATGCCCGCAGCGTCTGTGGCTTTTCGAACTGTCAATGGCTGAACAACGTGCAAAAGCAGCAAAAGGGGGAAGTATGCAAAAGAACCGTCATGCCCGTCTCAGTGTACAGCGAAGAGCCTTCGCACTGTTCACCATGGCGTTCTGTCTGGCCTTGTTCTGCGGATGCGCCGGCAAGTCGGCGGTGAAGACGACTTTCTGGCCGCCGGCTCCCGACCTGCCGCGCGTTCAGTACCTGAAGGCGATCAAGGACTCCGGCGACGTGAGGGAAACGCGGAAACTCTCGATACTCAATTTGGGGGGGGAAGCGGAAGATTTCGTGGACATCATCAAGCCTTACGGCATCGCCGTGGGGGGAGGGAAGCTCTACGTTTGTGATACGGTGCAGGCCGAGGTGCTGGTCATCGACCTGCGCAGCAAGAAGATGAACAAGCTGGCCGGCAACGTCAACGCCGGGCGATTGAAAAAGCCGATCAATGCCTCCCTTGACGAGCAGGGTAACCTCTACGTCGTCGACACCTCGCGCCGGGAAGTGCTGAAGTACGCCCCTGACGGCTCCTATCAGCGCAGCTACGGCTCGGGCCATGACATGAAGCCTGTCGACGTGCAGGTGCGCGAGAACTTCGTTTATATCCTGGACCAGAGCACCAGCCAGGTGCGTATCTTCGACGCCGCCACCGGCGATCTGCTCAACTCCGTTGGGAGGCGCGACGACGCGCTCAGATCCCTCTCCGGCCCCACGAACATGGCCGCTGACGACAAGGGAGCGATCTACGTAACCAACTTCAATGGCAGGATCATAAAACTGGACCGTGACGGCAACTTCATCTTCGGTTACGGCAAGCTCGGCACCCGCTTCGGCGAGTTCGGGCGGCCGCGCGGTATCGCCGTGGATAAGGACGGTCTCGTCTACGTGGTGGATGCCGCGGCGCAAAACGTGCAGCTTTTCGACGACCAGATGCGGCTTTTGATGTTCTTCGGCGCCCCGGGGACCCCAGGTTCCCTCAATATCCCGGCCGGCATTGCGGTGACCAGCGATGACCTGGCATTCTACCAGGAAATGGCCGAGCCCGGCTTCATTCTGGAGAAGGTGATCTTCGTGGTGAGCCAGGTCGGGGATCACAAGGTGACCATCTACGGATTCGGGAAGCAGCAGGGGCTGGACTACGACGCGGAAGTGCGCAAGGCGCTCGAGGAGCAAAAGCGCAGGGAGGTCGAGGCAGAGGAGAAGCGGCGCCTGCTCCAGCAGGAGAAGGATCAAAAGGAGAAAGCTATCGAGGGGCAGGATGGCAAGAAGGAGGCGCGGCCGGAAGAAGAATTGCAAGGACACGGCGGTGTGGCCATACCCGGTAGTGCTCCGGCCGGTGTGAACCGATAGGGGGAACGGGCCTTGAATGGATACCTGGCGAGGTTCGGCTCGCTTAGGCGCCTCATCCCGTTGCTGGCGGTTCTCGCCGCCTGTGGCTGTGACCAGGTGACGCGCCACAAGGTGCTTGTTTCCATACTGGACGGCTATCCGACCCTGCCTCCCGTGGAAGAGCTTTGCCACGAGCGGGAACAGCGCGTCATGGAGGCGTATCTTCGGAAGGAGCAGCCTGTCACCTCCTCCAAGGTGAATTCACCGCAGCGCTCCCAGCACCGGCCGTTTATGGAGAAACGCTGCAACGACTGCCATAGGGCCGACAAGGGAGGGGCGAGCTCCAGCGAGGAGGGGCTGCTCGTAAAGCCCCGTGAGGAGCTCTGCTTCGTTTGCCACAAGGACCTCTTGAAAGGCAAGTTCCATCATGGACCGGCCGCGGTCGGGGATTGCCTCGCCTGTCACCTGCCTCACGATTCCGCGAACCCGTCCCTGCTTGTGGCCACCAGGGAGACCCTGTGCGCGAAATGCCACACGGAGCGACGTCTTGCCGCCCGTATGCACGACCAGTTCGTGCAGAAGGACCTCCCATGTGTCAACTGCCACGATCCCCATTCCGGCGAATCCCCATACTTTCTTAAATAGTCGGCTGGCGCCGGCGCGGAGCTATGACGTTTGAAGAAGCGGACAAAAAGGACAACGAACAGGAGGCATGGGGCAGGGAGGTTCGCCAAAGCCCCGCTCCTTTTCCTTGTTGCCTCCCTTTTCTTGGCGGACGCGCCGCAGGCCCGGGCGCAGGCTTCCCGCTTCAGCGTTCTGGGCCTGGGACAGCTGCGCCAGTCCGCCTTGTTCGCCTACAACTACCAGGACAGCGTTAGCGACTACAGCGACAACAGGAGCACCTCCACCCAGCACGGCTTCAGTGAGGGGTACTCGCTCGGTTTCGAGTACTCCATACTCCACCCACGCCTTCTAAACGGTGACGCGGACCTCTCATTCGTGGCTGACCAGGAGTTGAGCAACGACAGCGACCAGGGGAGCTCACGCAGCGGCAACAACAGGATCTCCTACCACATCAAGGGGACTGTGCTGGATCGCAAGCCCAACCCCTTGATATTCAACCTGAATTCCGCGCTAACGACGGTGCGCCCCCCCTTTAGCAACACCTATACGCTGGATTCCAGGGGTGAGAACTTCTCCTGGGGCCTCCGTAACGACATCCTGCCGGTTTTGCTTCTGGTCAACAGCACCAGCACCACCACCTCGGGGCTTGCCGCCGACCGTAAAAACGAATCGCGCACCGTGCAGATCAGCGCCGAGCACCGCCCCGCTGGGGTGAGCGATACCAAACTCACCCTCACCAGCGGAACGCACCGGCAGACCTTGCTGGATAGCGGCGCCATCGACGACTCGAAAGAGGCTCGGCTGGACTTCGCCAACACCCTCACCTGGAGCGATGAGCGCAGCCTGAGGCGTAGGCTCGACACCAGGTACATGTACTTCGACAAGAGCGGCAGTAACCCCACCCAGCTGAGAAATTTCTCCTCGAACCTGGGGTGGGAAGTCGGCAAGGCGCTGGACGCCACAGCCTCCGTGAACCTGAACCGGACCGACGACCTGAACGGGGCGAGCGATACGAAGACGATGAACGTGGCGCTGAACCATCAGTATCTGAGGGCGCTGCAGACACACCTTGGGGGGGTGCTATCGAGGGGGCGCTACAACGACGGCTCGGACGATGCCTTCGGGTGGAACGGCGGCGTGGTTTACACGAAGGAGCTGCCTGGCGAAAGCGGCATCACGCTCAAGTACGATTATGCCCTGTTGGTTCAGAATCGTGACCGCAGCCTGGTTTCCCTTAACGGCTTCACTAGCATCGAAGTCGCCGCTCCTTTTCCCCTTGACACTGACCTTATGCAGGAAAACGTCGATCCAGCGAGCTTGCGCATCTTCCTCGACGAGGGACGCACGCTCCCCTTCAATGACTTCAGCATACTTTTCTCCGGTATTTTCACGAGGCTTCGCATCAACACCGATCCCGGTACGCCGCGTCTTTACCTCAGCTACGCGTACCGGCAAAGTCCGCAGGTGAAGTTCGAAACGGTCTCGCAGTCGGTGGGGAGTCAGCTCTCCATGAATAACGGGAGGCACATGGCCACCTTCACTTACAACTGGATCGACAGGTCCATCCTCGACGGCGGTGATCCCAGTCTAGTCCTTGAGGACACCAGCACCGTGCGAGCGAAGGTGCAAAGCAACCTCACGCCGCACCAGTTGTCACTCGAGTACATGCGCCAGAATGGTGAGTTTCAGGATCTGCAATCGTTAGAGGCGATCTGGACCCACCTCCTGCCCGGGCGCGGGGCGTCACTTAGGACCGAGGCGCGCGACCGGTACTGCTGGTTCGCAAGCTCTGGTGGCCGCGGAGGGGCAGACTGGGACAATACCCTCCTTCTGACGACGACTTACAGCCGCTCCCTCCCCGGAAACTTCAAGGGGAGCCTGACGCTGGGCTACTACAACCTCGCCAACTCGGATTCCATAAACCACAGGATCAGCAGCAACCTGAGCGTGGATGGCAGCTACGGCCGCACCGTGGTCTCCTTGGAAGGGGGGTACGGTCTCGGTTTCGCCTCGTCGGGCTATTCAAGCAACCAGTCCCTGACGCTCAACGTGAGGAGGATGTTCTGATGACAGGCCAACCGCCACGCCGCGCCGCCTTCTATCGCTATCTGCCGCCCCTTGTCCTCCTGCTGGCGCTTTTTTGCACACTGCCTGGTTGCGCGGGGCCTGCCCCGCACGCTGAAAAGGCGCTGGACAGGGTGGTCTGGCCTCCCCCCCCCTTAGAGCCGCGTGTCGCGTGGGTAGCGTCGATCTCGGGGCCGGACGACCTTGCGGGGGGAAAAGGGTTCTGGAAGCGGGTGTCCGCTTTCATCTTCGGAGAGGAGAAGGTGCGCATCGCGCGCCCGTACGGGGTGTACGCCGATCGGGAAAGGCGGCTTCTGGTGGCCGACCCGGGGGGGAAGGCGGTGCATCTGATAGAGCGTGCCCAGGGGCGTTACCGGGTGCTGCGCGGCGAAGAGGTGGGAGGTTTTCTTTCCCCCATAGGAGTCACAGCGGACGGCAGAGGGGAAGGGTACGTCACCGATTCGGCCGCGGGTAAGGTTTACCGCTTCTCCCTTTCGAGTTCCGAGACGAAGCCGTTCATAACCCAGGGGGTTAAGCGTCCCACGGGGATCGCCTTCAACCCGGTCAACGAGCTCCTTTACGTATCCGACACGGTGGCCGGGCAGGTGGTGACATTCACCCTGGAGGGTAAGGAGGCCTTTCGCTTTGGCGCACCGGGGGAGAGCCCAGGGCAGTTTAACCGTCCCACCGACCTCGCCGTCGACGGCCAGGGGAGGGTAGCGGTTACCGACGCGCTTAACGGCAGGATCCAGATCTTCTCCGCCGATGGCGTATTCTTGAAGGATTTCGGTCGCCCCGGCGATGTTTCGGGGAGCTTTGCCAAGGCCAAAGGTGTCGCCTTTGACAGCCGGGGGCAACTGCACGTCTGCGACGCACTCTTCGACACGGTGCAGGTCTTCAATGAACAGGGGGTACTCCTTTTGAGTTACGGCGCGAGGGGGGACGGCCACGGCGAGCTATGGATGCCGTCGGGAATCTTCATAGACGCCCACGATACCGTATATGTGGCGGACACCTATAACAACAGGGTGCAGATTTTCCAGTACCTGAGCACGTTAACCGAATAGCTGCGCTGCCGTCTGTCAGCTTCAGGAGATGAAAGATGTCGAGAATTGAACGGGTCGTTCCGGCGCTGATCGCCTCATTTTTGGCCCTTGTCCCGTCCGGGCAGCCTGAGGCGGGCATACTTGGCACCAGCCACAACCTTTCCGTCTCCGGTCCGGGGAGCTTCAAGGCCGTCACCGAGGAGCGGGTCTGTGTCTTTTGTCATGTCCCGCACCACGCCAACCCCTCCACACCCCTTTGGAGCCGCCCGACGAGCAGCTCGGTCTATGACCTTTACGAGTCGACCACCCTCGTCGCAAAACCGGGACAACCAAGCGGGTCGGCGCGGCTTTGCCTCTCTTGCCACGACGGCACCATAGCGCTCGGCGCCCTCGCGGGACCGTCAGGAAGCGTGACCATAGACATGGCGGGTGGGGTGACGCGGCTTCCGGTCGAGCGCGCCTCCAACCTGGGGGGGAGCACCGGCAAGGACCTGACCAACGACCACCCCATCTCCTTTCCCTATACAACCGAGCTGGCGCAGCTAAACGGAGAGTTGAACGTCCCGTCCTCGCTGCCGGCAAAGATCCGGCTGGAGCAGGGGGGGATGCTGCAGTGCACCGCCTGCCACAATCCGCACAACAACCAGTACGGCAAGTTCCTGGTTCTCGATAACAGCAGTTCCGCCCTTTGCATTGCTTGCCACAACATCTCGGGATTCGCCGTCTCCGTGCACGGCAGCGCTGCCTCCATGACGGCGGGGTGCACCCTCTGCCACGCAAGCCACAACGCCGGGGGGAATCAGAGGTTGCTCAAGTTCGCGGCGGAGGAGCAGAACTGTTACCAGTGTCACTCAAACGGCGGGTCCGCGAAGGACATAAAGACCGTCATCGACAAGTTCTACAATCATCCCGTCGCCGCTACCACTGGCATCCACGATCCGAAGGCCAATCCGCTCACCGTCCAAAAGCATGTGGAGTGCCAGGATTGCCACAACGCCCACGAGGTGAAGGGTAACTCCGCACAGGCGCCGGAGATCCCAGGCGTGCTGTACGGGGTGAGGGGGGTGTCGATCAATGGCGAGGTGATGGCCGGCGATGCGGTCAACGAGTATGAGGTCTGCTTCCGCTGCCACGCCGAGAACAACTTCTACGGCACCCAGAGCGTGCTGCGGCAGATCCAGGAGCTGAATACGAGGCTCGACTTCGATCCGGCCAACCCCTCCTACCATCCCGTGGCGGCAATAGGCAAGGGGAGCTACGTACCAAGCCTGCGCACCTCGTACCGCACGACCAGCATGATCTACTGCAAGGACTGCCATTCAAACGACGACCCCGCCCAGGCCAAGGGACCGCATGGTTCCAGTTTCAGGCACATCCTCGCCGCGCGCTACGAAACGGACACCTATCCTTTGACCTACAGCGAGTCCAACTACGCCCTTTGCTGGCGTTGCCACGATCCGGTGCTGCTTTTGGACCCCACCAGGTCCGCCTTCCCGAAGCACCAATGGCACGTGGTCACCCAAAAGGTGCCATGCTCGGTCTGCCATGATTCACACGGCGTTCCGGCCACCCGCGGCGCCAGCGCGGACGGCAACGCCCGACTCATCAACTTCGATGTGCGCTTCGTGACCAGCGGTTCTTTCAGCGCGGCCGGCAAAAGCTGCACGGTAAGCTGCCACTCGGTAAACCCCCGCCTGTATTAGGCCCCGCCTTTTTCCGTATTGGGTACAATACCCCAGTTTCTGGGGTGGCCCTGGGTGATTTAACCCCAGGGCTTCCCCCCCCAGTCTTCCCCTAACGCCTAAAGAAAAAAATCCTCATCTCCGCTTGAACCCACCCCAGGCAACGCTTCACGCCCCACCGGTCCGCCGTGAGCATCACCCCGGTTCAGACCGTGGCATGCTACGTGCTATAGATTGCTTTAATGGCTCTCTTCCAAGCCTGCCATAATGCAACACCCCGTACCCACCCCCATGGGCCGGGGGCTGTACCACATGTGATTCAGTCAAATAAAAAAAGGAGAACACGGATGAGCAAGCGTTTGCAAAAGAAAGCTCCCCTGTTCGCGGCCCTTGCAGTGGGGATGGCCGCGGGTAGCGTCTTTGCCGCGTCGCACGACGACATCGTGTTGCGCGACAGGAACCAGGTCGCCATTAAGAGCACCGACACCAACAATGCCTTCAGCATGCAGGGCACCTGCGGCTACTGCCACAACGGCAGCAATACGGACCGCACCGGGAAAAGGATGCTGAGCTACAGCGAGATCGAGCGCCACAACTACCACGCCTCCCTTGGGCAGAACGAGTTGAGGGGATTCAACCCCTACAACATCGACTCCACCGACGCTTTCCGCACCGGCGCGGCGGCCCCCGGCAAGAGCTGGGTGCAAAGCCCCGGGCACGTAGGGAGCTGGTGACCGCCTTCCGCTCGCCAGTTGGCGAGACTGTACAATGACGGCGCTAACGCCATGACCCCGGCTAACTACGCCGCGGGCAAGTACACCGATCCAAAATACACCAGCTACACCCCGTTCGATTTCGGCAGCGCGACCGGTTTCGAACAGAAGGCCGACAACTCCGTTGCGGGCGAGATGCGCGACTGTGGTGAGTGCCACGTAGGCGGCGGCTTCATGCAGTACTACACCTCATCGGTGAACGGCGTGGTAGACGCGACCAACAAGCCGTTCCAGTACGACCCGGCTAACCGCACCGACTATCGCGACGCGACCTTGACCACCGTCAACGCTTTCAACACCTACATCGACATCTTCGGCCTGGACGGCCTTGGCTTTGAGCCGACCGATCACGCGGGTGTGGCGCGCGATATCAACCCGGCCTCCACGAGCTACGTCGGACCGACCTACACCGCCCAGACCAACGACTTCGCCCAGACCGGCGTTCTCGAGATGGACTGCCTCATCTGCCACATGGACGGCTACAGCTGGGAGGCCCGCAGGAACGAGGTCCGCAAGGGCAACTTCGACTCCTCCCGCGTTGCCGGCGCAGGCCTTGGCGAGGTGATCAACGGCCGCAACGTAACCTACAACTCCAACGTAGTGGCTGTCACGAACGCCACCACCGGGGAAACCACTTACAAGCTTTCGGCAACCGCCGCCGCGAAGATCTCCGGCACCCCAAAATCGGGCAACTGCGCCTCCTGCCACCAGGCGGAGCACCAGGTCGACTGGAAGAAGCGCGGCGAGATGTGGGTGGAAGGCAACGACGTCCACTACGGCTTTGGCTGCATGGCCTGCCACGAGAGGAAACCCGACGCCGCGGTTGGCACCACCGGACTGCAGAGCGAGCTGTCGCTCGGCCAATGCGACCCGGCCAAGGGGAACAAGTCCCCGTTCGACGCCCTCTGGAACAAGGTTGACGCCAAGGGCTTCAAGACCTGCGAGGACTGCCACCAGCCCTCCACCACACCGACCTGGAACACCTACGGTGCTCCCAACTCCAATGCGGCCCACGCCGCAGCCGGCCTGAACGCCACCCTGCTGCAGGCTCCGGGCGAGCGTAACGGCGTGGCAAGCAAAAGCCACATCGACATCATCGATTGCACCGCCTGCCACGCGAGGAACAAGAACGGCATCACCGGCGGCGCCTTCGTCGATGGCACCGGCACCGACGTCGAAGGGCGCGTAGCGCTGCATGACGAGAACCAGGTCGCGAAGGACATGAACAACGGCCTCGCGCTGCACTGGCTGGGCGGCAAGCTTTACTCCGCGAACCTGCTGACCTCCTTCTTCTGGCGCGACATGAACGACTACAACCTCGACGCCAACAACGACGGGCGCCCAGGCGGCATGGACGCCCTTCTCCCGGCCCACGTCGCCAAGATCAACCTCGCTAACGGCGTCAAGGCCCTCTCGGTGGATGGCATCACCGCGACCGAGATCACCGAGCGCCAGAACATGTTGGCCGCAGGCCTCGAGGCGCTCACCGGTGCAGCCTTCCCGCTGAAGGCCGACGGCGTCACCAAGAACTTCATCCCGCGCATCTCCATGCTGACCGTGCCTTTCAAAGCGAGCCACAACATCTCCCCGGCCGCCGCGGCCTGGGGCACGCCTGGCGTGGATGCTGTCACAGGCGCGAGGGTGGAAGGATGCGGTCAGTGCCACAGCACAGCGGGCGGCTTCTACAACGGTGCGTACCCGATCAACGGCAACATCAGCTGGACCTTCGGGGCGAACCAGCTCGCCACCTTCACCAAGGTGAACGGCAAGATGGACGCCACGGAAGGTCACCCCAACATCCTTGACAAGCACGGCAATCGCACCGTTGCCTTCCAGCTCTTCAACCCGACCACCTCCACAAGCCTCAGGAACATCGACCGCTCTGAGGTGATTTACGAAGCGACTTTCAAAGCCCCGGCTGCCGCGCAGACCACCTTCACCGAGGGCGCTATCTTGGCGGGTGCCGCTCCGGCCGGAATGACCAACTCCAGCTCCGACGGCGGCGTCTCCACCAAAGGGCACATCATCAAGATCGACGTGGAGAAGTACGACACCGCGAATAGCAAATGGGTTGCGCAGGATAGCCGCACCTGGTCCTCCGGCGGCGAGTTCACCACCATCGATGCCGTCATTACCGCCATGGGCGCATATGCCACCAGCGCCGACACCTATGGCTTCACCGTCACCAACAACGGCGGCAAGTTCTCCATCAACCCGACTGCTGGCTTCAGGGTCAAGCTGAACGGCGCCATGGACTTCGGCCCCTACGGCTTCGGTCCCAACGCCTTCACCGCCGCACCGCAAAAGGGCGTCTTCGACGCTAACAACAAGGTCGGCGCCATCGACTGGGTCGGCTACCTGAACGGCATCACCGCGGACAAGGCCGGTATCGGCCTAAGCCCGGTGGCTGACATCACCTCCAGCTTCGTCGACGTCGACCCGGCCGTCCCCGGCGTCCAGGTCTACACCACCGAAGTACAGGCTCTCGCAGCTGGCGAGGCGCAAAACGGGAAGGGCCTCGTGAAATACGAGTGGAGCTCCAGCGATGGCACCGCGATCGCAGCCACCCAGTCCTCCAGCGTTACCTTCACGACGGCCGGGAGCAAGACCGTTACCCTGAAAGTGACCGACGAGGAAGGCAAGCAGGCCTCCAAAACCGTCTCGGTTTCCGCGGTTATCAAGCCGGCCGACGTGATCGCCTGGACCGACAACGCTGGCGCCCTCTCCGGGACGCTCACCCTCACCGGCCTCCCCACCCCGAACAACAAGGTGAAGATCGTCTGGGGTGACGGCATGTACGAGTACGTAACCACCGTGAACGCGACCGACCTCTCGAAGGCCCACACCTACACAAGCGCCGGCAACAAGCTGGTACAGATCTACATCTACAACTCGGGCGTGCAGAAGGGGTACTTCAAGAAGACCATCACGGTCGACGGCACCAACTAATAGTTACGAAAGCATGCGATGCGATAAAGCCCCGGGGGAACCCGGGGCTTTTTTTGTGCGCGCCCGGCTGGGCGCGTGGCGGCAGGAGAAGGGGGCAGGGGGAGGAAACTGAAAAGAGCGGTTATGGGGGCAATAGGCTAACGCCAGCTGTCCACGTCGATGAGGCCAAGCCTCGCCGCATACTTCACGAGCTCCATCTTGCTGTGCACGTCGAGTTTCTTCATCAGGTTGGTGCGATGATTTTCAACCGTCTTGGGACTTAGGGTCATCCGCTGCGCTATCTCACGCGTCGGGACTCCCTCGGCCACGAGTCTCAGTACCTGCTGTTCGCGTGGCGTTAGCAGGCCGTACCCCTCGTCATGAATGGCAGCTTCCCGGGCCGGAGGGGCGGCGAGTTTCGACACGAGGTCCTGGGACACCTGCCCATCGACAAAGAACTCGCCGCGGCACAGCGCTTCAAACCCCTGGATGAGTCGGGCGCTGGTAGTCTCCTTGACCACGTAACCCTTGGCCCCGGCCTTGAACGCTTCGGAAACGTAATCAAACTTCGGGTACATGCTCAGCATGAGGATCTTCGCATCTGGCACCACCTTGAGCATGGCCCGCACCACCTCGATACCACTCATGTCCGGCAGCGAAACGTCCATGGTTACCAGGTCCGGTTTGAGATCCGCGGCGAGGGCCAACGCCTCCTTTCCCGAACCCGCCTCGCCCACGGTACGATAGCCGGCGCTGCGTTCGATGAGGCTTTTCAGCCCATCCCGGAAAAGCGGGTGGTCGTCCACGATCAGTACGCGCTTCTTGTCCATTTCCTTCCCCTTACTGAACCTGATTGGATGATTTTGCATCGCCCACCGTTATCTCGACGACGACGCGTGTTCCCACGCCAGGGCGGGAGACGAGGTCGAATCGCCCCCCCATCAGCTCCACCCGTTCCGCCATGCTCACCAGCCCGAGGCCTGGTTTGCGGTGTCTGCCGCGCCCAGAGGCGTGGGGGTCGAAACCTTTGCCGTCATCTTCTATCCGCATCCGCACCATGGGGTGGGATGCCACCAGTGTCACCGTGGCCCGCTTCGCCCCGGAATGCTTCACCACGTTATTTAACGATTCCTGGAAGATGCGGTACAGGTTGATTTCCGTCTGCTGGTCGAGCTTCACCTTGCTCATCCCAGAACATTTGGCGTCGATCTTCAGCCCGTGCAGCGCCGCCAGTTCCGCACAGTCACCGGTGATGGCCCGGACCAGCCCGTGGCGTTCCAGGGCGATCGGCCGCAGCCCAGAGCAGAGGTTTCTTACCGAGTCGATTGAAGACTTGAGGATGCTGGAGAGGTAACTCACCCGCGCCAGGGTTTCCTCGCAATGGGGGGGCATGTCCTCGGCCAGGGTGTCCACGCCTATCTTGACGGCGTTCAGCCGCTGCCCGAGGTCGTCGTGAAGCTCCCTGGAGAGGTGCTTTTTTTCATCCTCCTGCGCGGTGAGCAGGCGGTGCGACAGGGCGCGGACCTTCTCCTCCGCCTCCTTGCGCACCGTGATGTCGCGCGCTACCGCGAGCTTGGTCGGCTGGTCGATACCCGGCATGCGGATGGCGAGCTCGATGACCGAGTACCAACGTTGGGCCCGCTGGTTGAAAAATTCCTTGTAGACCGGCTTCCCGGTGCGGAAGACCTCTTCCGAGGAGCAGTCGGCGCACCGTTCATCAAGACCGCGACAGACCTTGTAGCAGAGATCCTGATCGAAATCACCACTGATTCCCTCCATCATCTTCCTGTTGGCGTAGACGATGCGAAACTCGTCGGTGACCACGTAGACCCGGTCTTCCATTGCGTCAAGCAGCATGTGCAGCGTCGCTTGCGAGGCATGCATCGCCTGTCCGAGCAGCTTGCAGTCCGTGTGGTCCAGGAAAAGGCCTAGAACCGCCGGTCTGCCGCCGACCTCGATCGGCCTCGCTTCCACCTCAATCCAGAAGGGGGTGCCGTCGACCTTGGTGCAGGGCTGCCCCCAGGAGGTCGGGTGCGTGCCTCCGTTGACCACCTGCTCATTGACCGTGCGGAACAGCTCCAAGCTATGGGGGTCCGGGTAGACGGCGCCGTACATGTCCTTCCCGATCAGGTCCGCCACGGAGCGGTAACCGAAGATCTCCCCGAGCCGGTCGTTCAGAAAGATGGCCCGGCCATCCTGTACGACGTAGATGCCGTTGGACAGGCTTCCGACGATGCTGGCGAAGAGTCCCGGGTCCAGCGGGCTTTGGGCTTTGGAGCTAGCGCAAGTGGTGGCTTGCAGTCTCACGTTTGACCTCGCAGTCGTTGAATTGGGCACAGCACGGCCTGAAGCGCACTCATTAGACAACTTCTTTTTTGAAATTGCAACACCGTTTTCGCGGGAAATCACCCAGGCACACACGTGGGGGATTTGACCGTCTCAGGGTGAGATCCCCCACCGCCACAACCGCGCTTGCCATTTTTCTTTCGCTTTTGGCTGGGGTCGTTCTCCTGTGGTCTGGGGGGTTTTCCTTAGTTTTACCCGAGCCGTTGTCACGCTCCATCTCTGTTGCTAAACGGATGTAGAAACCTTTAAAAACGGCTAGATATGACAGTTGATATTTCAGCACCCTTTCGTTTATTCAAAAAAATAAATACAAAAATGTTTAGATAGGGTGTTTTGGTCTTGGTCTTGCTAGTGGGTTTCCAGGCTCTCTCTTTATCACCGGTGACGTACCCCCATACGGACACCAGCATGGCATGGGCGGCGCAGTGCCGCCAGAGATGTGATCTCAACAAAAGGAGACTGATTTCATGAAGAGACGGAAAGTCAACAGCGGCCTGGCTGCGACCGCTACGGTTGCCGGCCTGGTCCTCGCGGCGGGCGTTTCATTCGCCGCGCACCCTCAGGTCAACCTGTACACCTTCGAGGAGATCGGGGCGCAGACGGCCAGCGGGGCAAAAGTGCCGGTGCAGGTCGATGCGAGCGGCAAGGGCATGCCGTACAGCCCGAAGATGACCTGCGGCACCGCAGAGTGCCACGATTACAACAAGATCTCGGACCATTCCTTCCACTCGGCGCAAGGGCGCAACGAGTTCCCGGACACCGCGAACGGCAAGTTTGACCCGACCAAGAACAAGCCTTGGACCCAAGCGACCGCAATGGTCGGCAAGTGGTGAAGCCCTTCTCTTCGCCAGGTGGCGAACTACATGAAGGACTCGAACGGCAACTACATCAATTACGGCCCCTACAATGGCCCCGGCTCCGCCTCCCCCGGCCTGAATACCATGCTTCTCGGCACCGCCTCCTTCAGCACGCAGGCGGGGCTGAACCCGCTTCTCACCAAGGTTGACTACTCCGCCTGGGACCTCTCCCAAGCTTGCGGCTCCTGCCATGTTGGCGGCGGCTTCGTAGAGAAGGACCGCACCGGCAAGCGCTTCAGCATGATGAACCCGTACATGGACGGGATCACCCCGTACACCATGACCATCTTCGAGCGCTACGATGCGGTGACCGGCCTGCCGAAGCACACCGTTGAACCGGCGCCCTGGTCCTACCCGATCTGGAACGGCACCACCCCGGTCACCGCCGCCGGCGGCTATGGCCAGGCAGGCAATGTTACCTTGCCCGACGGCTCTCTCATGCCGGTTGTCAACGGGCAGGTCATGATGCCGAACGTCAAGGAGATGGACTGCCTCATGTGCCACTTCGAGGGTTACAGCAACATGATGTCCTCGGTGATGGCCTACAGCGGCGCGCATGCCGCTACCGCAAGCTTCGGCGCGGGCTTCATGAACATGTTCACCCAGGCGTACGACTTCGCCACGGGCCTTTTGACCAAGAATGCCGACAACACAGTCTCCCTCTCGTCGGCCGGTCTCTCGAAACTGAAGTACGATCCCCCCAGCCAGAACTGCCGCAACTGCCACATGCCGAGTAACCTGAAGGATCTGCCGGACATGATGAGGGACTTCCTCTCCTCCGCCCCGATGATCTACAACGGCAACTTCGACGGCAGCAAAGGCGGCTCCTTCACCGGTCTCACCATGCCGTCCTTCGACTTCAACGCGCCTTTCGGCATGACCTGGGATTGGCAGGGGCCATACGCCACCTCGCCGATCATTTACATGACGCAGACCGGCCTTGCGAGCAGCATGACGACCATGGGTCCCGCGATTCCGGCCGGCTGGCCCTCCGCAATGGGGATGACCGAGTTCAACGCCGCGACAGCAGCTGCCACCCCGGGCTTCCTGGGCGGCGCCAACCCCGCCGGCACTGGTCCGATCTACTACCAGGCGACCATCGACGCTATGGGTCACCAGGACCAGAATGTCATGAAGAAGTCGACCGTCCCGTTCCCGCGCGCCGAGTGGTTCAAACGCGGCGATCTCTGGGAGCCGGGCTATGACGTCCACCTCACCCTTGATTGCTCCGGCTGCCACATGAACACCGCCACCACCAAGGTTGACATCTACAACGCCGACGGCACCATCGCCTTCGACGGCAAGAGTAGCTGCGACCCGGGCCGCGGTTATGACAGCGCCGGCGGTGTCGAGGCGAACCCCGCCAAAAGGACCACGGTCAACAGCCAGAACACCGTCAAGAACTGCGAAGCGTGCCACGTCACCGGCAAGAACCGCGATGGCGTAGCCGTCGAAACCTTCGGCGCGCCCAACCCGCTCACCGCGCATCAAAACAGCGGCCTGCTGGCCAATGTCACCAACGCGAAGCGCATAAACGCAGCCGGCACCGCCGAGGAGAACTTCGTCGGCAACCACCTCGACATCGTCGACTGCACCGTATGTCACCTGACCAGAAACCAGATGGTGGTCCGTCTGCTCGACTGCACCTCCGGCAACCGCTATCCCAACATGCTCGGCTTCAACGCTTCCCAAGGTATGATGGGCATGTTCTCCGATCCGATGGGGCAGGGGAACCCGACTGGCGCCAACCTGAGGCCCTGGGAGCCGCTGTACACCTGGCAGAAAGGCGGCAACGACTTCAAGACCACGAGCGCTGGTCTTGCTAACCCCGACTGGCGCCGGAAGATCTACGCGGTCAACCTGATCACCGCCGCGATCTGGAACAACGTGGACGGCACCGTCGACGCCAATGGCGACGGCGTACCGGGGCGCGTTCCCTCCAACCATGGCGCACCGGAAGTCAGCGCAACCACCAACTACGACCCCTGGATCTCCCGCGACATGAAGGCCGGCATGAACTACGGTCCCTCCGGCTTCGCTCCGATCCCGGTTGGCTTCGGCGACGGCGCCTTCCAGAGCGCTTACGACCAGACCGGCAAGTTCACCGGCGCGTTCAGGTTCGTGGGCGTCTATGGCGGCAACGCGATGTTCTCCACTCCGGAGGAGATCACCGCGTACAAAACATGGCGTGAAAACATCAAGGGTTCCGTCGACGGCAAATCCTGGGCCGGCACCCAGTTGGCCTTTGTGGCTGGCCCCTACAAGCTGACCCACGGCGTCCGCACCACCGACCAGTTCGTGCTCGGCAAGAAAACCACGACCGGCTTCGGCTGCACCGACTGCCACGCCGCTGCGACCAGCGCCAAGGCTCCCATCTTCGACGGCACCATCAACATGGTGGGCACCGCGATCGAGACGAGCGCTGGTGGTGACTTCATGCAATCTCCGGCGAAGCTGATGGAAATCGTCGGCGCCAAGGAAGACATCGAGACCGGCGCCGAAGTGGCCACCAAGGTCGGCGGAGCTACCGAGGTCAAGTTCGAGGAGCTTGGCGACTGGGATGGCGGCACCAAAACCTTCACCCCCAACCCGCTGGGTCTCTTCAAACACGTGAAGGAACTCGATCGTAACGAGGCGCTCTACCCGAACGTCCCCGGCGTCAGCTACGTCGACGTCAAGGGGAACAGCTATGCTTCCCGCGATGCATGGAAGGCGTACTTGACCGGCATCACCGCGGACGCCAGCGGTCTCGGCCTAAGCCCTGTGGCCGCCATCGCCTCCAGCTTAGTCGACGTCGACCTGGCCGCCCCCGGCATCCAGGTCTACACCACCGAAGTGCAGCCTCTCGTAGCTGGCGATGCGCAAAACGGGAAGGGCTTCGTGAAATACGAGTGGAGCTCCAACGACGGTACCGTGATCGCTGCCACCCAGTCCTCCAGCGTCACCTTCACGACGGTCGGGAGCAAGACCGTCACCCTGAAAGTGACCGACGAGGAAGGCAAGCAAGCCTTCGCAACCGTCTCGGTTTCCGCTGTTGCCAAGCCGGCCGACGTGATTGCCTGGACCGACAACGCGGGCGCCCTCTCCGGGACGCTTACCCTCACCGGCCTCCCCACCCCGAACAACAAGGTGAAGATCGTCTGGGGTGACGGCATGTACGAGTACGTAACCACCGTGAACGCGACCGACCTCTCGAAGGCCCACACCTACACCAGCGCCGGCAGCAAGCTGGTACAGATCTACATCTACAACTCGGGCGTGCAGAAGGGGTACTTCAAGAAGACCATCACGGTCGACGGCACCAACTAGAGTTCATGCACTATATGAAAGAAGTGGAATGAAGATGCCCGGAGGGGAAATCCCTCCGGGTCTTTTTACGTCTCTGCCTAGCGCCTGTCCGTCGCCGAACCCGGCACCAGCCAAAAGAAAAGCCCGGGAAACCCGGGCTCTGTGAGGACAGCAAGGCGAGGCGAACGTCATTTCTTCTTTTCATGGGACGCGCGGCAGACGGCTTCGAGCAGGTCCCCTTCCAGGGTACCAGGTTGCACCGGTTGCCAGTCGCTGCGGTCGACTTCCCTGCTTTCGTGGCGCGTGTTGTCATAATTCATCCCCGCCTGGGTGCGTTTTTGTCGCTTGTCGCAGTCGAACTCGTTATAGGCCACCATCGAGGTGCGCCCCTTGGCTTCATCCGGTTTTTCGTTCGCCTTGGCCTTGGTGTCGACGTCCATCTCGCGCTTGGTCCAGCATTTCACGGTCTTTCCCGGCGTGACAGACAGGGTTTTCGGATTCATGAAATAGAGGCTTGAAGACCCGTGCGTGCCCAGGTACTGCCACTGCTGGGCCATTGCGGGAGAAACAGTCAAAAACAACGATGCAGCGACGATGCAATACTTCCTGTTCATTCAGATCCTCCATTTTAATGTAGTTGACGTCACTTTGTGTTGATGTACCACAAAAAACTGTATATAACAATACCCGCAAGAGAAGGTTGCGCGTATGTCTGGAATATATGATCGCGTCGATACGAGCTGTCAGAGAGAATAGCGTTTGGAGATCAACCAATGGCTAAAGGAGACAATAAATGTACAAGCAACGCTTAGCATCAGTATCCATGTTGGCAGCCTGCCTTCTCGCAACTGTGCTTGCCGGATGTGCCGGAAGTAACTCCGCCGTCAAGGTCAACCCGACGGGAGAGGCCGCCAAAGCTGCAGTGGCGCCGGCTTTCAACCCGAAGGAGGTGGTTGCGAAGGTTAACGGAAGAGAAATCACGAGGCTCGAACTGGAGCGCAGCAAGAAAATCATCATGGCCGGACAGCCCGGCATGCAGATCCCCCCTTACCTGTACAAGGAGTTCGAGAAACAGGCGCTGGACCAGCTGGTCGGTGCGGAACTTCTGTACCAGGGGGGCGAAAAGCTGGAGGTCAAGGATCTGGACAAGGATGCAGGCCTCAAACTTGCCCAGATCAAATCCAGCTTCAAGGACCCGCAACTGTACACCCAGGAACTTGAAAGCATCGGCATGACCGAACCGATGCTGCTTGAGTACACTCGCCGCGACCTAGTGATCGCCAACTTCGTGAACACCAAACTGGGCGCGGACATCAAGGTGAGCAATGACGAGATCAAGAAGTTCTACGATGAGAATCCCGACAAGTTCGTGCAGCAGGAGCAGGTGCGCGCGAGCCACGTGCTGATCGCCGTGGACGCGAAGGCGACGCCGGAACAGAAGAAGGCGGCCAGTGAAAAGGCGGAAAAGCTGCAGAAAGAACTAATGGCCGGCGCCGACTTCGCAACAGTCGCCAAGGAAAATTCCAACTGCCCCAGTGCCAAAAACGGCGGCGACCTTGGCTACTTCGGGAAAGGGAAGATGGTCCCACCCTTCGAGCAGGCCGCCTTCGCCTTGAAGCCTGGAGAGGTCAGCCCCGTGGTCGAGACAACTTTCGGTTATCACATCATCAAGCAGACCGACCGCATCAAGGGGGAACCGAAGGTCTCGCTCGACGCGGCCCGCGAGAAGATCGCGGCGTACCTGAAATCGCAAAAGACGAGCCAGGCCGTTGCCAGCTACATCGGCCAGGCCAAGCAGACCTCCAAAATCGAAGTGTTGTTGAAGTAGCACCGGGTCTTATCATATTGCGGCGGGCGCAGGAGGCAAAATGAAGTTGGCAATCGTTGTCTTAGTTGCACTGGTGCTGTCGGCTTTGCCGGCGCTGGGGTTCGACGGGGTGGATATTGCGGCGGTGAAGAAACAGGCTGAGGCGGGTAACGCCGAGGCGCAGTCCAAGCTAGGCGTCCTGTACTCCTCTGGAGTGGGCATTTCGCAGGACAAGAAGGAGGCTGTGCGCTGGTACACGAAGTCCGCCGAACAGGGCAACGCCCTGGGGCAGTACAACCTGGCCCTCATGTATCTTAAAGGCGAAGGGGGGCTCGCCGAGGACCCCGTCAAGGGGAGGGACCTGCTCCGGAAAGCTGCTGACCAGTGGTTGGCGGCGGCCCAGTACGACCTGGGGATAGCCTATCTCTACGGGGTGGGCGGGGAGCAAAGCCGCGACGAGGCGGAGAAATGGCTGCGCCGCGCCTCGACGCAGGGAGACCGCTCGGCCAAGAAAAAGCTGGAAGAATTGTCATCCCATCCGAAGTGATTTTTCCATGAAAGAAAGGGAGCGTCCGCATGGGGCGCTCCCTTTCCTGTTTGGGAGACGCTAAATAACCGGTCACGCCGTGATTTGCAGCAGGTCTTACCGCAGTGTTCATGGAGAAGGCAGCGGCAGCATCGCATGAGTACGCGGCAATCATGAGACTTTTAGCTTTAAATATCCTTGAGTTTCGAGCGTGGACGTGTCAGCGCGCCGCCACTGCCGGAGAAGTTGGATGTCTGAGCCGGCTCGGTGCGGGTATGGGATGAGATCTGGAAACGATGGCAAACAATGTGCATGGGTGTCTGCTAATTCATAAGCGAGGTGCCCAACGTGAGAAAGACAGGCATAGCCGTACTGTCACTGGTTATCCTCCTCTGCGCCGCAACCTGTTACGCCAGCGACCAACATGAAGTGGGGGCGCTGAGGCGCTCCGCAGAACGTGGGAGTGCTGAGGCTCAGATAAAGCTTGGTTTGATGCTCTCCTCAGGCGATGGCGTGCTGCCAGACTTTGACGAAGGGGTCTGCTGGCTTGAAAAAGCCGCTGAACAAGGTTATCCTGCAGGACTCTGGCGGCTGGGTCTGCACTACCTCAGGGGGGAGGGGATACCACGGGATTACGTGAAGGCGGCCGGCCTTTTGCGTAAGGCGGCAGCGAGAGGGCACGAAGCCGCCCAGTATGAGCTGGCCATGATGTATCTGCAGGGACTGGGAGTGCCGCCTGACAGGACGCTGGCCGAGAAGTGGTTCCGACTTGCTGCCCTCAACGGCAACAGGGATGCACTGGCGATGATGAAGGATTTGGCCGACACGCCTTAACGCCCGCTCCATTTGCCCCACGTACCTGTGAGTCACCTCGAAACAGCCTCCTGCGCTTGTGCCGCGTCTCCTCTTCCCCTCTGCCTTATGTCTGTCTATCATCTTGCGGTGGCGGAAAGCTTTTACCGTCAAGGGCCTCCTGCATTAGCCCGGCTGCTTGCCATTCTTACAAGGGGTTCAAAATATGCAGCAGCGTCAGTTCAAGAAGATTGAGGTCAAGACCGTCCCCGTGGCCTCGTGCGCCCCGAGCTCTGGCGCGGATCCCGACGCCCCCCCTTGCTGAGGGCCGCGTACCTCCGTCGGTGGCGGAGAGATCACGGAAAAGGTGCCCGGGTTCGTGGGCTGGCTCGAGACTGGAGGAGGGCGTGTCCCGCAGGTCACCTCCCGCCTCACCCCGGCCGACCATCTGGGTGCCTGCAAGGCCCGCTGGGGCATCAACAGGATGCACTTCCTCGTTCCCCCCGGCCTCTACGCGGTGGGCGAGCCCGACGCTCAGGCGCCGGTCGTGGTGACGGCGAACTACAAGATGACCTACGACATCGTCCGGCGTACGCTTTCCGGGCGCAGCGTCTGGCTCCTCGTGCTGGAGACCTACGGGATCAACGTCTGGTGCGCGGCCGGTAAGGGGACCTTCGGCACCGGCGAACTGGTGCGGCGTATCGAGGCGGCCAAGCTAAGCGAGGTGGTCGGGCACCGGCGCCTCATCCTTCCCATCATGGGGGCGGCCGGCGTCTCGGCGCATCGGGTGAAAAAACAGAGCGGTTTCGAGGTGGCCTACGCCTGCGCCTACGCCGCCGACCTCCCCGAGTACCTGGACAACGGCCAGGTCACCACGCCTCGCATGCGCGAGCTCTCCTTCAACTGGTACGACCGAATGATCCTGATACCGGTGGAACTGGTTCTCGTGGTGAAGCCGATCGCCCCGGTTGCGGCCCTCGTCTTCCTCGCCGGCTGGCTCCTCTTCGGGAGTGCCGCCGCAACCGCCGCGACCCTTGCCTTCCTGGGGGCGGTCTTCACCGGGGTGGCGGTCGGGCCGGCACTCCTTCCCTTGCTTCCCTCGCGCAGCTTCGCCGTCAAGGGGGCCTTTGCCGGGCTCGTCTACTGCGCCCTGCTCTACCTCTTTTGCGGGGGGGACGGGTGGGGGGTGACGACGATGCTGGCCGCTTTCCTCGCCCTGCCTGCGGTCTCCTCCTTCTACACCTTGAACTTCACCGGCTGCACCACCTACACCTCGAAATCCGGGGTGAAAAAGGAGATGCGCCTGGGGCTTCCGGTCATGGCGGGGGCGCTCTGCGCCGCGCTCTTGGTCCTTCTCGCCGGCCGGGTGCTCACCTGGGGGATGTCATGAAAGGATTCAGGTACCTGGCATCGGTGGTGACGCTCGAACTGAGCCCTCCGCTTTGCGTCGGCTGCGGCAGGTGCGTCGAGGTTTGCCCGCACCAGGTGTTCCGCATCGAGGAGAAAAAGGCGGTCCTTGCCGACCGCGACGCCTGCATGGAGTGCGGCGCCTGCGCCCTTAATTGCCCGACGTCCGCCATCAAGGTGGACGCAGGGGTCGGGTGCGCGAGCGGCCTCATCAACGAGTGGCTGAGGGAGAAGAAGCTCCCCGGCTTGAAGGGGTCGGGTTGCTGCGAGTAGCGGCGCTCCAGGCTCCGGCTTGACTATCCAAACCGGTCTGTTAAAACTCCCCATGCGCGAAGGGGGCCGAAAGGAGACAGACTATGGAAAAGCAGATGGTCAAGATCACTTCCTGCAACGTTACGCAGTGCGCCTACAACAAACACAATTCCTGCCACACGCTCGCCATCACCGTTGGCGGTCCCGGTGACACCTGCCCCGAGTGCGATACCTTCATGCAGGGAAGCCAGAAAGGGGGCATCATGGATGTCCAGGGGGGCATCGGGGCCTGCAAGGTTGAGAACTGCAGTTACAACCAGTCCCTCGAATGCACCGCCTCCGCTGTTGATGTCGGCATGCACGAATCGCATCCCGACTGCTTTACCTACAAGCCTAAGTAACCATCGTCGCGGCGCTTCCACGTGAACCGGCCCCCTTCCGCATACCTATTGCAGCACGCGCCGCGATCGTTAGACTTTTCCCCGCCATCGTGTATCTTTTACCCGTTTTGATCATGGCAAGCGCGAGGGGGGAGACCATGGGGAGCGAGCCGTACGTGGATCAGGAGATATGTATAGGATGCGGGCTTTGCGTCAGCATCGCGCCGGAGGTGTTCCGGCTGAACGAAAGCGGCGTCTCCGAGGTCTACGCCAATGACCCGGGGGAACGTGAGAAGGTACAGCAGGCGATAGACAGCTGCCCGGTCAACTGCATCAGCTGGCGCTAGGCACCGGGAGGGGAGGGGGCGATGACGAACGAGCTGCGGGACGAGAGGCTGAGGGAGCTGGCCGAGAGCAACTACGTGATGCTGAAGCAGACCTACTGCTCGATGCGGCAGCTAAAGGATCTGGTGGACCGGCTCCACGAGCGGTACCTCGAGCAGGGGACCACCTTCGAGATGGATGCGGTGAGCGCGCTCAAGCTGACCGCCGATGGCGCTTTCGAGGAACTGGAGCGTTACCTGCGCCCGGAATGCGACCCCGACAGCGCCGACGACAAGGCCCGGGCCGAATGAGCAAGGCGCCCGCTTGCAT
>MTLC01000255.1_pt1 | contig 38725 bp, 40 predicted proteins | sample 1982451 | NCBI WGS metagenome assembly MTLC01 (sample SAMN05710165, study PRJNA340218) | biofilm metagenome | isolation source: sample SPH anode biofilm adapted to +100 mV | place: USA | collected 2012-02-03 | reverse complement strand
AATTTTATTGAAAGCTCCACCATTCATGCGAATGGTGGAGCTTTTTTTTTGTCTCGATTTCGTCGATTGGCTTTGACTTTATTTGTATCAATGATGACATCAGTCTGAACTGGCGGGCATAGGTGCTTCTACCCAAGCCTGGGAAAGAGAAAGATGTCTCAGGAATTCAGCTGCATAAAGGAATTGACTGGCGGTTGTTGAGACGTTGACATTATCATCCCCACGCTGGATACTCAAGGCATAGCCCTGCCGATTATTACGTTCGTAACGCTCAACAGCAAGTTTTGTGATTGTTTCTCCGTCGGAACTATCGTACTTGTGCGTGAGCGTTTCCTTCCCGCCCGCTTCACAAATCCGGTTAATTAGCCGCGACAGTTCAAAACCTTCCGATGGGTTTACGACGAACCGAAGTGGTTGGAACTTTCCCACTAACTTGAAAAAACGAAGAACTATCCGGCCTTCTGCCGGCTTGCCCGTAGATCTTCTTTCGTAGGGGCTGATCTCTACCCCCGAATTTTTCGAGTAGATGGTGATTTGCGGGATTTTCATCGACTGGCTCCTTTGTATTGTATAGTGGCTCTCTCCGTTATGGAGATCCTGATACAAATATCAAAATAGAGAGTCGATTACAATTAGAAAACACCAATCAACGCATTGGATATTTCCGTGCGTGGATGACGGGAGAGCATTTCAGGGGTGAGTTGTTCCTGGTGAGATCTTTGGAAGGTCTATTCTGCAGTTTCGTTGATCGGAAGTTCTATGATGAACCGGGTTCCCGTAGGTACGTTGCTTTTGACCCTGATGAATCCGTGGTGGTCAGAGATGATGCTGTTGACAATGGCGAGACCCAAACCTGTTCCCGATTTTTTTGTTGAGAAATAGGGCTCAAACAGGCGGGGACGGTCTTCGGCAGAGATGCCGTGACCGGAATCGGCCACCACGAAGGTTACCATCTTCAGTTCATGGTTGCAGTTGCTCTCAACCGATACCGTCCCTTGGCCGTCAATTGCAGCTACGGCGTTGTCAAGCAGGTTGATGAGCACGCGCTTTACCTGGTCGCGGTCAAGCATGAGCAGGGGAATGGAGTCATCGGCCTGGAAGGAAAAAGATATGGTGCGATGGGCTTCCTGGTAGAGCGTAAGGGCTTCCCGGATAATATCATTGAGATTGTCGGGGGTAGGCTGTGCGGCTGGCATTCTGGCAAAATTTGAGAATTCATCCACGAGAGTCTTCAGTTCATCAACCGATTTGATGATCATGGCCGTACATTCGTCGAAGACCGTCTCGTCCTCGCCGAAGCGGGAGAGGTAGCGTTTTCTGAGTCGTTGAGCAGAGAGCTGGATTGGTGTGAGCGGGTTCTTGATTTCGTGGGCGATGCGCCGTGCAACCTCGCGCCATGCAGCCATGCGCTGGGCTTTGATCAATTGGGTCAAATCGTCGAAGACAACGACGGTTCCCATGAATTCATCGTTCTCATCCTTGAGCACGGTCAAGTTCACCAACAGGGTGAGATTAGCATCCCTGAACGGTATAGTGACCTGCTTACGGATGGTATCCTGCTTCCCAAGCACCAGGTCGCGCAACATCCCCTTAACAATGTCCAGATGGGTTGTACGAAGCACTTCCCGAAAATTCATGCCGATTACATCGCCGGTGGTGATGTGAAGAAGCCGTTCGGCGGATTTGTTCACCGTCGTGAGTATTCCTGCTTTGTCGACAGAAATGACACCTGCCGTAACGTTTTTCAAAACCGTTTCCATATAGCGGCGCCGTTGCTCCAGTTCCTGGTTGCTTCGGACCACCTCTTCGTTGGTCCGCTTCAGCGCCAGCTGGTTGTTGCGGAGGTCCGCAGTCATTTTATTGAACGAGGTAACGAGCATTCCTATCTCGTCGTTTCCCTGTTCACCCAGATGAATATCAAGGTTTCCCTCAGCGACCTGGCGAGTGGCCTCGGCCAGTTCCTGTATCGGTATGGTAAGGCTTTTTGCCAGGTAGACCCCGAACCAGACCGCCAGGAAAACGATAACCATGGTTATGAGGAACAGTGTAAGTATGTAGCCGGTTGTAATGGGGTTCTTGAGGATCTTTAACTGGCGGAATTCCTGATAGGAGTTGGATATTTCCTTCATCTTGCTGACGAGCGAGTAGGGGACGTAGTAATTGACAACCACAACGCCGACCACATCATGTGGATTCCAGTTGGAGAAGACCGGAACGATACCGCGGATAAGATCGGCTTTTCCAACCGGGTTGACCCTGGTGAACTCCTTGCCGCTGAAGGCCACGTTGATGTCTTCCGATGAGGGGTTGGTGAATTCGCCGATCGGCAGCTTCGGGTTGGAGGCCCTGACCAGCTCCTCCCGCTGGGACGAATATACCTCGACTACCCCTAGGTTGTATTCCTTCTGCTTCTGGCGGATAAGGGCCTTCAGGAGAGGGAGGTTTTCCTCGTTGATGAGCTTCTGCTCCTTGATGGTGGCGCTTAGTTGCTGACCGTAATAGAGTGCATTGGCTGCAGATGTCTTGTAATAGGTCTGGGCGACCTCCATGGATTCGTTCAGGGAGGTTTCTACCTGTTTGTTGAACCAGTTCTGGATGCTGTTGTTGATGAAACCGGCAGATACAAAGAACAGGAGCATGGTCGGCACAAGGGAGAGGCCCACGAATGCGAGCACCAGCTTGGTGCGCAGACGGGCGCCGATGATGTTCTGGCGTCGCTCCATGAACATTTTTGCGACATTTCTGAACAGCAGGTAGATGAGAAGGATGATAAGCAGGGTGATGATGTTGATCAGGCCGAAGATGAGGATGTTGCTCCCCATGGGGACTTCCGAACTGAGGCGTGTGAGGTGAATCTCGGCGGCGGTGAAGAAGATGATAAACAGGAGAGAGAGGGCGATGATGACCCATTCCCGTTTGCGCTTCTTCCGTTCCGCGGGGGGCAGATTTGAGAGGGGATGATTCTGCATGGCACTCCCGAAAAGGTATTCATAGTTAATCTGGATAATCTATATGAAAAAACAGGTATGTTCAAGGTGTTAAAAAGGTTTCGGGGCAGGCGCCGGCGAATCAGAGCCGGCCAGAACGGATGATGGCAATTACCCACCAGAGACCGATGAAAGCGGCAATGGTGTAACCGAGGAAGGCAAATAACGGAAATTCGAAAAGAAGGGGACCCTTGTCGGTTTGCATGATGATGGAAGAACCGACAATGAGCGCGGCGATGATGAGACTTGAAGATAGACGGTTTATTGATTTATCCAGTTCCCTGATGAAACGGTCGAGGCCGCGATGCTCCAGATCGATCTTGAGCTTGTTGCGATTGAGTCTGTTGAGTATTTCCTTGATATCCCGCGGCAGGTTCTTCGCCAGGTTGACGTAGGACATGGCGTATGAGTTGATGTCTTTGATAATGTGGCGGGGGGAGAGTTTCTCCTTCACCACAGCTTCCATGGGGGGGCGGAGGTGGCTTATCATGTCGAACCGGGGGTCGAGCTCCCGGCCCATCCCCTCGATGGTGACCAGCGCCTTGGTAAGGAGCATCAGGTCGGGCTGGATTTTGATATGGTAGGTGGTAATGATTTCGATGAACTCCATGAGCATCCTGCCCACTTCGATATCCTGGAGCGGGATTTCATAGTAACTGTCGATGAATTCAGACAGATCCCGCTTAAGAGCCCGGGTGTCGAGCGTGTCGGTTATTTCCCCTGAGTAGAGGAGGATGGAAACAACTTCATCCACGTTCCGATCCAGGATGGCGAGGAGGATGTCGGTAAGGTACCCCTTGAGCTGGGCATCGAGCCGGCCGACCATGCCGTAGTCGAGAAGGCAGATTACGTTGTCCGGGAGGATAAGAACATTTCCCGGATGGGGGTCACCATGGAAAAAACCGTGGTTCAGCACCATTTTCAGAAATGCATCGGCGCCCCGTTCGGCTATGGTGACGCGATCGAGCCCGGCCCGTTCCAGGGCAGGCAGGTCCGATACCTTGATGCCGTCGATATATTCCATGGTGAGGATGCCGCGGGTAGTCGCCTGCCAGAAGACGCGGGGGAAATAAAGGGATGGATCGCCGCTAAAGTTGGCAGTGAATTTTTCAATGGTGCGCCCTTCCCGGGAGAAGTCCATTTCGCGCCGGATGGTGCGGGCAAACTCTTTGACGACCCCCATGGGATCGTAGATGACGCTTCCCGGTAGATGACGTTCAGCGAGGTAAGCCAGTCCCACGAGGGCATCGATGTCGGTCTCTACCAACTCAACTACACCCGGCCGACGGATCTTGACGACCACATCTTCGCCGGTGACCAGCCGTGCACGGTGGACCTGGGCTATGGAGGCGGCGGCAATGGGATTTGAATCGAAGGAAGAAAAGAGCTCTTCCAGCTCCCTTCCCAGTTCTTGCCGCACCTGCTCTCTGGCTTCGGCTGAGGAAAAGGAGGGGACGTCGTCCTGCAGTTTGGCGAACTCGGTGATGTAGGCAGGGGGGAGAAGGTCGGGGCGGGTTGAGAGGAGTTGGCCGAGTTTGACGAATGTAGGTCCCAGCTCTTCCAGCGCCAGCCGGAGCCGTTCCGCCGGGGAGAGCTGGGCAATTGCGGATTCGTCACGGCGCAGCAGACGCCTGCTGCGGGCGACCAGTTGGGAAAGGTTGAGGTATTCCAGAATGTGATCGAAACCGTACTTGAACAGGACTCGTACCACGTTCCGGTAGCGCCTGATGCTGCGGATATTGCGGTTGAACTGCAGGAGGTTCAGCATGGCTCTCCCGGCTCATTCTGTGCCAGTCGTTTCTCCAGTTCCTCCACACGTTTCTGCAGCCGGTCGTATTCATCCCGGGGGACAACCCCTGCCCGATCGATGACTTTTTTGACCTCAGCCTCGGCAAGCTCCGCCACCTTGGTCTTGCTTTCCTTTGCCATGGTCTGCATCCTGTCGAGGAAGGCCCGCCCTTCGTCTTCGCTCACCTTGTACTTCTCCTTCAGGTCCTTGACAAATTCCTCGGCCATCTTCTGGGAGAGGGCTGCGGCCCCCAGTCCGGTCAGTATAGCTTTCTCCAGCAATTCGAACATGGCTGCCTCCGGTAAGCGTAAATGAACTTCTTGTCCTTAAAGGTAGCAGGAAAAATTCCGATTACAATCCCTTGTCTGCAGGCATGTGGGCACTTGAGGCCTTTGCCGTGCCTTGCCGGTTGGTTGGACAGGAGTGTCCCGACAGGCGCTACCGCCGCAGTAGCCAGAGTATCAGCGACAGGACGAGCGACAGAAGGATACTCGTGGCAAGGGGAAAGTAAAAAGAGAAATTCTCCCTTTTTATAGAGATGTCGCCGGGAAGGCGTCCCAGCCAGGGGATGCGGTCGGAAAAGGAAAATACTACGCCGACCGCGACAACGATGAGCCCGATCACGATGAGTTGTCTACCGAATTCGGACATGAACAATCCCCTTCACTGCAATGACTTGGGAGCGTAGCGCTCTTTCTCGCTGTAGATGCAGCCGCAGTACTGTTGTCGGTAGAGCCCGACTTCCTTGGAGATGCGGATACCTTCCTGCCAGCCCCGCCGGTAGTCGTCGTAGTGGAAGGTGACGCCGTACCTGGTGCCGATGCTTTCCCCCAGTTCCCTGATCGTGTCATGTTTCTGATATCTGCTGTAGAGGAGCGACGAGGTGAATGCTGTGAATCCCTTTTCGGCTGCGATCTTGGCGGTTGCCTCCAGACGGGATGCATAGCAGTAGAGGCAGCGCTCCGTGGGATTATCCGCCACCGCTTCCAGAAAATCCTCCAGCAGGTATTCGTCCCGGTAGACCATTGTCAGATCCACCTTTTCGGCATACTCCCGTACTGTCTCCAGACGTCGCAGGTATTCCTGGTAGGGATGAATATTGTGGTTGAAGAAGAAGCCGGTCACATCCATCCCCTGGGAACGGAGTTCCTTGAGGGGGTAGATGGCGCATGGTGCGCAGCAGACGTGGAGCAGTATCCTCATGCCGTTATCCTCCCAGTGCCAGTGCTTCCCGTGTCTGCCGGACTGAAATCTTCCGTCGGGTCGAGAGTGCATGGCGGCTGATCATGTCCAGCGCCTCGATGAGGGCCGGAATGTCCCGGCGGGTGTGTATCAGGAGATAGTCTATCACATCTGCCGGCAGCCGTACCTGCCGGTCTTCCGCAAGCTTCTTCATGATCATCCGGCGGGAATCGTCGTCGGAGACGTCGACTTTTGCCATGAGCCCCCAGAGCAGACGTGAGATGAGGTGGTCGTCCAGGTTGGGGAGTTCCTTCGGGGGGTAGAGACCCGACAGGGCGATTTTCTTCCCTGCCGTATAGAAGTCGTTGAAGAGTTGCCAGAGTTCGACCCTGAGGTTCGGGTGGTCGGGAAGGAGATGGAGGTCGTCAATGAGAAGCACCGTCGCGTCCCGGAAATGTTTGGCCAGCTGCGAGGTTGCTTCGGCGCTGTAATCACCTCGGTACAGGGCTTCAATCTCCCGGCACGAAAGGTAGGGCGAAACCGCAGGTTTACTTGTCAGGCGTTCGCCAATGGAGGCCAGGAGGTGGGTTTTCCCGGAACCGGGGGGGCCGTAGATGTAGAGAAGGTTTTCCGTCCCCAGTGGGTCAGTCAGCATCAGGGCGAAACGGTAGGCGGTTTCGTTGCCGCCGCAGACCACGAAATTGTCGAAACGGTAGCGGGGAGTGACGGGGAAGTCGAATACCTGCTGCATGGTCAAAATAGCTTTCCCTGGGGCGATTCGGGCGCGATGCGTCCGAAGTGTTCGTATGCGGCCCTGGTGGCAACACGTCCACGGGGGGTGCGGTTCAGAAAACCGTTCTGGATAAGGAACGGTTCGTAGACGTCCTCAATAGTGTCACTTTCCTCGCCGATGGCTGCGGCGATGGTGTCGAGCCCAACCGGTCCGCCGCCGAACTTGTCGATGATGGTGAGGAGCATGAGCCGATCCATATGGTCGAATCCCATTCCGTCGATTTCCAGGAGAGCCAGGGCATCCTGTACCACGTCAAGAGTGATGACGCCATCGGCCCGAACCTGGGCAAAATCCCGCACCCGTCGCAGAAGCCGGTTTGCGATACGGGGGGTGCCACGGCTGCGGCAGGCCAGTTCCAGTGCCCCGTCATCTTCAATGGGGATGGCGAGGATACGGGCCGAGCGGCTGATGATGGTGGCCAGTTCGGCGTCGGTATAGAACTCCAGACGGGAAATAACACCGAATCTGTCCCTGAGCGGCGAGGAGAGGAGGCCGGCGCGTGTTGTGGCGCCAACCAAGGTGAAACGGGGAAGTTCCAGCTTGACAGTACGGGCACTCGGCCCCTGGCCGATGATGATGTCAAGCTGGAAATCCTCCATGGCGGGATAGAGGATCTCTTCCACCACGTGGGAGAGGCGGTGTATCTCGTCTATGAAGAGAACGTCGTGGGGTTCCAGATTGGTGAGAATGGCGGCCAGGTCCCCCGGTCGCTCGATGACCGGGCCGGAGGTCGACTTGATGCTGACCCCCATTTCACACGCGATAATGTTGGCCAAAGTGGTTTTCCCCAGTCCCGGCGGGCCATAGAGGAGGACGTGGTCGAGTGATTCCCCCCGCTGACGTGCCGCGTCGATAAAGAGCCGCAGGTTTCCCTTGGCCTTCTCCTGCCCGATGTACTCGGTCAGGGCGCGTGGGCGAAGGGTTGCCTCGATGAGCGCGTCGTCATCGGCCAAGGTTGGGGAAATCGTACGGGTCATGTGAAGTCCGTTCCTGGATCAGTCATCGCATCAGTTGTTTCAGCGCCTGCTTGAGGATGGTTTCCATGCCGGTGTCCGGAGTGATCGACAACTCCGCAAGCACCTTTTTCACGACCGCTTCCTTGTATCCCAGGTTGATAAGGGCGGAGGTTACATCCTCCATGATATCGACAGCTGCTGTCGGGCGTTCCGTCGACTGGGCGGGAGGGAGGAGGTCGAGCTTTCGTACCTTCTCCCGCAGTTCCAGCACCACCCGCTCGGCGGTTTTCCTGCCGATACCCGGAATGGCACAGAGTCTGGCCAGATCGCCACGCAGTAGCGCGTCACCCAACTCGTCCACCTGGATGTTGGAGAGGATGTCCTTTGCCAGTTTCGGGCCGATGCCGGAAACTGATATGAGGAGCTGGAAGAACTGTTTCTCTGTCGTGGTGCGGAAGCCGTAGAGGTTGATGGCGTCTTCCTTGACGTGGGTGTAGATGGTGAGGGAAAGGTGTCCCCCGACGGGGGGGAGGTCATAATAGGTGGAAAAGGGGATTTGTACCCGGTAACCGACTCCCTGGACATCCAGTACTATGTATTCGGGCGACTTGTGGGCAACAGTGCCGGTCAGAAGGGCGATCATCTCAGTTTCTCCCGCAATGTGTTGAGTCCCACCGAATGGGCGTGACAGACCGCGACCGCCAGGGCATCAGAGGCGTCTTCCTGGGCGACTTCCGGGAGGCTCAAAAGCGCCTTGATCATCTTCTGCACCTGATCCTTGGCTGCCCTGCCATGGCCTACCACCGCCTGTTTGACTTGAAGAGCGGTATATTCATAGACCGGCAGGCCGGAGTTGACCCCTGCTACGATGGCCGCACCACGGGCCTGCCCCAGTTTCAGCGCGCTCTGCACGTTGGTCGCGAAGAAGATATCCTCAATCGCCATGGCGTCAGGGGCGTGACGTTCGATGATTTCCGCCAATCCCCGGTAGATGCGTTGCAGGCGGAGGGGGAAGTCCTTGTGGGTATCGGTGAAGATGGCACCGTTATCCACATGGATAAGCCGGTTCCCCTCCTTGCGGATAATGCCGTACCCGGTGATGCGCGAACCGGGATCGATGCCGATAATCTTCATGAGCCCTTTCAGTGAGAACGGAAGTCTAAGGCACAAAAGCGTGGAAGTTAAATTTTCATCCTCCGTGCTTCCGTACTAAGGCTTCGATAGTGCAAACAGAGATGACATGCTTTTGAATTACATCATCTTATCCATGTCTTCTGCCGAGATGTCGAAGTTGGCGTAGGCGTTCTGGACATCGTCGTTGTCCTCCAGCCGATCCATCAGTTTCAGCATGTTTTCGGCGTTTTTGCCGTCCAGCTTTACCATGGTCTGGGGGATCATGGTAATTTCCGCCGACTCGTATTTGAATCCCGCTTTTTCAAGAGCTTCCCGCACCTCGATGAAGTTTGTCGGATCGGTCAGAACCTCGTACTGTTCCTCCTCGTCGGCAACGTCATCCGCTCCCGCCTCGAGCGCTGCCTCGAACAGCTCGTCGAAGTCGGTCTGTTTTGGGAATACGATGAGTCCTTTCTTGTCAAACAGCCACGAGACACAGCCGGCTTCTCCCATATTGCCGTTACACTTGGTGAAGATGCTCCTTATGTCGGAAACTGACCGGTTGCGGTTGTCGGTCAGTACCTCAACCAGGACCGCCACTCCGCCGGGGCCATACCCTTCGTAAACGATCTCCTCGTAGACGACCCCCTCCATACCGCCGGTTCCCTTCTTGATGGCCCGCTCGATGTTGTCCTTGGGCATGTTCTCCGCCTTCGCCTTGTCGACGGCGGTGCGGAGCCTCGGGTTGCCGTTGGGGTCGCCGCCGCCGAGCTTGGCGGCCACAGAAATCTCCTTGATCAGCTTGGTGAATATCTTGCCGCGTTTGGCATCCGCTGCACCTTTTTTATGTTTGATGGTGCTCCACTTATTATGTCCTGACATATGCCGACTCCTTTACGGTTTTTGTTTTCAGATTTCAGGATGGGATCAGACCCATCAAAATAGTCAATACTAACATGCTGAAATCAGCCTTGTAAAGGGCGAAATGGAGTAATTGTGGGGTCTGGAGTCTGGCGGACAAAGACTGGTGGGGCCTTGGGGCAGATGGGCGGAGGTAGTCGGCTGGCTGCCGTGAACTGCATAAACCTCGTTTTGCCGGATGTGCCCACAGGGAAATGCTCTGAGATAAAAAAGACGTAAATAGCTATGGTTGCATGGTTTGAGCTATCCTGCCCGGATATGAAATCGTTCGCCAGATTTCTTGTCACACTGCCCCGTAGTGTGATAAAGAGGAGTTTAAGGACTTACGTAAACTGTTGTTTTATGTGCTAGAATTGACGTATTATTGAAAACTGTATAATGCTAAAAATTATATAACAATCTGAAATATAAGGGTAAAAAAATAATACAAGCACCCACTAATAATTTTTTATTGACAGCAATAAAACGGCGTGTTAAAAATAAATACAAAATTGCCTGACGAAACTAGAACATATTTTACATTGTGCTGCTACGGACGACGCTTATGGCCAGAGACAAGGATTTCTACGCAGTGCAGACAGTTGAAAAGGCGCTGGATATATTGGAGACTCTGACTGAAGAGGCGCCCGATGTCACCCTGCCGAATCTTGCGGAACGACTCGGAATCAGCAGGAACAAGACGTTTCGTCTGTTGGCCACGCTTGAGAAACGCGGCATGGTGGAGCGCGAGGAATTGACAGGCAGCTATCATCTCGGTCTTAACGCTGTGGAGATGGCCCAGAAGTTTCTTGATAGTGTCCTTCTCATCAAGCACGCCCGCCCGGTCATGGAGTGGCTCGCACGAAAGCACGACGAAGCGGTCTATATGACGGTAGCCAGTGGTGATGAGGTCATTTTTCTCGACATGGTTGACTCCATGCAGACGGTCAAGACTACTCCCTTTGTGGGGAAGCGGTTTCCCTTTTTCACCAATGCTTCGGGAAAGGCAATCAAGGCTCTTGAGTCGCAGGACATGCTTGAGCGTCTGTTCAAGAAACAGAGCCGTAAAGTGCGTATCCCTGATCTTGACCAGCTTGAACGGGAATTTGTTGCCATTCGCTGCAAAGGAGTCGCGGTGGATCACGGCGGGTTGGGTGAAGGTGTGGTAAGCGTGGCAGTTGCCGTGAGGGATTACGCCGGCAAGATCGTAGGAGCCCTTACCATGCTTGGCCCTTCCTTCAGGATGCTGTCGGACCGGTTGGAAAATGAGATCATCCCGTCTCTTCAGGAGGGGGCGGAAATGCTTTCCATGAAATTTGGCTACGCCAGGATGTAATGACGGATTCAATCCAATAAACTGAGAAAGGAGGTAGATGCCGGCGCTGTTTTAATCGAGGGTTTATGTGATGGCATAAGCTTTCTTGCTGTTCAATTTACGAAGAAAGGAGTAACTCCCATGGCAGAAAGACAGTATGACTGGGCGGCGATAGCCAAGAATCCCAAGTTCGTCGAACTGCACCACAAGAAATCAGCATTTCTGTTCGGCTGGTGGATTTTTTCCACCGTGTATTATTTCCTCCTCCCCATCGGTGCAGCTTACGCTCCAGGCCTCTTCAAGGTCAAAGTAATCGGTGTCATCAACTTCGGGTATATATTCGCCCTTTCCCAGTTCTTTGTTTCCTGGGGACTGGCCCACTATTATGCCCATGTGGCCAACAAGGATTTCGACCGTCTCACCCGCGAACTGGTAGACGAACTCAAGTAAAGGAGGCTCAGAGAATGAAAAAATTAATCGCAGCGTTTACCCTGGCCCTTTCCCTGGGCACCCTTGCTTACGCGGCTGAGCCGGCCAAGGCTCCGGCCGATACCGGCGCTTCCGCAGCAGTTGCTGCCCCGGCCGCATCTCCCACGGCTCCGGCAGTAGCAGCTCCCAGCGCAGCACCCGCGGCTAAGGCTGCCGCCCCTGCCCCGCTCAAGAAGGAGATCAAGGCCAACAGAGCCATTACCATCGGCATGTTCGCGGTCATAGTTGGCATTACCATGTGCGTTGTTGTCTGGGCCGCCAAGAAGACCAAGACCGCGGCTGACTTCTACGCCGCAGGTGGAGGCATCACTGGTACCCAGAATGGTTGGGCCATCGCCGGCGACTACATGTCGGCCGCCTCGTTCCTCGGGATTTCCGGGATGATCTCCCTCTACGGGTATGACGGATTCATGTACTCGGTGGGTTGGCTCGTTGCCTATATCACCGTGCTCCTGATCGTTGCCGAGCCGTGCCGTAACGCCGGCAAGTACACTTTGGGGGACATCCTCTCCTTCCGGACCGAGCCGAAACCGGTTCGCGCCGTGGCAGCCATTTCAACTGTTGCTGTAACCACTTTCTACCTCACCGCACAGATGGTCGGTGCCGGCAAGCTGATGGCCCTGCTGGTCGGCATTCCTTACAAGACTGCCATCATCGGCGTCGGCGTCCTGATGGTCGGCTACGTTGTCTTCGGCGGCATGACCGCAACCACCTGGGTCCAGATCATCAAGGCGGGGCTCCTCATGTCCGGTGCGTTCCTGCTGTCGGTGCTGGTCATGGCCAAGGCAGGGTTCAATCCGATCGGATTCTTCTCCGACATCGTCAACAATCCCAACATCCAGGACCATGTGTCCAAGATGGTTTTGAGGGATGGTATCACCATGAGCGGTGTGGATGCCGGGCAGCGCTTCCTGGAGCCGGCCCTCTTTATGAAGGCGCCCCTTGACCAGATATCCCTTGGTATGGCCCTGGTGCTCGGCACCGCCGGCATGCCCCACATCCTGATGCGCTTCTTCACCGTCCCCACCGCCCAGGCGGCCCGCAAGTCCGTCATCATCGCCATGTGGATCATCGGCCTGTTCTACGTCCTGACCACCCTGCTCGGTTTCGGCGCTGCCATCCATGTCACTCCGCAGGGTATCTCCGCCATTGACAAGGGTGGCAACATGGCGACCCTGCTCCTGGCTCAGCAGTTGGGTGCGGATATTGCTCCGGTTGTCGGCGACATCTTCCTCGCCTTCCTCTGTTCCGTCGCTTTCGCCACCATCCTGGCGGTTGTCTCCGGTCTGGTGCTTGCGGCTTCCGCGGCCATCGCCCACGACATCTACGTCAACGTGATCAAGGACGGCCATGCCGACCAGCACGAGCAGGTCATGGCTGCCCGGATCACGTCGCTGTGCGTCGGTGCCGTCGGTATCGTTATCGGCATCACAGCCGAGAAACAGAACGTCGCTCACCTGGTGGCGCTCGCCTTTGCTGTTGCCGCCTCCGGCAACCTGCCGGTCGTGGTCATGTCGCTGTTCTGGCGCAAATTCAACACCGCCGGCGTCATCGCAGGTCTGGTGGTCGGCACTATCGCTGCTATCGGTCTGGTCATGGTCTCCCCCAACATGACCTATCCCAAGGTTGTTGCCGCCGGGGCACAGAAAGTGATCACCGCCCTGGAGGCTAAGCAGGCGACCTTGCCCCCGGGTGCTACCCTTGACGCGAATGATCTGAAGGCTCTGGAAAAAGCAAAAGTCGATTACGAGAAAAACAAGGATGGCACATCCATCATGGGGCTCGATAAACCGATCCTCAAGCTGAAGAACCCAGGTATATTCTCCATTCCGCTGGGTTTCCTGGCAGCCATCATAGCCACTCTTGCCTTCCCGAGCCGTCGTTCGGAAGAAATGTTCGACGAGATCTATGTCCGCCAGAATACCGGCATCGGCATGGCCAAGGCGATCGATCACTAAAAACGATGTTTACCTGATTGTTGTGTGATACTATCGGGGAAGGCTTGCCTTCCCCCTTTTTTATGTATTTTGGGACAATGTCATGACCGGACATCTTAACAGCGCAGGCGATAGTGCTCCGGACGATCTGCTGAACAGCATCATGCAGCGGATACGGGACTTTCTCCCCCTACTCGACCAGGATGAGATCCTGCGTTTGCTGTCGGTTCTTCATGCCGACGTCGGCAGGGAGATCGGCGCCCTGCAGGAACTTGCAGACCGGCAGACGGCACTGCTGCGACAGGCACGGGAAGTCACCGACTACCTGTCGCTGCAGCAGATTCATGACTTTCTGAATAACCAGCAACTGGATCATTTTCTGAAGGTACAGTCGGTCCCGTCTCTCCACAAGAACTGTACCGAGTATCGTGACCTGCTGGCCGGCCGTGCGTTGGAACTGGTTGTCCGGGAAATGGAGGACAAGGGGAGAGGTGTACCGCCACTCCCCTTTTCTCTCATCAGCATGGGGAGCGATGGCCGGGAGGAGCAGACCCTCATCACCGACCAGGATTATCTGGTCGTTTATGCCGACGGCGGTGGTGATGGGGAAGACGACTGGTTTCGGGAATTTTCCGGGCTTCTCGTGGAGCGGCTTGCTGAAATAGGCTTCAAAAAATGCACCGGCGACATCATGCCGACCAACCCAACCTGGCGGGGTTCCCTGTCCCAATGGCGGAAGCGGCTTCTCTCTATTATGCGTTACGAATTCGAGGACTATGCCAAAAACCTCATGGATCTTATTGTCCTTTCCGACGCCCGTTATGTGGCGGGGGACCGGGATCTTGCCCAGTCTCTGATCCAGCTGATACGGGGCCTGGAGCAGGATTATTTCCAGGTCCTCTGGGGGATGGCAAAAGCTGCCACCGAAATGAAGCTGGCAATAGGGTTCTTGAAGCGCATTTGGGTAGAAGGGTCGGGGGATCACAAGGGGGAGTTCAATCTGAAGCTCCTAGCCTGGGCGCCACTGGTCATGAACGTCAGGATTCTTGCCATTAACCAGGGGGTTCCGACTACCAGCACCCTGCGTCGCATCGAACTCCTCCAGGAGGAGAAAAGCCTCTCGGCGGCAACTGCAGGCGGGCTCATAGAGGCCTACCACGTGCTGACCCGCCACCGCATTTTTCTTCAAATCAAGGTTATCAAGGGGATACAGAAGGATTCCTACTATCTTAACCCCTATGAGCTGGCAGCTGACGAGCGGGAACAGATTCGGACCGCTATCCTTCGTATTGAGGATTTACAGAAGATAATCCACACAAATTTTTCCATCACCTGACCCTGCCTTTCGTCATTTTTTACCATTCTTGAAGTTTATAGGTTCTTTCCGGGTAATCCCTTGTCACGGTGTATAGTTGCATTCTCTCAGGTTGACATGGTTTTCCCGTATGTGTAGTAATGGAGCAAGCCTTGGCTGGACAATGCCGAAAACTGTGGGGCGACCGGAGAGGCCTCCACTCTGCAGCAGGTCCCGTCGCTGAAGCAGGAAGTTGGCTGAACTATAGCGTAAGAGAGGAAATGGTCATGACGCTGGACAAGGATGATCACAAACGGCCGCATCTGCGGCTGGTGGTGGATAATGCGGAGAAAAGGAACACCCGGCCGGCGGACAGGGGGGAGGAATTCATTCCCCTTGAAGAGCTTGTGGCACGGCGTGACAATTTCAGAACTCTCTTCTACACCGACCTTAGCCCGTGGCAGGCAAAAGCCTATGAGCGGCTGGAACGTTTTATGGCTGCCAGGGACTGGCCCTATGGCCTCGACCCCGAACATGGGAGGCTCATGGTGCTTCCCGTCGGTATCGTCTGTCCCGAAGCGGTTGAGTACGGCAGTGCCCTCCAGGACGAGGTTCTTATCTATGTAGCCGAAGACCTGGAGGGGAATGGTCTCAGCCTGTCCACAGAGATGATCCTGCCGTTCTTCAGCGATGACGAAGCGGTGATGGAGGAAGCGTTCCTCTATTCCACACCTATTCATCAATATGGCACCATATTCCTTGAGGAAAACCACCAGGACGGCCTGCTCGATCTCATTTACCGCCTGACCTTTCCCCTCTTCCCCCCTGCAGTATCCGGTCGTCTCCTGGACCGTCTGTTTTCCGTCGCCGCCTTCGAGTTCCGGGAGACCTGCCGGATTCTTACAGAGTATCCAGAGGGATGACTCGTGTTACGCCGGCCTATAGCGGCGGAATAGTGTCTGTCCCCTTGACATTTGCCGATCTGCTGGTATCTGTAACCTACTAAACTTTGTTCCTGAAAGGAGTCAAACATGAAGATTGCTGCTGCACTCACGGGGATCGCTCTGCTGGCCGCTTCAGCTGCCATGGCCGCGGGGACCAGGACCTACCAAGTGACGGGGCCGGTGCTCGAGGTGAAGGAAAATGTCGTGGTGGTTCAGAAAGGGAAGGAGAAGTGGGAGATTGCCAGGGACAAGGATACCAAGGTAACGGGCGATCTGAAGGTGGGAAGCAAGGCGACGGTAACGTACACCATGAAGGCTGCAACCATAGAAGCAAAGAGCGACGCCAAGGGAGAAGCGAAGAAGAAAAAGTGACTCCTTCAACGGTATGTCATGTCTGTCATGCTCTGTATGTCATAACCCACAAAAAGCGAGGAGGAGTGCATGAAAATGTACCGCGTATTTGCTGCAATTGTAGCGATGATGTTACTTGGCGCCGTATGTCATGCTGAAACTAAGGCGGCTCCTAAGGCTGATACAAAGAAAGCAGTTGCAACGGCGAAGGTGGATGTGAATTCTGCCTCCTCTGCGGAACTGGAGAAGCTTCCCGGCATCGGTGCCGCCACCGCGAAGAAAATCATCGCCGGTCGTCCGTATGCTGCGGTCGGTGACCTTGCCAAAGCGGGGGTCCCTGCAAAGACGATCGCAAAAATAACCCCCCTGGTGATAGTTGGTTCAGCAACGGCCGCCCCGGCGAAACCTGCGGCGCCTAAGGGGGTCGGCATGCCCACTGCTGCTCCGGTTAAGGCCCCTGCAACCCATAATGCCGGCGCAGCAGCCAAGTCCGCCAAATCCGTTACCCCTCCGCCGGCCGGCAAGGACATGGTCTGGGTCAACACGGACTCCAAGATATATCACAAGCCGGGGAGCAAGTGGTATGGCAAGACCAAGCAGGGGAGCTACATGCCCGAGCCCGAGGCAATCAAGGCAGGCTACCGGGAGTCCAGGTCCGGGGCCAAGTAGAGTCTTGTCGCGCCGGAACATGGTGCGGCTACCCGCAGGGCAAAGAGGATAAATACCATGGGACTGTTTGACGAGTTGGTTGGGAAGGCATCCAGTATGCCGGGTGGTGGCGAAGGAGAGCAATCCGGGCTCGTGGGAGGAGTCATGGAAATGCTTACCAACAATGAGACGGGCGGCCTTGGAGGTCTGGTGCAGTCGTTTCAGGAGAAGGGTCTGGGTGGTGTCATCTCCTCGTGGGTCGGGACGGGAGAGAACCTTCCTGTTTCCGCAGAACAAATCCAGCAGGTGCTCGGGAGCGACACGTTGCAGAACCTGGCCGCCAAGGCAGGTATTGCTCCGGAGGAATTGAGCGGCAAGCTTGCCGAGTTTCTTCCCGGGATTATCGACAAAATGACGCCCGATGGGACCATCCCTGAAGGAGGATTGCTGGAAAAGGGGCTGGAATTCCTCAAGGGGCGAATATCCTGAGTTGACCTATTGATAACCGTAACAGTGGTGGGAAAAGGGGCGCACTTCCGATGCGCCCCTTTTTTTTTCTGCACGGCCCTATAGCTTGCCAGTGCCCGGTGTCGCGTTCCCTTTTGACGTCAGAGCCCTGTCATGGTAAAGTGTCCGTACTCTGGTGAAAAGGAGGATTTTATGGGTAAAATGCTGATGAGTGCCGTCGTTGCACTCTTCCTGGTCACACCGGTGTGGGGAGATAACGCGGTAAAGGAAAAAGGAAAAGAGGTCGGCCAGGCCTTGAAGAAGGCAGGCAAGGAGACCGGACATGCCTTTAAAGAAGGAGGCAAGGAGGTAGGTCACGCCTTCAAGGAGGCAGGGAAGGAAACCGGCCACGCCTTCAAGGAAGGTGGCAGGGAAGTTGGCAAAGGGTTCAAGGAAATGGGAAAGGAAACCAAGGAGGAAACAAGGAAAGCCGGAAGGTCCATGGGAGAATGGTTTCGTGATGCGGGGAAGAAAACAGGTGACGCGTTCAGGCAGATGGGACGGGATATCAGGAAATTTTTCAGAGGAGAGTAGGGGCGTCGAATGGCAGATCTGGACCGTGTCATTGACAATCACGCCTTTTCTGTTTTAATCAGGTACAACAAGTCTCTTTCAGAGATGGTAACACGATAATACTCAACCATCCGCGAGGATGGGGCGGAAAGCCTACGGGTCTCACCGAGACAGCCGGGTTGCCGAAATATCATCCATATTTCTGCCCCGGCTGTTTTGTTTTGCAAGTGTTTCAGCGGGGTGGAAAGGGACAATCTATCCTATGGAGGTATTTATCATGGCGAACAGGTATTTCAATGGATTCTGTCTGGCAGGTGCGGTAGTGCTGGCGGTTTTCGCAGTTAGCCAATTGCCGGGTTGTGGTGGGGGTGGAGGTGGGACGGCAACGACCGGCACTCTCCAGGTCGGCATTACGGACAGTCCGGCGTTCCGGGATTTTTCCAGTGTGCACATCAGGGTTACCAAGGTAGCTGTTGTGCCGGCCGGTAAGGAGAATGCCAATGACAATGATCCCGGACTACCGGTCATCGCCGATTTCACGGCAAGCGGAGGCCAGGACGTCGATATTCTCAAGCTCCACTTCCTGCAACAACTCCTGGGGGAATCTATTATCCCGGCGGGAACGTACAACCAGGTCCGCCTGATCCTAGCTCCCAACCAGCCGACCCTCAATAACTATTTTATCCTGGCCGGCACCACAACGAAGGTCCCTCTAACCACTCCAAGTGCACAACAGACCGGAGTAAAAATTGTCGGTCACTTTACCGTGACAGCGGGGACGCTGAACACTGTCCTTCTCGAATTCAATCCCGATGCAGCCATTGTCAAGGCGGGGAGTTCGGGTAATAACAATCTCAAGCCGACCGGCATTCGTATTCAGCAGGTATCGACGGCACTGAACAGCACTACCGGATCAATCTCGGGTCTGATCCGCTCGCCGGCCTTTGCGACTTGGTCCAGCGCGACCATCTCGATTGCGCCGCGAAATCCGGCGGCGCCGGCCATTGTCAGTGGGGACGTCTTCAGCAACTTCAGCAGTCCCAGCGTCTGGAAGGCGCCATTCATTGCCTACGTCCCGCCGAACGGTTCGTCAATGATGTCGTCCGCCTCATACAAAGTCTTTATCAATGTCGTGAACCCGGGGAGCAAGTTCCGGGTCTATTCCTCTCCCTCCATAACTGTGCAGGCCAATACCGATAACTCCGTGCCGCCGAGTGGCACGGCGAACCTGCTACTGGGGCCGTAGCAGGGCAACGCTACGCCTTCTGCAAAAGAAAAGGCCCTCCGCTTTAGCGGGGGGCCTTTTCTTGTCTTGTTCTTCTAACGCTGGAATGTGAAGATTATTTTCTTCCTTTGCCGGGGGCTTTCCCCGGTCCCGGCTTTCGTTGATATCCGCCGGCAGTCTGCGCCTTCGGTTTTTGCGGCTTGGCTTCAGAGACGGTTATGAGCCGGCCGAGGAGCAACGCTCCATCCAGGCTTGCTATGGCATCCTTTGCCTCGTCAGCAGTGGACATTTTAACGTACGCGCACCCTTTGAACTTCCCCGTCTGGGAATCGGTTATCAGGTGGACCGAACTGACCGTTCCGGAGACCGTGAACAGGACCCTCAGGTCTTCCTCTCCCGCGTCGAACGAGATACTTCCAACGTACAGCTCTCTTCCCATAGTTCCCCCTTTCCCGATGGCATTCCCAAAACTGGCAGAGTTCAGAGTTTGTGTCAAGTTATTCCGCACCTCCGTTGCCCCGTCCGGCACTTCACCCGGACAGCCGCCAGTTGTCGTCCCGTCTGATGAATTCCGCAGGTTGAATCATTCCTCTTGCGCCTTCAGCAAAAGAATGACATAAAAAAAGGGGAGGAAGCCATGCCGCAACGACTGCTCGACAGACTGGAGAAAACCTTCAGCCGTTTTGCCGTGTCGAACCTGACCATCTACCTGATTGCCGGGCAAACGTTTTTCTACGTCCTCTATATGACCGGAAAACTCGATCGGGGGGTATCTCTTCTCGCTGCCGGACGGCTCATGGAGGGGGAGTGGTGGCGTCTAATCACCTTTCCCTTCGATCCGCCGGGGCTGAGTGTCATATTTGCCCTGTTCGCCTGGTATCTTTTCTATCTCATGGGGTCGGCTCTGGAAGAGCAGTGGGGCGCCTTCCGCTACAATGCCTATATCCTCATCGGTTATCTCCTTACGGTGGGAGTATCCTTCCTCATGCCGGCCTATCCGGTGAGCAATACCTACATCGCCGGCTCGGTCTTCCTTGCCTTTGCCTTTCTCTATCCCGATTTCACCCTGATGCTCTTCTTTGTCCTCCCCGTCCGGATCAAATGGCTCGCTCTCCTGACCTGGCTTTCGTATGCCTACCTTTTCATTACCGGTGGCTGGCCGACCCGCCTGCTGATTCTGGCATCCGTCGGCAACTTCCTCATCTTCTTTGCAAAAGATCTCCGCTGGCTGGCGAAAAGGGAGGGGCGGCACATTGCGTGGAAGGGTCGCCAGCCCTCCGTACGGCGCGACGACGAGCCGCTCCATCGCTGCACGGTCTGCGGCATTACGGACAAGACCCATCCCCGGATGGATTTCCGGTACTGTCCCCAGTGTGCCGGCCAGCACGGCTACTGCCAGGAGCACATCTTCAGTCACGAGCATGTGAAATAGGGATGGGTACACGATCAAAAAGAAGTGAACGCTGTTCCCGCTGCCGGATGCTTAATGACCTTTGTGTCTGTCCGTCGATTCCCCGGTATGATCTGCCCACCCGGATTGTCCTCGTGATGCATCATCGTGAATGGATAAAAACCACGGCAACCGGCCCGCTGGCTCTCGAAGCGCTCCCGAACAGCGAGTTGCGCATTCACGGTTATCCTGACCGCCCCCTCGATTTCAGCGATCTCGATATTCCCGAACGAAGGACGCTCCTCCTCTTCCCCGGCGAGGATGTCCCCGTCCTCAGCAGGCGTTTGCTTGATCGGGATGACCGTCCTGTCACCCTGGTGGTGCCCGATGGCACCTGGCGTCAGGCTTCCAGAATGGGGCGCCGGCTTCCCGGTCTCGACCATGCCAAGATGGTCCGACTTCCCCAGGGGGAACCGACCGAATGGGGACTTCGCCGGGAAAACCATCCCGACGGGCTGGCGACGTTCGAAGCCATTGCCAGGGCGCTCGGGGTCATAGAATCTCCCGCCGTCCAGTCGGGGCTGGAAGAACTCTTCCGCCTGATGGTGCAGAGAACCCGCCAGTCGCGGGGAGACCACCGATAGAGCCTACCGCAAATTGCTTTACATGGTCATCATCCCTGTCGTAGTATCCCCTTCAGAATCGATCCGACCTGAAAAACAAACCAACACCGGGATCTGCCGTGCTCCGCTCCGTGCTTCCATTTCTCATTATCCTTCCCCCCCTGGCCTATGCCCTGATCGCGCTCTGGTGTGGGCGGGCGTACTTCGGCCGGCGCCGTGAGGCTACCGACCATGCGCCGCCGGTCACCATCCTGAAGCCGGTGAAGGGGATGGACGCCGACAGCCTGGGGAATTTCGCCTCCTTCTGTCGCCAGGATTACCCCTGTTATCAGATTGTCTTCGCCTGCGCTTCGGACAACGACCCCGTTATTCAGGTGATCCGGGAGCTGATGTCGACCTATCCTTCCCACGACATCGATCTCGTGATCGACGATCGTATCTACGGCCCCAACTACAAGGTCTGCAACCTGATGAACGCCTTTCCGAAGGCGAAGCACGACCTTATTATTGTCTGTGACAGCGATATCCGGGTGGGGGCGCGCTACCTGCGGGAGGTATGTGCCCCCTTCGCCGATCCCGGCATTGGTCTCGTCACCTCCCTCTACCGCACCTCCCGCTTCGAAGGGACGGCATGCGCCATCGAGGCGATGGGGTTCACCGCCGAGATGGTTCCCAACGTCATGGTTGCTCTCAGGCTGGAGGGGCTCTCTTTCGCCCTCGGCGCCTCCATGGCGGTGCGCCGGGAGGCACTGGAGTCCATCGGCGGGTTCGGGGCGCTGGTCGACTACCTGGCGGACGACTACCAGCTGGGTAACAAGGTGCACCGTGCCGGCTGGCGGCTGGCACTTTCCGATTACTGCGTGGAGAGCGTCATGCACCGGGAAAGCCTGGCAAACATCCTGTCCCGTCAGCTCCGCTGGGCCCGGACCATGCGGGTCTCCCGTCCCGGCGGCTACTTCGCCTCCGGTATTACCCAGCCGTTTCCGGCGGCCTGCCTTGCCCTCTTCGTTGCAGGCTGCGCTCCTGCCGGCCTTGCCGCCGCCGGACTCCTCTACCTGGTCCGCTGCTCCGTGACGACCATATACAGCCGCGCCTTCCTCAGGGATAACATCCTTCCCCGCTGGCTCTGGCTCCTGCCGGTGCGGGACGGGCTCGCCTTCGTAACCTGGGGGCTGGCTTTCCTGGGAAACCGGGTCCGCTGGCGTGGCCACCTCTACCGGCTCCTCCCCGGCGGCCGTATGGAGGAAATGCCGCCTCGTTCTTGATAATGCACGTATTCGGGCTATCCTTCTCACAGCAGGCAGTTCTATTGGGGAGGGTATGTGCCAGTGAAAAGCGACATCGTGCGACACATTGTCCTGGGTCTTGTTCTGACGCTTGCCACTGCAGTTGGCCCGGCACTTGCGGCGGCATCGAAGCAGGAGACGGCGACCTTCGCGGGGGGCTGTTTCTGGTGCATGGAGCATCCCTTCGATGAACTTCCCGGCGTGATCTCGGTCACCTCCGGCTACACCGGCGGCCAGAAGAAGAACCCCACCTACGAGGAGGCCTCCGCCGGCGGGACCGGTCACGCCGAATCGGTGCAGGTGGTGTACGATCCGGCCCGGATATCCTACGAGAAACTCCTCGACGTCTTCTGGCACAACATCGACCCGACCGTCACAGACCGCCAGTTCTGCGATGTGGGGCACCAGTACCGGAGCGCCATCTTCTACCACGGCGCGGAGCAGCGTCGCCTGGCGCTTGCCTCGAAAGCGGCGTTGGAGAGGAACAAGCCGTTTCGAGAGCCGATCGTCACGGAGATCACCGCCGCCTCCACCTTTTATCCGGCCGAGGAGTACCACCAGCACTACTACAAGAAGAATCCGCTCCGCTACAGGTACTACCGGGCGGGGTGCGGCCGGGACCGGCGGCTCAAGGAACTGTGGGGTGGTGCCGCGGGGCATTGAGTTTCGTGAGGAGGTCGATGGAAAAGGGGGGAAGCGGTTTGTCACCGTCTCCCCCCTTATTACGTGTAATGGATTCGCTGGCTCTGGACACCCGCCGCTCGGGCTTTCCCTCCCCTCCCGAGACAACGACGGAAGTCCGTAAATGTGTGAATAACCATTTGCGAATCAACGCGGCCTTTCAGTTGCGTCCCTCCAGTTTCTTCAAAAAAACCCGTATGCGCCGGGCATTGGTCCCCACGTCGCTGATGCCGACCCGGGAGACGGAACGAACGTCCACCAGGGAGCGGCTGCCGACGGGGGTTATCCGGACGACGACGTCGTCGGTGAAGCCGAACCAGAAGGTGGTGTCTGTCGCTTCGATCCTCCCTTCGGCGGGAATGGCGGCGACGATCCGCCATCCCAGCCTGTGCGCCGCATCGAGAGCCTGGGCAAAGGCCCGGTCGCTCGTCACGTTGAGGACGAGGGTCTTCACGTCGGGATAGGCGGCCAACTGCTTGGCGGCAATCTCGGGACCGCCGTACTCTGCAGGGTTGGTGGCGTTGGCGCGGAGCGGGAGGATGGCGACGAAGAGTGGCGGATTGACGATGTCCGTGGTGATGTCGTGGATACGCGGCATTTTTTTGGCAGTCGATTGCCAGGAGAAGGGGAGGCCAAAGACAGTAATCCCAATAGCCATGGCGATGAGGGAAAGGACGAAGCCGGGCAGGTGCTTCCCCCTGAATGCGACAATCATTGCCACCAGGGCCAGCATGGTGCTGAGCAAACCGCCGTAGGCACCGTATTTCAGGATGGCAAAGCCGGTGCGGAATTGCCAGAAACCGAGCCGGGTACCGAAGCCGGCAGCCACCAGGGTCATGGAGGCAATCAGGGCCAGCACCACCGCTGCGATGGGGAGAATCCTCCCGTAGTGACGTACCGTCGGCCACGAATCGGGTGGGGTGGGTTGCAGTTCCATATGCGTACCTCCTTCAATGGGGGATTGCCGTGAACAGGTTGTTCGCGTTGAGGGTCTGTGTACAGTTTACCTTATGAAATGGCATCCGTCCCGTTCGACGATGAATCCTTCCCTGGCCAGTTGCATCAGGTTCTTTTCCACTGCCGCTGGTTCCACCCCGAGCATCGCGGCCAGTTCGGCGGCGGAGCACGCCGGGACGGCCAGCACCTGTTTGAGAATGCGGCTCCTCAGTTCTCTGTTCGATCCCTTGAAGGGGGTCTGGCGGACGTGGTGGGCGCTTCGGCGACCCGGGTTGGGGTGGGACTTTTTCAGCATGACACCGTAATCCATGAGGGCATAGTACCAGTCGCGGGGGTTGTCCCGGTCGAGGGTCTGCTCTACCCGGGGGAGGATTTCCCGGTCGTGGACGCCGTGCCGGTCGTGGCAGAACTGGTGGATGAAGACGGTCCTGATGTTGGTTTCGATGAAGACCGTCGGCTGGCGGAAGGCGAAGGAGGCAATGGCCCGGGCGGTGTAGGGACCGATCCCCGGCAGCGCTTCCAGAGTGACAACCTCGGTGGGGAGACGTCCACCGTGTTCAGCCATTACTGTCTGGGCACAGCGGTGCAGGGCGATGGCGCGCCGGTTGTAGCCAAGCCCCTGCCAGGCGATAAGAACTTCAGCCAGTGGCGCCGCCGCCAGAGTGGCGAGGTCGGGGAAGGCTGCAAGGAACGCGATGTATTTCTCCCGGACCCGGTCCACCTGGGTCTGCTGGAGCATGATTTCGGAGACGAGGATGGCATAGGGATCGGTGGTGTCCCGCCAGGGGAGGGGGCGCGGGTTGGCGTGGTAGTGGTCGTAGATGAGGGTGCGGAATGCCGCGACCTGGGCTGGTGTCAGCCTGAGAGAGTCCGATTCAGGGGGCATGGTGCTCCTCGGCGGTAAAAGGCCGGAGTTCCACCAGGGTGGCCCCCCAGCCGCCCGCTTCCTGCCCGGCCAGCCGGAAGGCGGTCACCTCCGGCAGCTTTTCCAGGATGGCGTGCACCGTGCGGCGCAGGTTGCCGATCCCCTTGCCATGGACGATGCGCACGGACAGAATCCCCCGCCGGCGACATTCGGCCAGGTAGGCTGGGATCAGTTCCTTCATCTCAGCCGGCCGGAAGGTGTGGAGATCGAGCACTCCATCGATGGGAAGTTGTACGGCGATTTCATCCGATGCGTTGTCATTCATGATGCGGGCAGTTTATACTATCTTCATGCAGGCTGTCCAACCATTGCGGTGGGGAATACATAGTTGAACCTGGAAAAGCGGTTCACGCGACGAACGCGACGTAAAACCTGGGAGACCATTGCCGGATTGGTTGGGTCAACACCCTGTTAAACTTTTGAATTTCGTGGCGTTCGTTGCGTTGTTGCGTGAGTAAATGCCGTTTGCCGGTTGCAATGTATATGCAGAGTCAAAGGCCGGGAGCCGTTCTCACCGGCTTGACACCTGAGAGTCACCTGTCATGCTTCGGTAAGACCTTGTTATTTTATCTGCCAATTTTGCGGGGTTTTCATGGAAGTTTTGCTCGACCTGGTCATTCTGTTCGGCCTGGCGATCGTTACGGTGGTCTTTTTCCGCTGGTTTTCCTTCCCCTCGGTGATCGGGTTCCTGGTGACCGGCATCCTGGCCGGTCCCTCCGCACTCGGTCTTATCCGGGATACCCATCAGGTGGAGCAGTTGGCCGAAGTAGGCGTCATACTCCTCCTCTTCACCATCGGTATCGAATTCTCGCTCAAGGAACTGGCCCGGATAAAACAACTGGTGATCTGGGGGGGCGGTCTCCAGGTCGGGTTCACCATCCTTGCGGTGACCGGGATCGCCGTCATCTTCCGGATGCCGGTCCGCGAAGCGATTTTCGCCGGCTTCCTGGTGGCATTGTCCAGCACGGCCATCCTCCTCAAGCTCTTCGTCGATGCAGGGGAGATGGATACCCCCCACGGCAAGACCATCCTCGGGATACTGATATTCCAGGATCTCTGCATCGTGCCGCTCATGCTCCTTACTCCTGCCCTTGCCGGCAGCGGCAGCGGCATGACGGGAATACTCGTGGTCTGTGCCAAGGCCGCCACTGTGGTGGTCGCCGCCCACTTCGGCGCCCGCTTCCTGGTTCCATGGGTGTTGAGGAAGGTGGTGACGACCCGCAGTCGCGATCTCTTCATCCTGACCATCATCTTCATCGGCTTCGGCACTGCCTGGCTCACCTCCCTGGCGGGGTTGTCGCTTGCCCTCGGTGCATTCATTGCAGGGTTGGCCATTTCGGAGTCCGAATACAGCCAGCAGGCCCTCGGCGATATCATGCCGTTTCGCGAAGCCTTTATGAGCCTGTTCTTCATTTCGGTCGGGATGCTTCTGGATCCGGAGATACTGATCCGGCAGTTGCCCATCGTGCTGGGGCTCGTCGTCCTGATCATGCTGGTCAAGGCCCTTTTTGCCGGCGGTGCGGTGCTGGCCCTGGGACTTCCCCTGCGGGTCGCCGTGATGTCGGGACTTGCCCTTGCCCAGATCGGCGAATTTTCGTTCCTCCTTGCCCAGGCAGGCGTAAAGCACGGTATCCTCTCTGGTACCACCTACCAGCTCTTTCTTGCTGCATCCGTTGCGACTATGGCACTGACGCCGCTCTGTCTCAAGATTTCCGTGCCGGTGGCAGACCGGCTGGATAAAATAATCCCCCACCGTTGGAGCCGGGGGAGGGGGAAAATGGCGGGGAGCGAGCGGCCGCTCTCCCTGTCCGATCACGTGATCATCGTCGGTTTCGGCATAAACGGCCGCAATCTTTCACGTGTATTGCAGCACATGAAGGTCCGGCATGCGGTTATCGACACGAACCCGTTCACGGTGAGCAGTGAGCGCCGCAAGGGGACGAAGATCGTTTTCGGCGACGCGACCCGGCCGGAGGTGCTGGAGCATACCCGCGTGGAACAGGCCCGAATCCTGGTGATCGCCATCTCCGACGCCGCTGCGAGCCGACGGGTGGCGTCCCTGGCGCGGCTGCTCAACCCGGCCATCCACATCATCGTCAGGACCAGATATCTTGCCGAGATGGAACCGCTCTACAAGCTTGGCGCCAACGAGGTCATTCCGGAGGAGTTTGAAACCGCCGTGGAAATACTTACCCGCGTGCTGCGCCGCTTCATGATCCCCCACGATGAGATCGAAAAGCATGTGGCCGAAATGCGGAAGGACTCCTACGAGATGTTCCGCTCCTTGAGCCGCCGGCACAGCCATGCTGTCGGCATCGCCGGCTTCCTGTCCGGGGCCGAGATCACTACCTTCCGGTTAAAGCCGGGATCGAAGCTGGCCGGGACGAGCCTCAGGGACGGGGTTTTGCGGACACAATCCGGAGCATCCATCCTCATGGTCAAGCGGGGAGAGGAAATCGTGCCCAATCCCGATCCCGTCTGGCATTTTCAGGAAGGGGATATCGTGCTTCTCCTGGGGACTCCCGAGCAACTGGTAGCCGCGGCTAAACTTTTCTGAACTGTTCTGCGGGGAACGGCAATTAGAGTGGGGGGATGGGAAAGGCTGTTACTGCTTCCTTCGGTCCCAGCGGGCGATGGCAAAGTTGAGGAGCTGGGCGGCGAAGGTGTCGGCAAGGGTGACGTACTCTCGGTAACTGAGGTAGCGCTGGTGGTGACAGCTGGTGCAGTCGAGGGGGCGGCTCAGGAGGAAGTCGCGTTCGGGTATCTGGATGACACCGCCGCATGCATCGCATTCGGCGATGACGGTGGGGATTTCTTCTTCGGCGATTTTGTGAAATTCGAGGTGCATGGGGACCGTTTAATTGACGCTAAAATATTTTAGTAAGAGTAACATGGATGGGCGGCCTGCGCAAACATAAAAATCTTTCGTAGTGCGTAGTTTGCCATAAGCGCGGGGCACGGAACAGCTCAACAGGAGATGCGTTATGGAACAGGCAAACGATGAAGGTTTTTTTCCGACGATTGAAAGTATCCCGGAGCGTTACAGACTGAATGAGCCGCTGGAGCAGACTGACTATCTGATCGATGGCCGGATGCGCCAGTGGGGAGGCCCGTTCCAGGAGGTCCGTTCGCCAGTCTGTATCCGGACAGCCTCAGGGTGTGAGCGGCAGCTGGTCGGGCGGTTTCCACTCCTCACCGTGGAAGAGTCGCTGACCGCCCTGGATGCCGCGGCCCGGGCATACGACTGCGGGCGGGGCGCATGGCCGACCCTGTCAGTGGCGGAGCGGATTTCCTGCGTGCGGGAGTTCGCCCGGCGGATGAAGGGGGTGCGGGACGAGGTGGTGCGACTCCTCATGTGGGAGATCGGCAAGACCCTCAAGGATGCGGAGAAGGAGTTCGACCGGACCATCGACTACATCACGGACACCATCGATGCTCTCAAGGATCTGGACCGGGTCTCTTCCCGATTCACCATCGCCCAGGGGATCGTCGGCCAGGTCCGCCGCGCCCCGCTGGGGGTGGCGCTCTGCATGGGGCCGTACAACTACCCGTTGAATGAGACTTTCACCACCCTGATCCCGGCCCTCATCATGGGGAATACGGTCATCCTCAAGCCTCCCCGCCATGGCGTGCTGCTGTTTCAACCGCTCCTGGACGCCTTCCGGGAAGCATTCCCCCCCGGCGTGGTGAATACGGTCTACGGTGCCGGCCGGACCGTGACACCGCCGCTCATGGCCGACGGCCGGGTGGACGTACTTGCCTTCATCGGCACGAGCAGGGCTGCCGATGCCCTGCAGAAAGTTCACCCCAAACCCCACCGGCTCAGGCTGGCGCTCGGGCTGGAGGCGAAAAATCCTGCCATCATCCTCCCCGATGCGGACCTGGAACTGACAGTAGAGGAGTGCATCGCAGGGAGCCTGTCGTTCAACGGCCAGCGCTGTACCGCCCTGAAAATCATCTTCGTCCATGCCTCCATTGCCGACGAGTTCGTTGCCCGCCTGGCTGTGGCCGTCAATGGCCTTACGGGAGGGATGCCGTGGGAGCCCGGGGTGATGGTGACCCCTCTGCCGGAGCCGGACAAGACCGCTTACCTGGCCGGCATCGTCGATGATGCCATTGAGCTGGGGGCCAGGGTGGTCAACGAAGGAGGAGGGGCGGTGAGGGAGAGTTTCTTCTCCCCTGCCGTTGTCTACCCGGTTGACGAGCGGATGCGCCTCTACCGGGAGGAGCAGTTCGGTCCGGTCATACCGGTTGTTCCCTTCGAAGACCTGGAAACCCCGATACGGTACATCGTCGAGTCCGATTACGGCCAGCAGGTGAGTCTGTTCGGACAGGACGCGGAGCAGTTGGCCCGGCTCATCGACCCGCTGGTCAACCAGGTCTGCCGGGTAAACCTGAACTGCCAGTGCCAGCGCGGCCCCGATATATTTCCCTTCACCGGCCGGAAGGATTCCGCAGTCGGGACCCTCTCCGTTTCCGACGCCCTGCGCGCCTTTTCCATAAGGACCATGGTGGCGGCAAAGGAGGTGGATATGAACAAAGCCCTCATCGATCGTATCGTCCGGGAACGACAATCGAACTTCCTTTCCACCGATTTCATCCTGTGAGGTGCGAACTTGTCCCGCAACCGGGCTGCCGGCTTTTTTTGTTGACAATGTGTTGCCCCCCCAAATAAAATCATACGATTATCAATTCAATTACTTGGTTGGGGGGCTTACGGATATGGCAAAGGTTTTTAAGGTAGCGGTTCTGCCGGGTGACGGCATCGGGCCGGAGGTAATGGCCGAGGCGCTTAACGTCCTGGACGCTGTGGAGAAAAAGTACGATGTGAAATTCGAGCGGACCCATGCCAACGTGGGTGGCGCCGGAATCGACAACGAGGGGAAGGCGCTCCCCGAAACCACCGTGAACATCTGCAAGTCATCGGATGCGATCCTGTTCGGTTCGGTAGGCGGCCCGAAATGGGAAACCCTCCCCCCGGACGAGCAACCGGAGCGGGGTGCGCTCCTGCCGCTGCGCAAGATATTCGGTCTCTATGCGAACCTGAGGCCTGCCATTATTTTCCCCTCTCTCACCGGCGCCTCATCCCTCAAGGAAGAGGTGATCGGGGGGGGCTTCAACATCCTCGTCATCCGCGAGTTGACGGGGGGGATCTACTTCTCCCAGCCGAAGGGGATCGAAGGCCAGGGGCGCGAGCGGATCGGCATAGACACCATGAAGTACTCCGTGCCGGAGATCGAGCGGATCACCCATGTCGCCTTCCAGGCGGCACGCAAGCGGGGGAAGAAGGTCTGCTCCATTGACAAGGCCAACGTCCTCTCCTCATCGGTGCTCTGGCGTGAAGTGGTGACCGGCATTGCCAAAGAGTATCCGGATGTGGAGCTGTCCCACATGTACGTGGACAACGCTGCCATGCAGCTGGTGCGCTGGCCCAAGCAGTTCGATGTCATCCTCTGCGAGAACATGTTCGGCGACATTCTCTCCGACGAGGCGGCAATGCTGACAGGCTCCCTCGGAATGCTCCCCTCCGCCTCCCTTGCCGAGGGGACCTTCGGCATGTACGAGCCCTCCGGCGGCAGCGCCCCGGACATTGCCGGCCAGGGGATCGCCAACCCGATCGCCCAGATTCTCTCTGCCGGGATGATGCTCCGTTTCTCCTTCGGCATGGTGGATGCGGCCGACGCCATCGACAACGCCGTGGCGAACGTGCTCGACCAGGGATACCGGACCCGGGACATCTATCAGGACAAGGCCGGGGAAAAACTGGTTAACACAAAGGAGATAGGGGCTGCGATCATTGCAGCTCTCTGAATCAAGGACCATTAACCTCTTCGCAAAGGAGCTACGGATATGAAAGTCGGAATCGTCGGTTGGCGCGGTATGGTTGGGTCGGTCCTCATGCAGCGGATGCAGGAGGAGAACGATTTTGCCCTCGGCTTCGAGCCGGTATTCTTCACCACCTCCCAGGCCGGTCAGCCGGCGCCTATGGGTGGCGGAACCCTGAAAAAGGCCGATGATATCGCCGAGCTGAGAAAGCTCGATATCATCATCACCTGCCAGGGTGGCGACTACACCAAGGCAGTACATCCGGAGCTGCGCAAGCAGGGGTGGAACGGCTACTGGATCGACGCCGCATCAACGCTCCGGATGGAGGATAACGCGGTTATCATCCTTGACCCGGTGAACCGCAACGTGATCGACAAGGCCCTGGCCAATGGCCAGAAAGACTTCATCGGGGGTAACTGTACCGTCAGCCTCATGCTGATGGGGCTCGGCGGGCTGTTCCGTGCCAACCTGGTGGAGTGGCTCTCCTCAATGACCTATCAGGCCGCTTCCGGTGCCGGCGCACCCAACATGCGCGAACTTCTCTCCCAGATGGGAGTTCTCCACGGCACCGTGGCCGAAGAGCTGAAAAACCCCGGCTCGGCAATCCTCGACATCGACAGAAAGGTCACCACCGCCCTGCGTGACGGTTCCATGCCGACCAAGGAGTTTGGCTTCCCGCTGGCGGGGAGTGTGCTCCCCTGGATCGACCGGGAGGTGGAGGACGGCCAGAGCCGGGAGGAGTGGAAGGGGTATGCCGAAACCAACAAGATCCTCGGTACCTCCACCCCGATCCCGGTGGACGGCATCTGTGCCAGGGTCGGCGCCATGCGCTGTCATAGCCAGGCAATAACCATCAAGCTGAACAAGGATGTTCCCATTGCCGATATCGAAAGCCTGATCGCCAACGACAACCAGTGGGTCAAGTTCGTCCCGAACACCAAGGCGGATACTCTGACGCAATTGACGCCGGCTGCGGTTTCCGGCAGTCTCACCGTCCCCGTTGGCCGGGTGCGCAAGATGAAGATGGGGCCCCAGTACGTACAGGCTTTCACCTGCGGGGATCAGCTCCTATGGGGGGCGGCGGAGCCGCTCAGGAGGATGCTCCGCATCCTCCTGGAGAAGTAGCGGAGAGAACGCGCCTTTTGCGCAATATCTGCGTAAGTCTTCGGGATCACTTGTGCGGTCTAGCTCTGCTACACCTCCGCGCAATCCCTCGACAGCCTTGATCTTGCACAAAAATCGCGCTCTCTGGGTTTTTTGTTTGTTTAAAGCGCCCCGTGGACGGGGCGCTTTTCTTTTCTACTGACATAAAATGGAGAATGGCTGATGAGCAAACTGTGGAATGTGGCTGTCGTGGGCGCCACCGGCGCTGTTGGTGCCCAAATGATTGAATGTCTTGAGGAACGCAGCTTTCCGGTCGGGAAGATCAAGTACCTGGCGAGCGCACGGAGCGCCGGGGAGATCCTGGAATTTCGCGGGAAACCGGTGGTGGTGGAGGAGTTGACCCACGATTCCTTCGAAGGGATCGACATCGCTCTCTTTTCTGCCGGGGGGGACCGCTCCCGGGAGTTCTGCCCCTCGGCGGCACGGGCGGGGGCAGTCTGTATCGATAATTCCAGCGCCTGGCGGATGGACCCGGATGTGCCGCTGGTTGTGCCGGAGGTGAACCCACTCGCCATTGCCGGCTATACGAAGAAAGGAATTATCGCCAACCCCAACTGTTCAACTATTCAGCTGGTTGTGGCACTGAAACCGCTCCACGATTACGCCGCCATAAAACGGATCGTCGTGTCAACCTACCAGGCAGTTTCCGGTACTGGTAAGAAGGCGATAGAGGAGTTGCATGGCCAGATCAGGTCCATGCTGCAGGGATTGCCTGCCGACTGCACCGTCTATCCTCACCGGATCGCCTTTAACTGTCTCCCCCAGATCGACTCCTTTCTAGAGAACGGCTACACCGGAGAAGAGATGAAGATGGTCAACGAGACCCGCAAGATACTGGAGACGGAGATCGGTGTGACCGCCACGGCGGTGCGGGTACCGGTGTTCTATGGCCATTCCGAGTCGGTGAATATCGAAACCGTTAAGAAGATAACCGTCGACAAGGCCCGGGAGCTCCTGAAGAGCGCCCCCGGCGTGGAACTGGTGGATGATCCGGCCACCAGGGCCTACCCAATGCCGATCGATGCCGCCGGCCAGGACCTGACCTTTGTTGGGCGCATTCGCGAGGACGAGTCCATCGTGAACGGCCTCAATCTGTGGGTTGTGGCCGACAATATACGCAAGGGCGCGGCGACCAATGCGGTGCAGATTGCGGAAATTCTGATCGAAAAATACCTGAAGTAAAGATTGCCCCATGCGAAATATCAAACTGACAATCGAATACGATGGCACCAACTATGTCGGCTGGCAACTGCAGCCTAACGGGGTCTCCATCCAGCAGGTGATGGAGGAGGCGCTGGCGAACCTGCTGCGCGAGCCGGTCCGGCTCCATGGTTCCGGGCGTACCGATGCGGGGGTGCACGCCCGGGGGATGGTGGCCTGTTTCAAAACGGAGAAGGCCATTCCACTGCGGGCCTTCAGTGACGGACTCAATTCCCTGCTTCCACCAGACATTGCCGTGCGGGAGGCGTCGGAAGCTGCACCGGACTTCCATCCTCGGTATGCGGCCACGGGTAAGCTCTATCGTTACACCATCCATACCGGTCGCCGCCGCTCACCCCTTTCCCGTCTTTACTCCTGGTGTCTGCGGGGCAAGCTCGATCTCGATGCCATGCGACAGGCGGCATTTTTCATGGAGGGGGAGCACGATTTCGCTGCCCTGCGCGGGGCCGGGTGTGTCGCCAAAACTACCGTACGGCGGATGGATGGAGTTGCCATTCAAAAGCAAGGCGAACTGGTCACGATTGATGTCAGGGGGAGTGGTTTTCTCAAGCACATGGTGCGGAACATGGTCGGGACGCTGGTGGAGGTAGGACAAGGGCGTCGTGCCGCCGATTCGATTTCCGCCATGCTCGTGGCCGGCGACCGGAGCAGGGCAGGGCTTACCGCCCCCGCCTGTGGACTTTGCCTGGTGGAAGTTTATTACTGAAAGCGTGAAAAGATTCGCATCACAGGCGGATGAAATTTTTCTTGACATGCCTGGTCGATTCCATTATGTTGAACGCTTCCTTGTGGAATATACGCAAAATTAGTGAGGGTTTCGATGAAGACGCAAGTGGCTAAAAAAGAGCAGGTTACCAGAGACTGGTACCTGGTTAACGTTGAAGACAGGGTTCTCGGCCGTGTGGCCACCCAGATTGCCAATGTCCTGCGGGGCAAGAACAAGGCCATGTATACGCCGAGCGTTGATACCGGTGATTTCGTCATCGTGGTGAATGCTGAGAAGATTGCCCTCACCGGCAACAAGCTGGCGGACAAGGTCTATTACAGCCACTCCGGTTTTCCCGGCGGCATCAAGTCAATCACTGCTGGCAAACTGATCGACAAGAAGCCTGAAGAGCTGATCCGCAAAGCAGTGAAGGGGATGCTTCCCAAGAACAAGTTGGCCCGGCACATGCTGAGCAAGCTGAAAATCTACACCGGCTCCGAGCATCCGCACAAAGCCCAGCAGCCCAAGGCACTTGAAATTTAAACAACAGGTCTTTATTTCAGATCAGGAGATAGACATGGCAGCAAAGAGCTATTACGGTACAGGCAAGAAAAAATCCTCCGTGGCCAGGGTCTGGCTCAAGCCGGGCGCCGGTAACTTCACGGTGAACAACAAGTCTCTCGAAGAGTATTTCGGCCGCGAGACCTCCAAGATGGTTGTCAAGCAGCCCTTGGAGCTTACTGAGAATGTCGGGAAGTTCGATGTTTATGTCACGGTAAGTGGCGGCGGTGATACCGGCCAGGCCGGCGCCATCAAACATGGCATCACCAAGGCTCTCCTTGAAGTGGATGCCGAGTTGCGTGGCACCCTCAAAAAGGCAGGCTTCATCACCCGCGATTCACGTATCAAGGAGCGGAAGAAGTACGGTAAGAAAGCTGCCCGCGCCAGCTTCCAGTTCTCCAAGCGTTAAGCCGCTTGCAGCATCGCCTGCAGAATGCTTTCAACAGGGGAAATCCGCAAGGGTTTCCCCTGTTTCCGTTTAACGGCAGTCAATTTCCTCTGCCACAGAGACATAGAGATACGGAGAAAACCTTTTGTTTGAATGGCAGGATGCCCAGGCTTTTTAACCTGAAAAGGATCAAAGCCGGTATCCGTTTTCTCCTCGTCCAGTTGCTTTAGTGCGGTGTCCCGGTGTCTCTGTGGCGAATAATTAAGGTATCAAGGAGTCCACCATGCTGAAAGTTGCCGTTGTCGGTGCCAGTGGTTACACGGGGGTGGAACTGCTGCGAATTCTCCATGGTCATCCGGAGGTTGCGGTGACCTGCGTCACGTCCGAGCAGAGCGCCGGGAAGCCGGTCTCCGACCTCTTCCCGAGTCTGCGTGGCCGTTATGACCAGATATTGGAAAACCTGGAACCGGTGCGGGTGGCCGGGAAGGCGGATCTGATCTTTACGGCACTCCCCCACAAGGCGGCCATGGAGGTGGTCCCGACTTTTCTCAAACTGAAGAAGCGAGTTGTCGATCTTTCCGCCGACTATCGGCTGCAGGATGCCGCCGAGTACGAGAAATGGTACGAGCCTCACATGAGCCCCACGCTCCTGAAAAAGGCAGTGTATGGCATTCCCGAGCTGCGGCGGGAGAAGGTCGCCGGGGCTGCTCTGGTTGCCAATCCCGGTTGCTATCCGACCAGCATCATTCTCGGCCTGGCGCCGCTGTTGAGGAAGAAACTGCTTGATCCGGCCACGATCATCGCCGATTCCAAATCAGGGGTTTCCGGCGCCGGTCGGAGTGCCAAGGTGGAAAACCTCTACTGTGAGGTTAACGACAGTTTCAAGGCCTACGCTGTGGGGGGTGTTCATCGGCACATTCCGGAGATCGAGCAGGAACTGTCCCTCCTGGCGGGAGAAAAGCTCGCCATTTCCTTTACCCCGCACCTGGTGCCGATGGATCGGGGGATTCTTTCTACGATCTATGCCCGGCCGGTGAAAAAGGTTACGGCTGAGCAACTCGCAACAATCTTCAACGAGTTTTACCATGGCGAGACATTCGTCAGGGTTCTTCCCCTAGGGCAGCTCCCTTCCACCTCCTTTGTCCGGGGCTCCAATTTCTGCGATATCGGTTTTACCGTCGACCAGCGGACCGGCCGGGTCATCGTCGTCTCTGCCATCGACAATCTGGTAAAGGGTGCGTCAGGGCAGGCGGTGCAGAACATGAACGTCATGTACGGCTTCCCGGAAAACCTCGGTCTGGACGGGTTGGCGCTGTTTCCGTAATGCCAGAAAACGGTAAACCCTGCCACAGAGACACTGAGAAAGGGCTTGGAGCACGCAATAGACTTGTGGGGAGCATTCCCCTTGTTCCCCGTGATCTCTTGGCCTGTTTTTCTCTGTGGCTTCCCCCGTGTCTCTGTGGCGGTGTTTGGTAAGGTTAAATGTTTCTTCCAATAACTAAAGACGAAGCACTGAAACGGGGCTGGGACGAGCTGGATGTCATCTTTGTCACCGGTGATGCCTACATCGACCATCCCGCTTTTGGTGTGCCGCTTCTTGCCCGCTGGCTCGAGTTTCACGGCTTCCGGGTTGGCATAATCCCCCAACCGGATTGGAAGAGTCGGGAGCCGTTCATGGTTCTTGGCCGCCCGCGTCTTTTCTTTGCGGTTTCCGCCGGTGCCATGGATTCCATGGTTTCGCATTATACCCCTGCTCGCAAGCTCCGCCATGATGATGCCTATACGCCGGGGAACCGTCACGGTGCCCGCCCCAACCGCGCTACCATCATCTATACCTCCCGTCTCAAGGAAGCGTACAAGGATGTGCCGGTCGTAATCGGCGGTATCGAAGCGAGTCTGCGCCGGTTCGCACACTACGATTTCTGGGAGGACAAGGTCCGCCGTTCCATCATCTTTGATGCCAAGGCCGACCTGCTGCTCTACGGGATGGGGGAGCGCCCGATTCTGGAGCTTGCACAGCGCCTGCGGGAGGGGGAACCGTTCGGCGAAATCAGGGATATACGGGGAACGGCCTATGCTGCAAAGGGCACTGAAGCGTGCCCAGGGGGAGTCGAACTTCCTTCCTATGAAGAGCTGTCCTCTGACAGGATGAAATACGCCGAGGCGTTTCGACTCCTGTCCGGTGAACAGAATCCCCACTGCGCCCGAGTCGTGCTGCAGCGGCACGGTGGCCGCCTGCTGGTTTGCAACCCGCCTGCCATGCCCCTCGTCGAAACCGAAATGGATGCGGTGTATGCCCTGCCGTTCACCAAGGCGCCCCACCCCTCCTACCGGGATCCGATACCTGCCTACGAACAGATCAAGACCTCTCTGACAACCCACCGTGGCTGTTTCGGCGGCTGTGCGTTCTGTGCCATCACCCATCACCAGGGGCGGTTCATCCAGTCACGTAGTGCTGCGTCGGTGCAGCAGGAGGTGCGCAGGCTTGCAGAGCAGAAATGGTTCAGGGGCAGCATCAGTGACGTCGGCGGCCCGACGGCCAACATGTACGGCCTGTGCTGCGGTGATGCTTCCGCCCGGGCAGTGTGCCGGCGTGAAAGCTGTCTTTACCCCCGGCCGTGCCGGCATCTGGTGATGAACGGCAGATCTGCTGCAGAACTTCTCAGGAAGGTACGCGGGGTCTCCGGTGTCAGGCATGTGGCTGTCGCTTCAGGAGTCAGATATGACCTGCTGGCCCACCAGCCCGACTATCTGCGGGAGCTCCTCTCCCATCACGTCGGGGGGCTGCTCAAGGTGGCCCCCGAGCATGCTGTCGACAAGGTGACGGCTCTCATGCGCAAGCCGGGACGGCAGGCATTCGTGGCATTCCTGGAGATGTTCCACCGGGAAAGCGCCCGGCTGGAGAAGCGCCAGCATGTGGTCCCCTATTTCATATCCGGACATCCAGGGACAACCCTTGCCGACATGGTCGAGCTTGCACTGTTCCTCAAGCGCTCAGGTCTCCGGGTTGAACAGGTGCAGGACTTTACTCCGACACCGGGCACCCTGGCCACGTGCATGTACCACACGGGACTGGATCCTTTGACCGGCGCGGCGGTTTACGTGCCGCGCGGCGATCGTGAAAAACGACTTCAGAAATCCCTCCTCCTTTCCCATCTCCCGGCTGAAAGGGCCACCATCATTCAGGCACTTCGGGAATGCGGACGGGAAGATGCAGCGGTTGAGCTGTTAGGACGGTCGGCCGCTCCAGCCAACAGTGCTCCTCGCAAGCGTCCTGGCGGCCGCTGACCGGGATTGACGGAGCGAATCCAGAAGAGATTTGCCTGACGGATCAGGGTAACTTCCCGTGTAAATTTTTCATGATGAGATCATAAATAGAAAAAACGCTTGACACAAAGGGGCTGGTTGGTTATAAGAGATATTCCGCTTTTTTGTTGCTTGACCCGGTCGCAAAAATCGTGTATAGAAGGTTCTTTGCGCTGGCGTAGCTCAATTGGTAGAGCAGCTGACTTGTAATCAGCAGGTTGCGGGTTCGAGTCCCATCGCCAGCTCCACTAAACGGTTTTTTGGCTGGTTCTTCATCTGGAGGGATTCCCGAGTGGCCAAAGGGAACAGACTGTAAATCTGTCGTCGTACGACTTCGGAGGTTCGAATCCTCCTCCCTCCACCATAAATTGCTGCAGAGTCCGCGTTTGCGGCGCTGTCCCAGGAGACCATCGGTCGATAGTACTGTGGCTGTGCTGGCAGTCGCGGGCTCAAAAATCTTCATACGCGTAGAAATTGGCGGGAGTAGCTCAGTTGGCTAGAGCATCAGCCTTCCAAGCTGAGGGTCGCGGGTTCGAGTCCCGTTTCCCGCTCCAATTTTTCACACATGCCCACATAGCTCAGGAGGTAGAGCACTTCCTTGGTAAGGAAGAGGTCTCCGGTTCGAGTCCGGATGTGGGCTCCATTTTTTCAGATCTACCTAGAATAGCTTCATCATCATTGGGGAAAAACCCGGGAGGAATCGGACATGGCGAAGGCGAAATTTGAAAGAACAAAACCGCACGTAAAC
>MTLC01000574.1_pt1 | contig 38892 bp, 35 predicted proteins | sample 1982451 | NCBI WGS metagenome assembly MTLC01 (sample SAMN05710165, study PRJNA340218) | biofilm metagenome | isolation source: sample SPH anode biofilm adapted to +100 mV | place: USA | collected 2012-02-03 | reverse complement strand
TTATCCAATCACACAATGCTTCTCAAACATCTAATAAAAAAACCGCCCGACCAGACAACTCTGAACCGGGCGGTTTTGAACCTCACCAAGACTGTACTTCACCAGCCATCAAAACAAACTCTCGCCGGCCATCTCCATCGGCTGCTCGATTCCCAGCATTTTCAGCATGGTCGGCGCGATGTCGGCCAAACGGCCACCCTCGCGCAGCTTGAAACTCTTGCGGCTGTCATCCACCAGCACCAGCCAGACCGGATTGGTAGTATGGGCGGTGAAAGGTTCACCGTTTTCATCGGCCATCTGCTCGGCATTGCCGTGATCGGCGGTGATCAGCACCGCGCCACCCAACTCCTGAACCTTGGCTACAATTCGTCCGGCGCAGGCATCGACCGCCTCAACCGCTTTGACCGCCGCAGACTCGATGCCGGTGTGGCCAACCATGTCGCAGTTGGCGAAATTGAGGATGATCACGTCGTAGAGGTCCTGATCCAGCAGTTTCAGAAGTTTGTCCGTGACCTGATAGGCGCTCATCTCCGGTTTCTGGTCGTAGGTGGCAACTTCTTTGGGAGAAGGAATCAGGGCGCGATCCTCACCTGCAAAAGGGGTTTCAACTCCGCCGTTGAAGAAGAAAGTTACATGGGCATACTTCTCTGTTTCGGCGATTCGCAGCTGTTTCAGCCCGGCTTCGGCCAGCACCCCACCCAGGATGTTGGTCAGCTCACTGGAAGCAAAAGCGATCGGCAGCCCGAAGGTGGCGTCATACTCGGTCAAACAGACATATCCGGCCAGCTTTGGCCGACAGCCGCGCTCGAAGCCGTCGAAACCGTCCAAGGCGAGTGCGCGTGTTATTTCGCGGGCCCGGTCTGAGCGGAAATTGAAGAAAATGAAGCCGTCGCCGTCCCGCACCTGAGCGACCGGAGCGCCCTGCTCGCAGATGACAGTCGGCACGACAAATTCGTCATTTATCTTGGAGGCGTAGCTCTGCTGAATGGCATCCCCGGAGGATACGGACAGCTCACCCAGGCCATGCACCATGGCGTTGTAGGCTTTTTCCACCCTTTCCCAGCGGTTGTCGCGGTCCATGGCATAGTAACGCCCCATCACGGTTGCGATCTTTCCAACGCCGATCCGCGCAATTTCAGCTTCCAGCTGCGCCAGATATTCGATTCCGCTCTGTGGAGGGGTGTCACGTCCATCCAGCAGGCAATGGATATAGACTTCGGTCAATCCTTCGCGTTTGGCCAGCTCCAGCAGCGCATACAGATGAGTGTTGTGGGAGTGCACCCCGCCATCCGACAACAGGCCGGAAAGGTGCAGCCGTCCACCGGCCGCCTTGGTTTTGGAAATGCAATCAAGCAATGTTGGATTGGTGAAAAAATCACCATCCAGAATGGACTTGGTAACGCGGGTCAGCTCCTGATAAACCACCCGTCCGGCCCCGATATTGAGGTGCCCGACTTCGGAGTTTCCCATCTGCCCTTCCGGCAGTCCGACCGCCATGCCGGAAGTGCGGATCGGAACATGCGGATACTGACTCAGATATTTTGTCAGATTGGGGGTTTTCGCCATGGCAACGGCGTTGTGGGCGGGGTTGGGGTTGATCCCCCAGCCATCCAGGATCATCAGCATGAGTGGTTTTTTCATCGGTACGCCCTTTCGGATCAATGATGATAAGGCTCTTTGTTCAGAATCGTGAATGCGCGGTAAATCTGCTCCAACAGAAAGGGCCGTACCATCTGGTGGGTGAAGGTCATGCGGGAGAGCGCCAGCAGCTTGCCCCGGCGGCGGAACTCCTCCGAGAATCCGTAGGCTCCGCCGATCGCAAAGACGATCTCGCCGACCCCGCTGTCGCGCTGCTTGCCGACCAATGCGGCCAGTCCGGGGGAATCCATCTGATCACCACGCTCGTCCAGCAGGATCAGGGTGGCGCTGGGCGGAATCTGCTTCTCCAGACGTTCGCATTCGCGGCGGCGCATCTCTTCGGCTTCGGCCCCCTTTTCATCGCGGATATCTACCATTTCCAGCGGGCAGTAGCGCCGGATGCGACCGGCATATTCGTCGATCGCATCCTTGACCCACGGGTCGCGGCTCTTGCCGACCCACAACACCTTCAGCTTCATGGGGCAACAACCCCATTTAAGGACTTAATCCGCATCAAAAATCGGATTCCTTGCGGGCCGCCTTGATCTCCGCCGGCAGTTCCATCTCCGGCGCCAGGCCCCACAAGCCGTCCAGGTCATAGTAGCGACGCAGGTTGTCATGGAAGATATGAACCAGCACATCGCTGTAATCCATCACGATCCATTTGCCGTCGGCGGCACCCTCGATATCATTAACCTTGCCGTATTTTTTCAGTCCGGTACGGATGTTGTCGGCAATGGCCTGGTTCTGTTTGTCGGAAGACCCGGAGATGATCACCATGTAATCGGCAATCGAGGAAACTCTGGAGATATCCCGCACGCAGATATCAAAGGCTTTTTTGTCATAGGCCAGTTCAGCACATTTCAGGGCACGTTCACTGGCGGTCAGGGTCGTTTTTTCGACCGGTTCGGTTTTTTTTGTGGTCATTCGTTATAAATCCTTTGCTGCGAGATGTATGCTGCTACTGCTGGTGGTACTAAAGTGTCGATACCGCTTCCGGAGGCTAAAAGCCGCCGGATTTCGGTGGATGAAATATCCTGCAATAAGCCCGGTACAAAATGCACAGAATGTCCTGATACATGCGAAAGGCGGCGAGTTTCGCCGTCATAGCCGAACTCTCCCTTGACGATGGTCGGCAGCGCGTCATGGGGGTTCTCTATTATACAACCTGGACGTTCAAAAACAACCAGATGGCACGATCTAAAAATATCCGCATAGCGGTGCCACGATCCCAGCTCCAAAAAAGAGTCGCCGCCGATGATGAAATAGAGCTCGGCATCCGGCATCTGTTTTTGAAAAATCCGGATCGTGTCGATTGAATATGATTTCCCCCCCCGATCCCCTTCTAACGGGGACAATTCGAAAAACGGATTATCCTTGATTGCCAGCAGCACCATCTGGCAGCGCAGATCGAATGAGACATCTCCGGCCAGCTTCTTGTGGGGGGGATCGGCGGCCGGAATGAATATTACCCGGTCGAGAGCGCAGGCTATCCGCGCTTCCTCCGCAATCCGCAGGTGGGCGTTGTGGATCGGGTTGAAGGTCCCTCCCATCAGGCCGATTTTCATGTCGCCATGATCTTGCTTTTGATGATCAGCATTTCAAATGCCAGCGACGCCTTGTAGACCAGTTTTTGCAACTCCTGAAGCCGCTTTCCCAGCGCATCCATATCGGCAGATACGACCACGGCCGCCACGATCTTGCGATGCATGACAACAGGAACAACTAAAATCGGGGTCTGAGAGCTGATGGATAAAGCTTTTAGGAGCTGGGCATTTTCGGGAGTATGGATCAGTGTCCCGATTTCAAATTGCTGTGATTCAAAAACATCGCGCAGCACGGATGGTTTGCTGAGCAGAAGGCTTAATTTGTCCAGATCCTCGATTTTGCTGCCGGAGCTGATCCCCCTCCAACCGACAGCCGTATTGTTACGGATAATGAACAGAGCACAAACCGTAAATTCCTGTCCAAGATATTTGACAAATACATCGGCAACCTGATCCCGGTTTTTAGCCGAAGCAAAATCAAGTGACAGTTGGTCCACCGAGTAGCAATCTATGCTGTTGCTGTCGCTATAACCACTTTCTTTATACTCCGGAAGATGGGCAAACCCCTCGAATTCGAGCGGAATCTGGACATTGAGCAGTTCTCCGCTCTCACTCATCATCGGAATTTCGATCATTTCCGGCTGTTGTATCTCGACATCTTTTGACGAGATACGCCGCTTGCTGGCTACTTCAGCCTCTATCCGCACATACCTGATATCCCCGCGGATGTGGTAAAGCCTGGAAAGAGCTGATGTAATGCGCACATCCGGGACGATGTACGTGTGAATGACACAACCGGTTACAAACGAGACTTCGTCGATAGCCTTGAAATCGGTCGGGTCTGACATGGCCAGCGCCAGTTTTTTGCCATCGATCTTGATCGGCACCACCCGGTATTTTTCAGCCATTTCCGCCGGAACCAGTGCGAGTACATCGGCCGGGACCGATGAGAGGGCTCGCGGGCCGGCAAACGGCACACCCAGCTTTTGGCTCAAAAACGTGCAGAGCTGCTCATCGGTTATGTAACCGAGTTCGACCAGGCTGCTTCCCAGTTTAACGCCGAATATAACCTGGCTTTTGAGCGCTTCATCCAGCTGTTCGGGGGTAATCAGTTTTTCTTTCAGTAAAAGCTCACCCAGCTTGATGGCCATATGATCTCCCTTTACAGTATCTCCGGTTTGAGGAGTGTTCCACGGATCGGCACTTTGTAAACTCCCGGTGAAGCCATGAACTTTGCCAGCAGCATGAATACCAGCTTCTGCTTTTCCAGAAATTCCGGTTTGGGCATTATTTCCAGAATCATATTAAGCGGCAGCACTCCGGCGTTGGCTCCGGTTGGAATGTCTCCGGACAGACGCATGTATATGCCGTCACCTTCCAGCGTAAAACTCTCCAGACGGGCCCTGCTGTTGACGACCCTGATCATCCCCTGGGTTTTCAGCCCGCCGGCATCGGGCAGCGGGAAAGCCCCCAGCTTGACTCCGGAAAATTCCAGCTGTCTCACCTCCAGCTTCAGATCGCCGCTCAACCCGCCTTTGTCGCGCAGCAGTTTCCCCTGGCACCAGATCAGACCGGCGGCCTTGGCACCCAGAACATTCTTGAAAAAAGGAATCTCGGACAGATTGATGCCGTCAGATGAAAGTTCAAGGGCATCTTTACCGTTCAGAGAATAGTCGAAATTCAGATGGCCGACCCCGATATCGGCCGCTGTGGAAATGGTGGCCTGACCGGTCAACAGTCGCAGCAGGAGCGGCCTGACGGTCAGCCGGTCGCAATGCACCAGTCCACCTTGGGGGGATGACAGCAGCAGATCGTCCCAAGCCAGTCCCGGCAGGATACTCTTATGTACCGCAGGCGCTATTTTCAATCCCTGTGGCTCCAGCAGCCGCCCGATCGCATCGTCAACAGGCTTGGTAGGAAAAAACAGGTAGACAAATCCGGTGAACAGAATGCCGGTCGCCAACAGGATTGTCGTCGCGCGCATCAGCACGCGTTTGTTCATCATTTCGCCTGTCCCAGCGCGGGTTTGAGCAGAGCCAGGATCATTGACAGATCACAGCGTGACGGATCGTCAAATCGGGTTCGTATATTCAGTTTTTTAATCACCAGGGGGAGAGTTCCCTTTTCGAGGCGGTAGACCAGATTGACAGCTTCGTTAAAGGTCAATCCTTCGACGCGCACATCGGAAACTTCTTCCGTAACTGCGCCCCGGGCTTCCCCCTTGAGCGGCGCAATTTTGATTCCCTTCCCTTTGATGCCGATCTCTTCCAGGATTTTAGCCGGCGAGTCATCCGGTCGCAGCAGCGCCATCCGCCCGATCAGCTTGTCGGATGATTGCCTTGCGTTCCGATAATCGACCTTGAGCGTCAACAGTTCCTTGAGCACCCCTTCACGGGCATTGCGCTTCTTCTCCAGTCCGGCCACCTTGCCGGCCAGGGCCGACCACCCCAGTGCCGCCACCAGCATGGTAATCATGGCATAACCGGCCCAGAGGCGCGTTCTTTGGTTCAGCTCTCCCCAGGTTGTTCGAATCAGCTCCAGAAATCTCATTTTGAGCCCTCCTTGAGAGTTCCGGTTAAACTGAAAGAAACCGTTCCGTCCGGGCGGCTTTTAATTTCGCCCAGTTCTACGGTTGCCAGCAGCGGGGCAAGTGCCGCCTTGAAATCATTAACCGACTGGGCGGAACGGGCATCCCCTTTGACGCGCAGATTTCGCCCCTCTGCTTCGGCTTCATACAGACCGTTGATGGTATTCCCCTTGGCATCAGCCAGCTTCTTGAGCAGGTCCAGATGACCGCTGGAGCTCTCCGCACCGGCCAGCTTCCTGATCTCGCCTTTGACTTCGGACAGTTCATCAACCGCCTTGGCCCGGTTCGGAAAAACGTCATGGTACAATCCGGCAATCGATTTGTTGACTGAAACCAGATCAGCATTGACCGAGCGGTACTGAAGCCCCTTGCTGACAAACAGCACAACGATCACAACTGCGGCAAGAAAGCAGGTTAACAGCAGTTTTTTACGGTTTTTGACATCACCGGCGGTCCAGGCCAGCTCACCTCGTCGGAAATCGGGCAGCAGACCGGCCTGACAAGCCTTGGCCACGGCGTATAATCCCGCCAGTTGCTGGAAGGTCTGCTCGTTTTTGAAGAGAAGACCGCTGGCTGGTGGTTGTTGCAGTTGCCCGGCCGGGAGCGGCAGGACACCGGCTTCGGCAAGCGCACTGTTTTCAGCTCCCAGCAGGCAAATCCGGGGCGGCAGCGGTGCTCCGGCAAGCTCCAGCGCGGAAAGTGTTGCGGGAATCATCGCCGAAGCCGTCAAGGAATCCAGGGCACGGAAGAAGGTTACCTTGCCGGAAATAATTATGGTAAGCGCGTTTCCATCATACAAAGCACAGTCGGCCGGAATTCCCTCGATAAAGTTCGCTGCCAAGGGAAGCGAACTGACGGTCTGGGGCTCGATTCCCGCCGTGCGGCAGAGTTCTATGGCATGGCCGATGTCGCTCTTCTTTGCCCAGAGCGCCAGAAAATCGCCATTTCCGATCGAAACGGCATCCAGCGTCAGTTCGTCTACCGGCAGCGGCAGCTCGCCCTGGAGCTGGGACGAGAGCACCTCCCTTACTTTGCGCAGGTTTTCAAGCGGCAGGGAAACCGTGCGCATCGCAAACATTGAGGGAGGGAGACAAAGCACGACACGCGGATTGCCGGCCACTCCAGCCGCAATGAGGGCGATTACGTCACCCAGCGACTGTTGTTCGTCCAGACCAAACATGGCTGCGCCGAGCAGTTCCGGCGAGCGGCCCGACATTTTGAAGCTGGCTGCAACGACCTGTTTTTCTTCGACCTGAAGTATCAGATAATCCATCGAATTACATTTCCTCACCCGCACTGAAAGTGCTTTAGGCTGTTAATATTCCTGCCATGACAAATATTCCGGAACAGAGCCGCCCAACCGCACCACCGCTTCGACCGTGCGTCCGGCTTCCTTCACTTCGGCAACGGCTGTTATTCTGAACAGGTTCCCTTTGACCGTGATCCAGCTCGAACCTGACAAGCGGCCGACCGCAGCGGCATCGAGCCCGGCAACCTGCGATATTTCACCCGATGATTTAAAAGGGGTCAGCCGGCGTCTTTCCATTATGCTCGCCGCCATGCGATCATCGATTGCGGCATCAAGCGCCATAAGAACTTCTTTCGGAGCGGTGTTGATGTTGATCTTGGAGAACGGCGCATTTAGTTGGTCCAACCAGATAGTGACAAACGGCCTCAGCTTGTGGACCAGTCCGGGAGTAAAACCCTTGACCAGCGACAGTTCCGCCAGCGTCTCCAATTTGCCGTTATGCGCGTCATAGCCCGGTTTCAGACTGCGGTAATAGGAACTCTCGACGCCGCCGGAACGGGGCAGTTCATCAGCGTCAATCCAATCCCCCAGGGCTCCCCATGGATCATCTGTCAGTTTAAGTCGTTGGCCGAGACGCCTTAAAGCGTCCGGAATAAATTTTTTATCACCGGACTCCAGATCATTCAGGTTGATCTTGCCGCTTTCTTCACTAATCGTAATTGTGATTGTGCCGGACTCGTCATCCAGCTTGATCGGTTCGGCCCATTTGTCCGAGAGCGATGTGTAGCTGCGATTGGAAAGCGCCATCTGAAGCAGCTTGGCGCCGCCGGTAACGCCTGACTCGGCCAGAATCGAAGCCTGCTGCCCATCCCTGAAGCCGCGGCTGAGGGAAACATCCACATAAACCTGGTGGATCATTTCAACCACAACGGCCACCATCAGCGCCGTCACCACCAGGGTCAGCACCAAAGCGAAGCCGGATTTATCCTGCAATCTGCGCTTCATGAACCGCTGATCCGCGGGGTGGCAAATACCGAAAACTCCACCGGACGCCCCTCTTCCTCAACCTGCACCGTAACTTTCAGCGACTTGGGCAGAGTGCCGTTAATGGCGGTGTCCCAGCTTTTAACCCATTTGGAGCCATCATAACACTCCACCAGAAAGGCGCTGATCCGCTCCATCTGCGGGTAGGCCGGCACGGCTGTCGGACCGTCAAAAATCAGATCGCGCTCCTGGCGGGTCAAAGTCCGTTTTTTGTCTTTTTCCGCCATCCGGTACTGAACCGTCATGATACCTGACTCGCTGCGCGACAGTCCTGACGGTGGCGCCAGTGTCGTCAGTTCCAGCGTTGACGATGGGACGCCGAAATTATCGCGGTCTTCCACTACAAAGCGCAAACGCTTGTCATTGCGGCTGTACATGGCGGAAGAGACTTCCCGGCGGATCAGGTCCAGAGTGGCACCCAGTTCGCGGCGCGACTCCATTCCGGAGGCGGCCCGTTCGCGGGCCCGGACCACGCCGAAATAGCTTCCGTATAGCGCGCCGGCCAGAATTCCCAGCAGGACCACTGCAATCAGAATCTCCAGCAGCGTAAAGCCCTTATTGCGGGATATAACGGACAAGCGCCACCTCCCTGTTGTCAGAGGCACGCTGGACACGGACAACCAGCTTCTGCAAACCCGGAATCGTTGCCGGCAACAACTCCACTTTCCATTTCAGCTCGGGGTGGGACGGGGCGAAGCTCCCTTCCCCTTTTGCAGGTGCCTGCTCGACCTCCGCCATACGGGCCCGCGCCACCAACGTCATGGCTGTGCTGTCCCGTTCGTTTGCGACCACTCCCAGGTGGTAGTTGACCGCTCCCAGAACCGTCAGGACAACACCGGCCATAATGGCCAGCGCGATCATCACTTCAAGCAGTGTGAAACCTCTTGTACCGGCTGGTATCATTGAGGTTCCTCCTGATATCCTTCGTAGAACTTGACTTTGCCGCCGGCGGGGAACGCCATTACGGTCCAATATTTTCCTTCCGGTGACTGCAGGTGAATCGTAACAAAATCCCTCAGCCCCGCCAGACCCACATCCAGCCTCAGCTGGCCGTCACGGACTTTTCCGAGCCGCGGCACAACCAGATCGGCAACCTGTATTCCCGCCTTCAGGGGCGGCTTTTGCAGCAGCGGATCGGCAGGCTCTTTGCCACTCCCGTCTGCGGAAATTTCAAACAGCTTGATTGTGTCACTGCCCGGTTCAATATTGAGGTAATAGCCGGTCCGGGTGGTGGCGGCCCGCTCTTGCAGATAACGGAGTGTTGCAGCCAGGGTCCGTGCTGATATTTTCAGGTTTTCACTGTCGGAGGATGGCAGGCGCGGCATCACCAGCATGATCACCATGCCGATGATGACCAGCACCACCATTAACTCAATCAGTGTAAATCCGGATTTGTTCCTTGAGATCATAGAAACTCGGAAAGCTTCTCCCGTTCATCAACCAGGTAAAATTCCAGCGTCTTGCGCAGGGCGTCATCGACGGTGGTGACCGGCTCCCACCCCAGACATTCCTTGGCCCGCTCGACTGACGGCACTCTGGTCAGCATATCCTGATAACCCTTGCCATAGAACGAGTCGGAGGAGGTTTCCACGATTCGGCATTTTTCAGCCTTGTCCTTGTAGAGTGGGAATTCGGCTACCATGTCCCGCAGCTTTTCGGCCAGTTCCTTGACGGAAAGGTCGTTGGCCGGGTTGCCGATGTTGAAGATTTTGCCATTGGCGCAACCGTTCTCATTGGCAATTATCTTCATCAAACAGTCGATTCCGTCTTCCACGTAAGTAAAGGAACGGCGCTGTTCTCCGCCATCCACCAACAGAATCGGCTCTTCTGCCAGAATATTGTAAAGGAACTGGGTCAGGACGCGCGAGCTACCCTCTTTGGCGGTGTGAATGCTGTCCAGTTTTGGACCGATCCAGTTGAAGGGACGGAATAGTGTGAATTGAAGCCCTTCATGGTTGCCATAAGCATAAATCACGCGATCCAGCATCTGCTTGGCGCAGGAGTAGATCCAGCGTTCCTTGGCTATCGGACCCAGCATCAGCGGTGAGTTTTCCTCGTCGAACTGGGCATCGGGACTCATGCCGTACACCTCGGAGGTGGAGGGGAAAATGACTCTTTTCTTGTATTTGTGGCAAAGGCGGATGATCTTGAGATTCTCTTCAAAATCCAGCTCAAAAACCCTGAGTGGGTCCTTGACATAGGTTACCGGCGTGGCGATCGCCACCAGCGGCAGCACGACGTCACATTTTTTGATGTTATATTCGATCCACTCCTTGTTGATGGTGATATCGCCTTCCAGAAAATGGAAGCGGGGATCGCCCAGCGAGCGCTCAAGTTTATCGCAAGCCATGTCGAGGCCGTAAACTTCCCAGTCGGTAGTGGTCAGGATACGGTGCGTTAATGCATTGCCGATAAAACCGTTGACGCCCAAAATCAGTACTTTCATTGTAGCTCCTGTTCTTTCTGAATGTTTTCTATGCGAATGTTTTTACTGCGCCAACATGGTGCCTGGCAAACTGTTCCGGCGTCTGTTCCTGCTCCCCTTCAAACTGAAGTGAACGAATCTCAAGCAGTCCATCGCCGGTTCCGACCAGTATTGGGTTAGCTGATACAATCTGTCCCGGTTCCCCCTGCCCCTGAATCGGCCGGGCCTCCCAGATAATGACTTTCCGGCCATCCAGAGATGAGAAAGCCCCCGGATATGGGTGGGTCACACCGCGAATCAGGTTGTAAATCTGCACCGCGCTCCTGCCCCAGTTTATCTCTCCGTCAGCCGGCTTGCGGCCGCCGCAGTAGTTGCCACTCCTGAGATCCATCGCGATGCGGGGGGCAGTGCCCTGACGCAATAACGGCCAGGCCGCGCGAATGACCGTTACAGCAGCATCGGTTACCTTGCCAAAGACATCATGGGAGGTGTCACTGAATGAGATGGCAACTTTCTCCTGACAAACAATGTCGCCCGCATCCGGCTTTTCGACCATATAATGCAGAGTCGCGCCGGTTTCGGTTTCACCGTTGATGACGGCCCAGTTGACCGGGACGCGACCGCGGTATTTCGGCAGATAGGAGCCGTGCAGATTGAGTGCTCCCGAACGCGGGATTTCCAACACTTCCGCCTTGATCATGTTGCGATAGTAAAAGGAGAAGATAAAATCAGGAGCGATCTTTCGAACCAACGCGACGTTTTCAGGAAGAGAGATATCGGTAGTCAGGTACGGGATGCCATGAGAATCAGCAAGTTCACGCACCGATGCGAACCAGATTTCTTCAGTGGGCGAATCTTCGTGGGTGTAAATCAGCTCAATCCTGGCACCCTGGCGCAATAGCTCCTCGATGCAACGATAGCCGACATTATGGTAAGCACAGACAATCAGCCGGTTATTCTCCAAATCCGTAGGTCCTCCTGACCACAAACCTGGGTCGCTTGCGGACTTCCTGGTAGATTCTTCCCACATATTCTCCGACAATGCCGATCCCTAAAATGATAATGCCGACAAAGAAGAACAGAATTGCAAACAGTGTGAAAACCCCTTCCACCTCGGCGCCGACGATAAAACGACGAACCAGCAAAAATATCGCGAAAGCCACTGACAGCAGGGATGTAAGGATGCCGAACAGTGCAAACAGCTGCAGCGGCACGACTGAAAAGCCGGTCATCAGGTCAAAATTGAGCCGGATCAGGTTGTAAAACGAATATTTGCTTTCGCCCATGGCCCGCTCGGCATGACCGACTTCGATCTCGCTCGGATTGGAGGCAAATGTTTGCGCCAGGGCCGGAATAAAGGTAGTCGATTCCCGGCAGCGGTTGATGTTGTCAACCACATAGCGGTGGTAAGCCCGCAGCATGCAGCCGTAATCCTGCATCTGCATTCCGGTAATCTTGTTGGTGGTGATGTTGACAATGCGCGAGGCCAGCTTGCGGAAAACTGAATCCTGGCGCTGCTGCCGGATCGTGCCAACCACGTCGTGCCCTTTTTCGATCTCGGCCACCAGACGCGGTATCTCTTCCGGCGGATTTTGAAGGTCGGCATCCAACGTGATGACAATCTCTCCCTTGGACATCTCGAAGGCGGCCAGAATCGCCATATGCTGCCCAAAGTTGCCGTTGAACTCGATTACCTTGACGCCTGGAAATTCATCCGCCATCCGGCGCAGGATTTCCAGCGAGCGGTCACGGGACCCATCGTTGGTGAAAATGATCTCGAACGGCCGCCCTGTTCCCTGAACGGCCGGATACAGGCGCTCCATCAGCGGTACAAGGTTGTCTTCCTCATTGTAAACCGGCACTACTATGCTTAAATAGGGTTGTTCCATTCCATGCCCCTTGTTATTTGCCTAAAGCAACCGTTTCGATCAAATCATTTCCGAAGAGCTGCTTTTGCCAATCCCTCATTCCAGCAATGTCGTTCAATGTGTCAGTCGTCGCATCGGCAACGTCCGCCACCGATTCCAGCATCCAGTTGGGCGCCAGAACTCCCGGTTCAAGCCCAAGGGCTGCGCTTTTCCGGTCTCGCCATGCTTTAAGTGAGCGGAGTCGCTCTTTGGCGCCATCCACCACGTCGTTTTTACGGGTATACGGAAAGCGCGGCAAATCTTCTTCGGGCAGACTCATACCCTTGGCAACTGCGGCCAGGATTGCTTCTCCATGACGGCTGAGCTGGACCGGACTCATACCCTTGATAGTAGCCAGGTCGTTAATTGTGCGCGGTCTTATCTCGGCAATTTCCTGTAGCGTTTCCACTGACATAACCTTGAATGGCGGCCGGTCAAGCAATTGAGACTGTTTATCCCTCAGTTGCAGCAACTCTTCCAGAATTGCCAGGCTGCGACCCTTCAGCTTGCCGGCACCCTTGCAATAAAGAAACAGCGGCCCCTCTTTTTCATTCACCCGCGCCTGGCAAACAAGCCGGCACTCCTCCATCAGCCACGCCAGCCGCCCTTTTTGCTGCAATTCTTCCCGCAACTGGTCATACAATGGCAGCAGGTCCGACGTATCAGCAACTGCGTAAGCGCACATTTCCTGGCTAAGCGGCCTTTTGCTCCAATCCGCTTTCTGGTATTTCTTGTCCAGCACTATCCCAAAACGCGCATTAAGGAGCGCCGCCAAGCCGAATTCGGAAATGCCCAAAAAACGCGCCGCAATCATCGTATCGAAGAGGTTGGTAACCTCAATGCCGAAATCCCGGTGCAATGAACGGATATCGTAATCAGCGCCATGCATGACCACCAGAATAGCAGGGTCGCCAAGCGGGCCGGCCAGCGGACTCAAATCCTTGCACGCCAGCGGATCTATCAGCCAGTTTTCATGGCGCGTGGAGACCTGTATCAGACATACTTTTTCCTGGTAGTGGTGCAGCGAATCCATTTCAAGATCAACCGCGATTTCGACCTGCTGCGACAGAACATGCGCAACTTCGGCCAGCCTGACAACATTCGTAATTATTTCGCAGGTTCCTGCCTGCCTGTATAAGGTACTCAAACCGCAAACTCCCGCACAATAGAATAGGTTGTGGTACGCTGGGCTGAACTGAACCCGGCTCCATGGATAAGGTTGATCATCTCTTCTTGCGACATTCTAAAGCTGCAACCTGCAGCTGCAACGACATTTTCTTCCAGCATGGTCCCACCCAGATCGTTGGCTCCGAAAAATAGCGCTACCTGGGCCATTTTGGCGCCTTGTGTGACCCAGCTGGCCTGGATATTCGGAATGTTATCCAGCACGATCCGTGAAAGCGCCAGAACTTTAAGGTAATCGACCCCGGTGGCGGTGGTTCCGCCCAGTTCTGTATTGCCCGGCTGATATGTCCAGGGGATGAAAGCGGTAAAAGAGCCACCCCGCTCCTGCAACTCGCGCACCCGGAAAAGATGCTCAACAATGTCTTCCGGCTTTTCATCACTTCCGAACATCATAGTGGCGGTCGTCGGCATGCCGATCGCGGCCGCCTTCAACATTACTTCACCCCATTGTTGCCATCCGATCTTGTTGGGCGAGATCTTTTTACGCACTTCATCAACCAGTATCTCGGCGCCACCACCTGGGATCGAATCCAGCCCGGCTCCCTTCAGGCGCCCCAAGGTCTGCTCCAGGCTCAGCCCGGAGTTGCTGGCAATGCAGGTTACTTCCGCCGGAGAAAGTGAATGATTTTGAATAGTTGGGAAACGGGCTTTTATCTCTCCGAATAATGTTTCAAAGAAATCAATTTTCAGCTCCGGATTAAGCCCCCCCTGCATCAGCAGCTGGGTGCCACCCTGTTCGGTCAGTTCGGCAATCTTGTTGAAGATCTGCTCAAAAGAGAGGATATAAGCGTCTTCCGCCTGTTTGTCGCGATAAAAAGCGCAGAACGAACATTTCGATTCACAGATGTTGGTGTAATTGACATTCCGGTCCACAACAAAGGTAACCCGACCCTCGGGATGCATCCTTTTCCGTATATTGTCAGCAGCAGCTCCAACTTCCAGCAGGTCTCCGTCAAGCAGCATCTGCAATGCTTCATTTCTGTTAATGACAGGCACGATCTATTATAAACCTTTCTCCCGGTTGTCTGCTGGAGAGACGCCTCTTTCAGGTATTAGTGACGTGAAACATGCCGAAGGTTGCCAGAGGTTTACCGTCTGAATAACTGATCGTTACATGTCCCTTTACCGGCAATTCCTTGCACTCTTTGCTGAAAAAAACTGTTTCAACCTCGGACAAGCGCTCACCCTTCATCAGTGAACCAAAGTGTTCCATACATACACTTCGGCTTTCGGGGGCAATGATATTCCAAATTTTCAAACCTGAGATTTCATCTGATGAATATCCCAGATTCTCGCGCCAAAGGCGATTAACAAAGATGAAACTGCCATCCGGAGCAACGCATTGAACCATCTCGCCGGCATTTTCAAAAACGTCCAGATACATCTGTTCTTTTTCGCGCAGATGCAATTCGGTCTTTACCCGGTTAGTGATGTCCATGTATGCCATCACAACCTGGGTCACATCTCCAAAGCGATTTTTGACCGGAACTGCAGATACTTCGAAATGCCTTTTATTCATAACCCAGTCAACCTGGTGGACTGGACGGCGTGTGTTCATAACGCGCTCAAAGGCACAATTGGCCGGGTAACTGTCGGTCTGGCAGATTGCCTGACAACAGGTTTTTTCAGTTAGCCCCTCTTCGGCAACACTGAACATCTCAAGCAAACGTTGATTGTAAATCTGGATTTTCATGTTGCTGTCCAGAACCATTATTCCAACACCAACAGATGCAAGTATTGCCTGGGTTTCGTCGTGGGCTGCACGCACTCGTTCATTAAGATGCTTTTCATGCTCCAGTATCTGAATGAATGATTCCGTCATAACTCCAATCGGGTCAGAATCAATCAAAGATTCAACGGCCGGTTCTTCCGGACGGATCGGCAATGTCCCGAACAACAGAAGCATTTGGTTAGTTTTTTTGCGAATGTACTCGATCTGACGAAAGTTCGCCTCTCTCAGAGACCTGTTTTCCGCCGTCAGACGCTCAATCTCTGACTCTCCAAACAGTTTGTGTATAATTGATCTCATCGGCTTATAGACCCTGTTCACAGTCCGGCGGCGAATATTTCAATCCGGTAAGAAGCATCTTCCTCAGACACCTTGGTGGCATACCCCATGTTTTCTGCGGATTTTGGAATTGTCACGGTTGAGTCACGGTTGCTGGTGATAAATACCAGTTTGAGCGTTTCAGCTTTGATGGCGTCTTTATGACTGTTAATCTCGCGCAAAGCAGAAATCAGGGTAGCGGGACAAACCTGCCCCCGCATATCAATGTATTTCAGTTCCATGTCATCACCGAAATTAGCAACGTCTTTACCTCGGATTCAATCGGTCGCAATCAAGTCATCGCCGCCGTCTCTGTTGTCAGTAATTGCCGAATCGCCTGGGGAATCCGCCGGGCTTTGTGCTCATGGCTGATACAGGCCAATGTCACAATTCCCTCCACAAGCAATCGACCATCGCCATGCCTGACAATCCTCTGAAGCAGAGTAAACGATGAACCACCCGTTCGCATTGGCAATGTTTCAACCGAGAGGAGGTCATCGTGATGCGCTGGGGATTTAAAATTTACTTCCATTTTTACAACCGGAAATATAAAGCCATCTTCCGCAAGTTTGGCTACCAGAAACCCATGCTCGCGAAAAAACTCCGTCCGGGCACGTTCCAGATATTTGATGTAATTGGCGTGATAGACAACACCGGCTGCATCAGTATCTTCGTAATAAATTCGAACGTCCACCCTCTAGCGCAGCCTCAAGTTGATTGTTTTGGTAATTCCGCTGTTGCGGTATTTCAGCTGCAGTCGCAGATCTTTGACAGTTTCGGCTTCACCTGGAAAAAAGATAAATCCGTTGGCGAGGTTGTCGGCAGCCATGACCTTCCCCTCAAGTCCCTTATCGCGGATATTGTCAGCAATTTTATATTCGCGACGCTGGTCATCTCCAGCCTTGTTGGCGCCGCCGATCACGGCACCACCGGCACCTCCGAGCACTCCGCCCTTGACAACCGATTCACCGACGCTCCGACCGGAAACGATTCCCAAAGCTAATCCCAGAACAGCACCTGCGGCTGCTCCCCAGGCTGCGCCCTTGCCGGCACCGCTTGCGATGGCTCCTGTTTCGGTTGCTTTTTCAACCCGCTCGACAGCCTCGCTATTTGCCAATATCTTCCAATACCTGTTGGAGCCGTCAACCAGGAAGGTTTGACCCGAGACAACTTCCACCCCCTGCCCGCTGCGATTATCCATCACAATTTGGACCGGAAGCAGACCGGCTGACCGGATGTCAAAACCAAAGGCGTCTTCTGCCTGTTTCTTGTCGACAAAAGGTTCCGCTCCAACCATCAAACCATCGACGTCCTGATAATTGGCATATTCTTGTGGAGGCCTGAAGGAGACAGACCGGTTTTCATATGTTGCACAAGCGGAAACATGAGCTGCGATAATCAGAATACAGATCATTTTTTTCATATGTTCCTCCATCCCCTTTAGTGACTGACAATTGACCACTTTAGAGCAGATTCCACTCATCTGCAACTTCATTCTCCGGATCATCAGGTCAAAATCAGCCCTTTAACCACAGGAGGATCAAATATCATGCTGAAGCGCATAACACAAAAAAGAAAGCCCAAGACATGCAATAGCGGCCGAAACAGCCTTAGAGCCGATTTTACGGACAGAGGCGCACAAACCCAGCTTTTATGCGGGTTGGCACGGTATTATGGTCACCAAAGCCCTGGAACCCATATTAAATGGCAATTCATATGAGCATTGAGACGCGATAGAGAATCCAAGTGACTTTAAGGTTTCATCACTGACGGCAATTTCATCTTCAGCCCCCAGACCTTTCATCGCAATGATTCTGCCGTTCCCTGTCAGCAACGGAGCCGCCAAAGTGACAAAGTTATCGAGCCTGGTAAATGCTCTGGACGTTATCAAACTGAATTTACCGGCTTCGGTTTTGCTGAGATCTTCAACACGCATGTGCATGGCTTCAATTTTCTGCAATCCCAGCAGACGAATTACGTGTTTTTGAAAGTTTATTTTTTTGCCTACCGCATCAACCGACAACATAGTTGTTTCCGGTCTAACAATTTTCAACGGTATTGAAGGAAGTCCGCCTCCTGAACCTATATCAAGCAGACTGTCCTCCTTAAACACAAACTGTGCAAGGTACAGACAATCGAGAAGATGCTTTACGGCGACTTCTTTTTCTGAAGTGATCGAAGTGAGATTAACCTTACGGTTCCACTTGATCAGCTCAGCAGCAAATATTTCCAGCGCTTTCAGGTTTTCGCCGGAAAGTGTCAAATCCATTTTGACGGTCTCTGTTTTCAGAATATCACTTATCATTTGCAAAACCCTATTTACACTCTTGACTACTTTTCCAGCTATTTGCCTTGATTGCAATGGCAAGGATAGATACTGCCGCCGGAGTAATTCCAGGAATTCTTGAAGCTTGACCAAGTGTATCAGGTCGCCCCTTTTCCAGTTTTTCACGCACCTCGGTAGTTAAACCTTTAATGGAAGCATAATCCAATTCAGACGGAATTATGGCAGACTCCAACTTCTTGGCTCTTTCCACCTGATCCAGTTGCCGATCAATATAGCCACGGTATTTTGTCTGAATTTCAACCTGTTCCCTGACCAACAATGGTGTTTCACGTGAAACATCATCCATTTCAGCCAGATCGGAATAAACAATATCCGAACGTTTTAATAGGTGCTCTAGCGTTGTCCCCTTCTGGATGTCCTCTATGTTCAAGCGGGACAACACCGCATTTTCCTGGTCTGATAGGGAGATTCTGGTAGAAGAGATACGATCCAGATCACTGACTATCATTTCCCGCTTATTTTTAAATGCGGCATATTCAACTTCTGAGACCAGACCGAGCTTATAGCCTATGTCCCGCAGGCGCAAATCGGCATTATCCTCACGCAACAGCAGCCGATATTCAGCCCGAGAAGTGAACATGCGGTACGGTTCCTTAGTACCTAGCGTAACCAGATCATCGATCATTACACCGATGTAAGCCTGACTGCGATCAAGAACAAGCGGGGCCTCGCCTTTCACCCTCAGTGCGGCATTGATACCGGCCAGCAGTCCCTGTCCGGCAGCTTCCTCATATCCTGATGTCCCATTGACCTGGCCGGCATGGAAAAGATTAGCTATGTCCTTGGTCTCCAGCGAAGAATGCAGCTGAATCGGATCCACATAATCGTATTCGATTGCATAAGCCGGACGCATGATTTCCACACGCTCCAAACCGACTATGGAACGATAAAACGGAATCTGAATGTCGATCGGCAATGAAGTTGACATGCCGCTCGGATAGACTTCCACCGTTTCCAGACCTTCTGGCTCGATAAACGTCTGATGACGCTCTTTTTCAGGAAAGCGGACTACCTTGTCTTCAATTGATGGACAATAACGAGGACCGACCCCCTCAATCACCCCTGCATACAATGGAGATCGGTCCAGACCAGAACGGATGATGTCGTGCGAAAGCGGATTGGTGTATGCGATATGGCAAGGCACCTGCGGCATGGTAATCCGCTCGGTTGAAAAGGAAAATGGAATTGGGGGGTCATCACCAAACTGTGCCTCAAGCTTGGCAAAGTCAATTGTGCGACTGTCCAGTCTGGCAGGAGTTCCGGTTTTGAGACGTCCAACTGCAAAGCCAAGCGAGCGCAACTGATCTGAGAGTCCAACAGAAGGAAGATCTCCTGCCCGTCCACCCGGATAATTATTCAGACCGATATGAATCAATCCACGCATGAAAGTTCCGGTAGTGACAACAACTGTTTTACTTATGAACCGAATTCCTGAACGCGTATCAACTCCGCGCAGCTGACCACCTTCCAGAAACAGCGCAGTAACCTCGCCCTGTTTGAGATCCAGGTTATTTTGGTGTTCAAGGACACGCTTCATCCTGAGACGGTAAAGCTGCTTATCGGCCTGTGCGCGCGAAGCTCGTACAGCAGGCCCCTTCCGGGTATTTAGAATCCGAAATTGAATGCCTGTGGCATCGATATTTTTAGCCATCTCGCCACCAAGTGCGTCAATCTCCTTAACCAGATGTCCCTTGGCTAATCCTCCGATGGCCGGGTTGCACGACATCAGGGCTATAGCATCCAGATTGATTGTCAACAGCATGGTGCGGCATCCCATGCGAGCAGCGGCCAAAGCAGCCTCACATCCGGCATGACCGGCGCCGACAACTATTACGTCATATTGCATATCATATGTAATCATGTTTAATGCCTGTCTTGGATTGATGTTTCACGTGAAACGTTTGGTTATTTGCCAATGCAGAACGAGGAGAAGATTTTGTCGAGAACCTCATCAGTGGTAGTCTGACCGGTCACCGACCCGACAGCTTCGAGTGCATCACGAATGTCAATTGCCAATAACTCAAGATTTGAATGATCGAGGCCGACAGCAAACCTGTGCAATGAACTCTCTGCAGACACCAACGCATCGCGATGGCGTGAACGGGAAATAGCTGCAATCTCACGATTGTCTACAGTGGTTTTAGATTTAAAATGATTACAAACAGCCTGTCTCAGGTCATCTAAACCGACAGCACTACACGCAGCCATCTCTACCTGGCTGTTAATGATGATATGTTCCGGCACAACCATCTGACGAGGTTTATCGAACTTATTTAGCACAGTCACGACACTGCTGTCAGACAGCGCATCATAAATCAGCTGGTCTTCAAGACTAAAAGGGCGCGAAGCGTCCAGGACAAAGAGAACCAGATCAGCCAATGGTATTTTCTCCATGGCCCGGTTAATCCCCTCCTGTTCAACTAGATCATCAGTGTGCCGGATACCGGCAGTATCCAGAAGCTTGACAGCCAGTCCGTTAATAATAACCGTTTCCTCGATTATATCACGCGTCGTGCCGGGAATATGGGTAACAATGGCTCTGTTTTCATTTGTCAGCAGATTCAGCAAACTGGATTTACCAACATTCGGCTTGCCAATAATCAAGACAGAGACTCCGTCACGCAGAATCCTACCCTCCTCAAACGTACCCAGAAGCTGACTCACTATGTCAAGAGCCTGCCCTGCTGAATTCCGTATAAGGTTGATATCAGTGTCACCTAGATCATCTTCAGGAAAATCGATGTAGGCTTCAACCAAAGCCAGCACTTTTATCAATAACAGACGAATATCATCGATACGTTTGGACAAAAGTCCTTCGCGCTGTTTTTGCGCCAATTGCAGGGCGGCTTCCGTATTGGATCCGATAATATCCATTACTGATTCGGCTTGCACAAGATCTATGCGCCCGTTCAGAAATGCTCGCCTGGTGAATTCTCCGGGATCTGCCAACCTGGCGCCAGACTTCAAGACAATTGCCAGAACGGTTTCAACAACCAGCCAACCACCATGACAATGAAGCTCGAGTACATCTTCGCGAGTAAATGAGCGCGGGGCAAGCATCAGAACCGCCATGGCTTCATCTACTACTTCACCGCTGGCGGGATTGATTATGGAACCAAAATAAAAACGGTGGCTTGCAAGGCCACCGTCATGAATCGGTTTAAAGACAGTATTTCCTATAGCAGCAGCCTGATTGCCACTCACCCTAACAATGCCGATGCCGCCATTGCCAGGCGGAGTACTAACTGCCGCTATCGTGTCACGGATATACATGGATTTTGACCCCGCAGCTGCCGATCATTATTCCTCGACCGGCCTGTTAATGTACATCTGCTGAGCTATCGTCAACACGTTGTTTACCAACCAATACAGAACAAGGCCGGACGGAAAGCTCAGAAACATAAAAGTAAAGACAACCGGCAAAGCAAGCATCATCTTCTGCTGCATCGGATCCATCTGTGACGGAGTCATCTTCTGCTGGATGAACATTGTTATGCCCATAATAACAGGAGTCACGTAGTAGGGATCTTTGTCAGCGAGATCAGTAACCCACAAAAAGAACGGAGCGTGACGCAGTTCTATAGAAAACATGAGCGACTTGTACAGGGCAAAAAACACCGGAATCTGGACAACCATCGGCAAACAGCCGCCCATCGGATTAACCTTGTGATCGCGGTACAAAGCCATGACTTCCTTGTTCATGGTGTCACGGTCGTCTTTGTATTTTTCGCGCAGTTTGGCCATCTCAGGCTGTATTTTCTGCATCCCCTTCATTGACTTGTAACTCTTGTTGGTCAGGGGGAAAAACAGCGCTTTTAGAATGACAGTGATTATGATGATCGCTACACCGTAGTTACCAACGTAACTGTAGAAGAACTTTATGGAATAAAGGAGCGGCTTGGCAATGACTGTAAACCAGCCCAAATCCAGAGATTGAACCAATGAATGACCCTGGGCCTTCAGGATGTCGATATCCTTTGGTCCAACAAAAAGAGTGTCTTTTACAGTAGTGGACAAGCCTGGATTGACGATAAACTGGGGGGATGACGCAATGGATTCAAAGTATCCGGAGGCATTTTTCTTCAGCTCAACAGAGGCGATACTGTTGTTCTCGGCAATAATCGCACGCAGAAAATACTTGTCTGCAAAACCGGACCACATAACATCTTTTTCATAACGTTTTGAGGAAGCGGCGACATCTTTAATTTTGTTGGAGTGGATACTGTTATCTGAGAAAAGGTAGGCGCCTGCGGTGTCATAGCGGTTATTTTTTTCTTTGGGTTCGGCTGGATATGTCAATACCTGCTGAATAGAACCGGTTATGGGAGCGGCGGAATTGTTAATAACCTGGGTAGAAAGATTTATTCCGTAGGACCCTGCTGTAAAAGTATATGTCTTTTTGACAGTGAACCCCTGCCCCGACACATAACTGAAAGTGAGCTCCTTGGATCCTTTATCATTCACATTCAAGCTTTCGGCATCAGGGACGAAAACGGCGCCTTCATTAAGAGCAATACCGGATGCACGGGTAGAAAAAGTCAGAACGTTGGGGTCAGCATCACTTCCCAGAATAACGTTTTTGGCCGAGGGCGACTTTTCTTCACGATACTTCTTCAACGTTAAGCTTTTTAGACTGGCACCTTTAGATGAAAAAACAGCCGAATAAAGGTCTGTTTCAACTTTTATATCCTTTTGAGAAACTGTGGTTGGCAAAGTTTGTTCATTTGCCGGCTTCTGGTTCTGCATTGGAGGTGTTTGCTGGGTCGCTACATTGCCATTACCGGAAATGGAGGCCAACACCGGCTTGCCAGTCTGTTCGAGCGGTTTCTTCTCTGGGGCGAAGATCATAGAGAATATGTAGAAAACTGCTATTGAAAGACCAACCGCGATAAATGCACGCTTATCCATAAAAGCTCCTGATTATATACTTGATTTAATAACTGAGATGAACTGTGCGTTTATATCAGAATTCTGCTGTTATATATTGCAATGCAGTCATATCGTATTCATGGAACCGGATCATAGCCACCAGGATGAAAAGGATGACATTTGCCAATTCGAATTACGGTGAGCAGCAAACCCCTCATAAGGCCGTGCTTAATTATGGATTCTCTGGAATACTCGGAACAGGAGGGATAAAAACGACAGGACTGAGGGAGAAGTGGTGAAATCAACTTCTGATAGACCCTGATCACAAGGAGCAAGATGCTCTTGAACATGAAGGTGTGCCTATAAGCCTGAAGGCTTTAGTTATTTCCCGGTGAACATCAGAGTAATCCATTAATGCTGATTCTCTACGGGCAATTATATTAAAATCAACTGGCGGAAGCATCTGGCGATCATGCCTAAATATCTCACGGAGGTAACGCTTGATACGATTACGCACAACGGCGCAACCGATCTTTTTACTCACCGTAATACCTATTCGTGCTGACATACCTTCATTATCCCGCCACACTACCAAAAACCCATTTACAGAAGCTTTGGACTGAGCATTTGCAAGTCGCAAAAACTCAGCCCGCTTCCTTAAACGAATCTTTTTTGGAAATTCAGCGGATCCGGTATTTACAATCACCGCAGAATTATTACTTGGTTGCAATTCTTACCGACAAGTTTTTACGACCTTTTGCTCTTCTGCGCTTTATGACCAAACGTCCGTTTTTAGTGGCCATTCTTACCAGAAAACCATGGGTGCGCTTGCGACATACATTACTCGGCTGGAAAGTTCTTTTCATCAGTGTTTACCTCTACTCAATTATTTTTCAGGAAATGGGTTATTAAACACAAGTGACTGCTGCTGTCAAGGCTTTTATTATTCTGCTTACAGGATTGTGAAAATTGATTTGACTTGAAAAACAGGGTGGCCTCTGGTAACCTGCCGAAGCTGTATAAGGCCATTTAGAGACTGAATTAAACATAAGTAGCTGATATTAAAGCCATATAAAGTTTTCAACAGCTGTTGAAAAATTGTTGATAACTTTCATTGAGCTTTTTATTGATTATGAACTAAATACCCTAATGAACAACATATGTTTAGATGCAGCAATGTTGCTGATAACAATCAATCTGACTAAGAATGTGAATGTTAAATAAATGTTTGATGCATGGCAACAAGCCACCGAAAATATAGAAAAGATACTTTCTGAAGGTGATTTTGTAACATGGATAAAACCTGTTCGTTACAGCCACCAGCTGGATTCATCTGTTTATCTTACTGTTCCCAACTCATTTATCAAGGAGTGGCTGGAAGACCATTATCTGGGAGTAGTTACTGGTGCTCTGTCGTCCACATCAGGCCAGGCGCTAACTGTCAATTTCATAATAAGGGATGAGGAAGAGTCATTACAGATGCCTCTGGACGAATCATCTGCTCAGAACGACCAGGAAGTAAAAATCACTCAACTGACGTACCCTGAACCCGCCTTTACCAATCTTAATCCTAAATACACATTCGACCTTTTCGTCAGCGGCACAGGCAATCAGTTTGCCCACGCTGCCGCTATGGCTGTTGCCAACAATCCGGCGGTCACATACAACCCGCTCTTCATCTACGGAGGGGTAGGACTCGGTAAAAGCCATTTGTTAAATTCGATAGGTCACACCATAAAATCTAATTCTCCTGAAGCAAATATCTGCTACTGTTCTGCTGAAAAGTTCATGTATGAAATGGTAAATCATCTCAGATTGAAAAAAATGGATATATTCAGGAACCGGTTCAGAAATGTAGACGTGCTGCTGATAGATGACATACAGTTCATATCCGGTAAAACCGGGACTCAGGAAGAATTTTTCTATACTTTCAATGCGCTGCACGATGCCCATAAACAGATCGTAATTACTTCAGACAAGTTTCCGCGTGAAATTTCAGACCTTGAAGAACGTTTAAGGTCCCGTTTTGAATGGGGTTTAATAGCCGATATACAACCACCTGATTTGGAAACAAAAATTGCAATTCTTAAGAAAAAATCTGAGATAACGCGAATCAAGCTTCCAGAAGATGTCTATTATTTTTTAGCATCAAGTGACACGAGAAATATTCGCGAATTAGAAGGTATGCTCATAAGATTGGGCGCTTTCAGCAGCCTTCAAAATATTCCTATAACATTGGAAATGGCCAAGGATAATCTCAAGGATATTCTGGGTGACAGGCGCAGGGAAGTCACAATAGAACTGATTCAAAAATCAGTTGTCGAATATTTCGACATGAAACTGACCGATCTCAAATCTGAAAAACGTCTCAAAAATATTGTCCTGGCCAGGCAAATAGCAATCTGGCTTTGCAGGGATATGACTAAGTCTTCCTACCCTGATATTGGTCTTAAATTTGGTGGCAAGGATCACTCCACAATAATACATTCGTTTAAAAAAATAGATAAAGCCATTGTAGAAGATGTCAAACTGGCTAAGATTATTGATGAAATTAAACATATACTTTTGAAGTAAGGATAAGCTGTTAATACTGTGTGGAAAACTGTTGATATTTCGCCTGGCTGTGCATAAGTGAGAATTCCATCTGAAATTATCAACAGATACAACCGACAACAAAAACTTTTTATTCAGCTAGTTACGCAGTTGTTACCAGTTTCCACAATACCTACAACGTACTACAAAGTTTTTAATTCTTTATATTTATAATACTAATGGCAATAAGGGGTGACAAATGGAATTCAGAATAGACAAAGAGCAGTTCCTCAAAGCACTTCAGAAAATCCAGGGAATTGTAGAAAAGCGGACTTCAATGCCGATTTTATCCAACGTCCTTCTGGAAGCTACTGAAACATCGCTGCTTGTGACCGCAACGGACCTGGAAGTCGGTATGAAAAGCAGTTATTCCGCCGAGGTTGTTGCAACAGGTAAAATTACAGTTTCTGCCAAGAAACTGTATGAAATTGTCAAGGAACTGCCTAATCAGCAAATCGTTTTCTCAACCAAGGATAACGATTGGGTAGAAATAAAATGTGGAAAAGTTCAATTCAATATTGTCGGACTTTCTCCTGATGAGTTTCCATATTTTCCAGATGTTAAAGAAGAAAGCCTGTTTGAAATTGAAAGTTCGCTGTTAAGGGGAATGATTGAAAAAACATCTTATGCAATTTGCACTGATGAAACAAAATATAATCTAAACGGTATCTTTGCCAAAGTGGAAGTGAAACAGGATGGTATAAATTGCCTTAAAATGGTTTCTACAGACGGTCATCGGCTTTCGATCGCTTCAGGAAATCTGAAAGGCTCTGTAGGTCCGGAGCTGTTAAAAGGTGTCATACTGCCAAAAAAAGGCATCTATGAAATGAAGAAAATCACCGATGAAGAAGGCGGCATGTTGTTATTCGGATTTTTGGATAACAGCGCCGTCATAAAACGGGGTGATTCGTACATGGTCATGCGCCTGGTAGATGGCGAGTTTCCAGATTACAATCGCGTCATACCAACCGCCAATAATCAGGTTGTCACAGTAAACAAAGAAAATTTCAGCCATTCTGTGCGACGTATGGCAATTCTATCCAGCGAGAAATTCAAGGGTATCATGCTGGAAATATCTGACAATGGTATCAAAATATCCTCCAGCAATCCGGAACTCGGTGACGCAATGGAGGAGATTGATGTTGAATATCATGGAGACCCGATATCTGTCCGGTTTAACGCACGCTATTTGCTGGATGTACTTTCAGTGGCGGAAACTGAAAGAGTCGATATGAGATTCAGGGATGAGTTGTCACCCTCAATAATAGTTCCGGAAAACTCGGAAAGTTTTTTGGCAGTTATTATGCCGATGAGGCTGTAATAGCGGTCAATGCGCCTTCAACACGTTGCAGTCACTAATTTCAGAAACTTGAGTACGCTTCGCTTTGATCCGGGTGGACAGTTCAACCTGTTTTATGGCCCGAACGGGCATGGAAAAACCAACTTACTGGAAGCGATACATCTTTTGGGGAGTGTCCGCTCATTCAGAACCGTAAGATTACCGGAATTAATCAGGCATGGCGAACTCAGAGCTCAGGTTCACGGAGCCGTTGAATCCAACGGAATTCGTAACGAGTTACGTTTGACATTGGAAAGTGGCGGACGCAGGGTAGAGATAGACGGTAAAGCAATTCACAGAGCCTCAGATTTACACGGCAAGCTGAACACGGTAGTTTTTTCACCAGATGATTCCGGTATGGTCAGGATGGGACCTGAAACAAGGCGTCGCTATCTTGATCGTGCGGTTTACATGGGTGATATTGGTTATCTGCACTGTTGGCACGATTATCAGCGGATTCTCAAACAGCGTAATGTCCTGTTGAAAAGTACGGATAAAAGCGGACTGGAAGTCTGGACTGAAAAACTTGCCGAGGCAGGGGCCGAAGTTATCGAACGTCGCCAGAAATTTGTGTCGATATTAAATGGCAAATTATTGCAGCATTACGCGACCATATCAGGTCACAGCGAAGTTTGTGGAATCAGTTACCGTCCGGACGGGATTCATTCATCGGAGCGGGAAGAAATTAAAAACGAATTGATATCTTTGTTTAAGCGTCATGAGCGATCCGATGAGCGCTACGGAACGACAACAGCCGGACCTCACCGGGATGATTTGAACTTCCTGCTGGATGAGCGACCACTGAAGGCTTTCGGTTCCCAAGGTCAACAGAAAAGTTTTGTACTGTCGCTTAAGATGGCTGAGATGGATAACCTGCAGGAAATATTTGGTGTATCACCTTTGCTTCTACTGGACGATATGAGTTCAGAACTGGATGCCGGTAGAAATAATAACCTGATGGAATTCCTTATTGCGAGGGATATCCAAGTCTTTATAACAACCACTGAACGCTCTCCAGCTCTGTTTAAGGCCGCTCCAAATTGCGCCGTTTTTAGAGTGGAGGACGGAAATCTGACGTTTGAGGGAAATTGACCGCATGAGTGAACAGGAAAACATTGCACAAAGTTCCGCAGAATACGGGGCGGACAATATTAAAATTCTGGAAGGTCTGTCGGCAGTCCGCAAACGACCGGCCATGTATATCGGATCCACTTCCAGCGCCGGTCTGCATCATCTGGTGTACGAAATCGTTGATAACTCAATCGACGAGGCTCTGGCCGGGCATTGCGATAATGTCAGCGTCACCATTAACACGGACGGTTCCATCACGGTTGTCGACAACGGTCGCGGTATCCCCACCGATATAATGCCGAACGAAGGAAAATCGGCTGCCGAAGTCGTTCTGACAGTACTGCACGCCGGCGGCAAGTTTGATAACGATTCCTATAAGGTATCCGGCGGTCTGCACGGCGTCGGTGTCTCGGTCGTTAATGCATTATCAAAATGGCTTGAACTTGAAATCCGCCGTGACGGCAAGGTCTGGCGTCAGTCCTACCGTCGCGGCGACCCGCAAGCGTCATTGGAGATGACCGGTGAAACCAAGAAGCGCGGCACCAAGATCACCTTCATGCCGGATGAGGATATTTTCGAGACGACAGAGTTCTCCTTCGACATCCTTTCCCAGCGTATCCGCGAAATGGCTTTCCTTAACGCCGGAATACGCATCAAGATTACCGACGAGCGGGTGGAGGGTAAATCCCACGAATTCCATTATGAGGGGGGCATCAACTCCTTTGTTGAATACCTGAATCGCAATAAAACCGCGATCAACCCCAAACCGATGTATTTCAGAGGCGAAAAAGGAGGCGTCGAGATGGAGGTCTCGATGCAGTACAACGACTCCTATGACGAAAAGATCTTCGCTTTTGCTAACAACATTAACACCCACGAGGGTGGTACCCACCTGGCTGGATTCAAGGCCGCCCTGACCCGCACGATGAACGCCTACGCAACGGCCAACAACCTGCTCAAAAACGAGAAGGTTACCGTTTCCGGAGACGATTTGCGCGAAGGCCTGACCTGTGTCATCTCGGTCAAGATTCCGCAGCCGCAGTTTGAAGGTCAGACCAAGACCAAGCTTGGCAACTCCGAAGTCAAGGGGTATGTCGAATCACTTTTGAATGAGCGTCTGGCGGTATATCTGGAAGAAAATCCAAAGGTAGCCAAAGACATTCTCAACAAATCGATCGAGGCGGCCCGTGCCCGCGAAGCGGCCCGCAAGGCCCGCGATCTGACCCGTCGCAAAGGTGCCCTGGATATGGGCGGCCTGCCGGGCAAACTGGCTGATTGTCAGGAAAAGGATCCGGCGCTCTGCGAACTGTACCTGGTCGAGGGTGACTCGGCCGGCGGTTCTGCCAAACAGGGACGAGACCGGAAGAATATGGCCATTCTGCCTCTCAAGGGCAAGATTCTCAACGTTGAGAAGGCCCGTTTCGACAAAATGATCTCATCCCAGGAAATCCGTACCCTGATCACGGCACTCGGCACCGGCATCGGCAAGGAGGATTTCAATATCTCCAAGCTGCGTTACCATCGCATTATCGTGATGACTGACGCCGATGTTGACGGTCAACACATCCTTACTTTGCTGCTGACGTTTTTCTACCGCAATATGCGCGAACTGATCGAACGCGGTCACCTCTACATCGCCCAGCCGCCGCTTTACAAAGTCAAACGTGGCCGGAAGGAACAGTATCTGCGCGATGAACATGCCATGCAGGAATTCCTGCTGGAAGAAGGATCCGAAGATCTGACCCTGCGTCTTGAAAAGGGGGATCGGACTTACAACGGCAAGCAGATCATCCCGGTTATCAAACAGTTCATTGAAAACCGCGCCATCTTCAATAAGGTAGTCAAGAAGGGCATTTCTCCCGAACTGCTTTCAATTGTCATCCGCAGTAACGTTCCGTCAGGCATGGAAGATTTGTCCCAGATTGTGCAGTACCTGGACGCCATGAAATCGCTGGCTGCCGGCTCCGAGTACGAGGTTGAAGAACACCGGATTGCCTTCCGCATCGGCAATATCCGCTCGATCATTGACCAACAGACGCTGTCTGTTCTTTCAACCCGTGAATATGAGCTATTGGTGGATAACCATCGCCGGATAGTGGAAACCATGGCTGATGGCCGGGCTTTCGTCGAGCAGGAGGGTGGCAAAGTTGTGTTTGAGACAACCAATCACCAGGATCTGCTCAACTTCTTCCTCGAAAATGCCAAAAAAGGTTTGGGAATCCAGCGTTACAAAGGTCTCGGTGAGATGAACCCGGAGCAACTCTGGGAGACAACCATGAATCCGGAGAATCGGGTACTGCTACAGGTCAAGATCGAGGATGTCGTCGAATCGGATGAAATATTTACGATCCTGATGGGTGACCAGGTCGAACCGCGCCGCGAGTTCATTGAGACCAATGCGCTTAATGTAGTCAACCTTGATATCTAAAACGTTAATAAATATAACTAATCAATAGTTCTGATTTGAACAGCACATACGAGGTAGCAATGCAGATCCCAACTGAAATTCCAGTCAATAAAATATCGGTCAACATCGAAGATGAGATGAAACGCTCGTACATGGATTATGCCATGTCGGTCATCATCGGCCGGGCTTTGCCGGACGTGCGCGACGGGCTTAAACCGGTTCACCGCCGCTGCCTGTACGCCATGTACGACATGGGCAATGACTATAATAAACCCTACAAAAAATCGGCCCGTGTGGTCGGTGATGTTATCGGTAAATACCATCCGCATGGCGACACCGCCGCCTATGACACCATCGTGCGTATGGCCCAGGATTTTTCGCTGCGCTACATGCTGGTTGACGGTCAGGGTAACTTTGGTTCTGTGGACGGCGACCGTCCGGCCGCCATGCGTTACACCGAGATCCGTCTGCGCCAGCTGACCCACGAACTTTTGGACGATCTGGAAAAAGAGACCGTCAACATGGCTCCCAACTACAATGATGAGATGCTGGAGCCGACTGTTCTGCCATCCAAGTTTCCCAACCTGCTGATCAACGGCTCGACCGGTATCGCGGTCGGCATGGCCACCAACATACCGCCCCATAATCTTGGCGAAGTGATTGACGGTATCATTGCCATCATTAATAACCCGGAGATTACATTTGAAGAGTTGCTGACCATGGTTCCCGGCCCGGACTTTCCGACCGGCGCAACTATTTATGGCCGCCAGGGGATCAGAGACGCATATTCCACCGGTCGCGGCATCATTCAGGTCCGCGCCAAGGCCCATGTCGAGGCGTCGAAGCGCTCCGAGCGCCAGGCAATTATCATCACCGAACTCCCCTACCAGGTCAACAAGGCCAAACTGATCGAGAAAATCGCCGAACTGGTCAAGGATAAGAAAGTCGAGGGCATTACCGAAATCCGTGATGAATCGGATCGCCAGGGTATGCGGATCGTGATCGAGGTCAAGCGAGACGAAAATGCCGAGGTACTGCTCAATCAGCTCTACAAGCAGAGTCAGCTGCAGACCTCTTTCGGGATCATCATGCTGGCGATTGTCCACAATCGTCCACGGGTTCTGACGCTGCGGGAGATGATGGACTGTTTCATCGAGCACCGTTGTGAGGTGGTCACCCGCCGCACCAACTTCGAGCTGAAAAAAGCCCTGGCCCGCGCTCATATACTGGAAGGTCTCAAGATCGCGCTGGACTGGCTGGATGCCGTGATCGAGCTGATCCGTGAATCCAAGACCCCGCCCGAGGCAAAGCAGGGGCTGATGGAGGGCAAGTTTGCCGATCCCGAATTCCTGACGCGGCTCAATCTACCGAGGCCGGCCGGCTTTGAAAATGCGGTACAGCTGTCCGAGATCCAGGCCCAGGCCATCCTTGAGATGCGCCTGCAGCGTCTGACCGGTCTGGAGCGCGACAAGATCATCTCCGAATACGAAGAGATCATGAAACTGATCGCCCGCCTGCGGGAGATCCTGGCGTCCGACACAGAGATTCTCAAAATCATCGTCGGGGAATTGAGTGAAATCCGCGAGCGGTTCGGCGACAAGCGTCGCTCCGAAATCGCCGACAAGAGTGCCGATATTTCCCGTGAAGATACCATCGAAGATGAGGAGATGGTTGTGACCATTTCCCACACCGGCTACATCAAGCGCAGCGCAGTTGACCTGTACCGTTCCCAGCGTCGGGGCGGCAAGGGCAAGACCGGCATGAAGACCAAAGAGGAGGATTTTGTCGAGCAGCTCTTTATCGCCTCCACCAAAGACTATCTGCTCTGCTTCACCGATGCCGGTCGCATGTACTGGCTGAAAGTTTACGAAATCCCCGAGGGTAATCGCACCACCAAGGGCAAAGCGGTGGTCAATCTGGTCAACGTCTCGGCCGGGGAAAAGATCACTACGATCCTGCCGGTCAAGGAGTTCAGCGAGAACACCTACCTGTTCATGGCCACCCAGAATGGCGTCGTCAAAAAAACCCCTCTGGTGGATTACTCCAACGTGCGCAGCGGCGGCATCATTGCTGTCAACCTGGACGACGGCGACAGGCTGATCTCGGTGGCATTGACCGACGGCACCAAGGACATCTTCCTGGCTTCGCGCAACGGCAAGGCGATCCGCTTCAACGAAGAGGATGCACGCCCGATGGGACGTGCCACCCGTGGTGTCCGTGGTATGAACCTTTCCGAAGATGATCGTGTAATCGGCATGGAAATAGTAGACAATGCTGCGGTCGGCTCGACCATCTTCACGGTCTGCGAGAACGGCTACGGCAAGCGCACCGACCTGGACGAGTATCGCGACCAGACTCGCGGCGGCAAGGGCATCATCACGATCAAGACCACCGAGCGTAACGGTTGCGTGGTTAATGTCATGCAGGTAGCCGACGATCATGATCTGATGGTCATAACTGATCAGGGCAAGATCCTGCGGGTGCCGGTATCCGGTTTCTCAGTGATCGGCCGCAACACCCAGGGTGTCACACTGATGAACACCGAAGGGAATGAAAAAGTTGTCGCAGTCGCCCGCCTGGCCGAGAAGGACGAGGATGAGGCTTACGAAGAAGGTGAAGAAGGGGCTGAAGAAAACGAGGCCTAGATGAACCGCGCCTTCACGTTGAAAATAGACAAGTCCCTGCGGGAACGTCGGCGGATTCTGCGTCTGCTGGATTTTCTCAAGCGGGAGGATCTGACCGGCGATCAGATGGAACGAATCGGCAAACGTCTGCAGAAGTTAGGCAAGCGGGCGCTGAAGCCGTTGGTGCGCAAGTTGTGGCAGGAGCAGAACGGCACCGCCATCTACCGTTACACCTGCATGCTGGATTTCTTTGACGCTTCTGCCTGGATGGATCAACTGATCCAGATCACCTTGCAGCGCAAGGATTTGGAAGAAGACGGCAAGCTGGCACTGCTGGATGTGTTGCATGACAGCGGTATCGATGTCACTGTGCCACCTTTTGCCGGCATGACCGGCTATGGCGCACCGACGCTGGATGGCTTCACCGACGACTGCCTCAAAGACGGAGAGCGCGGACTGGTGCGCTTTATCGACAGTTTTCTGGATGTGACCGACGAGTTCCGCCTGAAGATGATGCGCCGGTTATCGGAAAACAGCACTCCCGAGGCGATGGCCCTTCTGGAAATCCTGCTCTCCTTCGAAAAACCGGAGATAGTCAAGGAGGCAATTCTCGCTTTGGGACGCGCCAAGAGCGGTTTTGCGCTCGATGTTCTCGGACGTGCCGAACCGAGGCATAAAGGGGATATGGCCACCCTGATTCAACGCAGTATCCGCCGCCTTTCGTTTGTCGGAATTCGCGAACCGATCGAACTGCCGCACTCCTTTCAGTATCCGCTCCCATTCCACGAAGTATATGCCGGACCAATCGATTTCTATGGCTCCCGGTCGCTCTGGTTTTCGTGGCGACTGGACGACAAAGCGTATGCCTCCATTTTACTCCTGACAGGAGAATCGGACGGTCTTTTGAATGCGATCAGTTATCGCATGAAAGATGAGAAGGAATACGGTCATGTCTTGAAGGATGTTGCCGGGGGCGAAATGCTGGTGCCGGTCGATCCGGACTACGCCATGTCATCACTTCGCGACGCCCTTCACCGCAGCAACGAAAAAGGTTTTTACCTCCCCCCGGATTTTTACGTAGACATGCGGCTGTTCCGCCCTGACAGCCTCAAACCAGAACTGTACGTTCCACGCTTCAGCCTGGCAAACCTGGAAGGAATCGTGGACAAGATACCCGGGTATGTTGCCAGCAGCGATAACCTGCTGGATGAACCGGGCCTGGAAGGATGGGTTCTGACCGAGATGGCTGTCTATGATGTGGCGGACAGGTTCATCGTTCTGGAAGCCGGAGGTGGACCGGAGGCGGTCACCTCGGAATCACTGGAAAGTGAGATAGAGCGTTGCTGCGAGGAACTTATCACTCCGCGGCGTGCGGAAATAATAAAAAACCTGCTGCTGACGGCAGATTACCTGCAGCAGACAGATTGTGATGAAGCCGTAGTTCAACAAACTCTGGCGACCGCTCTCAGTCTGGTAGGAGGCTTTCTGCCTGATTGCCGGCACCCCTTTATCAGGCGCCTGCTGCTGGATAGCATTGATGCAGCGCGCCAAACATTGTCAGAAGGTTACGATCCACGACTCGAGGAACAATATGATGATGAATATGACGACTGATCCGGAGCGGATTGCCGTTATAGGCGGCGGCAGCTGGGGTACGGCACTTGCCTCGCGTCTGGCGGCCAACGGCCACGACACACTGCTGTGGGCCTATGAGCCGGAGCTGGTTGACGAGGTAAATGCCAGCCACACCAACACACCATACCTGCCCGGTATCGGCCTGCATCCGGCATTGACAGCCACAAATAACCTGCCTGGTGCGGTTGAGGGGCGCAGCATGATACTGCTGGTGACGCCGGTTCAGGTGATGCGAGGCGTATTGAAACAGCTGGCGCCGGTTATTCCGGCAAACGCGGTGATAGCCAACGCCTCCAAGGGGATCGAGCTCGAAACACTCCAGACCGTGTCTCAAATATGTCAGGAGTTGCTCGGCGCTGACGCCCTTTCGCGTTACGTTGCACTGTCGGGACCGACCTTTGCCCGGGAAGTTGCCCAAGATCTGCCATCGCTGATTGTGGCCGCATCCCGCGATGAAAACAGCGCAAAACGGGTTCAGGCCGCCTTCAGCTGCCAGGCTCTCCGGGTTTACACCAACAGCGACGTGACCGGCGTCGAACTGGGTGGTGCCGTCAAGAACGTCATCGCCATAGCCGCCGGCATCTGCGACGGACTCGGCTTCGGTCACAATGCCAGAGCAGCCCTGATCACCCGCGGACTGGCCGAGATGAACCGTCTGGGTCTGGCGATGGGTGCCCAGCATGCCACTTTTGCCGGTCTGGCCGGTATGGGAGATCTGGTTCTGACATGTACCGGCGACCTTTCCCGCAACCGCACCGTTGGCTTCAAGCTCGGTCAAGGGCAACGTCTGACCGAAATCCTGGCCGAAATGCGTATGGTGGCGGAAGGGGTCAAGAGCGCCGAATCGGTCTATCATCTTTCCCGCCGCCTGGGGGTCGAGATGCCGATCGTAGAGAAAACCTACCAGATTCTGCATGAGGACAAACCGGCCCGCCAGGCGGTAACAGAGCTGATGGCGCGGGATTTGAAGGCGGAGGGTTGAAGTTTGAGTGACTTGCGGTGAGTTGCCGTTAAAATTCTTACAACTAACTATTCACAGCACGAGTTATCAACTTCATTAGATACCGTGCTGTTTTTGTAACAGAGCCAAAAAAAGTCCAAATATTCTTGAGGTACTCTGATGCCCCTTTCCTGGAATGAAATACGTGACCGCGCTCTGGCCTTCAGCCGCGAATGGGCAACAGAATGTTCGGAAGATGCCGAAGCAAAAAGTTTTTGGGACAATTTCTTCAACGTCTTTGGCATTACCCGTAGAAGGGTCGCATCGTTTGAAGCTCCGGTTAAAAAGGATGATGGCCACGGTGGTTTTATTGACCTGCTCTGGAAAGGTGTACTTCTGGTCGAACACAAGTCGCGCGGCAAGGATCTTGACCGCGCCGCCCGTCAGGCGTTCGACTATTTTCCCGGCCTGAAAGAGCGTGATCTTCCACGATGCGTGCTGGTCTCAGACTTTGCCCGTTATCCGACGCTGTTCCGCCAGATCTCACAACCGGCCAGCAATTACTTGGCAGTGCCGGAGGTATCCTCCGAACGCCGCCCCTTCATTCCGATTGCTTTTGTCTCCAGCGAGGTGATTTGTAGCAACACTGTTCAGTTTGTTCCCATGGCTAAGCTCTTCCATTTCGGGGTACTCTGCTCAACCATGCACATGGCCTGGATGCGTACCACCTGCGGACGATTAAAAAGCGACTATCGCTATTCAAACTCCATCGTCTACAACAACTTCCCCTGGTCTGAACCGACCGAAAAACAGCAGGCCGCCATCGAAGCCGCCGCCCAAGGGGGGCTTGATGCCCGCGCCAAATATCCCACTTCAACTCTTGCCGACCTCTACGATCCCCTGACCATGCCGCCGGAACTGGTCAAGGCACATCAGGTGCTTGACCGCGCCGTTGATGTAGCGTATGGCAAAACCGCCTTCAAAACCGAAGCCGAGCGGGTGGCGTTTCTGTTTGAGCGGTATCAGCAGTTGATTGCGCCGCTGGTGGTGGAATCAAAAAGTAAAAAGAGCCGAGCATGAAAAAACCGACAACAAAAGATCACACCGAATCCGCATTCGCCGAAGTTGTAAACCTGATCCAAGCCGCGCGTCACAAGGCCTTTCAGGCGGTCAACACCACCCTGATCGATTTGTACTGGCATGTGGGCGAGTATATCAGCAGAAAGATTGAAAACGCCGAATGGGGCGACGGCGTGGTAGAGCAGCTTGCCGCCTACCTTGCCCACACCCAACCTGGTCTGCGCGGTTTCACGCGCCGAAACCTGTTCCGGATGCGGCAGTTTTACGAGACATACCGCCTGGACGAAAAAGTCTCACCGCTGGTGGGACAATTATCCTGGAGCCATAACCTGATCATTCTCAGCCAGAGCAAGCACCCGGAAGAACGGGAGTTTTACTTGCGTCTGGCGATACAGGAAAAATGGAGCAAACGGGAACTTGAACGCCAGTTCAAAGCCGCTCTGTTCGAGCGCACGGTGCTGCACCCGCCAAAAGTGTCACCACTGGTGACACAAATTCATCCTGACGCCCTCAGCGTTTTCAAAGACTCATATCTGCTGGAATTTCTCGGTTTGCCGGATGGTCATGATGAATCCGACCTGCACAAGGGGCTGTTGCATAAGTTGAAGGAATTCCTCATTGAATTGGGGCGGGATTTCTGTTTTGTCGGTTCCGAGTTTCCGGTGCAGGTCGGCAAGCGCGACTTTGCTCTGGATTTACTGTTCTTTCATCGCGGGCTGAATTGCCTGGTGGCGATTGAGTTGAAAGTTGGGCGGTTTGAGCCGGAATACCTCGGCAAGTTGGGATTTTATCTGGAGGCGCTTGATCGCGACGTGAAAAAGGCGCATGAAAACCCGGCCATCGGGGTGTTGCTCTGTGCCAGCAAGGATGCCGAGGTAGTTGAGTATGCCCTCAGCCGGTCGCTTTCTCCAGCCATGATTGCCGAGTATCAAACCCAGTTGCCGGACAAGCAACTGTTGCAGGCAAAGCTGCATGAGTTTTATCTGCTGAATGTTGGTGAAGAAAGTGGATAGGTAAGCTGCGTCATACGCGCTACCTATGGACAAAACAAGCCTGAATTCGTGCTGTATTTAATAAATAAATTATCTATAGAACTATCCACCCCTGCATAACCATTCGAAATAAATAGTGTTATCTATAGACAAAATGTCCGCAAATAACTCGTTATTGAACGATCGAGTCGTCTATAGAAAACCATATGAGTCTGGGCAGATCACTAAAATGACAGCTGAAGTGTTGGAGGAAACCGTGACTACCCTTGACACAACCGGTTACAACCATTTTCTAAACGATTTGAAAACCCGCATCCGCACCTCCAGAACGCGGGCGGCCCTTTCAGCCAACCGCGAACTGATCATGCTCTACTGGCAGATCGGTCGCGATATCCTTGAGCGGCAGGAACGCGAAGGATGGGGCGCAAAGGTCATTGAGCGGCTGGCAAGGGACCTGCGGGCCGAGTTTTCTGATATGAAGGGGTTTTCGCCTAGAAACATACTGTTTATGAGAGCTTTTGCCGATGTATATCCGGATGAGCAAAAAGTGAAACAGCTTGTTTCACAATTGCCATGGGGACATGTTGTCCGTCTAATTCAAAAGGTCAAATCACCAGAAGAACGCGAATGGTACATTCACAAGGCATTCGAGCATGGCTGGTCGCGCGACATTCTGCTCATGCAGATTGAATCCCGCCTCTTTTATCGGCAAGGTAAAGCCATCAGCAATTTTGCCGACACGTTACCACCTCTGCAATCGGATCTGGCGCAACAGACCTTGAAAGACCCCTATATATTTGACTTTCTCGGACTTGGCAATGATGCTAATGAGCGAGAAGTCGAACGCGAACTGGTCAAACACATCACCAGCTTTTTACTGGAACTGGGAGCCGGCTTCTCCTACGTTGGCAAACAGGTACCTCTGGAGGTGGAGGGAGAAGATTTTTTCATTGATTTGCTCTTCTACCACCTGAAGCTCCGCTGTTACGTGGTGATAGAACTGAAAGCAACCAAGTTCAGGCCGGAATATGCCGGAAAACTAAATTTTTATCTCTCGGCGGTGGATGCCACCATGCGGCATGAAAGCGATAATCCGTCAATTGGCTTGATTCTCTGTAAAGATCGCAAAGGCTTGATTGCCGAATATGCACTGAAAGACATTTCAAAGCCAATGGGTGTCTCCGAGTATCAGCTGGTTGCCGCTATCCCGGATAACCTTAAAGGGTGTCTGCCAACCATTGAAGAGCTTGAAGCGGAATTTTCGGACGGAATATCAGAAGACGACTAAATAGGAGAGGAAAAAATATGATGCGCATAGGACACGGATACGACGTTCACCGGCTGGTGGAGGGTAGAAAGCTGATCAT
>MTLC01000186.1_pt3 | contig 38897 bp, 37 predicted proteins | sample 1982451 | NCBI WGS metagenome assembly MTLC01 (sample SAMN05710165, study PRJNA340218) | biofilm metagenome | isolation source: sample SPH anode biofilm adapted to +100 mV | place: USA | collected 2012-02-03 | reverse complement strand
ATATCATTTTTTACCTAAAAAACCATCTTTAAAATTTGAAACCGTTAATTCTGACCAACTAACGCTGTTTTAATAATCGAACTCAGGTTTATAGTACTATAAATTCCCCATACTCTTGACTTTTTGGTGGACGAACACTTGCAGGAAAATCTTTAACCTCTGATGAAAGAGCAATGGCTTGTATTGATGTTTTAGTTAAATCATATACAGCAGGCGCATTTAAATCTGGTGCTGTTACTAAAATTAAGAATACAGGCTTAAAAGGGTATAGAGAATTTGAAAAATTACTTGCTAGTTATATGAAACAAGGAAATAACTGGCGGAAAGAAGCTGGAAAGATGTATCAGTCAAACAAAATACAGCAACAAGCTTTAAGGGATTACGAAAAACTTGTAAATTATATTAACTATATTACAACCACACAAGAACATAAATAATAAAAATGTCATATATATCTGTAGAATTTATAGGTGCTTTTGTACGTTGGGTTTTTAAGGGTTTTAAAACTAAATTTAAAGATGAAGTAGATGGTAATTTTGATGCTAAATGGGGGAAATCTTATGAATGTGAAAACTTTATAATAGGAATAATTACTTCACTAGTTTTAATTATTATTGCTTTCAATATATACATCTTGTGATGAAGAAATTATAATACCCTTGTTCGGGGTAGCGTCCTCGCTACGTCATGCTAAAAGCAAGGCTATGCCTTGCAGGTGCGCAGTACTACCCCCTGTTCGGCGTAGCGTCTTCGCTACGTCGCGCTAAAAGCAGGGCTCTGCCTTGCAGGCTTCCCCGGCTAACGGGCTAAATGATGTTACTGCCTATACAAAAATCTATGCCGGAAATTTAGAATATTCCGGTAGTAATAATAACTTACACATTGATCGCATTAATAACCCCGAAGGTTATATTTATTGGATGTATGGTTATATGCTCTATTCCTTTTATATAAAAGACCACTTGGGCAATGTGCGTGAAACCTACAGCGCGCGTCAGGGAAGTTTTTACCCCTTTACCGGACAGCGTATGCAGTATTACGCCACAGGTTTACCCCGTTCCGATAGTGAAGACAGCGGTTTTCAGCCCTATAAATACAACGGCAAAGAATGGATAGAAGCCCACGGGCTGGATGAGTATGACTCACAGGCACGCACCTATTACCCCGCCGCGCCGGTTACACCTACACCTGACCCGCTTTGTGAGAAGTATTATGGTATAAGCCCGTATACGTGGTGTGGGGGTAATCCTGTAAAATTCATTGACCCTGATGGAATGTGGATAACTATTTATGATAGTGAAACTCAAAAAGAATATAGGTATAATAACGGTAAACTATATACTCAAAATGAGAAAAAAGAGTGGAATATAGAATATACCGCGAAAACAGGTACTTTCTTAAGTGGCATAACAGAATCTTTGAATAAAATAAGTTTAAGCGGTGAGACTGGAGAAAAATTAATTGGATACTTTGCAAACGACAAAAATAATGTAACCATTATGTCAAGAGTTGACGGTGAGGAAGGATGTAAACACTGGGGTGGATTTATAACTGCCGATCCTAAATTTAGGGAATATTCAATTCCAACTTTTGACGAGGGAGGAATTGGCAAAAATCCTTTTTGGATAAGTTTAGGGCATGACTTAGGGCATAGGCAACAACAAATAGAAGATCCTGAAGAGTATAAGAAAGAATGGGTTAAACTTAAAGATGGAAAAAGAATAAGTAATAGTGAAAAGTATGCTATGCATATTGAAAATAGATTAAGCATCGAAAGCGGGTCTAATGTGATTAGAACCCACTATGTATTTAAATCTATGGGTGGAAAAGACACCGAATTTGTGCGAATAATAAATGGTATTCCTACAAGTATATATCCAATAGGTGGACATTATCAACAGTATTTGCTTAGAACTAAATAATATGAATTATTATGAAAAAAACAATAATTATGTGTTTGTGTGTATTTCTATTTGTTGATTTTTATTGTAAAGCACAAAATAATACCATAATAAGCTACATGAAAAATTATAAAGGGATAAATGGATATCTTCAAGAGCAATTAAAATCCGCCATTAATAAAAATATGTTAGCACTGGAGTTTCTTCAGTTAGGAAGAATGGTAGCATTGGATTCTCTTGGAAAATATTATTTAAAAAGTGATACCGTTGTATTGGTTGAAATTTTAGATATTACTCGTGCTACATACTCATTAAAATGTTACACTTCGTTAAATAATAAAGTAAAATTAATTAATGTACAATTTGGAGAAAAAAGAATAGGCGACCATATTTATGCTAAAAAAGAAGATACCTTAAAAAGTGAGTTGTTCGATATTGTTTTGAACAATAAGTTATGTCAATATATTCGAAATAAAGACAATCTTCCCCATTCAAAAGATGGATACTGTTATATATCAGTATTTAGAAAAGTTGATAATAATTATGTTTTTTCTTTTGATTTTTTGGACTATTTTTTCCTTTTAATTTAATAGTTTGTAATCCCTGTTCGGCGTAGCGTCCTCGCTACGCCGCGCTAAAAGCAGGGCTCTGCCTTGTAGCGTATCCAATACTACCCCAGCGGCTTACCCTGGGCGGAAGGAGAAAATGCAGCACTGCAAAACCGTAAATACAACGGCAAAGAATGGATAGAAGCCCACGGGTATGACGAAACAGACTTAGGCAATCGTGGCTTATATCACTCAATTAACAGATTTAAAAGTATAGACAGATTTGCCGAAAAATATCCTTGGCAATCGCCGTATGTTTTTGCTGCCAATAATCCGGTGAATTATATTGATGTGAATGGGGATAGTATATGGATAAACATTGTTGATCCAAAAACAAAAGACGTTGGACGTTATTATTATGGAGAGGTAAATGGAAAATCCGGTTTTATAGGAAAGGATGGTAAATTATATTCAGGAAATGATTATTTCGCTGTCGCATTAAATCAAGCATTGTCTGATTTAAGTTCAGAAGAAGCGGGCGCTAATTTAGTTAATGAATTAGCTTCTTCCACTAAGAATATGTGGGTATTAAAATCTTCTGATAAAAACAAAGCTGATGAGAATGGGGAATATATTAAATGGAATCCAAATAGTACTATTGGAGGATTAAATAAACTCGGGACACAAGAAAGACCTGCTTTTATTGGACTAGGGCATGAAATGGCTCATATTAAGGATGTCTGGAATGGCACGTATGATAATTCCACTTGGTTCTATGACGATGAAAATAAACCTGTACATAATGCTGAAAAATATTCTACTCATATAGAAAACATGTTAAGGGCAGAACATGGAATTACATTAAGAACACATTACGCTGTAAGTACTGATGAGTTTGGTAGAATTGTTGGTAATCCTAATACAACGCTTCTCAATAATAATGGAACAAGTAAATACTATAAAACAACTTATTTTAATACTGTTAAAATAAATGGAGGAGTAGTGTTAAAATACAAATGGTTTCACTAATTAAAAAACTTTATGAAAAAAATATTCTTGGTATTTTTGTTGGCAATAAGTATTTCTTTCACTTTTGCAAATTGTTTCGATAAAAAAATTTCTAAATCTATTAAGAAATATGAGTCTAATATAACTTGTAGTAAATGGAAACTCAATAATTTTTATAATTTTAGGAATGATGTTGACATATTCAATAAACTAAAAGTGAACTTAGATAATGATACAGTATATATTGTTGATATGTTCCCAACTGCAGAATCAATCAATTTGAATCTTTCTGCTTGGAATAGCAAAAGAATAATAAACTATGAATATAAGTATGACTTTGCAAAAAGAAAATATGCAATAGATAGAAGTAAAGATAATTATTTATCTAATTATAAGATAAATTTAATAAGCAATTGGAATATAGAACAAATAAAGATTGAGTCGCAAGATAATCAACTTATAGAAAAATCCGTAAATACTGTAACGAGAATTATTTTTAATAATAAGAAATATAAGATTGACTTCTTTGCTTTTGATGAATATTTTATTTTAGAAAAAGAGCTACTTGAAATATAATATACATCGTAAAAACTCATAGACTGGATGAGTATTACTCCCAAGCTCGTACTTACTACCCTGCCGCGCCGGTTACGCCTACACCTGACCCGCTGTGTGAGAAGTATTATGGTATAAGCCCGTATACGTGGTGTGGGGGTAATCCGGTGAATAGGGTGGATTTGAATGGGATGGATTGGTTTTATTACTCTCTTGATGGAAAAGCAGACCCAACTTGGAATTGGAGGGATGAGCATGAGTATCACACAGGAGTAAAAGACAGTAATGGCAAAGAAGTTGTATTGACAGGAACAGAAGCTGTTGTTGTTTTTAATGGCTCAAGACAAGAAGAACTTGGGATAAAAAATAATAAATCAGGATATATTAATGGCGACGGTGCAGTTACTGCAAGTGTTACTGTTTATGGTTCTAATGGTGCTGACGATATACATAACTATACAGGATATACAATGTCTTCTAATAGCACAAGATTTGGTGCAATAGATGAAGGTATCTATAATGGAAACTATGATAAAAAAGGTAAAAGTGGAAAATTAGAGTCTCACTGGACTCTAGAACATAGAGGAAAGATTAGAATGATGGATGGTAGTATTAATCCAAACCAACCTTCACAAATAGATGAAAATGGTGAGGGATATAAAACAGGAATATTTATTCATAGTTCGAATAGCTCAGGATTTGCTGGTGGTACAGTTTCAACGGGATGTCTATTAGTAGCCCCAAATGATTGGCGTGATTTTAATAAAACTATGTCAGGTGTTCAAAATTTTAAGGTTCAAGTAATAAGGACACAAATAGAAAGAATTCCTTTACAAGGCGTAACAGGAACTGTCCCAAATGTTTTTATACTACAAAAAACAATTAAACGCTAATTATTATGAAAAATAGGACGTTAATTATTATCTTACTTACATGTTCTTGTTCTTATGTTTTTACACAAAACAAACAAAAATGTGAGGCTTGTGTATTTTTAGACCCTAATTTTAAAGGAACAAAAGCATTATATGATAAACCAAATGGGAAAATCATAAAAATTGTACAACATAATTTTAAAGAAGAGGATTACATAGGATTTGAAATTTTATATAGAAATGATAGTATGTTCTATGTGTCAGCATATTATGCAATTAAAGGATTTATTTCAAAAGGTTGGATAAAAAAAGATAAACATATAGGAATATATTCAAGTGCTTACAATTGTTCCTTAAAATTATATATTAAACCAACCAAAAAGTCAAGAATAAGTTATATAATTAAAGAGTATGACCCTAAAATGTTAATAGTAATAGATTGTTTTAGGAATTGGTTAAAAGTAAAAACAACGGTTAGAGGTAAAATTTACATCGGTTGGATGTCGCGAGATATGCAATGTTGCAATGTTTATTCTACTTGTAGTTGACTTGATAAATCTTGTCTTGTTCGGTGTAGCCCTCCTGTTCTGCGTAGTGTCTTCGCTACGTCGCGCTAAAAGCAAGGCTCTGCCTTGCAGGTGTGCAGTACTACCCCAGCGGCTTACCCTGGGCAGAAGGAGAAAACCCAAGCGAGCAAAACCGCAAATACAATGGCAAAGAATGGATAGAAGTCTACGGGCTGGATAAGTATGACTCATAGGCACTTAATAGTTCCGTTGGTACGGATTTGTAATCCGTACCCCTTTGTGACAGGATTGAGAGACACTTATCAGCTTTACTGCTTGAATTGTCCAAATGATTTGGGGTATCATATCTAATCTACCCGGCACTATACTGGTTTTCGTTCCACAAGCCACGTTAAACCGTGCAGCCTATGAGAATCTTTACTGAATATATTACTTTTCATTTCAGATAAGGCATTAGCCTCTCTATCATTTCCATTTCTCTCTCATCGCCTTCTATTTCTGCACCACATATGTCAAAGATAGACTTTCATCAAAATTCTTTCTTACAATGAAGTTGTAAATATTTCCGCGATTAAAATTGTCGATGATGTCATATATTATGAAATATTTTATTTTAATTAAAAATCAATATAATCCCTTATTTACAGTATATTGATAGAATATGATTGTTTGTAAAAGTGTTATACAAAGAGCCGCTTTCTCCGCAATAAAGGGCGTGAAACATGTGATTACTTCATGTTTTACACCCTTTTTTTGAAACTTATATCATATCATTCGTATCCCTTTTTAGCAATAAGTAAAGACATTTTTTACTGCTGTAAACCAAAGATTTTTATTCTTCCAATAATCCGGTTATTTGAGAACTAATATTGTGGCACAGATATTGTTTTTCATATATTACTCGAAACAATTTGAGGTTTTCACTTTCAAAAAGCAAGAGTTAATTTATTTTTTAATCCATCAAAAAATTACAACTATGAAAGCAAAATTTACAAGTCTATTGACTATGGGAGTAATGGCTTTTGTTATGACTTCTTGCTACGCCCAATCTTACACTTACGCTAACAACGGATATGACAGAGAAGTAAGCGTGCAAGCAACAAGCGCCGACATCAGCTATAATTTGGATTTGAGGGCGGTAGCAAATGTTTTTGCCGATTCCCGAAATCTGGAACAATTTGAAAGACGTCTAAATGATTACAACGAAGGAATCAATAACCTCGATTTGAATCAGGACGGAAGAGTAGATTACTTGCGCGTAATCGAAACCAGTAGAGGTAATAATCGTTTAGTGGTTATTCAAGCAGTACTTGACCGTGATGTGTATCAAGATGTAGCTTCCATCGTGCTGGAGCGCCGTTGGAACAGCCGCACCTATGTACAGGTAATTGGCGATCCCTTCGTTTACGGTCCTTATTACATTATTGAACCCGTTTACGTATATACGCCTCCTATTTTCTCATTCTTTTGGGGACCAAGTTATGTAGCATGGCGGTCGCCATATTATTGGGGATATTACCCTTCATATTATAGCTATTATAATCCACGTCCGGTAAACGTATATGTGAATAATATCAATATCTATGTAGACAAATCCAGAAACACCTACAACTATTCCGATAGAATTCGCAGCAACGAGTATAGTACAATGCGTAGTGAAGTAAGTAGAAGCGATTTTGAGAGAAGAAATCCCGACCGTTCGTTTGCCAATCGTAACCCTGAAAGTAGAGTAAGCAACAGACGTGATTTAGGTGATTACACTTCACGTAGCAGAAGTTCATCCTCTGTGGATATGGATAACCGTAGAAGTTCCGGGACAAGAGATAATTGGGATAGCAGAACAAGCGGAAGAATGAGTACTGATAATTCTACCCGCAGTTCATCCGGCGTAGATGCCAACCGTAGCGCCCGCAGCCGCGAAGAATGGAACAGCGTACGTCAAAGCAGAAGTACAGGCGATATGAACAATAATACTCCCACACGTACACGACAAGACGCTAACACCGGCTCAAGAACATCTCGTGAAAGTTACGGAAACCGTGAGAATAACAGTGGAACAGCCACGCAACCCACGCGTACACGTACAAATGATGATGTGTACAGTCGTCCTTCCAGAAGCAGTTCTGAGAGTGGCACCTACTCATCGCCAAGCCGTACTACCAACAGCAGCAGTTCACGGAGTTCAGATACCTATGGAACGCCCGGTCGAAGTAGAAGTTCAGATACTTACAGCCGTCCAAGCCGTAGCAGCTCCGAGGATACCTACAGTCGCCCGAGTCGTAGCAGTAGTTCTGACACATATAGTACGCGCGAACGTAGCAGCGCCCCGGCTCGTAACGAAACGTATAGCCCACCGAGCCGAAGCTCAGAAACTTACAGCGTACCCAGCCGTAGCTCAGAATCATCTTCAAGCAGAAGCAGTTCGTCTGACGGTGGTGGTCGTTCAAGCAGCGGACGCAGATAATAAAGTCTTATATTGCCTAAGAAAAAAGATTGGTGTTTAGTATAAAAAATCAGCGAAGTGAGATATTTTCACTTCGCTGATTTTTTTATTTTTATTCCAAATTTAAGGTGTGCTTATCTGCAAACACCATAAATTATCATCTTTAACCATGTTTATTTCCTACTATCCAATTCTTGTTGCGTCTTCTGTCTTAATCCCGGATTTTCTTTTATCATTTCACGCTGCCAATGTTCCGGATAGCCGGCGCGGATAATGCCCGGAGGCAGACCGTATTTGTTTTTAAGGAATTTTCCGTTTTCCTCTTTCTTAATGTTGCCGTCCATAAATTTCACCAATAAAAACTCACCCAACGCTTTCCATTGCGCGTTGGTGTTTTCTGACGCATTTACACTATAATTGGTAAGCAATTTGCGGGCTTCTTGTTCGGTCATTTTTGCCGCTTCGGATTCAATGATGGGTTGTTGGCGTTCAAAATTACTTTCAATTTCTTTTTGCTTTTTTACAATGTCTTTCATCATCGGCAAGTATTTTCCATAAGCGAAATTAGAAACATAGTTAAATGTCCAAAAAGCGGATGTGGGTGAGTAATCCAATAAACTTCCATTTTTTTCGTCAAAACATACCGGCACTTTGTCCGTACAGCAATAAATGGGCACAAACACATTACTTGCAGCGTCGTCCACGCCAAACCACAGAATGCCGCCCATGTAATTGGGCAACCAGTTTCGCATTTGACCCACAAACACAAAACCGCTTTGTTGGGTGGCTACGGGGCGTTCGTGTCCATATTCTACTCCGTCCACTTTGAACGTGAGCGGACTATGACGCAGTTTACTTCCGAAAGGTCCTGCCGCTACGCCTTTGGTCATGTCCAGTTCAGTGCCTTCGTATTGATTACGCATAAACGCTTTCAAGTCGTTCACGTTCAACTTGCGATCTGGTTTAATCCATAGAGGCATGCGTTCTTTGGTTTCACCTTTAATGTAGGTGATATATTTTTCCATGCCTGTATTTACCTGTCGAAAGAACGACCATACGCGCGCTTCACAGATCCTCAATCCGCTATAATCCAACGGATTGTATACGTCAGAAAAACTAAAATCTTCGTCTTTTCCTGTGAAATAACCTTTTTCGCGCGCGAAGGAGACCACGTCTTTGGAATACATGCAATTTTTCTTGTCTTTAAAAGGAATGGTGGTAATGCGCGCTTGGTTGGCATGCCCGGAAACACAATCGTCCGGTACGCGCAAAGCTGCCCACACGGCTCCTTTACGCCCCACGCCTTTTCCTATCATTTCCAGTATCCACACTTCGTTAGGGTCAGCTATGGAAAAGGATTCGCCGGAACTATAATAGCCGTATTGCGCCACCAAATCAGTCATCACTTTAATGGCTTCACGGGCTGTTTTTGCGCGTTGCAGCGCTATGTAAATGAGACTGCCATAATCCATAATTCCGGTACTATCTGTCAGCTCTTCACGTCCACCATAAGTAGTTTCGCCGATGCAAACCTGAAATTCGTTCATATTGCCAATCACGTTGTAGGTCTGTTCCGCTTGCGCTATTTCGCCCAAGTATTTTCCCGTGTCCCATTCATATACTTTAAGCATGGCACCTTTCGGGTAATTGGCTGCCGGATAATGATAGAGCGCGCCAAAAAGAAAATAAGAATCGGCAGCGTAACTCACAAATGTAGAGCCATCGGTAGAAGCCGCTTTCCCTACTAAAAAATTGGTACAAGCGTAAGAACTTGTAAATGAAAGCAGTGTTAATAGTACGATAAAAAGTTTTTTACTCATAAATGTCATTTTTTTTTTAGAAAAAGAATAAGTTTTGAACAAAAGTAGGCATTTTTTTCAGAATTAAAAAATCTATCTTAAGAAGCTGATTATTAACATGGTGAACAATTTTTCAGTTTTATATGTTATCTAAGTATATTAACAAATTAAAACTTTATAAAAAAATGAACTTTATCTTATTTATCTTAATTGGCGCGTTAGCAGGATTTCTTGCCGGCCAGATTTTGAAAGGACGCGGATTTGGATTTCTTGTAAACCTTATAGTAGGTATTATAGGCGGTGTTGTCGGGGGCTGGATGTTTGGCTTGCTTGGTATAGGTACCGGAAGCGGCATCATCGGGAGTTTAATCACAGCTACCGTAGGCGCTATAGTATTTCTTTGGATACTATCCTTATTTAAAAGGAATTAGAAAGGAATTAAAAAGCCGCTTTTTCAAAAGAAAAAAGCGGCTTTTTAATTCCTGTTTCCTACGTTACACATTTTTAGATAACAAAGTTTTATTCCTACTGGAAATTTAGGGTTAAATTAATCTCTGTAATCTTTCAATTGCTCCTGTAAACGCTTGCGAGCCAAAAAGATACGACTTTTTACCGTACCGATGGGAAGACTCATTTTAGTAGCTATTTCTTCATACTTAAACCCTTGGATATGCATGGAGAATGGAATCCGGTACTCATCTGTAAAAGAAGAAATGGTATTGCTTATTTCACCTACTGAATATGCTCCTTCGGGCGATTCAAAGCCTGAGTTTTGAGGCAAGTTGAGATGATGAAGGTCTTCGGTACGGTCAAAAACAGTTTGATTCCGAACAATTTTCCGATAATTATTTATGAAGATGTTCTTCATAATAGTGAGCACCCAACCTTTAAAATTCACGTCGCTCGTAAATTTTTCCTGATTATCAAGCACTTTCAGCGTAGTATCTTGCAATAAATCCTCAGCATCGTCTCTATTCAGCGTCAGTGAGAAAGCGAAATTTCTCATATTGCTTTGAAGTGCTACTAATTCTTTTTCAAATTGAACGTTTTTCATTTTTTGTTAATTTTTTAATGTAGCCACAATTTTTGGGCCAAAAATGATTTTTTTTACGAATTATTATTTAAAATGATTTTAAATAATAATTTCAAGAAAAGGAATTGCACTGTGCGTCAGCTGTCTATACTGAAAATTTCACAAGAACTTTTTTTTAGGGGAAAGATTACAAAGTTAACAGTTATTTTTTAAAAACAATATCTTTTGAAAATATTTTTTGAAAAACATAATAAAAACAAGGAAATTATTACAATTTATTTACAATCTTTATTTTTAGAGAACCGGATATTTTTATTCTTTTATTTTTTCATAAACTAATTCTTTTATAATCAATCGGTTCAAAATTGTGAATAACTTTCCGTTAAATATTTTCTTCTACGCCGGAAAAATTCCTATCTTTATCAATTCATTTTTAAAAACCCACATTGCTTATTTTCAGTTAATTTTGAAACTCGAAACCTGCCTCACCGGCAGGCAAGCTCGAAACTGTCAAACTGCAAACTCTAAACCGCAAACTTAAATCATGTCTTTCGTTCACCTACATACCCATTCCAGCTATTCTATTCTCGACGGCATGTCGAGCGTTACCGGGCTTATTGACCGCGCCGTAAAGTGCGGCATGAACGCCATTGCCCTTACCGACCACGGAAACATGTTTGGCGTGAAAGAATTTTTTAACTATGCCAAAAAGAAAAATGGTAAAATCAAGGACGAAATCGGCGAATTGAAAAAACGATTGGAAAACCCGGAATTATCAGACACGGAAAGAGCAGACACGGAACAAGACATCGCCAAATTAGAAAAGAAATTTATCAAGCCCATACTTGGTTGTGAGGCGTATGTGGCGCGCCGCGGACGCCATTTGAAAGACAAAGACGTGAAAGAAGACCGCAGCGGTTACCATTTGGTACTGTTAGCCAAAAACTTGGAAGGATATAAAAATCTTTCGCGCTTGGTATCCATGGGTTGGACAGAAGGTTTTTACTACCGTCCGCGCATTGACCACGAGATTTTGGAAAAATACAGCGAAGGCATCATCGCTTCATCCGCTTGTTTGGGTGGCGAAATACACAAATACGTGGAAAAAGGCGACCTGAAAGGCGCCGAAGAACGTATTATGTGGTATAAAAAAGTGTTTGGGGATGATTTTTACATCGAATTGCAACGCCATAAGACCGATAAGCCCGGCGCCGATACGGAAACATACGAAAAGCAAATGCGTCAAAATGCCGAATTGGTCAAATTGGCACGAAAAACCAACACCAAACTGCTGGCGACTAACGACGTTCATTTTCTGGAAGAAGAACACGCCGACGCGCACGAGCACCTGATTTGTTTGAGTACGGGAAAAGACCTCGACGACCCCACGCGGATGCGCTACACCAAGCAGGAATGGCTGAAAACGCCCGAAGAAATGGCGGAAATTTTTGCCGATCTGCCAGAAGCCATTGAAAACTCACTGGAAATTGCCGCCAAAGTGGAAAATTACAGCATCGACTCACCGCCCATGATGCCCGTGTTCCCCATTCCGGCGGATTTTGGCACGGAAGAAGAATATCGGAAAAAATATTCCGAAGAAGATATAAAAGCTGAATTTGAAGAGGCGTATGAACGGCTCGGCGGCTATGAGAAAGTGCTGCGTACCAAACTGGAAGCCGATTACCTGACCAAGCTCACGTACGAAGGTGCGCTGAAACGTTACGGTGAAAATATGAGTCCGGAAACTCGTGACCGCATTGACTTTGAGCTGAATGTGATGAAGAAAATGGGTTTCCCCGGCTATTTTTTAATTGTGCAGGATTTTATTCAAGCAGCACGCGATATGGATATTTCCGTAGGTCCGGGACGCGGCTCGGCGGCAGGCTCGGTGGTGGCTTATTGTCTGAAAATCACGAATGTAGATCCGATCCCGTACGATTTGCTGTTTGAGCGTTTCCTCAACCCCGACCGTATTTCGATGCCCGATATTGATATTGATTTTGAGGATGATAAGCGCGGGCAAGTAATGCGCTGGGTAACAGAAAAATACGGCAAAGAGCGGGTTGCCAATATCGTAACTTACGGTTCAATGGCAACCAAATCGTCCATCAAAGATGTGGCGCGCGTGCAAAAATTACCGCTTTCGGAAGCTGAACGTTTGACCAAACTTATTCCGGCAAAATTCCCGAAAGACCGGGACGGAAACGACATCAAAGTAAATATCAGCAACTGTATAAAACACGTCCCTGAACTGAAAGAAGCCCGTTTTTCAGCTAATCCGATGCTTTCAAATACGATGCGTTTTGCCGAAATGCTGGAAGGCACCGTACGACAAACGGGCGTACACGCCTGCGGACTTATTATCGGATCTGATGACTTGAAAAACTTGGTGCCACTCAGCACCGCTGTGGATAAGGAAACCAAAGAGGATAAGGTAATTACCCAGTATGAAGGTTCGGTAATTGAAGAAATCGGGCTTATAAAAATGGACTTCCTCGGACTAAAAACCTTGTCCATCATCAAAGACGCGGTGGCAAACATCAAAAAATCAAAAGGAATAGACATTGACATTGACGCCATACCCATTGACGATAAAAAAACCTATAAACTTTTTGCCAAAGGCGATACGGTAGGCGTGTTCCAGTTTGAAAGCGCCGGGATGCAGAAATACTTAAAGGAACTGAAACCCACCAAGTTTGAGGATCTGATAGCGATGAACGCGCTGTACCGTCCCGGACCGATGGATTACATTCCGCAATTTGTGCGGCGTAAGCATGGACAGGAACCGATAGAATACCCCTTCCCCGAAATGAAAAAACGGTTGGAAGAAACCTACGGCATTACCGTATATCAAGAGCAGGTCATGCTTCTCAGCCGGGATTTGGCGGGTTTCACACGCGGTCAGTCCGATGAACTTCGGAAAGCGATGGGGAAAAAGTTGAAAGACAAGATGGAATCCTTGCACGTGAAGTTTATCGAAGGCGCGCAGAAAAACGGTTTCGGTCCACTTGAAAAATTGGAACAAATTTGGGACGACTGGGCAAAATTCGCCTCGTACGCTTTCAATAAATCGCACGCCACGTGTTACTCGCTCGTAGCCTACCAAACCGCTTACATTAAAGCTCATTATCCGGCGGAATTTATGGCTGCCAACCTCACGCGCAACAAGGACGATATTACCGAAGTGGCAAAGTTGATGGACGAATGCAAGTCTATGAAAATTAACGTATTGGGTCCCGACATAAACGAGAGTGATTTAACTTTTACCGTAAATAAAACGGGGGATGTGCGTTTTGGGCTGGGCGGCATCAAAAACGTGGGCGACGGCGCAGTGGAAAGCATTATCGGCGAACGCGAGAAAAACGGTAAGTATAAAAATGTGTTTGATTTTTTTGAACGGGTAAATCTCACTTCGTGTAATAAGAAAAATGTGGAAAGCCTTGTGTTAGCGGGCGCTTTTGACGCTTTTGAAGACACAAAGCGCGAGCAATTTTTCACCAATAACAGCAAAGAAGAACAGGTGCTGGAATCCTTACTCAAATACGGCAACTTATATCAACAAGACGCGCTTTTTAACCAAAATTCACTCTTCGGAAGCTTGGATGATACCATTGAGATTGCCAAACCGGAAATACCCTTTGCCGAGGAATGGACAAAACTCGTAAAACTCAACAAAGAGCGGGAAATGATAGGGATGTACCTCTCGGCGCATCCGATGGACGAGTATGAGTTTGAAATAAACAATGTGTGTAATACCAATACCATGGACATTAAAGACCTTTCTCAGTTTTCGCTGGGAATGGGGCTGAAAGTGGGCGGAATGGTTACGGCGCATCGCGACGGTATTGCACGCAACGGCAAACCGTTCGGGATGATTACAATGGAAGATTACCACGGCGCGCATGAGTTTCCGCTGTTTGGTAAAAATTATGAAGATTTCGGCAAATACCGTATCAAGGATTTGGCGCTGTACGTTCACGGCATTGTGCAGGCGAAAGGTTCCGATTGGAAAAACTTTACGCCTGACCCGAGTTTGCCGCCCGAATTGGAATTTAAAATAATGACCATAGCGCCGCTCAAAGAGATACGCAAGCAAATACGCCGCCTCAAAATCTCACTTTCGTTACAGCGGTTGGATAATGATGTGGTGGAAGAACTCAGCGCAATGATTTTACGCAATAAAGGCGATGTGAATGTGTATGTGGAAATAAAAGACTTTTTTACGTTGGAAAAAGTATCGCTTTTTGCCCGCTCGCACCGCCTGAAAATAAACTCGGAAGTATTCCAATACTTGAAACGAGCCAAAGAAGAAGAAATTCTCGATTTTAAGGTGGAAATGGCGTAAAAGAAAGGGGATTTCGGACTTTGAAAATGGGATTTTTTCAAGTGAAACACAAGTTGTAGCTTGGGAACAGCACCTGACTGCCGGCGAGGCAGGGTTTCCATCCGTCGTAAAAATTTCGAATGATTACACTAAGTTACAGAAATTACAGAAATTACAGAAGTAAGTTGAATTTATAGAAGTTACGGAAGTAACAGAATCTATGAAGTTATTTTAATTGATTTACTAAGCGCATAATCCACAAAAATACAGAAAAACTTTCTTAACAAACACAAACCTTGAACAGCATTCGCCCCCGCCACTTTGGGGCGGGATGGGGTAGGGTCAAAAAACAATATTCCCCAAATAACGTTATAAAATCAATTTAATTAATACAAAATAAATATTTAAAATTATGGCAAAAGAATTTACCGACAGCAACATCAAAGACATTATCAATTCGGGAAAACCCGTAGTTATCGATTTTTGGGCAGAATGGTGCGGACCTTGCAGAATGGTGGCGCCCATCGTGGAAGAACTGGCTAACGAATACGAAGGTAGAGTGGAAATAGGCAAAATGAACGTGGACGAAAATAATGACACTCCTAACGAATACGGCATCCGCAACATTCCTACCATTCTATTTTTCAAAAACGGCGAATTAGTGGATAAACAAATAGGCGCCACACAAAAAGCTGCGCTGCAAGCGAAGGTGGACGCGTTATTGTAACCAGTATTGCTAGTTAACTTTGTCAAAGTTTCAGAACTTTGACAAAGTTAACTTATCAACTTTTCCTCCGCCACATGCACTTTTTCAAAGGTAAATTCTTTTAATATGTTTTCCTTATATTGTTGGATTTCATCATTCATCAAATTACCTATGCTGCCTTGATGCGTGTGCGTTACTGACTTTTCAGGAATAAAGTTTCCGGCTTCAATTTCCAACCCTACCTTTTTATAAGCATCACGAAACGGTACACCGCTGAGCGTAAGTTTATTCACCTCTTCCACGCTGAAAATCAAATCGTATTTTTTATCGGAAAGAATATCTTCATTCACCGTGAGATTTTCCATCATCAGCGTGGTCATTTCCAGGCATTGCCACAATTCTTCAAAAGCAGGAATAAATAGTTCTTTAATAATTTGATAATCTCGGAAATATCCGGAAGGAAGATTGTTAGTTATCAACAAAATTTCTTGTGGCAACGCTTGAATTTTATTGCATTTGGCGCGGGTGAGTTCAAATACGTCGGGGTTTTTTTTATGGGGCATAATGCTGCTGCCGGTGGTAAACTCGTCCGGCAAGCGGATAAAACCGAAATTCTGTGAACTAAACATACAGGCATCAAACGCTAATTTTGAAACCGTTGCCGCCACGCTTGCCAACGCCGAAGAAACCACGCGCTCCATCTTACCGCGACCCATTTGCGCATACACGACATTGTAATTCATCGTGTCAAAACCGAGTAAATCGGTGGTCATCCCGCGGTTAAGCGGGAAGGATGAGCCGTAACCGGCAGCCGATCCGAGTGGATTGCGGTTGGTAATTTTCCAAGCGGACAGCAAAAGTTGTAAATCATCCGCCAAACTTTCGGCATACGCGCCAAACCACAATCCAAAGGAGGATGGCATGGCAATTTGAAGGTGAGTATAGCCCGGCAAAAGCACGTCTTTGTATTTGTTGCTTTGCGAAATAAGTACTTCAAACAATCCCGAAACCGCTTCAACGGTTTTTTCAATTTCGGCGCGGGTAAATAACTTCAAATCCACGAGTACTTGGTCGTTTCGCGAGCGTCCGCTGTGGATTTTTTTACCAATATCTCCGAGTTTCTTGGTCAGCATCAGTTCCACTTGCGAGTGAACATCTTCCACGCCGTCCTCTATAATAAATTCATTTTTATCGGCTGTATGATAAATTTCCTTTAATTCTGCCAGCAAACTTTCTAATTCTTCTTTTTCCAACAATCCGACCGATTGAAGCATACGTATATGCGCCATTGAACCCAACACATCATATTTAGCCAAGTACACGTCCATCTCGCGGTCCCGACCAACGGTAAATTGCTCGATTTTTTGGTTTACCTGTATGTTTTTTTCCCAAAGTTTCATGATTAAGTTTACAATTTGCGGTTTTAAGTGAGCAGATAGCAGTCGATAGTTTACAGTTTACACAGCGGAGTAAGATACATTTGTCTTCAAACTCCCAAGTTAAAACTTAAAACTATCATTTTACAGCTTGTATACCTTTTGCAATGGCGTCTGCCATCAGATTTATTCCTTCTTTGAGTTTTTTATCCACCATCATTTTTATCATCATGGGTATTTCGGCTTTGAGAGTGAGTTTTATGTGTGTCTCGTTTTCAGCCGTTTCTTTAAGCTGTATCCACAGATTGGCTGCTACCGGTGTGTTCTCTCCCGCAAACTTAATCGTCTTTAAGGGTTCGCGCTCTATTACACGCAGCCCCATTTTTCCGAAACCGCTCACGTTAAAGTTTATGGAGTCACGGTCGAACTCCATTTCTTTCAATTTTTCTGTTACTTGCTCCTGCCCTTGGATGTTTATATCCTGTAATTTTTGCAAGTTACTCAAGTCGCTTAATAGATTAAAAACCACTTCCTGGTTTTTGGAAATGGTTTTAATATCACTTTCGTAGGTTGTCATTTTATTTAATTTACGATTTAATTTACGATTTATTTTAGATTTACGATTTTAGAATTGAACATGATACAAGGCATCAAGACCGTCCTCATCGTATTTCAGTTCTATTTTTTTATTTTAAATATCCTCGCGCTCTCAAATCTTTGTGTATTTGCTCAATATTTTCGGGAATTTCGGCGCGTATAAGCCAGTTTACGTCTAATCCATTTTGTATGGCTCGTTTCATCACGTGCGAATTATCGGCGATGAGATTTCCCAGTTGTACCAATTCATCTTCGAAATCAATGAAATAATCTGCATGTAATTTTTTGATTAAAATCATTATCTTGAATGCTCGGGCAATTACGGATACACAAAATTTTTCCGACTTACCGATGCTTTCTGACAAGATATTCCGCTGGTTTTTTTCAAGTACCTTATTAAGCATCCATAAATTTAATGCTGCTTCGCCATACTTATCTTTGGTTACGGAAACATGCTCGGTAATTACGCCGCTCATGCCGCGCACGTCCATATTCAGGTATCCGGTAGAGTAAAAATGCACCGTGGCTCTGTCGATTAAATTTTTTAGATATTCTCTTGTCTTTTCCCGCCTTGATTCCACAGTTTCAGCGCTCACAAATTCAAAAAGCAATTGGTTGGCAAGTTTTAAATCTTTCTTTAATAATCGGAATATAAGCTTATCCTTTTCTTTAGATGGAAGTTGAGTGATAACGTCTTTGAGTTCTTGGGGAATAATCATTTGTTAAAATTACGATTTTAGATTATATTTTTTAGACTTTCTTAAACCCCAGTATCTTTCCGCCATACCGCCGGATTTTCACGCCATTCTTTCAGAGTTTTCATATCTTCTTCGGTGATGTAGTTGGTAGCGAGCGCTTCCAGTAAAACAGCCTCATAATGGCAAAGCGCGCTGAGTTTTACGCGAGCGTTTTTGAACTTCTCTTCTGCCACGGGTAGGCTGTAAGTGAAAATAGCCACCATTCCCAGTACTTCACTGCCGTCTTTACGAATGGCTTCTACCGCTTTCAGACTGCTTCCCCCGGTGGAAATCAAATCTTCAATGACCACCACTTTTTGTTTTGGGCGTAAGTCTCCTTCAATCAGGTTTTCCAATCCGTGGTCTTTTGGGCTTGACCGCACGTACACAAATGGTAATCCCAGCTCATCCGCCACCATAGCGGCTTGCGCAATAGCGCCGGTAGCCACACCGGCAATTACTTCCACATCGGGATAAAGTTCTAAAATGGTGCGGGCAAGTTCTACTTTTATAAACGTACGTACCTTAGGATAAGAAAGCGTTTTGCGATTATCGCAATATATGGGTGAGTTCCAGCCGGATGCCCACGTGAACGGGTTGTTGGGTTGTAACTTTACGGCTTTGATTTTTAGTAATTTTTCGGCTACTGCTTTTTCTAATGATTTCATAATAAGATTTTTAGTTGCTTATGTAATGTGTAATTTTATTTTTGCAAAAGTAATGAAAGTATTTAAGAAATGGAATAAAACGAGTATGTTATTAAGCATAATTTACATTATAGGCGCCAGAAAAGCATCTTCAATATGCTCTATTACAAAGGATTGTCCTCGGGGAATTACGGTAATAACGTCAAAACGTGTTTCGCCTTGCCATTGAAAACGCCGAATGTAACTCTCCGTTGCCCATACGATATTTTTTATTTTTTTCAAGGTTATAGCGTCTTCCGGACTCTCAAACCTCACGGAAGAGCGTGTTTTAACCTCTATCACTACCAGCCAACCGTCTTTTTCAGCCACAATATCCAACTCTTGCTTACCCGCTTGCCAGTTAGTATGTCTAATGGTATAGCCTTGCTCACGCAAATAAGCTTGCGCGCGCAGTTCGCCTTCATTACCAAGTTCGTTGTGTAATGCCATATTAGCCCCCTAACCCCCTAAAGGGGGGATTGATTAAATTGTGAATTGATATAATAGTTAAGTAGTTGATTGGCTGATTGGTTGAGTAGTCAAGTGATTTTCACATTATCTCATTGGCAAATTATCATATTGGCATATTAGTCTTTTTCTACATTTCTTTCTGCAAATCTACGGTTTTTATTAAAAATATTCTGTTAATTAAACAGATATTATTACTTTTGCAAGGATATAAAAAATGGCTAAAAAATCAGAAATAAAACCTATCAGTGAGCGCGGAGCAAAATCATTGCGTACGCATCGGCATTTATTCGCGCTGAATGATAAGGAAAACGCCGCGTTAGACCGATATATATGTAAGTACAAAATAAAAAACAAATCGAAATTCATTCGGGAAACGCTGATGATGGCTATTATTCGCCGAATGGAAGAAGATTCGCCCACGCTGTTTGATACTGCCCCCTAAATCCTTAGCCTCTATCCCCACGCAATCGTGGGGGACTTTCCCCAACCCCTATCCCCTTTGGGACTTCCCCCTAAAAGGGGAAGAAAAAGGAAAATAGTTTTGAGGGGAACTAAAAATTGTTTATTGATAATTTTCTTCTGAATTTTTAAACTTCTAAACATCCAAACTTCTGAACTTGCCTCGCCGGCAGGCACCCAAACATCCAAACACCCAAACCTGCCTCGCCGACATGAAGACTTTTAGACTCTTAAACTTCTGAACTCTTGAACTCTTAAACTTCTGAACTCTTAAACGTTATAAATCCACCCATGACACTACTTATACTTTCCATTATCGCCGCTATTCTTGCCGGTTTTTTGATTGCCTGGCTGGTGCAAAACGCTAAAATAAACAGCCAACGAGCGGACTTTGAGCAAATTCAAAATAAATTACAAGAAGAGAAAAACAGTTTTGAAAGCAAACACCTCGTAGCACAGGAAACCCTTAGGCTCAAATCGGGTGACTTGGAAAAAGTGGTGGTCGATTTCTCTCAACTATCGGAATTGGCGGAAAAACGCGGACAGGAAATCGTGGGGCTACAAACCTTGAACCAGAATTTGGTAGAAAAATTAGAAATTCAAAAAAAAGAGGTGGAAGATTTACAAAAAAGGTTGACCACTGAGTTTGAAAACATTGCTTCCAAAATTCTGAAAGAACGCGCAGAAGAATTTTCTGTCTCAAACCATAAAAACTTAAGTCAAATTTTAAGTCCATTGCAAGAAAAAATCCTCACTTTTGAGAAAAAAGTGGAAGAGGCTTACGACAAAGAATTACGGGATAAAATAAGTCTGAAAGAAGAAGTAAAACGGCTTTACGAGCTCAACACAAAGGTAAGCGAAGAGGCAAATAACCTGACTAAAGCCCTTAAAGGTGAGGTAAAACGCCAAGGAAACTGGGGCGAAGTAATTTTGGAACGTGTGCTGGAACGTTCCGGCTTGACCCGTGGTGTGGAATACGAACGCGAAGCGGTAGTTTCCGGTAGCGATGATCAGCGCCAACGTCCTGATGTAATTGTGCATTTACCTGATGATAAACACATTGTCATCGACAGCAAAGTTTCTTTGGTAGCTTACGAGCGCTATTCCTCCGCCGAAACACCCGAGCAGCAAGCCGCGTTTTTGAAAGAACACATCCGCTCGCTGTATAATCACGTAAAATACTTGAGCGAAAAAAATTATCAAAACGCTTTCGGACTAAACGCGCCCGATTTTGTGTTGCTTTTTTTGCCCATAGAAGCGTCATTCTCGGTGGCGGTGCAGCAAGACACGGAATTATACACGTATGCTTGGGAACGTAAAATAGTGATTGTGAGCCCTACCACGCTACTGGCTACGCTGCGCACCATTTCTTCTATTTGGAAACAAGAAAATCAAACTCGCAATGCGCAGGAGATTGCACGGTTAAGCAAGGCGCTGTATGACAAATTTTTAGGGTTTACGGAAGATATGAATAAAATCAAACAAAACTTAGACCGCGCTTCCGGCGCTTATGACGATGCCCTAAAAAAAATGAAAGACGGCAAAGGCAATATCCTTCGCACCGCCGAGAAAATCAAAGACCTCGGCGGCATTGAATCACAAAAATCACTACCCGCAGATTTTGAAGTATTTTAACTAAAAATAAACTAAATGACCCTTATTTGCGTTTTCTATACAAAACTGCAACTTTATGAGAACTCGATTTTATATTTTATTTATTACATTTACTGCCTTTTCCGCTTTTCAAATTTTATCGGCACAAAGAAGTCCGGATGTGTTAACAGACACTATATCCACCCATTTACACCTCAAACCGATAGATACTTTACTTCAAACCCCTAAATTTGAAACCTATAAATATACTGTTTTGAAGCCCGATGGAAAGTGGGAAAGTGCGGAAGTCATTCGCTATAGATTAGACTCTATTATACGGTCTCGACCTATAAAATATACGGATTCATTGCTTTTCCACTCCAACTCCTTACTAACTCCACTGGTGTACATGGGTAAAAAACTTCGCCCTATCGAGCTGCCTGATTTTGAGCAAATGAAACTCTACTCCACTCCCCTACCCGTTTTGCCCGTTCCTAAAACAATTTTTACCTCTACTGAGGAATACACACGGCAACTTCGGGACGATTTGCGCACGGATATTACCATGAGCCGCTCCGATTTATATACAAATACTTACGATAAATTACCGCCTTCTATTTATTTTAGAGAGCACTACATCAGTCACAGGCCCATAGGTAAAATATCGGTAACGGGTACGCTCTCCGCAGCGGAAAGAAGTAAGATAGAGTTAGAAGAAATTCAGAAAATGTATTGGCGCAAAAAAGCGAACGCTTTGTTGCAATTTTCCCAAAACTATATCTCGTCCAATTGGTATCAGGGCGGGAACAGTAACTTGGCTTTTTTATCTATACTAAACGGACAAATGCTGTATGATAACTTTAAAAATGTACAGTGGGAAAATAACCTCGAATGGCGCGCCGGATTTAACTCGGTGGAAGGAAGCGCGTTAAGAAAAATAGCTACGAATGATGACCTAATTCGATATACTACAAAATTTGGCGTGAAAGCCTACGGAAAATGGTATTATTCTATTTCGGGAGAAGCGTCTACACAATTTTTTAATAATTACAAGAATATTAACTCCAATGAATTGAAATCCAAATTACTAACTCCATTAAGACTAAACGTGAGTTTGGGTATGGACTACAAGTATAAAAAAATATTTTCGCTGATGATAGCTCCATTTTCATTCAAATACATCTACGCTTATGATACAGTCCATGTAAATCCAAACCTATTCGGTATCCAAAAAGGGGAAAACAAGCTTTATGAAATGGGTAGCTCCCTGCGGGCACAGCTTAGTTATCCTGTGATGCAAAATTGGCAATTGGACTCACGCTTTACCTTCTTTTCCAATTACAAAAAGGTGGAAATGGACTGGGAAATAGTAAATGTATTTAATTTTAACCGCTTTATTTCAATGCGCCTAATGCTCAATCCTCGATATGATAATACCATTATTCTGAAAGAAGGCGAAACTTCCAGAATTCAGTTCAAACAGCTGTCCAGCATCGGTCTATCCTTCCGGTTTTTTTAGAGAACAAAGACTGGTAGACATCAGACTAATAGAAAACAGACTGTTAGAAAACCAATCAATAGAGGATTGGGTGCTACAATTTTACTATCCGTTATCTGAAATCTGATGTCTGATGTCTAAAAGTCTGTTATCTAATATCCAATAGTCCGTCCGTCTGATAATCTAATCGGAAAGACATCCGGTGATGGCAACAATAACCATATTTGTTTAGCGCTTCACGGTGGGTTTTAGTGGCGTAAGCCATGTTCTTGTCCCAACCGTACTGTGGAAATGCCTCGTGCAACTGTTCCATATACTCATCCCGATGGGTTTTTGCCAGCACAGACGCTGCCGCGATGGAAAGGTATTTGCTGTCGCCTTTCACGATGGTTTGGTGTGGTATGTTTCGGTAAGGTTTAAACTTATTTCCGTCCACAATGATAAACGTGGGCTGAACAGGAAGTTGCTCCACCGCTTGGTGCATTGCCAATATAGCGGCATTCAGTATATTTATCGTATCAATTTCCTTTTCCGAAACAAAAGCTACCGCCCAAGCCGAGGCTTTTCCCTCAATTAAAATCCTTAGCTTATCCCGCTGACGTTTAGTAAGCTTTTTAGAGTCGGTCAATTCATCACACTCAAAATCGGGAGGTAAAATCACCGCTGCCGCCACTACCGGACCTGCCAAACAACCGCGTCCCGCCTCATCACAACCACACTCCAGTGGCTCGCCCGAGAAATTTTTTAATAAATGATACTTTTCTTTAATCATTTTCGATGGGGTTTTCGCTATTATTTTCCGAATTATTGGTTTTGGGATGCTTTTGCTTCTCATATATTTCTTTAGTTTCTTGCCAAAGCGATGGCGCCATTTTCAGAATGGGATAATACCCAATGGAAGTTTCTTTTTTTTCTTCCTTAGCAAAGTGAAAACGTGTATCCAGCGCGTCAAACACATTCATCAACACACTGACGATAAGGGTGTATTTAACTGCGCCAAGTACACCGCCCGCTAATGAATTAAGCCAGCCGAGATGTATTTTTGAGATGAGTTTCTCTGTAAATTTTGATAAAATAAGCATTAAAATTATAACTCCTAAAAATAGCAAAACGTATGAAAACGTAGCGCCTGTTTTTTCCGAAAAATGAAAAAAACGGATAATATGTGGGGAAAATACAGGATTAAAGATTTCGGCGACAAACCACGCGACAAAAACGATGAGGAAAGAAGTCAATTCTTTTACAAATCCTTTGAATAAGCCGAAAATTAACCCTGCTGCTATGGGTATAAATATAAATAAATCAAATGTGTTCATAAGAATTGCCGTCTTTTTTATCCAACAAAATTAGTAAAAAAATGATTTTGAAACGTGCAAAATAATAATAATATTTTGCTCACTCAACTACTTTCAGGGTTTTCAACCACTGAAAGAGTTGAGTGAGTGTGGGAAACTCCACGAGTAGTTAAAAACTCTCGTGGTAGTTGACGGGCGCTAAGCGTAGCCGATTTTCAGCACACACATAGCGATAATTTCTAAAAAAAGCGCCCTCTTTCACAAGAAGACGCTTTCACTCACTAAAAACTAAACTTACACTTATTATTCAACTATCACTTTGTGTGCAATATCATTTACCTTTAAAATATACACACCGGGCTTAACTGCTTGCGAAAATTCATTTGTTGCGTTTACAGAACGGAGTAATCGTCCGGCCGCATTAAAAAGTTGTACTTTGGCTTCTCCTTCAAAAATAGCGGATATTTTACCGGATATACCCGATATCTTCAAGGAATGTTCAAGTCTACTTACTTCTGTAGCCACTGCGGTTTGGGCTGAAACGGTAGTGCCGGAAGAATAGTAGCCATTATTTTCGGAATAAAACAGATACGTATAATCGGTAGAGGCGCTTAATCCTGTATCCGAAAGATTTTCTGCCGAGCCATTATAAACTACCGTACCTGTACCCAGCGCAGTCCCTACCGAATAAGCTGTTCCTTGTACGGGCGCATCCGAAACAGCCGCCGAAGTGAATCTTCTTACTACCATTACATTTTTACCGTTCCACTTTGTCCAAGCTAAATCCAACGATGATGAAGTAGCTTTTGTCACGGCAGGAGAAGATGGATCTGACAGCGCTGTAACTATAAATGTTCCCATGTTACCTGTCACATGATCGTTTTGCCCGGATTGCCAACCCAAATATTTTCTGTTATGAGTACCTACATATTTCATTGTTACGTATGCATTCCATTTCGAATTATTATCTACATTTTGGATAAAAGAAAGATTAAACCAATCCTCATTCTGAATTGTTCCATATCCATCATTATTCCAATCAATGTAAACCTGTGCGCCTTGATTTGCAGCTATAGGATAAGACTGTATCTCGAACAATATTTTATCGCCCAAGTATTGTGTGCCCAGCGAAGTATATTCATTTCCCATCCATGTAATTTGGCTGTATGTATTCATTATTGATAATACAGCTACAAATAAAAATAATAAAGTAGTTTTTCTCATAATTTTTCGTCTTAAGTAATTAATAATTTGCATTTTAACTGCAAGTATAATACTTGAAAACATAAAAGAAACTACTTAACATTAAGAAACTTACGACATTTATCCGAAAACGTTTGCAAAAGAGGATAAAAAAGGCGATAAACTCTCATATTTGTTTATCGCCTTTAAGATATTATAGAAAATAGCTTAGAAGTACTTCACCTCTTTTTCTTCCAGAGAAGTTAGCAAGTTATTTGCCAAGCGGCTGGCGCCGATGCGGAATAACTCATTATTGAGCCACTCTTCACCCAGAATTTCTTTTACCAGCGTGTAATGTTTTACCGCGTCTTCGGTGGTAACAATGCCACCGGCGGGTTTGTAACCTACTTTTACGCCTGTTTTTTCATACCATTCTTTGATGGCGTTACACATAATGTATGTAGCTTCGGGGGTGGCGGCTACGGGTATTTTTCCGGTAGAGGTTTTGATGAAGTCGGCATTGGCAGCCATGGAAAGTACCGATGCTTTTTTGATATTAGCGGCATTTTTGAGCGCACCTGTTTCTAAAATCACTTTTAAATGCGCGTCGCGGCAAGAAGTTTTTATCTCTTCCAATTCTTCAAACACTTCTTCGTACTTTTCTTCCAAAAACCTTCCGAGTGAGATCACCACATCAATTTCCGTAGCGCCTTCTATCACAGCCATTGCTGTTTCAGCCACTTTTACCTCAATAAACGTTTGCGATGCGGGAAAACCTGCTGATACCGATGCTATTCCGATAGGTTCCGTAAGATTGGCTTTTACCACAGGAACCAGGGAAGGATATACACACATAGCGGCCACATTATCTAATGCAGGAAAATGCTCACTGAAATCATTTACTTTCTTTACCATGGAGGTGATTTCCGCTTCGGTATCAGTACCGTTAAGTGAAGTCAGGTCGATTAGATTCAAGCATTTGGCATATACTTCTTTGGTATTGTTTTCGTTAAAGTGTTTTGCCAAAATATCTTCCACGCCTTTACTTACCATCTCATTGCTCAATGCATCACATTGATATTCATTGAATAATACTTTAAAATCTTTCATGTGTTTATAATTTAAGCCCCCTAAATCCCCCAAGGGGATTTTCAGGCATTGTGAAATTTACAATCATGACCGTGTGCGCCCATCCCGATAATTCGGAATTGTTTCGCTCATGGGTGTTTCATCTGTATATTTTTGTTATTTAAACCGTTTTTTAAAAAATATTCCGATTTCTCGTTCAATTATTGCCTTGACAAATAGCTATTCTTTCTAAAAATAGAACATGAAACTTGGAACTAAGACTATAATTTCGGATTATTCTTATGTCGTGTTGCGTCACGTTTTGTTTTTTTTTCGATGTTTTTTTGCAATGCCTCTTCTAAATCCACTCCTGTTTGGTTTGCCAAACAAAGCAGCACCCAAAGTACGTCTGCCATTTCATCCGCTAAATCCACCTCTTGATCTGTCGTTTTGAACGACTGCTCGCCGTATTTACGGGCGATGATACGCGCCACTTCGCCCACCTCTTCGGTTAGGATAGCCATATTGGTCAGCTCGCTGAAATAGCGGACACCATACGTTTTTATCCATGTATCCACGGCTTGTTGGGCTTGGTTGATAGTCATCTGTGAAATATACCCCAGCCCTCCCCTCTGGGGACGGCGTGAGCGTAAGTTATTGTTTATTATAGTCAATAGAATGTTAAAAGGAATCGAAAAAGAGCTAAGCTTCTTAATAATAGTTACTTAAACCAACACACACTCCCTCCCCAGAGGGGAGGGCTGGGGTGGGGTTTTTCACTCATTCAGCCTGGCTATAATGGTTTCATTGCCTGAGGTAGATTCGCCTATCGCCACAAAAATTTCTGAATCCAACGGCAGGAACATATCTACACGCGATCCGAATTTGATAAATCCGAGATGCTCGTTCAAGTGACATGGTTTTCCGGCACGCGCGTAAGTAACAATGCGGCGAGCCAACGCGCCGGCAATTTGACGCACCAAAATTTGGGTCTTGTTCGGTGTTTCTATAACCACCGTAGAACGCTCGTTCTCTGTGCTGGATTTAGGCAAATACGCGGCCATGTGTCTGCCTTTGTGGTGTTCGCTTTTAATTACATTACCTGTTACGGGATACCAGTTGGCGTGTACGTTAAATACCGACATAAAAATGGAAACCTGTATGCGTTTATCCCCAAAATACTCGGGTTCTTCCACTTCTTCCACTACCACCACGGTACCGTCGGCAGGCGCTATAATCAGGCTTGGGTCGTCAATTTCCACTACTCGTCTCGGGTTTCTGAAAAAGAAAATTACGAAAAGCATCAATGCCGCCGAAATAGTCAAATTAATGGCTAAAATAGGCTTTGGAAAATTGATGTACACAATCATATTCATCACAAAAAGTAAGAACAATGCGCCTACAATAATCCAACGACCTTCTTTGTGTATTTTTATGTATTTCATGTGTTTATAATTTGTTTTTTAATGGTCACATGGAACACGCCATACAAACATTCCCTTGTGTGTCAAAGTTATTTTGGTCTGGCTGTTTCATCTGCTTTAAAATTAAAGGAACAACAAAGATACGTCAATTTTTTAATCAATCAAAAATATGTACCTTTGCAGAAGAAAAAATACGACAATTAGTGAATTGGTAAATTAGTGAAATTGGTGGATTGGTTAGTTAATATAGAGTATGTGAAACATCTATAAACTATGAGTGAATCAATCAACCATTTAACCAATATCTTAATCTACTAATCCCCAATCAACCAATGTTATGCACAACGTACTAATGGCTGTTTCGCCCATTGATGGGCGTTATTGCTTAAAAACCCAAGTTTATTCCGCTTATTTTTCAGAATTTGCTCTTATCCGCTACCGCGTATTAGTAGAGGTAGAGTATTTTATCGCGCTATGCGAATTACCACTGAAACAGCTAGAAGGTATCTCTTCCAGTGTTTTTCCTAAATTGCGGGAAATTTACACCGATTTTTCGGTAGAAGATGCTCTGAAAATCAAGCAAATAGAAAAGGTTACCAATCACGATGTAAAAGCGGTAGAATATTTTCTGAAAGAAAAATTTGATGATTTACATTTGTCTGATTACAAGGAATTTATACACTTCGGGCTTACCTCCCAAGACATTAACAATACTGCTGTACCGCTTTCCATCAAAAAAGCGTTGGAAGAAATTTATCTTCCGGAATTGATGATGGTTATCCATAATCTTAATCAGAAATCGACTGAATGGCAAAATATTCCCATGCTTGCTAAAACACACGGTCAACCCGCGTCACCCACTCGTCTGGGTAAAGAAATCATGGTTTTTGTAAGCCGTTTAAATCAGCAATTGGAACTGCTCAAAAATACGCCGCAGTCGGCAAAATTTGGTGGCGCCACCGGAAATTTCAACGCGCATCGTGTAGCTTATCCGGAAATAGACTGGAAAGTTTTCGGGAATAGATTTGTATCTGAAAAACTCGGTTTGCAACGCGAAGAATGGACCACACAAATATCCAACTACGATAATTTGGCAGCGCTTTTTGACGGGTTAAAACGGATAAACACCATTTTGACCGATTTCTGCCGGGACATTTGGACGTATATTTCGATGGAATATTTCAAACAAAAAATTAAAGAAGGCGAGGTAGGCTCATCGGCAATGCCGCACAAGGTTAATCCCATTGATTTTGAAAATGCCGAAGGAAACCTCGGGATGGCAAACGCTGTGCTCGAATTTTTATCGGCAAAACTTCCTGTTTCACGTCTGCAACGGGATTTGACAGATAGTACCGTGCTGCGTAACGCGGGTGTTCCGTTTGCGCATACGATGATTGCCACACAAAGCATCTTGAAAGGCTTGGATAAGCTATTGCTTAACGAAACAGTTTTGGCAGCGGATTTAGAGAAAAATTGGGCGGTAGTAGCAGAAGGTATCCAAACTATCCTTCGGCGTGAAAACTACCCACAACCTTATGAAGCGCTGAAAAAACTTACACGCACTAACGAAGGTATTAATGAAACGTCTATCCGCAACTTTATCCAAGAATTGGATGTAACGGACACAGTAAAGGAAGAGCTGCGTAAAATTACGCCTCAGAATTATACAGGGATTTAGATTAGAAATTAGAATTCAGAAATTAGAAGACTGAATGTCAAAGCCGCCGATTAAAAGAAGTTGTTAATGCGCCAATCAGAATTGTCGGCACCCAAGTCATTTACCAATTATTAAAATTTATAGCAAACAATTTAATTTCCCCCTTTGGGGGTTAGGGGGCTACATAACAAATGTTCGATTTCAAACAGTTAATCAAACGGTTTATTCCACCGTATAAAAAATACGTCTTTTTAAGTTTATTTTTTAACTTATTAGGTACGCTGCTTAGTCTGGTTTCCTTTGGAAGCCTTGTGCCTATTCTGCAAATTCTTTTCAAAATAGAGAAGGCGAGCGCCGCGTATCGGGAATGGACGTGGAATAACAGCTGGGGGGAAATTTTCTCTGCGTTAAAAAACAATGCCACGTATTATGTGGAACAGTTTATACAATCCGTAGGTCCTCAGCAATCATTACTATATATCGGCATTTTTTTGGGGATAACCACTTTTATGAAAGTGGGCGCATCCTATCTGGGTTCATACTTTGTTATTCCCATACGCACAGGCGTTTTACGCGATTTACGTAATCAGCTTTATAAAAAAGTAGTAGAACTGCCCATCGGTTTTTTCAGTAACGAACGTAAGGGCGATATTATGGCTCGTATGACCAGCGATGTGTATGAAGTAGAAGCATCGGTTATCAGCTCGCTAGATATGATATTGAAAAACCCCATTATGATTTTGATTTATTTGGTGGTGCTTTTTGTGATGAGTTGGCAACTTACTATTTTTGTTCTGCTGCTTTTGCCTGCCAGTTCTTGGATTATAGGGAAAGTGGGAAAATCCTTGAAGAAACGTTCCGCCGTCGGGCAGCAGGAATACAGCGATATGATTTCGCAAATTGAAGAAACGCTGGGCGGACTACGAATTATCAAAGCTTTTAACGCGGAAGAAAAAGTATCGGAACGTTTCCGTGGGGTGAATGAGAAACTTCGGAAAACATTTAATAAAATTGACCGGCGTTTCAATATGGCGCACCCTATCAGCGAATTTTTGGGGACGGTAGTAATTGCTATTTTACTTTGGTTTGGGGGTTATTTAATCTTAGGCAATCACACTTCCCTTAGCGCGGCAGGATTTATTTTTTACTTGGTTATCTTTTATAATATCATCGCGCCTTCCAAAGAGCTTTCCAAAGCTTCATACAGTATTCAGCGCGGTTTAGCGTCCTTGGAAAGAATAGATAAAATACTTTTAACTGAAAACGATATTCTGGACCCAACCTTTCCCGAATCCCTTCCGAAAAAAATTGAAAAAATTGAATTTCAAAATTTGAGTTTCAAATACGATACGGATTATGTGCTGAGAAATATCAATCTAACCATTCCCGTCGGGAAAACCGTAGCCGTAGTCGGTCAATCCGGTTCCGGAAAATCTACATTGGTGGATTTATTGCCCCGTTTTTATGACCCTACGGAAGGGGAAATCCGCCTGAACGGGACGAATGTTAAGAATTTCACTAAGTACGATTTACGTTCTTTAATGGGAAATGTAAACCAAGAAGCCATACTTTTTAACGATTCTTTTTTCAATAATATTTCTTTTGGGGTAGATAACGCTACGCCGGAACAAGTGATGGAAGCCGCCAAAATAGCCAACGCGCACGAATTTATTATGGCTACTGAAAACGGCTATGACACTACCATTGGCGACCGTGGAAGCAAGCTTTCCGGCGGACAGCGCCAGCGTATAAGCATTGCTCGCGCCGTACTGAAAAACCCGCCCATACTTATTTTGGATGAAGCTACCTCTGCGCTGGATACGGAATCGGAATTTCTGGTACAGGAAGCGCTGGAACATTTGATGAAGACCCGTACTACCTTGGTGGTAGCCCACCGACTTTCTACCATTAAAAAAGCCGATTTAATCTGCGTGCTGCACGAAGGCGAAATTGTAGAGCGCGGAAGACATGATGAACTGCTCGCCTTGGATGGTTATTATAAGAAACTGGTAGATATGCAGAGCTTTTAGAAATATAACTGTCCGCCATTAGTTAAAAGCTAATGGCGGACAGTTTTTTATTTCGGTTCCATTGTAATCAGCGGAACGATCATTTCTTCCATCGAAATACCGCCGTGCTGTATGGTGTTTTTGTAGTAACTTACGTAATGGTTATAGTTATTCGGATAGGCGAAGAAGTCTTCGTTGCCGGCAAATACATACGCTGAACTCACATTGGGGCTGGGCAGTCCGGCTTTGGCGGGTTGGGTTATTTCAAACACCTCTTTCTTATTATAACTTAGATTTTTACCTACTTTGTAGCGCAGATTGGTATTGGTATTTTTGTCGCCAATGACTTTGATAGCGTCTTTTACTTGAATGGCGCCGTGATCGGTAGTGAAAACCACCTTGTAACCACGTTGGGCAATGGCTTTAAAAAGGTCGTACGTAGCGGAATGACGAAACCAAGAGAGTGTGAGCGAACGATAGGCTTTTTCATCGTTTGCCAGTTCGCGCACCATTTTAATTTCTGTACGGGCATGGGAAAGCATATCAATAAAATTCATCACTACCACATTTAGTTGATTATTAGCTATTTGCGGAAGTTGTTCTATGACCTTTTCACAAAATCCGTTTTCAAACACTTTGTGGTAGGAAAAGGTGTATTTTTTACGGAAACGGTCTAATTGCGTTTGTAATAACTCTTTCTCATTCAGATTTTTACCTTCTTCTTCGTCCTCATCCACCCACAGTTCAGGGAACATCTGCTGTATTTGAAGCGGCATCAGCCCCGAAAAAATAGCGTTTCGCGCGTATTGCGTGGCTGTAGGAAGAATGGCGCAGTATGTTTCTTCTTCGGTGATGGTAAATAAATCCGACAAAGTTTCGCGGATAACGCGCCATTGGTCGTACCGGAAGTTATCCACCAAGATAAAAAACACTTTCTCGCCGCTATCAAGCATCGGGAAAATTTTCGTTTTGAAAATATCGGGGCTCATCAGCGGGCGGTTTTCAGGCGAAGCCATCCAATCCATATAGTTTTTCTTCACAAATTTAGTGAACGTGCTGTTGGCTTCGTTTTTTTGCATGGCGAGCATTTCGTCCATCGCGTTATCTGCTTCTGCAAGTTGCAATTCCCAGAAAACCAACTTTTTATATACATCTACCCAATCATTATACGTAAACGAGTCGTTTATCTGCATACCAATATTGCGAAATTCCTGCTGATATGCGGAAGTGGTATGTTCTTGCACAATCTCGCGTTTGTGAACGTTTTTTTTCAGCGTCAGCAAAATTTGGCTCGGATTGACGGGTTTCGTCAGGTAATCGGCTATTTTATTACCGATAGCCATATTCATAATGTCCTCTTCTTCGCTTTTGGTAATCATCACCATAGGTACATCGGGGTCTATTTCCTTGATTTGAGTCAGGGTTTGAAGTCCGCTCAATCCGGGCATATTTTCATCGAGAAAAATAATATCAAACGTCTCTTTACGGCACAAGTCCACAGCATCTTTCCCATTGGTAACGGTAAGGACTTCATATCCTTTTTCTTCTAAAAATAAAATGTAAGGCTGCAACAAATCCATTTCATCATCAGCCCAAAGTATTCGGTCTTTTTTCATAAGCAAAGTAATGTTATAATGTAGCACACATAAAGGGGAATGACTTCGTCGTTTTTATTGTTTCGGTAATTTAGAAACATGCTTCGGCACAAGGGTAGTTTATTCTTTACGGAAAAGATATTTGTGTCATTAAAATTGATCAATGTGCTTCTCGGTTTTTTCATGAAATACCGTTAAATCGATATTTAGGATATGTGTGATTAAAAAAAACGTAGAAAATAAAAAGCTATTGTGAACGATGTGTTTATTTTCCGTAAATAAACAACCTTATTAGAATCAAACAGCTATTCTAATTTGTAGTCTTTGGGATCGCTTTTATCTTATCTACATCTTCTATGCCCCATCGATTGGCAGTGATGACTTCGGTAAGCATGGTACGCATTTGGTCGGCGGCAATTTTAGTGAGTCCACTGTTGAGCGCCGCTTCCATCACTTGTTTTTTGCCCGCTTCCTGAATGCGGTGCAAATCTTCGCGGCTGATAAGATTAAATAAATCCTCTTCAAAATAGTAATATTTGAACTCGGGTTCCAACGAGAGGATTTCAGGTTCAGGAAATGATATAATCTTAATTTTCCGATTTTGCTCGTCCTTTTCCCACACGCACTTTTCAAAATCATAGCCAATCATCACTTTTGCCTGAACAATGACAAGGGCTTTTTTAGTGGAAGGAATAATTTTCAGTAACTTTTTAGTTTCTTCGTAATTGTAAATTTCGTGAAATTGTCCTTCTGCACAGACTATTTTGAATACTTTGCGCATGCTTTCCACCACTGTGTGCGAGCTTTCCGTGATTTTCCGTTCCCGCTTGCCGACAACGTACAATCTAAAAGCCAGAAAAGCAATAATAGCGCCCAACACCAAACCTACCAATAAAATACCCATCGTATTAGTTCCACCGTACACAGGTTTGAAAAAAACCGAGTATAAGTATCCGGTTAAGAATAATACTAAAATAATGCCGATAATCCAGCCGAGTTTTTTGATGGTTGACGTCATATTAAATTCTAACTTCTATGAAACATGACAAAAATAGTGCAAATCCATTTTACAAATTCAGTAAGAACTTAAAAAATATCCTGACTATCCTGATAATAAGGAATTAAGAGGTTATTCCCAATAATTCCAACGCTTTGGCGGGTGTGCCGTATTTTTCCCAGTAAGCGCGCGCGCCTTTTTCCAGTTTCTCACGATAAGTTTTATTCCTCATAATCAATAAAACCGCTTCTCTCATGGATTTTTCATCGTTTTCTACAAAATGGATATTTTCGCCGTGCACCAACGGCGCGGGTAAATCATTTACGAGCGGCGTAGAAATAATAGCTTTGCCGAGTGCCAGATATTCGCCTAACTTCCAGCCGTGGCTGCCATTAGAGTAAGGCGCGCTAAAAGCCAAAAGCGATTGGGCTGTTTTTTCCAAGTAATCTTTGACGGAAACGCTTCCTTTACACTTAAGTTTCTTAAGAGAGGGACTGCACTTTACATTTTCCGCAAATGACAAACCGCCGTCAAAAACAAGTTCGGGAATAGATTTGCAAGCAGTAATAAAGTGCGCATTCGCTTCATTAAATGCCTCGTCATTTCTATGCCAATCTTCGTTCAGCCACACAGAACTCAGATGAAAAACGGCGTTTTCCGTTATTGCGCTTTTCTTCTCGTACTCTTCATAATAAACGCGATAGCGGCATTGCTTGCGGTAACGCTGCACAAGTGTAAAGGGTAAAGTCTTGTGCATTGTTTTCCACATATTTTTCCATGCGTACAACGCAGAATCAATGTGACTGTAAAGTTTGACGCCAAAGTAGGGCGCTAACGACACCAACTTACCGCGAAATTTTTCAGGCGTGCGCGCGACATTAGCGTTTACGTGTCCATACACATCACACCACGCATACACATCGGGTTTCACGCTGTTTAGCTCGCCAAAATCAATGGTGTATTTTTTATCGTTTATCACAAAGTTCAAGCAGTTTACGCGGCTTTTTAACGCAAGTTGCTTGAAAGGTTTATTCGTAAAAATAATGTTGTCTTTCCCGAATTTTTGGTATAATCCCAAAATGTAAAAACTGGCATAATTCACATTTACCATCGGGTCAACATAAACGGGGGATGGATTTAAGAGTGACATAGCAGGTCGATTTTTGATGTTTTTTACAAAGATATACTTTTTTCGCGAATTTAAGTTTCCAAGTTCTATGTTTTGTGTTTCTTTAAAAACACAATGCCGTTTTAAAACGGCATTGCATAATGTAATAAGTAATCACTCGTGAAACTCGAAACTCGAAACTCAGAACTCGAAACTATATCTTTCCTTTCACTATTTCCAAAATTTCCCTTTCTTTTTCCATCACTTTTTGTTCCAATACTTCCGCTTGGGCGATGATTTCGGCGGCAGCGGCTTTATCTTCTAATCCGGCACCGTTTATTTTCACGTTTAATCCTGCGCCAAGCACTGCCGCGCGTATTGCCAAAGCGCCTACGCCCGCGTCTGATACAGAATTAGGGTTACCCGTTTCTGCCATTGCTTGAATTACTTCCATTGCGCTGTAAGCGGTTTTCATCACTTCTAACGGCACTTCCATAGCGTATTTGGTAGCGGCTTGAATAGCGGCGGCGCGTTCGGTTTTTTCCTTATCGGTGGACTTTGGCAGCCCGAAAGCATTCATAATCCCATTAAAAGAGCGTGTGTCTTCATCAATCAAGAACAACAGTTTGTCTTGAAGGGTTTTTCCTTTTTCCGCCCAATCGGAAAATTCTTCCCAACGGTCGTCCCAGCCGCGTTTGTGCGCGGAAAGATTTGCTACCATGGCGCCCAGCGCGGCGCCCATAGCGCCCATCGCTGCCGAAATGGAACCTCCGCCCGGCGCGGGACTTTCTGATGCCGTTTCCTGCGTAAACGCCTTCACGGTCATATCTACTAATTTTTTCTCAGAATTATCTTCAATGAGGTATTCAATGATTTTTTTCTTCGGGTCAAAAGGCGCCAATTCATCCAACCCCATGGATTTTATGGCTATTTTCAGGATTTCTTCGTCCGAAATTCCCACAGAACGACGCTGTTTTTTGAGGAAATATTTACCCGCGTTTAACAACGTTTGCAATGGCACCACGCCTACGAGTTCTGAACCCGTTACACGAATTCCACGCGAGGCGGCACGCTCGCAAGCCGTTTCAAAAAGCTGATGTAGCGAGGTGGCGTTAATATCCGTCAAGTTAAAAGAGAGTTGAGCCACCCCATATTCCTCTATGTACCAGCCAATTCCTTTTACGCCTTTCAGCAATCCGGGCGTATAAACCGTTTTGCCGTTTTCATCTTTTACTATTTTTCCCGTCAGAGGGTTTCCTTCTCGTTTGATGCGTCCTTTTTCCCGGATATCAAAAGCGATAGAGTTTGCCCAACGGGTAGAGGTGGTATTTAAGTTTACATTGTAAGCAATTAAAAAATTGCGTGCGCTTACGGCTGTGGCGCCGGCTTTGCGTGCTGTTTCGGTAAATTCCGCCGGACCAAAATCGGGTTTCCAATCGGGGTTTGTGAGTTTCTGCGGCAATCCTTCGTACTCGCCCGCACGACAGGCAGCCAAATTGCGGCGTTTTTCTTCCGTGGCGGCAAACTCGTAAAAATAACCCGGAATTCCGAGTTCATCGCCAATACGTTTACCGAGTTGACGAGCGTAATTAGCCGTTTCTTCCATCGAAATATTTTTTACGGGAATAAGTGGCAACACGTCCGTAGCGCCAAAACGGGGGTGCTCGCCGTGGTGCTTGCTCATATCAATCAGTTCCGATGCTTTCTTCACAGCCCGAAAAGCGGCTTCGCATACCGGCGCGGGCGCGCCCACAAAAGTTACCACCGTGCGGTTGGTTGCCTTGCCCGGATCTACGTCTATTACTTTTACGCCTTCTACTGTTTTAATTTCGTCCGTAATTTGGCGGATAATATCCATATTGTTCCCTTCACTGAAATTGGGAACGCATTCTATTAATTGGTTCATGGGTATGTTTGGTTAATTTATTTATTAGTAAAATAGTTAATGGGACTAATAACTGGTTTAATATAATTATAACATGTTGATTACAAACACTTTTTTCATCTATCACTTGCCAAAATCTTTCCAAGAAATCACTTTTCCTGCCGTGCGGGATTGGTTTTCCAAGCCGCCATAAACTAATGTTTTCTTCAAATCATCTTCTTTTGCCAAATTTGAAAAATAATTTAGCCCCTTAAATAAATCGGGCATAATGGTTTGAGTGGCTTTTATCTCAAAAACTTCATTGCCTGTTGGTTTTTGAACGAGTAAATCTACCTCATTGCCGGCGACATCACGCCAGAACCAAATGTCGGTTTGTAATTCGTTTTTATGATACATCCGCTTCACATATTCGGCAATCATCCAATTTTCAAACAATGCGCCTTTTATAGATTGATTTATAAGTTGTTCCGCATTGTTTATTTTTAGTAAATGGCAAAGCAGCCCGCTGTCGTAAAAAAACATTTTTGGCGTTTTAATGATTCGTTTTGAAAAATTCTGATGAAACGGATATAACAAAAAAACAATGTAACTGCTTTCCAACGCTGATAACCAAGCCTTTGCCGTAGGCTGAGAAATTCCACACTCGTTCGCCAAAGCGTTCAAATTGAGCAATTGTCCGGCACGTGTGGCGCACAAATCAATAAAACGCCTAAACGAATGCATATCCTTGATAGCAATCAGTTCGCTCACATCTCGCTGAATGTAAGTCTGCACGTAGTTTGTATAAAATACTTTCGGTTCAATATCCCTATCATAAATAGCAGGGTAACATCCTTTTATGATATTCAAAATATAATCTTCCACTAACCATCCTTCGTTATTAAGTTCTTGATTATCAAATGGAAACAGCTTACAAAGTGCTACTCTTCCGGCAAGGCTTTGCGTAATATTATGCATTAAATGAAAATTTTGCGAGCCGGAAAGAATAAATTGTCCCATTTTTCCACTTTCATCTACCAACGTTTGCAGGTACGAAAAAAGTTGCGGAACACGCTGCACTTCATCGAATATTACCTTTTCATTATACCTTTCTAAAAAGCCATTCGGGTCATTTTCTGCAAACCTACGCGCGTCCGGATTTTCCAACGAAATATACTCGTAATCATCAAAAGTAGTCTTCAAAAAAGTAGTCTTACCTGACTGACGTGGTCCGGTTACGGCAAGAATTGGATATTTCTTCATCAATCCTTTTACGGTATTGGTTATTTCTCTGTTTACTACCATTTTATTTCAAAATAAATCGTTATAATACGCCACAAATATAATCATTATTTTGAAATATCCAATCATTAACTTTGAAATATCCAGTTATTAACTTTGAAATATCCAGCTATCAACTTTGAAATATCCGACTATCAACTTTGAAATATCCAGCGATCAACTTTGAAATATCCAATCATCAACCTTGAAATATCTTAAAATAAAATTCCTTAGTAATATTTAAAAAATAAGTAATCAAATTGAATGTTTGATGAACTTTTATT
>MTLC01000458.1_pt1 | contig 39095 bp, 30 predicted proteins | sample 1982451 | NCBI WGS metagenome assembly MTLC01 (sample SAMN05710165, study PRJNA340218) | biofilm metagenome | isolation source: sample SPH anode biofilm adapted to +100 mV | place: USA | collected 2012-02-03 | reverse complement strand
GACCGGAAGGGGCACTCCCCCCCCGTTCACCTCGCGCAGTATATTCAGGAACTCCGGGTAAGCGCCGGTTCGCAGGAAGTAGATCCCTATGTCGTAGAGGCTCCGGGCGTACCCGGCAAGCTCCTCCCCCTCCCCCTCGACGGATTTCAGGAACAGGAGCAGCATGTCGCCGGTCTTCTTTTCGATGCAGGACTGGTCGATGGTTTCCAGCAGATCCTGCACTCCTTCACTTCCCAGGAGGGGGACCTGATCCGGCTCCATCATCCTGTGCAGTTTCTGCTGGTAACTCTTCGGGATGAACTCCTCGCTCGCATGTTCCCGGAGAATGGTCCTTACCCTGGTCGGCAGGTCCGCCACCTCAGGCTGCAACTCGTCGGAAGAGAGCGCACCGCTGAACTGACGCAGCAACTGCAGGACGACCTGGGGAATGTCCTCCAGGTTTGGACCGATTTCCTCCAGCGTCTCCATCACCACCTGGGCCGGCATCTGGCTGACAATCGACTCCAGATCGGATGCGGTGATCACCCTGGACGCCCATGCGGCACCAAGGAACTGCTGACGCATGGCAGGGGTCAGCTTCCTTACGAAACCGGCAAATCTCTGGTTGGTAAGCTCCCTGGCCTTGGGCGACGCCGTTTCCTCCCGGGCCAACGCATCCAGCAGCAGGGGGGCAAATCCCCCCAGCGTAAGGAGACCGTCCTGCCCGGACAGGTTTAGTGCCTCGGCAACTAGCTCCGGGTCGAGCACACCCTCGGGGAGCGACCCGCCGCCCGCAAGCCCGTTCTTGAGAGCAAGGGCGAAGCGCTCCCACAGATCCCCGGCGCTCCCCGCCTCACCTGACTTTAGAAGCGGCTCTTCCGTCACGCTCAGGAGGTCATAACGGATCTCCCTGATGCCGAGAGAGGTGATGCCCGACTTTTCCCAAACGGCCCGGATCCCTCCGGCGCGATAGATCTTCTCGCGCGTGCTGCCAAGGATGATGATAAAACGCCGGAGTTCCTCCCTGGTGAGCCCTCGGTTGAAAACCAGCGTCCCTATTTCCCGTTCATGCAGCACACGCGCGAAATCCCTCATGACCGGGTTGGACCTGTCGACAGGCTGATCCCCGAGCATGAGGGTCGAACCGGCCGCCAGCAGGACCACCTCGTCCAGCTCGCCCAGAAGGGAGGCGTAGCTCTTCAAAGCGGTGGCGAGGGAAACATCAATCACCTGATGTCCCTGCGGGTAAGTCCTCATGTTGCGCCGCGCGACGTTGAGGTCGCGTATCAGCTTCACAAGCAACGGGGAGGACGCCGCTTCCTGCGTTCCGGCATTTCTGGTTCGATCGCTCATTTACGCTTGTTCCGAGGTACGCGGCAAACATCAGGCTCGTTATATATCACTATATGTCGCTATATATCCTATATCGTCGTGCAAGAAAAGGATTATTGGATGTCCGACGTTTTCCTGGTTTTTACGCGGACAACCCGAAGGTGCTTGTTGCGCCCGTCTCGGGTTATGCAGATTATTTCTCTGCGCTTCATGTCATGGACCGATCATACGCAGTCAAGTACCGACCATCTGTATCAGGAGATGTTATCAGGGTTGCCCACCCTGATATTCCCCTGTCATAAAAGAAAAAAACTTAAACCTTGGATATAATCAAAGTGCTGCCGATTGAATCAACAACCAGTTTGAGAGGAGGCACGAGATGTGGCACTACTGTCAGAAGGACTTCTTAAAGCGCGTTCTGTTAGTCATCACCTCGGCTATGGTTCTTACGGGATGTGTAGCTTCGAGAAGCGAGGTGCAGGGCAAGTTCACCAGCCCGGTCACAAGGAACACAACGGCTGACAAGGTCAGCGTGCTCTTCCAGTTCAAAAACCTGCAACAGCAGCATGGCATGGACACGGTCCCAAAGCTTCAGGTTCACAACGTGAAGGACTTCGACAACCTGTTCAGGGATAGTCTCCAGGAACTGGGCAACGTCTCGCAGTACACCACCTACCTCGAATCTCCAAACGATGTGAACAACCCGAAGCGGCGCAAGGAGCTGGAAGACCAAAAGGCGACCCACGACTACACCGTGGAGGTCTCCTTATTGGAAGAATCCTCCTTCAAGAAGGATTTCTTGAGCGGAACGGTCTCGCTTCTCTCCCTTACCCTTATCCCGATGCCTTACTCGTGGGACTACACCATGACGGCAAATGTCATAAAAAAAGGGGGAGCCCAGGTCGCTTCCTACCAGCGCAAGGCAACACTGAGCAACTGGGTTCAAGCGGCCCTTATCTTCGCCTACCCCTTCTACCCCCTGGAAGGGAAGCGCGAGGAGATCTACTCCGAATGTCTGCACGACATCTTCAAGCAGATCGAGGCGGAAAGGGTCCTTAAATAACGAAAAAAACCGGGCAGCACCTCTGCCCGGTTTTTCCTGAAGAGAAGAAGCCCCGGATAGTGGGGCTTCTTGTTCAAACGTCGGTATTTTACTGTGAGAGGATGATCGCCGAGTAGCGGCCTATACCGATGTCCGCCTTGAAGTGGAGGCCGTCCATCTCGGCTGGCGTGGCTTCGGTGCCGTAGCTGAAAAAGTTTCCGAACATCGGCCCATAGAGGCCGGAGTCGCTGTTAAAACGAACCTGCCACTGCCCGCCCCTCGGAAGCCCGATCGTGTAGTTGTCATAAGAGCGGTCCGCGAAATTCAGCACTACTACAACGTCGTCGCCGGCCCCGCCGTGCTCCCACCGGTGATACGCAATAAGCTTGTCGGCGTTGTTGACGTGGAAGACATTGATGTGCTGCCCACGCAACCCTCGCGTGTTGTTGAACCAGTTCCGGCGCAGATGGATCAGATCCCGATACTGCATGAAGATCCCCTTGAACGGCCCTTCCGGCTCACAGCGCTCCGGCAGCTCCGGACATTCGCTGCAGTCGATGGTCTTGTCACACGGCGCTCCGGTCGCAGTGCGGCACTTGCCATGCCTGTTCATGCAGGTCCGACAGTCCTCGTTCACATTGCAGAAGCGGTTCCAGTCTACGCCGCACTCGTCGTTCCGCCTGTCCCCCATCCACCTCCATTCCAGCAGTTCCTGCCCTTGCAGGACCATCGGTATCCCCGGTGAGGTGAGCACCATGGCGGCCCCCAAACCGGTTCTCTTCCTGACATACCAGCTGTCATCCACATGCCCCGGGTCGATCGCTTCCGTCAGCCGCTTTTTCCCCTCATCCTTATGGAGAACGGATGCGGCGTCGTGGCTTTCACTGGTGACGATGCGTTCAAAGGCATCGGTGTTGTATCTCTGGTAGAGAACGTCGCGCAAGCGGTCCATGTTGCGGAAACGGTCCTCTGTTGCCGTCAGAGCGTCACGGACCGTGTACATGTAGGTGTCATTCCACTGCGAACCGAACCCTGCGCCACCGGCATTCGTATCCTTCGTGACCCACTCGTTATCCTTCAGGTCCTCGGCAATGGTGATCAGGTTCCTTCTTTCGTATTCACAGCTCACGCAGTAGTTGATCTCCTGAAGAAGCCACCATCCCCTATCGATATCGTAGGCGGCTTTCAGTTGGGGATCGTTGCCATAGACGTTGCGGATGTTGGCTACCGAGTCGAAACGAAGGCCGTCAACACGGAACTCCAGCAACCACATCATGGCGTTGTCCCTTAGGAAGTCGCGCACTTCCTGCCTGCCGTAGTCCGGGCGGTGACCAAAGCCTGTGGGCCACCGCCAGTCGTTGTAGAAATAGACGCCACCACCGGCAGAGCCATCGGGCAGGCGCGGATCCCACCCGGGCGTCATGCGCCATATCGACATGTTGCCTGTTTCTGGATCATTATAGTCGGGACTTATGTGGTTATAGACGACGTCGAGAATGACGGCGATGCCACGTGCATGAGCGGCATCGACCAGTTGTTTGAGGGCAATCGGGCCGCCATACTTGGACTCGACGGCATAGAGAGCCGCAGTGTCGTATCCAAAGGATCGGTCGCGCGGAAACTCGGAGGTGGGTAGTAACTCGATGGCGTTGACGCCCAGCTTCTGCAAGTAGAACAGCTCGTCGATGACGTCCTCTATGAGTCTTTCGTCCTGCACAGTCTTGTCCGGGAAGCTCCCGCAGTGCATCTGATAGATCACCAGCTCACTCCAAGGGGCCATCTGGAAATCGTTCACCTTCCATGGGTAATCACGCAGGCGGAGGATCGAGTTTCCCGCGGAGTGTACCATCTGCTTAGCCCGAGGGTCGCTTTTGTCTCTGCCATCGATCCGGTAGAGGTACTGCTGGCCCTCGGCTGCATCGGACACAAGAGTTGAAAAGTAGTCGCTGGCCCCTTCCCTGGTCATCTGGTGTAACGTTTCCTGCCCGTTTTCGTTGAACAGGACAAGCTTTACGTCGTTGGCAAATGGGAGCCAAGCGCGGAATTTGACGCTACTGCCAACGCGACAAGCCCCCAGCTCCTGAAACTTATAACCACTTACATAACGCCCAGTGTCTTCAATAGTTACCGTCATAAGACCCCCTCTGAACATTGTTGTACCCGCGCGGAATGCGCAAGCTTTCCTGGTGCTTGATGGTTCGAATTGCTTGCAGGAAGTAAGTACGAGATGGGTGGCGTAGAGGCAAACCAGAGTAGAATAATTTGATCCTTCAGGATGTCAATAGCGGCCACGGTCTGCGCTGCACCGTCCAGCCGCCCGCAGCCCCCCCCTGCTCGGCCAGAACCACATAGCCGCCCCTACAGAACGCAAGAAGCCGGGCAGCATCTCTGCCCGGCTTCTTTTTTTTCAAACTGTGGACTCTCCGCTCCACCAAGGGCGCGTCACGGCAAAACTACTGCCCGGGCCGCGTTGCAGCCATACTAACGGCCGTCGCTAAAGAGCGGGACGCTCGCACCCAGGCCGTGAACGACGCTGGTGAAGGCGTTGCGATTCTCGAGCTTGTCGCTGCCGAAACGCTCTTCGAAGAGTCGCCGGATCATGGGTATGCGCGAGGTGCCCCCGGTGAGGAACACGGTGTCGATCTGATCGTTTCGGACTCCCGACCTGCTGATGACTTCGTCGATGGTGCCGGAGATCCGGCTTAGGTTCTCCCGGTTGATCGCTTCGAACTCTTCCCTGGTTATAGCTTCTTCGATGGTCAGGCCGCGCTCCTTGAAGCTGACCTGCGCGAACTCTTGTTGTGACAGCTCGCATTTCGCCTTCTCGATGCACTGGAACAGGAAAAAACCGTAGTTGTCACTGATGAGGTGCTCGAGGTTCTCGATGGCCTGCCGGTCCGTCGCGGCGTTTTTGATGAGCCGGATCTGCTCCCGGGTCTTTCTCCCCCTCAGGAGCGGAATCCTGTGCCACTGGCACAGCGTGTAGATGATGCTGTGCGGGATGTCGAAGAGCTCGTCCTTCCCCATCCCCTTGTATCTGACCCCGCGACCGAAATACTTGGCGATCTTTTCCCACATGATCTGGGAGTCGAATTTGTCGCCCGCCGTATAGACCCCTCCGATGGAGAGGACGTCGGAGCGCCGGTCGGCCCGGGCGAAGGCTCCCCCTTTCACCTTGATGACGGTGAAGTCGGAGGTCCCGCCGCCGAAGTCACCGATGAAGACCAGCTTTTCGGCCCCTGCGGAGAGCGTCTCTTCGAACGAGAGGGCTGCGGCGACCGGCTCGAACTGGAAATGGATATGGCGGAACCCTGCTTTGCGCGCCGCCTTCTCGAGCCTAAGCTGCGCCAGGGCATCCTTTTCGGCATCCTCGGAGAAAACGACGGGGCGCCCAAGAACGACGCTGTCCACCGGATGGCCTACGTACGCTTCCCCCTTCGCCTTGATCCTCCTCAGGATGATGGCGATAAGATCGTCGATGCCGTACTTCTTGCCGAACACCTCGGTTCCCTCGAAACTCCTGTTGGGGAGGAAGGTCTTTATGGACTGCATGAAGCGCCCCGCCGCTCCGTCGCTGACGTACTGGCCGATGGCCTCCTGGCCGGTAAAGATCTCGTTGTCCTCGTTGAAGTAGAGGACCGAACGCATCAAAGCGGGGTTGGTGCTTGACTCGTCGATGTCGACGATTTCGACCTTGCCATCCCGGTAAACGGAAAGCGCGGAATTGGTGGTCCCGAAATCCAGACCGAAAACTGCCTTCATGCATACTCCAGAAAAAAGCTGGGCGGGTTCCAAGGAACCCGCCCTGAGAAATGTGAACATGCGCGCCGATATCCGCAGACGGCAGGGTGGATGTTTTAGCAGAAACCTGGGGACGGTGGCAAGCTGTAAACATCAAGTCTGGCCACTCTTGCGACGAAGCCACCTAACGGTTGAGATGGGGCCACGTGAGGGGTAAGCAAAGGTCGTCACGGAACGGTGCTTTTGGTTTTACGATCGAGCAGCAATACCGTGTTATCGTACCACCGCATGGCAATCCTGTTTCTCGACAGTTTGGCAATCCAGTTGTATCCCCCAGGGCCCCGTGGGTCGTCGGGCCCTACGTGGCCTTTTTCGCAGGTAATCCAGAACACTTCAATGTCCTTAGAAGTATCTAGAGGAAGAGCGAAGCGGTTTCTCTGTGACGTAGTCTTCTGCTTTCGAAGCATTGTGCGGTCGACAAGGGCCTCCATGGTCGTAATCTCAGTGCTGACGACTGGATTTTTACAACTAACCTTTTCCGGCATCTTGGCCTGCACGTTCTCATCAGTGAAGGAGATCAGCCCCCCCATCAGATCTGCATCATTGTAGTTATAGTGAGGGGTTCTCGTTGAGGTTTCATCAAGACACACTCCTGTTACCCGCCACGCACCCGCTAAGAATTCTAGCGGTTTCGTTTCAGCCCCCACCTTACCAGGTAGAGACAGAAGAACGCATAATCCCAGAACAAAATTGCTGATGCTCCTCAGGGACATGTTCATGTGTACTTCCCCCAGAGGTACAACTGTGTCTCGCGTTTTCTTCTAGTAACGAGGCCACCCAACACCTTACCTCCAGACTTGTTGGCTGAGGTTATGATCCACATGGCGTCACCAATTCTTCCTTCATTTATACTGGAAGCTACTTTTTTAAAGCGTCCACCTGGATTATAGGAAAAGCTGACAAGTGCATCGTACTCATGTTGTAACAGTGGAACTCGCACTCCTTGCCTTACCATCTTTTCATAGCTCGGGGGTACCAACTTTAACAGCGCAACAGCCTGTTGCTCGTTAAGCACTAATATCTTGCGGTGCGACAACACGAAAGATTCAGCCGGCTCACCAGAGAGACCCGCGCCGCACGCCGCCTTTGCACTGACCTCCCGATCAATCCCTATCACCAGCAAATCTGCCAGCACTTGCTGCTTCGATCTTGTCTTCATGTCATAACCCGCGCCCAGGGTTACTCCACTAGCGCCACCAGGCCAATGCAATCGCTCCGAAACATCAGGAGCATACTCCTCGTTCCATATGAACCTGACGCCGTCATCGGAAATCTTCATACCCAGCGGCAGCTGGGGTCCTATACGGGAGCCCTTACAGTAATGGGGATTTGTTTTTGCCCCCCGGGCCGCGACAGCCTCAGGCTTAGCGTGGTCGTTTATACCGAGCGGCCCGGGGGTATCTCGTGGCTGAATAGTAGTATTTGGCGCGGCAGAATCGTTGTGTCCAAGCGGACCGGGAGTCAGGGATGGGCGTTGAAAAGGGTCACGTCTTAAGTGGGTCTGATCCGAATTGGCCATGATCTCACCTCGGACTGGAAGAAAAAACGGTTAAAATTTACCTGGCAAGCTCCTCCTGTCAAGATTTCTGCACTTCAATGGAAAGGAAGCGGCAGATAAAAGAAAAGCCCAGGCAACATACGCTGCCGGGGCTGGTTATTTCTTTGGAGCGGGAAACGGGATTCGAACCCGCGACCTTCAGCTTGGGAAGACGGTACTGGGCCTTTTCAGGCTGTTTCAATACAGTTCAACTCGCCTCACAAACCCCACATATTACCTTGATTTTACTCAGTTTTACCGATAATATCGTTTCATACCGATTCAACCCATCCCACCTCAAGCCAGATACAAAACGGATGCACAAACGGATGCAAACCAAATTTGGAGGCAATATGGGCAACCAATTTACCGAAAAAATGATTGCGGCCGCAAAGCCCAAAAACCGCAAATATTACCTTCGCGAAGGGCGTGGGTTCACCCTGCAGGTCATGCCAACCGGCACCAAGACATTCTTGTACATATTTGAGTTGGGCGGGAGTAAGGGCTATCTACGACTCGGTCAGTACCCCGGCTGCACCCTTGCCGAGGCCCGAAGGCTCTACAACGCCGCCTATAACCTGGTGAAAAAAGGGATAGACCCCCGCGAAGAGCAAAGAACCGCCGCAGAGAAGAAGCTCAAGGCCGAAAAAAAGGCTGCCGAAGAGGCGAAAGCCGCAGCAAGTGCCGCGGAAGAGTTGGCGCGATGCACCTTCGACTATCTCCTTGAGGAAGGCATTCCGGAAGAATTCACGCCTCAGACGGTGGAACAACTCGCGGCGGTCTGGATGGTGAGATTTTCCCAGGTCAACCACACCAAGCGCTGGCGTGGCACGGTCCTTTCCTGCCTCAGGCTTCACGTTCTCCCGGCTATAGGGAGCGAGGAGATAAACGCCATCAGACGAAGGCACGCCGTGGCTCTGATTGAAAAGATCGCAGCGACCCTGCCTGGGGCGGCACGCAACACCATGAAGCTCTGCCGCCAGATGTTCAAGTACGCATACCGCATGGAGTGGGCCGAGATCCAGCCCTTCAACGAGATCACCGAGTCGGTCCCCCGAATCGCGCCCAAAGCCGATGAGCGGCACCTGGACGACGACGAGATCGTGAGGGCCTGGAATGAGATTGACCGGTCGGCGATGTCGCTGCAGGTCAAGCGCGCCATCAAGCTGGTGCTGGTTACGGCGCAGCGCCCCGGTGAGGTGACCCAGATGCACCGCGAGCAGATCAAGGGGCGCTGGTGGACCATCCCAGCCGAAGTAGCCAAGAACCGACGGGAGCACCGGGTCTATCTCACCGACACAGCCCTAAACCTCATAGGTGACGCCCCCGGCTACATCTTCCCCTCCGACGGCAAGAGCCCCCACATCTCGCCTACCGTGCTGTCCAAGGCTATCAACCGAAGCTATGAGAACGCCGGAACAAAGACAGTCGGCAAAGAGATCATCAACGCCAGCAAGAAGCCTTACTTCGGCATGAAGCCGTGGTCCCCCCAGGACCTGCGCCGTACCGCCCGCACCAATATGGCCCGAGTCGGGATTATCGAGGAGGTCGCCGAGGAGGTGGTGAACCACAAGAAGTCGGGAATTGTCGGGATCTACAACAAGTACCGGTACGACAAGGAGAAGGAAGTGGCCCTGACTAAGTGGGAGCAGCTACTGATTGAGATACTAAAGGGGGAACCTGAAGCGGATGGCAGACCTCTGGCTTAGCCGGACTTTGCTCTTGATTATGATGCGACCAAGCCCCTTATTCCAGTTTTTGAGCTTAATTGGGGCAAATAAGTAAAGTATATATTACTTATATCAACAGAATAAGGATGACTTGCCCCCTACAGAGCTGTTTCTACTCACGTCATCAGGGAGTCTATCGCCGCTTCCCACTCTGCGAGCATTCGGCTTCCCACCTCTGCGAATTGCGGGTGGTCATGCATGTACGAGTTCACGTCTGTACGAGTTTCGAGGACCGAATCCACCACCTGTTCCATGATCTCGTTCACCTTACCCGGCGCGATCCCCAGGTGACTCAGCGCGAATTTTTGGAGCATCTTCTTCGGCCACCACTTCTTGGTTCCGGCTATCGCCAGCGCGGGGACATCTTTGGGAAGGTAGGCCGTGGTTGTCACGATGTCGTAGGTGGGAGCGAAGCGCACCGGCGCCCCGGGCGCGTCGTAGAGAACGCCGAAGTTCTTGAGGTGGGCATCGCCGTTACGAACCATGATCGAGAGCGCCAAGGTGGCGAAGAACTGTTCGCGCGCGCTCTGCTTCCATTCCGGCGATATGAAGTCACTGATGCTCCGGGCGATTCTCTCGTAGGTGCTCTGGTACTTGCGGTCGGTGCCAAGAGCCTGAAGGACGCACATGTCCTCGAACCCAAGCGGGTTGCCCGCATCGTCGACGTCGAACCGCTTCATGATGAAGAGGCCGCCGTTCTCGGCCAAATGAAACTCCGGGACCGGCAAGCCGGCCCGCTTGGCGGCCGTCATGCAGAAAAACTCGTTGGCGGCCAATTGGGGGAATTCGGTCCCCCATGATTTGACAATATACTGTCCGACAGTGGCCGTGCCCCGTTCCTCCGCCAGCAAAAGAACCTTCGGCTGGACGCCGGAGACGCCGGAGCGCAGGGAATACCGGTTCAGCAGATCGTGGAACAATTCGACAGTGTCAGGATAGGTGAGGAGCTCTTCCAGGGATTCGGAGGATTCCTCAATCCCTGGGAAGCGGTCTCCCGGCAGGGAGAAGCGGTTTCGTCCGACTTGGTTCCCTCCGGTGATCCTCAAAATGGAGAGAGAGTCTGCCTCGGTGATCTTGGATACTGCCCTCTTGATCGCGTCCAAAAGCGCCCCTTCCGGCAGGTTCATCTGGAAGATCGGGTGCAGGTCCTGGCTGTTCCAGCTCTCCAGCCTGATGGGCATGGTGAGGGAGACCTGCGCCTCATCCGTGAGTTCAGTGGTATGGTAGGCAAAGGTGTGCGCCGCCCCTGCTACACTCGCCCCGGTCCTTGCCAGAAGACCGGCGCTGACATTTCCCGACCAGACCTGCAGTGCGCCGTTCATAGATCCTCTCTCAACTCGTCAAGGGTGGGGGGAGCACCGGCCTTGCGCACCCGCAGTTCGAGCCCCAGGTAGTCGAGTACCCTCATCACCTTCCGAATCCCGATCTCCTGCACGGTGCCGGCCTCCAACTGACTGATGGTGGCGCGGCTCATGCCGAGGTCATGCGCGATCTGCTCTTGCGTGACCTTCCGGAGTTTGCGGACCTTGCGGATTTCTTCGCCAAGTTCGAATAACATGTTCAGTATTATATATAATACATATCTGCAATGCAACGTCGAAATGCTTTATATATAAAACATTCACAGCATAAAGTCATATGGAATTCTGCAGCACAACTCATATGGAAAGCTGAAGGAACCATGTTTGGTTTCCAGTTGCCACTTGGTGCCATAAAAAAACCTTGACAGTTTAGACCGATCGGTCTAAGGTTGGTTCCATGAAGCGCACACACAACAAAGACGACCTCGTTCAGACCGGACTCGAAATCATCTTTTCCAGAGGATTCAACGGTACCGGGATAGAGACCATCCTGAAGCAGGCCAACGTGCCGAAGGGATCATTCTACAACTTCTTCTCCAGCAAAGAGGAATTCGGCCTCGCCGTCATTGACCTATTCCTTTCGGAAATGACTGCGCTGCTCAAACCGATTAGTGAAGACCTCTCGTTGCCGCCCCTTGAGCGGATAAGGAGAACCTTCGAACTGCTCATCGCCAGGTTTGAAGAAAATAACTGCTCCAAGGGGTGCCTGCTCGCCAATCTTGGACTCGAGATGTCCGATCAGTGTGAGCCGTTCAGGCACCGTCTGGAGGATGCCCTGCAGAGGTGGATCGACTCAGTCGCGGAGATGCTCAAGGAAGCCCGTGAGACAGGGGCTGTCCGCATCGAGGTCGAACCCTCCATTCTCGCAGAGAGTATGGTCGCTTCCTTCGAAGGCGCTCTGCTGCGGGCAAAAGTGAAGAAGTCCGTCGAGCCACTGAAGAACTTTATCCATCTCTATTTCAACGTGTTTCTGGCGTAGAGGGGAAGTTGCGACTACCTTTTAGAGGAACATCGCAGCCCCCTTATTTTTACGCCCATTATCAAGTAGACCGGTCTAAATGTAAGTTGACAACATGAGGTGAGACGATGTCAACACGTGAACAAGGTGGCGAGGGAAAGATGGAACTTTTTCAGGAAACGGCCATTGGCGGGGTGTCGACCGCCAAATGTAAACAGCCCACAGCACGGTAACCAAAAGGAGAAACCACGATGGTAAGAATCGGAATCATCACCTGCGCCAACATGACGAATGACCTGGCCTGCAGCTCTGTAGGTTGCCTTGAGGACAGCTATGCAAGCAAGGGGAAATTTTCTCGCTATGCAGAGCGTGGGGGAGCCCAGGTAGCGGGAATCATCAACTGTTCGGGCTGTCCTACCCTAAGGGCGCCGGAGAAAATCCTGAAACGGGTCAGAACACTTGCGGTGAGCGGTGTAGAGGCTATTCACTTTGCCTACTGCCTTGAGCACAATTGCCCGTTCAAAAACAAGTACCGGAGCATTTTGCAATCCGAATTTCCGAACATCGAGTTTATTAGCGGGACCCACGAGGTCCCCGACGAAAAGCAAGCTGCTGACCTTGATGCATTTGTAAAGAACGCTCTCTGTCAACAGAGCGCCTCAATGGCTGATCTCATTGAAAGTCTCAATGGCGGATCTCGTTGAACTTCTCACAAAGCAGTCAAGAGCTTTGCTGGCCAGGCAACAAGATACTAAAGAAACGCTATCTATGCCTTGAGCAAAACAAGTAAGCCAAACTTATCGATAATTCATAAAAATAGAGGAAGAAAAATGAAAGTATTTGAGGAGATGAAATTTAAAAATCTAACGGTTAAAAACAGAATCGTGAGATCAGCGACACACAGCCATTTAGGGAACCTCGATGGTACGATTAGCGATGAAGAACTGGATATGTTTGAAGAACTGGCGAGCAATGACATCGGACTAATCATCGCGGGACAATTTTTTGTATCCAAAAAAGGGATTGTAAGACCCGGCTCCAATGAACTTGCCGAAGATTATCAAATCGAACGAGCAAGTAAAATCACTGCAAGAGTTCGACCATACGGCACCAAAGTGATTGCACAACTCAATCATGCAGGCGCCAAAGCCTATCCCGAGGATAATAAAGTTGGGCCATCGGTTATTGAACTTGAGAAAGATAAGCCCGCCCGAGAGATAAGTGTGAATGAAATTGAGTCCGTGATTGAGGATTTCATAGATGCTGCTTATCGTGCAAAATCATCAGGGATGGATGGTGTTGAAATTCATTGTGCCCACGACTACCTTCTATGTGAGTTTTTAACACCATCATTCAACAAGAGAACCGATAAATATGGTGAAACCCATGAAGGCAGATTTTTAATTGTCAAAGAGATAATCCAAGGGATCAAAAACAAGTGTGGATCGGATTATCCGGTTTTCGTCAAGGTGAATTCAAATTCCGCTGAAGAAAATGAACAATATACGAGTGACCTGAAGAAAATGATGCCTGAGTTTAAGAGACTGGGTGTCGAGGCTGTTGAATTTAGCGGGTCCAATTTCATACACATGAAATACTCGGATCACAATTATTTTGTTGAAAACGCAATGAATATCAAAGGGAATACAGACATCCCTGTAGTAGTAGTTGGCGGTATACGAAATTTTGCGGATATGGAGGCAGTGTTGGAGGCTGGCGTCGACATGATCTCTATAAGCAGACCACTTATACGCGAACCCGATTTGATTACCCGACTAAAAAACGGTCAGGAAAAAGCAAGATGTACAAGTTGCAACCAGTGCTTTGTTGTTGGGAAAAAGAGATGCGTTTTTAACAAAGATTAAAGTGAGGACCGAATTGAAACGTGCCTGTGGCTTTCATCACGGGTTACGGCGGCAATTTCGGAAGGTCCGCTAAACATCATTAGTTCACAAAAAATGGAGGAAGAAGAATGAAAGCATTTCAGGAAATGAGAGTATGGCCAGGAAACACTGTGAAGTTCTCCACCATCATTGCGCGTGCCGTGCTCGCGCTATCGTTAGCATGTGCCGGCACCTTCGCTGCAGTAGCACCGACCCAAGCTGCAGCGCCGATGCAGCACAAGCAGGTTCCGGGCTTCTATCGCACGATGATTGGCGACTATGAAGTCACCGCGCTCTATGACGGCGGCGGCAGCATTGACTCCAATCTCCTGCATGGCGATCCAGCGCTCATCCAGTCCCTCCTGGCGCGCTCGTTCCAAGACGATCCCAAGCATGTCTCGGCCACCGTCCAAGGCTTCCTCGTCAATACCGGCTCGAAGCTCGTTCTCATCGATACTGGTGCAGGCGGTCACTGGGGCCCTCCCACGCTGGGTAAGCTCGTGCAGAACTTGAAGGCCTCCGGCTACAAGCCGGAGCAGATTGATCTAGTGCTGCTGACCCATCTCCACGGTGACCATGCTGGCGGAATCTACGAAAACGGCAAACGCGTCTTTCCGAATGCGACCGTGATGATGAAGAAGGCCGACGCCGACTTCTGGCTGTCGAAGGAAATCATGGCCAAGGCCCCGGAAGATGCAAAGATCTTCTTCAAAATCGCACAAGATGGCGCCGCGCCTTACCTGGCGGCGGGCCAATGGAAGCCGTTCGAAGTCATGGACGAAATCGTCCCGGGCATCGCACCGTATGCCATTCCCGGCCACACGCCCGGTCACACTGGCTACATGATTTCCTCTAAGGGTCAGTCGCTGCTGGTCTGGGGCGACGTAGCTCATGTTGGGGCAGTCCAGATGCCACACCCCGAAGTCAGCATCGTCTTCGACTCGGACAGCGAATCGGCTGTCAAAACACGTGAAGCCCTTTTGGCGAAACTCGCTGCGGACAAGACGATGATTGCCGCCGCCCACATGCCGTTCCCTGGCCTGGGCCGTATTCGCAAGGCCGACACCGGCGTTGGCTACGACTGGGTACCGGCGACCTTCGTCGACCTGAAGTGAGGTGAGCCATGACCTACGATTCAACTTCCATCCATAAGCTCCGCGATGCGATGTTCGCCTTCGACTTTGCCCATCCCGTACGCACCATCGAGACGCTCCGCGTCGGCATGGAGGCAATTTCACAAGCAAACCCGCCGGCGGCTGACCTAACCGTCGATCCGACCGAGCTCGGTGGCATAGCCGCGGTGGCGATTACGGCTCCCGGCGCGTCCAAAGACCGAGTCATCTACCATCTCCACGGTGGTGGGTGGGTGGCTGGCTCTCCTGCCTCGCATCTGGGCATGCTCGGAGAGCTGTCTCGAGCGGCAAAGTCCCAGGTCATCGTCTTGGACCACTCCAGGGCACCCGAGCACCCATTTCCGGCGTCCTACGACGAGTCCATCCGCGCCTACGAAGCAGTACGTACGCTTGGCAAGCCGTTCGCCGTGACAGGAGACTCCAGTGGCGGAGGCATGGTTCTCAACGTTCTCGCCTACGCATCCTCGAAGGGCCACAAGGACGCGCGAGCAGGAATACTAATCAGCCCATGGGCAGACTTGACGCTGACGCTCCCCTCGTTAACGCAGTTGGCCGACCGCGACCCAATGGTCAACGCGAGCGCGATGCGGGAGATGGTCGAGGCTTACGCTGGCAACCACGACTTGAAGGATCCACGCATCTCGCCCCTGTTCGCCGACATGCACGGTTTTCCTCCACTGCTCATCCATGTCGGAAGCGACGAAGTTCTTCTCGACGACGCGCTTGAAATTGACCGAAAGGTGCGCGCGGCCGGCGGAGAGTCGCACCTTGAGGTCTGGCCGGAGATGCTGCACGTCTGGCACATCCAGACAGGCTCTTTGCCTCAGGCCCACGACGCGCTGCAGAGAGCCGGCGAGTTTCTCATCGGGCACCTCGAGAAATAGCATGCGAGCGCCCTCAACGAAGACGCAGACACTCGATAGGAGGTTGTAATGACCACTGACACCAACCCGCCGGGAACGGCATGGATGCAAATCGTCATGAAGAAAGGAACGAGCGACTTCGCGACGTCGTTCACTCCTGGCGCCACCCTTCAGACCTCAGCCCTCAGCAAGGTCGTGGTCGGCCCGACACTCATCGGGGCGTTCTTTGCCGCGACGAGCAAGATGTACGAACAATTCGTGTTCACTGCGGAGACGGTTGACGGTGCAAAAACGTACCTTGAGTGGGAGGGGATCCACGGTGGCAAGCTGGTCGCCGGCGCCACCATAATCACTCGGAATGAGTCTGGCCTCATCAACAACATCAAGCTCTTCCAAAGCCCGCTTCCCGTCGTTCGGGAATTCTCGTCCGGCCTCAAGGAGCGACTCGAAGGGACTCTCGGTCAGGACTTCTTTAGCTAAGCAGGGAAAACAGCAAACTCGACGAAGCTGCCCTGTTCTCGAAACGGGGCAGCGAAATTGACTTGAAACGGATGTCTCGTTCGTTTCACAGACGTGGGGTCATGTGGCTCCGATCCGATACCCATTCTCTGGACAAGCACTATTCAACCACTTGCACTTTGCAAGTGCTTTAGAGGGAGAAACACCATGAAATTCTCCACCATCATTTCGCGTACCGTGTTCGCGGTATCGTTAGCATGCGCCAGCGCCTTCGTTGCTGTAGCACCAGCCCAAGCTGCAGCGCCGATGCAGCACAAGGAGGTTGCGGCCGTCACCAACCGGCCGGGAACGGCATGGATGCAAATCGTCATGAAGAAAGGAACGAGCGACTTTGCGAAGTCGTTCACTCCTGACGCCACCCTTCAGACCTCAGCCCTCAGCAAGGCCGTGGTCGGCCCGACACTCATCGGGGCGTTCTTTGCCGCGACGAGCAAGATGTACGAACACTTCGTGTTCACTGCGGAGACGATTGACGGTGCAAAGACGTACCTTGAGTGGGAGGGGATCCACGGTGGCAAGCCGGTCGCCGGCGCCACCATAATCACTCGGAATGAGTCTGGCCTCATCAACAACATCAAGCTCTTCCAAAGCCCGTTTCCCGTCGTTCGTGAATTCTCGTCCGGCCTCAAGGAGCGACTCGAAGGAACACTCGGTCGAGACTTCTTTAACTAAGCCAGGGACCACAGCCAGCGTCATCGCATCATGAACCTGAACAACACAACGGAGGAAACACTCATGCCAATATTTCACGCCCATATCCCGGCTCAAAAGTTCTCTAGCGAAGAGAAGCGGGCTCTGGCGGATGCCTTAAATCTCGCTCTTCATGAAGCCATGGATACGCCTATGGATGACCGTTTCATCATCATCAGTGAGCACAAGGACGATGAATTCTTCATCCATCCGACTTTTCCCGACATGAAGAGATCCGACAAGCGCATGCTCGTAACGGTGACGTCCGGCACGAGCAGGACGGTGGAGCAAAAACGCAAGCTCGCGGAGTTGGTCACCCGATACGCAGTGGAAAAGGTTGGCGTCAGCCAGGACGATGTCTCCCTGGTGATCTATGCCATTCCCTTGGAGAACATGAGCTTCGGCGGTGGAAAGCTGGTCTCTGACCTCGACCTTTCCATGCCTTGGGTAAACAAGTAAAAAGGACGAAGCTGCGCCATCGACGGCAAGACGGGCCGGCGCATCACCGGCGAGGATGCGCCCGGCCCACTGCACATGGTCAGCGCCTTTGCCACCGGCCTGGGCCTGGTGCGCGTTGCAAAGTTTTAGGCCGGTTGACAGGCAGCCGGTGCAACCGGCAGCCTGCCAACGGGCCGTGACCGGTAAAGCGGCCGGTACGCGAGTACCGGCGGCTTTGGTCCAAACGCTCCGTCTTTTCGACCGGGGGCGTTGCGGGGGAAGCGCCCCGCAGAGGGGGTAGCGGAGAACGTCCCGCGGTCGCAGCGAGGGGGAATCTTCCCCCTTAAGCTTGCTACCCTCTGCCAAGAGAAACGTCCGAAGCCAAAGAGACTACTTCCCGAACCTCGGCCACTCCCCGTTGAGATACCAGGTCCTCCGCTCGGCGCCCCGAGGTCCTTGGCACCAGGGAGCGCTCCACCCGTCCCCTCGTTTTCAGCCACTCTTCCACCTCGGCCAGATGCCACCCAACCGCACCTCTCCCCACCCTGATCCGGCGTGGGAAAAGTCCCGCCTTTTCTAGGCGCCACTGGGTCGCCGCACTGACGCCGATCATCTGCAAGAGCTCTCTTCTTCTGATCACCTTGTCCGCTGCCATGGTCGCCTCCGGTTCAGAAATCGTAGTCATGGTCGAGCCCGCCGGCAGTCCCGGGAACGTAACCAGGCGCAGGCTCCTGCCCCTCCGTCTCGATCAACTTTCGGACCTGTTTAAGTTGCCGCTCCCTGACCCGGATGGTATCGAGAGAGAGGCCCGAGCGAAGAATGAACTCCTCGTTTCGGACCGGCAACCGGTTTGCCTCACGGATCTGAAGCTTAATCTTCGCCGGGTCGTGCTCCGGAATGAGGAGGTAACCGGCGAGTTTCGGGAGCCCCTGGATCTCGGAGGGAAGGATCAACCGGTCGGTCCTTTTAACCCGCGAGTAGGAGACGCTGTCGCGGCTTTTTCCCTGCCCTACCGAGCGGGTTTCGTTGATCTCCCAGTCCTGGGTCTCGCCGAAACGCCCCGAGAATACCTTCGCCGTCGCCTCGTCCGCGAGCTTCAAAACGAGTGAGGTGCCGCAGCTGTTCATGATGGTCGCCGCGTCGTTGCTGCCGTAGGTTTTCGCTATGGCAGCGAGGTCCTGGAAGCCCAAAATCATGGATGCTCCCTTGCTCCCGCCCGCCGTCAAGAGCCTCGTTATCGTCGGGAGCCTTTGCAGGTTGCCGAACTCGTCCAGAAGGAAATAGACGCGCCGCTCACGGTCATCGGGACTGGAGAGGAGCCGCTTACCCAGGAGGTCGATGAAGAGCGAAAGGTAGGGGCGCAAGGTGTTCTCCACCTCGGGCCTTCCTGTTATGAAGATGAAGCTGCCGCGGTGGTTTTCGATCCAGTTCCTGATGCTGAACCCGCAGCCGTTGCAGGCGAATTCCAGCCAGGAAACGTAGGACATGAGCACCGCCCCCACGATGGCCGCCTGCTTCCCGGAGACGTCCTCGATGTACTTGAGCCCCGCCGCTCCCTGCTCTATCGAGTCGCAAATCTCGGCCACGTCCCTCGTATGCGAGGAGAGCGCCCGCCAGAGGTCCTCGTTGGTTCTGTCACCCCGCTGGTAGAGCCCGGCGATCACCCCGCGCAGCACATCCTGGGCCGCCTTGCACCAGAAATGCTCTTCTCCGGCGCCGGGAGGGATGAGCGAACCGGTCACCGCCGAGATGTCTGGGATGGTGTCGATGTCGTCGAAGATGTTCCACTTGAGCCCTCGTTCGTCGAGCGGGTTGGCGATGTAATCGATCCCCGGCGTGTAGAACTTCTGGACGTACTCTCCCTTGAAGTCGTAGATGACGGCAGGGAGCCCCGCCTCCCTGATCTCCTCAAGCTGCTGCATCAGCGCAACGGTTTTCCCAACCTGGGTCTTCCCGGCGATCATGACGTGCTCCGCCTCGTAGCGGACCGGCAGGTACACCGAGCCGAAGGGAAGGCGCCCCTCCTGTTTAGCTGCCTTCTTGGCGAGTTCCTTCTCCGGAATGAGCCGCATACCGCGGATGTGTTCCCCCTTTTCGAGCTTCGCCCTTTTGGCGCGCAAGAGATAAAAGGCGAGGCCAAAGCTTAACGGAAAGACCAGCGCGGCGAGCAGTGCGGAGCTCTTCAACCGCTTGAGTACGAAGGCCTCGATCTGGTAGGAGCCCGGGTGTGCCAGAAGGTACGAGGCCCGGTAGCGGTTGCCATGAATGGTAAAGGTCGGCTGCAGCGGGAAGCCGCGCAACAGCTTCGCCACCTGCAGCTTAACGCTCGCATCCAGGTACCAGCCGGTGGTTTTGTAGACCAGAAAACCGAAAGCTGCCAGGTAAAGCACTAGGGTAGCTGCCGTGATCCTGGCCCAGATACGGGCCTTGAGTCTCAGGTCGGCGGCCCACATGCCGATCCCCTGGTACCCCGAATTGTTCGACGTTCCGAAGCTCATGGCGTACCTCCTTCGCTCTTCAAGGCGCGGCGCCGCGCTTCCTCCTTGTACGGCTCCCACGCCTCGGGGTTGTGGCTGAAGGTCCCTCGGGCCAGGGTGAAGGCCGCCATGGTCGCGACCTGCATGAAGGCCCGGCTCATGCCGAACGGTGCCTCCCTTTCCTCCACCTGAAGGTCCACCAGCCTGGTGACATTTTCCGACAGGGCGCGGATCTCCTGCTCCGCGTTTTCTACCCTGCCGGCTAATTCCGCCTGCCCCCCTTTAAGCTCCAAAACTTGAGCATACATCCCCTCCAGGACAGCCATTCTTTCGCACTCGGCGGTCACCTTTTCGGCGCAAAGTTCGAGCCTCCTCCCCAGCTCCTCCACCTCCCCGGAGGTGGCCGGTTTGAGCGCCGCGCTGTGCTCAAGATCGGCGAAAAGTACCTCGCGCACCACCTCGGAAACGGTCCTTCCCGAGGCTTCCGCCTGGCGCAAAAGGAGCGCCTCTTCCTCGTCCGAAACCCTTACATGGATGCTCTTCATGGCGACCTCCCACGGCTAAAGCCACGTAGCACACTATTACACCTGTGATTTAAGCCGCTTACCCGGCAAGCCCCCCTTCCGTAGCACGTTGCAGCACAGCCAAGCCCTTCCATTACAGACACTTACCAAACCATCCGCTCAGACCGTACCCCAAGGGGTGCATGGGGTGTGAAAGAATAAGACGCCGAGCGGACGCGAGGCCCGCTTTCGGTTTTTGCTCCCCCCAACCACGCAGTGACACCACCCAAAGCTTCACCTGGTACACGATAGGAAATCTCTTCCCGACACACGGTCCTCCGCCCTCCAAAGAACAATCCATCACTTCCCGAACCCATGTTCGATCTCCTTCACCGGCGGACGTGAAGACGCTACCGTGATGCTTCTACCGGGCAGCACCGGCCCGCGCACCCTGGGCAGGATATCGTCGGGCATTCTCACGGGGCGCCCGCCAACCCTCGCCAGCTCATCCAGCCGGCTTTTCAGCGCCGCGCCACGGTCGAAATCGGGATGCTTGATACCAGGCTCCGACTTCCCCGACGTTGCCTCTCCGCACTGCCCCATTGTTTCCTCCGACATCACCTCCTTTTCCTTTCCCGGAACTCCGCGATGAACCTCCGGTGGCGAAACCTCGCTCGCCTCCTTACGTGCTCTCGCCTCCCCGCCCGGAAGTTTCAAAGTTGAATCTGGAACCGGATTCGCGGCCACCCTGTCCAGCGTCGAACTCTTTACATCCACCTGCTCCACTTCGCGGGCAAGGTCGGCAAGCGAGTTGGTGAACACCGTGGCACCGTACTGGGCTCGGGTAACCGCGACGTTGAAGGCGTTATAGCTCGCCCGGCCAAAGCTCTCGCGAGGTGCAGTCTCCTCGCCGAACTCTCCATGTTCCACCCCGCCTGTTCGCACCGGGGCGAACCAGATCGCGTGCTCCACCGTCGCCCCCTGGCTCTTATGGATGGTCACTGCGTAGGCGTGATCTACATGGGGATAACGGTTCAGGTCCAGTGAGACCTGCCGCCCCTTGAAATCCACCTGGGCGATCCCGTCCGACTCGATGCTACTGATCACCCCGAGCGAGCCGTTTTGCAGGTGCAGCGTGCGGTCGTTTTTCAGCGCGACGATCTTGTCGCCCACGGAGAAGAAACGCTCCTCCTCCCGGTACGCCGCGGTCTTCCCCGCCATCTCCGCAGCCGGGAGATTCTTGGCCACGGTCCGAGTGACCTCCCGCCCCTCCTGGTTCTTGGCAGCAAAGGAATAGGTGACCTCCACCCGGTTCTTTTCCTGGTCGATTCTGGTCACCGTCCCGGTCGTGTTCAGCCGTGCTCCCCATCGCTGCATCCTGCCGTCCGCGCCGCGGTAACCCGAGAAGAGGATCCGGTCACCCTCCCGATACGAGTCCGCCGTGCTCGCCTCCGGCACCGGCACCAGCACCCTGGTAGGCACCCCCTCCCCTATTTCACCGTGGCGGATACGGGCCTCCCGGATCTCCCGGTTCAAGAGAGTTCGGTCCGCGTTGGTCGAGGTGACGAGCAGCACCGACTGCTTTTCACCAAGTGCCGCCTTTTCCGGATCGTGCGCAGGCTTCACGCTCTCGGTCCGGTACCGTTTAACTGCAGCCGCCACCATATCCTCGTGCGGGAGCTCGAACACCTCCCCCCTCTCCTTCAAGAGTGCCAGCGCCTCCCGCGCGCTTTCACCTGGGAGCCGTCCCTCCCGGTTTAAGGCACGGGTCACCTCCAGAAGCTCCGGGTCGCGCTGCCGGCGGATCTCGTTCAGGCGCGCCACGTCGCAAAGCCCCTCCTTTTCCAGCTCCAGCACCTGCCGGAAAAGATCGCCCGCCTGGATCGCCTGCAACTGCCTGGTGTCGCCGGATAACTGCAGCTTCGCCTGCACTCCCTGACGCTGGAACTCCCGCACCACCTGCAACAGATGCCGGGCCTGCCGGGCTCCGACAAAGCTCACCTCATCCACCCGCAAAACGACCTGGGAGCCCGCCGGGATGACAATTTTCTCATGCGCGGCTACTACCTTTGGCATCTCCCCTGTCTCCTTCTGCAGGCGAACGTCGCCCCTGTAATAGCTATTCAGGAAGCCGTCCACGGTCCAGGCGGGGCGGCCGCTGGCACGCTGCATCTCCTGCGCGGCCTGGCCCGTGAAGGCGATGTTGATGGAGAAGTGTTCCTCCCCCCGAGGCCGAAGCACCTCGGCGTTGAACCGCTCGATGATTTTCGGGACGAGGGTCTTCCCGGAGCCGGCCACCCCGAGTGCGGCACCGACCGGAGCGGAACCGGTGAGCTCCTTTTCGATCTGCGCCATCTGCCCTTCGCTCACGCGGAAGCCGTCCTTCTCCACCTCGCTCTTCACGAAGGCCCTCACCTCCTCCAGGCCGGCGACACTATTAAAGGGAGAAAGTTCCTGGACCAGCTCCAGGTTCTCCCTCTCGATATCCCGGATGTCGGCGGTGGTGTAATACTCCCTCCCTTTGCCGTTCGCCCCCAACCGCAGCACCCCTTTTGCGCCGCCGTCGATTGCCAGGTTCAGCTCTCCGACTTCATGTCCTCCCCCGGAAATGAGTACCGCCTGGTCCAATAGCCTTGCCCGGTCGATGACCGCCTCCTTGTCGACGAGCCGGTCGGCAGCGAGAAGAACAACCTCGTGCGCCGGATACTCGGGAACCGGACGGTCAAAGGTGCGCGACATCTCGAGTTCGTGCTTCACCTCAGTCATCGTGGTGCCGCAAGCGGCAAACCCCTTCTCGAAGATCCTCTCCACGTCCTCCCGGGTCACCTCCCTCTTCACGTCCCGCGTCTCCAGCGCCGCCATCTCGTAGAGCTTCGCATGGGAGACGCCTTGGAACCTCTCCGCTTTCTGCCAGCTCTTCACCTGGTTCTCGATGGCCCGCCGCCGCGAGCTGAAGTGCTCGACGAGCCGGGGCTCGATCCCCTCGAGCTCGAAGAACATCTGCGAGCGGTCCGTGATCCTCAGTTCGAAGCCGCGCAAACGAATCTCGTGGGCCAGCGCCTGGCGGTACAAAAGCCCCAGGGATTTCTGGTCCTGGAACACAGGCTTGATCCAGTTCGCCCTCCAGTCGCCGTCCCCGGTCCGGACCACGTTCAGGATGAAGACGTGCGAGTGCAGTTGCGGGTCGAGACTACGAGATGTCGCATGATCGAATGCGGCCGCGACGAGCCGACCGTTTAGCACCCCGTCGGGGCTGCGGTAGAGTGCGTAGTGTCCATCCATGTGCTCCAGTACCGCGGCTACCGCCGCATCGTGCGCCTCCTTGATCCCATCCACCCCAAGAACGAAACCGATGGAGACGGATTTAGGAGCCGAGAAGGTCGCGTCATTTCCGGCCCGATGCTTTTGGACCAGTTCCCGTTTCTTTCCCTCCCGGGAGTACCCCGAAACCACGAGCTGCACTCCGGAAGCTGGATCACGCCCCGCGCAGAGCGCGTGCAACTCGTCTTTCCCCACCGGCCCGCGTAGCCCCAGGACCTCCGCGCCCTTCCCGTACCAGCAGGAGTTCCGTTCCAGTGCGTCTTCCTTCAGGTAATAGTCCTCCCGGGAGAAGTACCCTCCGGCCTGCCCTGCACTCATGCCACGCGATAGAGAAAGCATGTGACCTCCCATTGAGCCGGATGCCCTCGGCAAGCCAGGATTCTTGGCTTCAGCCACCTATTCGCAAAAAATAAGCCAATACTAATATGTTGTTTTTACTTGGGCTCGTGGCAAAGTTGAACATTAGCGTGTTCAAAGAAAGAACCGGACCTGTTCAAAAGTTCACCCTCCGGCGTTCGCACGGACGGATGCCGGTTTCAAAGGGAACGTTGAGGAGGAACAATATAAAGGGAGGAAAGATATGGACGCGAATCGACTGTTAGGAGAGGTAAGCTTGGCGCTGGAAACGTACAGGAGGCTTCTGCCCCCGGGGATCTACTTCTTCGCCCCCGAAATTCTGGATGGGAACCCTACAGGAAGGATTATCGAGGAAAGGGAGGACTACCAAAGCAAGGAGCAGGCGGAGAATTTCGGGGTGACGTTCGGGTTCTACCCGAAAGGCTTCATTCCCGAAGAGCTCAAACAGCGCCCAGTAATGGAATGGCTTTACGAATACCCGTTCATTGCAAGGGTGATGGACCTTCATCAGGCACCGGAATCTTTTATTGAGGGTTTGACCCGCCACGTTAACCTGAAGGTCTATTCGCAGCAGCCACAGAAGTAAACAATGGATACGTCGCCGTACGCGGTGGGCGAAGTCACTCATCAGCTCATGTGCTGCAAACCGCCCGACGCCTATCCAGTCCGACTAGTGATTTGCCCCTGGTTGCGGCTCCTTACATCGCTCTCTTCACGTAGCCAAAACAACGGATGCAAAAACGGTTGCAAATAACCAAAAAGGACTTAGCTGACAGCAGCTAAGTCCTTGGACTGGTTAGAGCGGGAAACGGGATTCCAATCCACCCACGCCAGCCCCGTCCCGCGGTTTCAGTCAACCAGAAATCACTGCTTTCTAACCACTTAAGCTCAATCTTTCGGTCGATTTTCGTTTGCAGACGTTCAACCGATGATACCATCTACCAAGGCTTTGGTCAGAGTTTAGTCAAAGGTACACTACTGAGGAAGCACCGCGACACCACACGATGAGCGTGAACATGTGTCCCTTTCTCCGATAGCACTCGACTTTTCATCACCTCTTGACCAATCTTAAAGCAGGCGGAGTTGGCCTCCCTTCCCCCCCTTGCCAACCAGAGGCCCTTCAAGTTGATGATGGTGTATCACAAAGACCAAAACATCTAGTAGAAGGAGTGCTCATCAATAACAGATCATAATCAATACCCCTAAGGGAGTCATTCGGCCAAGGAGGTCGTCGGACCTGTCATAGATAAATTGAATTCTGCTGACGACTGAGTAGTTGTAAATACATCAATTCCAGGTACCATTGCATTCCCTGTGCGCCATCAGTCAACCAGCCCTAAGGGCTACCCGAAGAAAGAGTCTTTTTGCAACTTAAGAGATCTTTCAAGCAACCTGTCAAACAGCTTATTTCTGCCTTTCGCATGAGCCTTTCCCATCAAAGTTGTCAAACGGTACATATAATCAATTTTAACCTGAGAACTACTTTCAACTACTTCCACTAGATATAACTTACAACCAGTAATAAGATTCCGGGCTCGTACTTGCTGAGGGGCGTCTTTCTTTATTGAATAAATCCATCCTTTTCGTATTTCAATATTAGCATGGTAATCGTCAAAATACGGGTGCAACCATAAGTATTCACCTGCAGTACTCGTGTGGCGGACGGAAGCACGAATTGTTGCATCTCCCATGTCCTTTGTAGACTTTTCGAAGTTACAAGCGCGACAGCTTAGGCTTAAGTTAACGCAAGAAAACGACCACTTCCTATAATGTGGCTTTGACTTGTCCAAAAAGTGCTCGATATCCTCGTAAGCATTTCTTCGCTCGACAGGGATGATCCGTCTACAGTAAATACATCTCTTTTTTTGCTGGGTTCGCAAGAAAAGTCGTATCTGTAGCTTAAGATCATCAAACTCCTCATCCTTCCAGTTCATTTTGCCACGATTGCATTTGTTAACAAAATGTCTGTATCTTTTTTGCTTTATGAGCTTACGAAGTGTACGTGGATCTAACGAAGACGGTCCTAGCATTACTTCATCGCCTTTCTGAGTTCTTTTAAGGTATTTAATGTCTCGTATAGTGGATCATCGGCATCAAGTTGAAGATCAAGTTGAAGAAGGGCATCTGACGCCATACGGAATTTTTTTGGATCATGTTCAATAGTCATGGCAGCAGATAAAGAGTTTTGTATAGCGATCATCGCAGACATGCTTCTTGGGGAGTGGAGTTTAAACTGTTCTTTCAAGATACAATCGCTTGTCCTTCCGTACATTTGCGAGGGTACCCACACTTTATCTGAATCTAGATCATAGATAAAGGTATCCCGTCCTTTAGCCCCTGACACAATTAGTGGCGAATGAGTAGCAATAATTGCACGAGAGTTCACCGAGACTTCGGATATGGTATCCCACATGTCTCTCATGATACTGGACTGCCATTTCGGGTGAAGGGAGTTCTCGGGTTCATCAAAAAAGACTATTGTATTATCAATAGTAACGAAAGCCAAAACCAGAGCAGTTAAAACATAAGCTCTTTCTCCTGAACTCAAGTCTACAAGCTGAACCTTTTCATTATTCTTTTTAAACGTGATTGAACCTAAATGCACTGTATCTTGTAGCACAGCATTAACTTCATCATCAAATTCCAAATGATCAACACTGATCAGAAATGGATCCAAGTCAAAAGCAGGTTCCGAATAGTTTGACGAGCTCGATGAACTCTGGCCCCTTCGAAAATGCAGCTTTATTTCAGGCGAAAGCCCTATGGAGCACAGAATTTTTGAAGCAGCTCTAATACGCTTCTGCCGATCTGTTGCTGGCGTTAAGAGATACGGGCACAATCGCCTGAAAGGCGCAATTTCCGAAAACATATTGTTACTTGTTTTCCGTCCGAAATACACGTAATTATCGTTCTTCGGCGAAGATCTTGGGAATTTATCAAGGACAGTTCCCGATAAGCAGATGATACGATCATATTTCATAAAGCTATGATGACCGTGACTATAGTGTAAAACTCGGCTCGACAGATCGGCAAGGGCTCTTGTTTTTCCCGATCCGTTAGGCCCAGTTAGAATACAAATCGAAGATTGTTGTGGAATTCCTTTGACTAAAGGGTGCCAATGCCCCTCGTATAGAGTGGTTCGAGATGCCTCTCCAGATTCGGCTTCCTCTATCGTCTCAACAGAACCGCTCCAGTCGCCGAAGCGCTGACGCCAATAAGGCGCATTCCTGAACCGGTCAATATCTTGTTCTTTATGCTCAAAGGCGAAGGCAATGAGAGCATCATTAACCCAATTGCCTGGGACGACCCGCCAGATCGTGCTCCGGTTTGTGAAGAAATACCATTCTCGCAGTGGCCTTACAGGTTCCCACTCGACCATGACAGTCCGGCCATCGCCAACATTGCCCTTCACTGTCCCTATCACCTTAATAGCCATAACAGAAACTGTTAGGCCTCTGTTATCAAAGGTTAAGCCGTGCTTGCGTGTGTAAGAGGACTTGATCGCGATACGATCCCCCACTTGGATCGATTTAACGGTCTCCAGATACTTGTTGTCATACCCATTCTGCCATATGCCTTCTCTAAAAAACCGCTCTGTCTGATCCTCGGTCCCGCTATATTTTGCTCCTACAAACCAACAAGCTCTAGAATTAAAATTTTGCCAATTATAACTCATTACACTTATACCTCGCAAAATAATGGGCTTACACTTCCCAATCCACATTCACGCCGGTTTAGCGCCGTAAGCGAGGACTTCTGCCAGAGCGGAACGCTGGGGTATTGCTCCCCTCCCCAGCCGAATCAATCTTTCCAACTCCAATAGATTGACCGGCCGAAGCACCACCCTCCCCTGTTCGCCCCCTTGTACCGGGTCCTTAATACACAGTATCTGTTCAGAGGCAAAATCATCAACGGTAGGGAACAGTATAACGGCGGTGTGATCCTCGCCTGTTCGTCCCAAGGCGTACAAAGACAGCTGGTAAAGCATCTCACGCGGCAAAGACTCGCTCCAGAGGTCTCGATATTTAGCGTCGAGCACCGCCCGCATCCTTCCGTTCTTCATGATCACAAAGTCCGGCCGCGGAGTCGGCGCCTTCTTCCTGCGTGGATTCCGACCAAGTGCATAGCTGTAAAGGGTCTTGAGCCGGTACTCGTCATGCAAGACGGCATCAGTCAGGTGTTCCCGAAGAAAGCGGGATAGCAGGGCCTGAAAGAAGCGGTTCATGTCGAACAGGAACCCTGGAAGGGTGACAGTGCCTGCCTCATCATCAAGAGCTATGCCATTTGAATCGAGCAATAGCCTAAGAATATTAAGGGTTGACCTATAGACCGTGGTGCGGCGGTCCATTGTCCGCTCCCCTGCAACGAGCAGTTTTCGATCCAACCGCTTCTCCGTTACTGTCGCGCCTAGCACCTTTCTCAAACGATTTAACTGGGTACGCAGATCGATGTCGGCAGTAATCCCTACTGCGTATCGAAGTCCACCAAGCATAGCCTGGTTCAAAGGGTTGTCCTCGATCCGTGGATGGTACTGGCACGGCAGGGTCGCCTTAGTCCAAGGGAAGTCACTGAGGTGTCGAGTGAAGTTGACCCTGCCGCGAGGACTGGCAAGGTCGGCGTCAACCGCAAAGTAATCTCTATGCGGGCCACGCGCTACTATCTCCTCAGTTTCGGCAATTAACTGCCGGATGAGGAGGTCCTGGAAATTACAGTGCTCGACCGAGTATGTAACTTGCTCCTGGTGATACAGGTCGAGATGTCGTAGCCCGTACGCATAGCGGAGCAGGCTTAGAAGTGGCGTCCCCGTGAGCTTCGGCTGAATGGTAATTTCTATTCCACCGAGACATAAACGGCCAACGAAGGATGTCGTCCGCAATTCTAATCCGCGTGCAAGTTCGAGGATGCCAATCCTGCCATCACTCGTAAGTCGCTCAGCGAGCAATCGGTCCTTTTCCTCAGCGAATCCCACTCCCGCCAGATGATTACCTCGATCAGGACGAAGTGTCTGCCACTCCTTGAGGGTGACGCGCAATCGGGTCAACTTTCACCGTCCTCCGATTCTTCGCCTTCTGCATTTTCCGAGTCCTCCGGAATCGTGTCAGGTGAGGTGGCCTCGGGGGTCGTGGCTATGTCAGGAGCAATTGCAATTAGAGCCTTTACCAACTCCTCACAGCGGTCGGCCGCGAACAGTTCGTCCTTGATGCATTGGCGCTGCCCGTCCACCAACTGTTCACCAAGTATGCGAATCAATGAAGAGTAATCCTCATAGCAGTACTCCTCTAGCAAGGGAATCACATCCTCGGCCAGTATCCTAGTCAGCTTTGAGAGGCTTGTAACTGGCTTCCCCGTCTCGTTCAAAAAGTATGCGTGGCCGATCTGCAGGTTCCTTCCGTCGCGTCCGAGGTGATTGCGAATCCGCTCATTGAGGGCCTTCAGCCAAGGAGCGAGTGGCAGTGCGGTAGGAGCGTCTACCACCGCTCGAGCGAATACGGCGTAATCTGGCATCAGCTCGACGAATCCGAAGCGCCGCCGCAGTGCGGTATCCAAAAGGGCGATAGAACGGTCGGCAGTGTTCATGGTCCCTAGGACATAGACGTTTTTCGGGACGTCAAAAGGCTTGCCGGACAAGGGCAAGGTGAGCGAGAACCCGCGTTTGTCCACCTCCAGGAGGGTGAGCAGTTCGCCGAAGATGCGGGGGATATCGCCGCGGTTGATTTCGTCTATGAGCAGAATGAATTTATAGTCGGGGGCTTTTCGTGCATCGTCGCACAAGGTCTTGAAAATGCCATCCCGCAAATGAAAGGCCAGCTGCCCCGAAGCGCCAGGTATCGGCCGATACCCCTCTAGAAAATCTTCGTAGCCATAGGCGGGGTGAAAAGTACAGTATCTCACCAGGCCCGGCTGCGAATCTCCCCCCTGAACCACGGTCTGATTTTCAGGGGAAAGGTCTTGAAAGAGATGTCCGAACCGTTCTATAGCTGCGATATCCAGGGCGGTATTTCGTGCCCAATACGTCTTTCCTGTTCCGGGAGGCCCATAAAGGATCGCCTGACCTTTGCGCTCCAGAATGCCGAGTATACGCCCTGGAGTGCCGTCGAGGCGCGGCTTCACGCTGCCGGGCAATCTCACCTCGCCCCCCTGCTTTCGGGAAGGGATGAAATCTGGGGGGAGCTGGTGAAGCCTTTGCTCGATCTCTAGCAGATTCGGCATTTTCTTCAGCTGCCATGTAAAGGTACGAGGGCCATCCGGGACCCGAAGCTTCCACTGATCAAGCGATAGCCATTTCACTGGTCGTCGATGAGGAGCGATCTTTGGTTCCGACGGGTCGTAGTAGTAAGGCCCCATGACCCTCCCTATTCCGAGAACCGTTTCCCCATCCCCTGCTATGACAATGTCATTGTCGGACATCGTCGAGATGAAGTTTAGGAGTTCTCCTGCCTCTCTAGAAACCCTCCTCGGATCTGCCGGGTAGTGCTTTTCCTGCAGCGATATCAAAGCTGCTTTCTTTTCCTTTTGGTCTGCGATGTTTGCAACTTCGGAGAGATCGCCAAACTTATCCCACCCTACAGCTGCGAAATTGCCGTCCCTCATAGCCACCCATACCGAATGGGTTGCGCTGATTCTAGTCCCAACACGCCAGTATGGCTGCGGCTTTCCATTGAGGGCGTTAAGGGTGTTTGTCAGGGCATCGACCGACCATCCTAGTTCGGCTGCGAGACGAATGAACCGGCCACCGGGAATGTACAAACCTTCCTCGGTCGGCGGTTCCAGGAGCAGCTTCATCAGGTGGTACCGTTGCCATGCCTCGTTATGGAAGTCGTCGAGCTTGTCTGGGAAGAGAAGAAAGAAGTACTTGTGGACCCAAGCGCGTCGTGCCAGATCGGGGGCACTTTCCTCCATTGCTCTTTGCAGCTCGAGGTATGCCGCATCGCTGGCTAAATGCGGCAGCCCCTGCAGAAGTACGGCTCCTGCTAACAACTGATCCCGGTGCCGTCTTGCAATCTCGATTGCCTCGTCTTCAGTGATGTTCTCCTCGCTCCTTGGGCTCCCTTTCACCCACTGATCCGTCCCGCTGCGTCTGAAGATACCGTAGACATGAGCGCTGCCGCCCGAGATGCCGCCGAAATGTGCCCCGGCGAACTCTTCGTCATCCTTATACTCAATCCAATATACCAGGCTGTCCCTGTTGCCGTGGGTGTGCATGACCTGGAGCAGTTCTGGGCCGTCCAGAGAACGCAGGCGTTCAGGACCGAATTTCAGCCTAAATGCTTCGAAACTTGCGGCGCGATGTTCCTTGCTGAGCAACTGTCCCTGGCTCAGACGCTGGTCATGCATCTGTCGAACTTGTGCCTCTATACGAGGGTCCAGGCTTCCCATCAATACCTCTCAAATTAGCCGTCGTGCTTAAGCTGCGCGGGTTGCAAATCCTTCTCGCCGCCTCTTCAAGCCGTGGTAAGGAGCTAAGTGCTCCACACACTTTGGAATCTGCCAAACAAGTGCCTACACACGGGACAGATCTGCTGGTAGGGCTTTTTTTCGTTCAGTGAACGGTATTTCGACTTTAATCTAAACTTTGCACAGAATTGGCTAATCGTCGCTCTTGTCCAAAAGGGGTGGTATAAAACCGTTGTTCGATTCCGTAAAGAAGTAATTTTAAATCGGTGTCGGATGAAATTTCAAACTTGTGGTTGTTTTTGTCGAACTTTAATTTTTCTTGGCAATATGCATCAATGTAAGAAAACATATCTACTTTAGCATCAGCTGACATGCCTGCCAGGGTAGCCATTGCAAGGGCTATGCGTTTTCTGTTCGGCTTTGAAACACTACTTATATCGTAGCTATTAACAAGTTCTACAAACGAGTTGTCTAAAAACTGCTCAACTTCTTCTTTAGTTGCCTCTTTATATAACTCGTCAATACCAGGAAATACACTAGATACTGTCGCCAAACTTTTGAACACAAGCGTATCCAAATTTTTAAGATAAACAGCATCTGGTTGTGAATTCACAACCAACCTATTTCCGCATTCTTCAACTTTAGCTACATCACCAAAAACTACAGACTTTCTACGAATAAATAACGATGGCGTAATTTTTTGGAAGTAAAAATCCTCACCCTGCACTGAAAAAAGGTAAACTATTTTCTCAAACATTTCTTTCTGAAGATCATCATAGTCTTTAGAGTCGAAAGCATCTTTTACAAGCTTAATACAAAATGGTTGTTGACTGAAATTTTCAATCTTGAACCATGCATCTTCATCCAAGTTATGGTCGGGGGTGTACTCCACACAACCAGCAACCTCTAAGGCGAAAGCTTCAAAGAGTGTATGGTCTGAGACGAGCTTATAAAACGGCTTCTTGCGAAGTCCTTTCACTTTTGCCAATACATGGTCCATTTTTACTCCCGTTCAATAAATGTGTAATCGTTAATTCGATGTGCTGCCGAAATATCTACATCATTTGGTTTCTTGTATCTTTGGCGGGTAATCAGAAAAATAGCCGTCCCGTTTTTGGTTCTATTATTATAAAACTCATAGCCAAAAACCAGAAACAAAGGATTGAAGTATAGAGCTTGGGATAAAAAAGTAAAAATAAATAGTACACTATAGACAGTGTACAGGGCTTCCCAGCTGCCTATGCTCAAGGCTACAAAAAAGTAACCAAGATAACTCGGTAAAAAGCTATTGTTCGCGTGCTCAATGCTTTCCACACTACCTTTCAGGAATTCATCTTTTCCAAGCAGCGAACTTAGTAAGATGCTCACCCCTGTAAGTGATACCGGAACTAAAAAGTATAGTAGATAGGATACCGCATTCGGTTGTCTACCTAGCTCAGCATGGGGGAAGAAATACGCTAACGCGTAGCCCTTTTGCACAAGAAAAACAATCACCAACAGAGAGGTGGCATTTAAAGTGAGCAATAGCCGAAATGCAGTCTTCATTATTTTATCCTGAGTTGACCGTTCATCAGCATGGGGAGGAGCCAGTCGCGGAGTTGGCTGAGGTACTGGTTTTCTTGTTCAAGGGTATCTTGACGTTCAAAGACGGGCGCCATGGATTTCGTAAATTCATCTACAACTTTCAAGGCAGGCAGTGAGATTTTCACCGTCTTCAAGACCGTGGCGGATACCTCCTTGAAGGTCGAGCCGGAGGCATATTGGGTGATGACCTTTAAAGAGTTTTTGACAGTGTAATAAATGAACTCCGTTGAGTAGCCCTTTATCGAGACAAAGGACTTAAATCCTTGGTTGGTTGTCAGCTCGGCCCGGGCAATTGCCATGTATCCTATTGGTGCACGGGAACTAAGCAATACGGTTCCGGCGGGATACTTTTTAAGGGATGCAGATTTGATCCCCTTATCGGAGACATCCTGTGCACCACGGGTGATGAACTTGTTTCCTTGGTTTTCAGAGAGATCGTTGGGTGTGATCCAAGGCGTGCCGTTATGAGTGAAGTTTTCGGGGTTTTTCGTAGTGGGCGTGCTTCCGCCTACAATCTGACCAAGATCCTCCAAAGTGCCATCCTCCCATCCCTCCGGAATGTCTCGTTTCAAGGTCGGGTTGTAGACCATCTTACCACCGGAAGATTTGTAGGGTTTACCGTTGGCATCGGGGAAGTCGAACTGCACGAACCAATAGTCGAACAAGGTCTTGGCCATCGCCTCCAGTTCTGCATTCATGCGGTTGTTGCAGTCGATTTTGGCGTCCAGGGCGGAGAGGACGGTGGCTATTCTCTTTTGTTGAGACTTGCATTCAACAACAGGCACCGCCATCTCATGCAATTCATTACGATTTACACCAGGAACTGCACTTTTATCTGATGTTCTGATTCTACCTAGGCAGCAAAGAAGATAGTAAATATACTTTGGAATATTCCCTTTGAAAGAAGTAACATAGAGCGCGGTGTTGTGAGGCCAATATTTACCATCAACGAAATACATTTCTCCCAAAGTACCATATCGCCCAGTTACAACACCCTCACCCTCAACTCTGAACTCGTTGTGATACCCCGTGATGCCAGCAGAGCTTATAACAGGATAAGGCCCTGAGACACGCTGACTTTCAGGAAGATCATATCCCCTCTTCAGGTTGATAACGTCTCCAAGACGTTTAGCTATGACCTTACTCATACCGCAATCCAGCTAACTGTTTCCTGATCTCCTGCTCTAGCCCCGCCGATTTCTTGAATAGATTGTCCAGGTTATCGACAAAACCCTGCATCTTCGCAGCAAACTGCGCCGGCGTTAGGTCCACATACTCAATCTTCACCTCGAAATATTGACCAGCACTCAGGGAGTAATTCTTGGCAGCAATCGCTTCATAACTCACCACCACTGAGAAATCCTCCACCGCCTCCTTGGTATTGAAGGTAGCGATGATGAGATCTTCCTCTCCTTCAGAGAGGACAGTCTTCTGATTTTTCCCGTCTTTGACCTTCATGCCAAGGGTAGAGGCATCGATCAGCACTACGTCCTTTTTGTTGGTATCGTCGATGAAGAGGATGGAGACGTTGGTTCCGGTGGTGGCGAATATATTGCTAGGCATTGAGACCACCCCGGCCAGCATCTTCTTGTCCACCAGATGTTCGCGTATCTTCCTGTCGATGCCTGACTGGGCGGTGATGAAGCCTGTAGGGACCACCACGGCTGCCTTGCCCCTGGGTTTCAGCGAATGGATGATGTGTTGGAGGAAAAGCTGGTAGATAGCCATCTTATCAGTTGCCTGCTTGGGGATTTTGGGGACGCCGGCAAAAAAACGTTCCAGATGCTCCTGGGTATCCAAATCGTTTCTGAAGTCACTGAAATCCGTCTTGAAGGGCGGATTGCTGACGATGTAATCGAACCTCTTTAGAGCCTTGCCATCACGATGGTAAGGGTGCAACAAGGTATTACCCTGGATGATATTGGGAATGGAGTGAACCAAGTTGTTCAAAATGAGGTTTAAACGCAGCAGACTGGATGATTTTTGAGAGATATCTTGGGAATAAATTGCGCAACGCTGCTCGCCAATGGCGTGCGCCAGGTTCATGAGCAGTGTTCCGGACCCAGCCGAAGGGTCGTAGCAACTCACGTTGTTGAGCGTGCCGCGCGCTGCTTCGGGCACCAGGATGGCGGCCATAATCTTTGCAACAGCATGCGGCGTGTAGTACTCGGCGTATTTGCCGCCACTGTCCTTGTTGTAGTCCTTAATTAGATATTCGAAAAGGGCGGCATAGAAGTCGTACTTCTGGGTGAAGATCCGCTCAAAGCTGAATTCTGCGACCTTGTTGATGACAGCACGGCAAAAGTCGTCACGCTTTGAGGGGTCGGTGATGTACTCGCTAACCCTATCGAAGAGGGTGATCTTAGCCCCACCGTCGGTCTTAACAGCAAAAATGTCATTGTTGCTGATGGCGATATCCCGCAGTGTGTCGTCGAAAAGTTTTGCAAACTGCGGCACGTTCTGACGGCCGAACAGGTGAGCGATGAAGTGCTCCGGCTTCAGCCGGGCAGTCTCCGGGCCCATCTCCAGTTGCAACATCTCCAGCTCGTCCGTCATCAGGGCAGCGACCCCCTGTTCCCAGCTCTTGGCTTGGGCCAACTCGGGGCGGATCTTCTTTGCCTCGAAGGCGAACTTGTCGTTCAGAAACTTGTAAAGAAAAACCTCGGTGATGATCTTGAACTCATTGCCGTCGTTACCGAGGCCGTATGCTGCGCAAATCGCCTTGAGGCCGTCGATTAAATTACGGGTACGTTTTTCGAATTCCTGCGTTACCAAGCATGCACTCCTGTTCTGTTGCCCGAGGCAAATTCATTCATATATTCCGCCACCACCAGTTGGTTAATGGTGCGGGAGGCGTTCGGGTTGAGTTTGATCTTCTGGCGGTTCTGAAACTCGCCAATAACTAGCGGCATCATCATCCGTTCGAAGTAGGTATCATTGGCTAGGAGCTGTGTGTTCTGCAACACCTGATCGTCAGCCTGCCGCTTGACCCCAGAGAGGGCCTCGTAGATGCGGCGCTCAGTCTCTGAAAGGGTGCTGCGTTCCAACAACCGCTTGTGAATACGCGTGTATTTAGCGTCACCCTGGTACTTAGCGCGCAGTTGGTTGTTCTGCCGGTTCAGCTCCTTGACCTCCTCGTGAATTTGATTCAGTGTACTGATGTTTGCGGTCATCTCCTCCTGAGTCACTTCATTGAGCTTTTTCTTTTTGAAGAGTCGCTCCAGCTCTTCCTTGAGGGTAACGAACTTGGGATCCTGCTGGTCGAAGTTGTCGGCGAGAGCCTCGCGGGTCTGGCGCAGAGTATTCTTCAGCTTATCCGCCAGCACTAGTTCCTCTTCTCGTACCTTGGTGAATAGAAACAGCACGTCTTCCAGGGCGACATTCAGCAGCCCAGCTGTATCGGCGCTAGATTCGATGCTCTCCTTGAGGTTTAGCAGGTCGAGGTGGTTACAGGTTTCGCGATAAAGCTGATTCAACTTATGGAAATCCAGCTGCTGGAGAAATCCGTACTCACCCTGTAAGCGGATCAGGTTGTATAGGCTGCGGGCGTCGGCCAGGGCATTTTTCAGGGCCAGCACGGTAGCACGCTCTTGGATCTGGCTGATCTGCCGGGAGAACTCTTCAGCGTTCTCGGTGTTGAAGCGAAACAAAATGTCTTTGATCGCCTCTATCTCGCCCTGAATCTCCTCTGCGGATTTGAACAGGTTAGAATAATGCTCCATCTCGTCGCCTAGCTCAGCTTGCAGTTCGTCAAAGTACGCTCGATTGGTAGCGTCGAATTCTTTACGGATGTCGGCAAAATCGACCACGTAGCCGTAGCGGAAATCCTTGTAGGGGCGGTTGACGCGGGTCAGAGCCTGGAGCAAGTTGTGCTTTCGGATCACCCGACCAAGGTAGAGCTTCTTCAATCTGCGAGCATCGAAGCCGGTGAGCAGCATATTGTAGACGAACAACAGGTCAATCTTACCCGCCTTGAAATCCTCAACCCACTCCTTTCGTTCTTCCTTGGACCCGATGTCGTGCAGGATAAGCGCGCCGCGTCTAGCATTGTGGGACTGTTTTTGCAGAGTAGCGTAACCGGGTGAAGGGTCTGCGGCCAGCGACAGCGCTTCGTAACCATCCGCATCATCTCGCGGGCGCAGCTTTACGACATTGTCGGTGTGGCGCGTCTGGAAAATTTCGTACATCTTCTTCGCCTGCTCCGCACTGTCGCAGATGACCATTGCGCCGATAGTGGATTCATTCAGCGTGCCGCGGCTCTTCTCGAAGTCGCCGATAATATAGTCTAGCATCGGTTCAACGAAGCGCGGGTGGGCGTAGATCAGCTTGCGGTCGATGTCTCCCTGCTGGAGTTCCACCGCCGCCAAGGCCTCTTGCAGTGAAAGCTTATAGTTGGTGGCGATCTCCTCGCGGATCAGACGAAGTGTATAACCATCGGCAATGGATGCATTGTAGTAGTATTTATGGATATAGTCGCCGAAGAGGGCTCGGGAGTTGTAGTCATCGCCCAACAGTGGCGTTCCGGTAAGCCCGATCTTGATGGCTTTATGGTCCGATTGGCTCAGGTTGGCGAGAAAACTTCCTTTAGGGTTGTAGCTGCGGTGCACCTCATCAAGGAAATAGACGCGCTGGACGGTCACGTCATAGTCCTCGGTGCGAATCACGTCTGGATCATCCTGAAATTTCTGGATATTGACTACAGTTATCTCTCGTCTACCGGAGTCGTTGTGAATTGCCTTGGTGGCTTTGATATCGCGTGTGAATGCCTCGCGGGAGTCGATGGTGTGAACCGTCAATCCTCGGCCCGAAAATTCCCGCTGCGCCTGAATGAGCAGATCGATCCGGTCAACGATGAAGTAGAATTTCGGAATGATGCCCCGCTCTTGGAAGTAGTCCGTCAGAAAGTGCGTATTGTAGTAGGCCAGTGCTGTTTTGCCGCTCCCCTGGGTGTGCCAGATGATCCCTTTCCGTACCCCCGCATCGAGTTTCCGTTCAATCGCTTTCGTTGCGAAAAGCTGGGGGTAGCGCATGACGTGCTTGTGCAAGCCATCAGCCTCGTTCACATAGACCAACGCGTATCGCAATAGGAACGACAGGCGGTTACGACTGAAAAGAGAGGTACAGATGCGGTTGGTCGGTGCATGGGGGGACTTGTTGCTGAGAAATTCGGGACTGTGCTTGATGACGTTCAGGTTGTTGTCCCTGAGGACTTCGTTTTCAATCTCCTCGTCTTCATCCTCCAGCAGGTCGGACAGGTTTAAGTCTTCCTCTTCACGAAAATAGTTGAAGATCGGCGCGTCATACGACGGTGAGGCGTAGAAGGCGCCCTCGATAGGCTGCGACGAGCCCTCGTCATACTCCATGTTGTTCGAAAAGACCATCAATTGCGTAATGTTGATAAAGCGGCGGAAACGCGAGTTTCGGCAGCGCGTGACGATCCGGCTGCGCTCGGCCAGTATACCTTCCGGATTATTTGGCTTCTTCACCTCAATAAACGCCAGCGGCATACCATTGATCAGCAGGGTGATGTCCGGCCGGAATTCGTCGTCGCCGTTTTTGTAGGTCAACTCGGTGACGACATGGAAGCTGTTGTTGGTAAAGTCGGTAAAGTCGATCAGCTTCGTGCCGGAACGTTCCGTCAACTTTTCGTAAAATGCCCGCCCGAGATCCTCGTTGTCCAGTGCCAGTTTGACGTCTGCCAGCAACCGATCTACAGCAGAGCTTTCGATGGCAGGATTGATGCGAGAGATCGACTCCCGGAAAAGGGCAGGAAAGACATTGGTCTCGGCGTCCCAGGATGCTTCCTTCAGGGACAGGTACCGGTAGCCAAGCCTGATTAGGTGCAGTATGCAAGGTATCTTGACACGGGAGTCTTCGCTGAAAATCAAGTACGCCTCCGTCGCCACAGTAGATTGTTGAATCTAACATTTTTTAAAGACAACGGATACTAACATTTCATACAGTAGAGCGGATGGTGAAGAGCAAACGCTGGACGAATTGCGTAGCGGCAGAACATTGTCGCCCTTCACTAGATCTTTTGCCATAGATATTGTCCTGCCTCAGGGAAAACCACCGCCAAAACGGATGCAAAAACGGATGCAAACGGTTGCGAGCAACAAAAAAGGACTTAGCTGACATCAGCTAAGTCCTTGAATTTCTTGGAGCGGGAAACGGGATTCGAACCCGCGACCT
>MTLC01003737.1_pt1 | contig 39237 bp, 25 predicted proteins | sample 1982451 | NCBI WGS metagenome assembly MTLC01 (sample SAMN05710165, study PRJNA340218) | biofilm metagenome | isolation source: sample SPH anode biofilm adapted to +100 mV | place: USA | collected 2012-02-03 | reverse complement strand
CAATAGCATTTATATGGTGTTACAAAATCGGAATATTTCTTCACGAAAATATGCGTTCAATTTCTATTAAGACACATGGTAGAAAAGAATAGAGTATATTCAAATACGGACTTTCTTATGTGGCTGGTGTCTTGTTAAACTCTAAGAATCAATCACATATCAATATTTTTGAATTTTTGTCATGTACTTAGGTCCTGACATTATTCTTTACGATCAGACAATACGCCTAACTGGACAACAGACAAAAGAAAGATATACTGCTTTGCTTCGGCGAGTTTGCTGTGACTCTGTAGAGCACAGAAGAACATTTACTTATATCACTAATAATTTTGAAATCAGAGCAAAACAAGTCGCTGTACTTTACAAAAATAGATGGCAAGTGGAGCTTAAAATGGAAAAGCAACATCTGCATATAACATCTTTCTGGGGTATAACAGAAAACGCAGTTAGAATCCAAATTTTTTCAGCAATAACGGCATATTGTCTGGTCGCAATTATAGAGCATGATTTAAAGCTTAATAGAAGTGCTTTCGATGTACTGCGCATCTTCAGCATGTCTCTTCTCGACAAACCACCGATCAGAGAACTGTTTAAAAAGATAGAAAAATTAGATGACATGTCCGAAAATAATCTGGGGCAAATATGCTTAAATTTTTAGTGGACACTAGTGATATTCCAATCAATTTTTTTTACAAATATGAATAGACGTTAGTGTAATGTTTTATATATTAATTAATAAATTATTTATATTATGATTCTGATCATCTCTGATGCAAATGATGTACATACACAGAAAGTTGAGAGTTATTTATTTGTAGAAAATGTCAAGTTTATACGTTTTAATCTAGATGTTAACTCATTATTACATACTTTTGTAACATATGATGAGAATGATTGGCAAATTTCCTGTCCAAATGGAAGTTTTAAATGTTCAGAGATTTCTGTTGTATGGAATCGTCGCACTTATGTGGAGTTATTGTTGGATGAAATGGATTCTGATAATGTTGGTTTTAAAATTTGGAAAGGCGAATGGAATAAAACTTTATTGGGAATATATTCTTCTTTAGAATCAAAAAAGTGGCTGAATTATTACCGAGATTCATATTATGCGGAAAATAAGTATAAGCAATATAGCATTGCTAAAGCTATTGGTTTTAACACGCCTTCATTTATTTGTTCGAATGATAAAAGTTTTATTTCAAATTTTCTTAATGATGAGACTCGTAAAGTTCTTAAGTTTATGAATCAAGATTTTTATAAGACTGGTAAGTCTGATTATAAGGGAATATATGTTAACTTGTTGTCAAGTGAAGGTTTGAGTAAATTTCAGGAGTTTGGTGAAAATCCCATAGTTGTTCAAGATTATATTAATAAAAAATATGAGGTTAGGTATACAATAGTAGGTACTATGCATTTTGTATGTAAGATTGAATCACAAAGCTCAGTAATTGCTAATATTGATTGGAGAAGATATGACCTTGCAAATACACCTCATTCTATTATAGAACCTCCACTTTGTATTTGCGAAAAGGTGAATCAATTTATGAATGAATTTAACCTAAATTATGGGGCTATGGACTTTATTATTGATGAAAATGATAATTGGTTCTTTTTGGAGTTGAATTCAATGGGTCAATTTTTGTGGATTGAAGATTTGACAGGTCTAGATATTTCTTACCACATATCAAGGTGGTTAATTATTAATTCTCAAAATTTCGAAGTATGATTGTATTTGGTTTAAATTATTTAGAATCGGTACAGGAGAGTCAAATTACCGATAGTTCAAAATGGGTTTGGACACCTCATAATCCGAACATAAAAGAAATTTATGCTTCAGGATCTAAAACTGCTACTCGTTCCTCAACTTATGCTGCTGAGAAGGATAATGAGTCCGATTCAGATAGACCTAATGAAGGAGCATAAAAGAGTTGATTTTCCAGCGGATTTTTCTAATGATTTTTTAATATTTCTATTTTTGTTTTAGTTTAATAAGTTATTCATGAAAGAATCTTGGTCTAGTCCGCTGGAATTTCGTTATGCTTATCTGTATTTGAAAAACTTGGTATGAAAATTACCTTATGTTATTTTAAAAGATAATCTACAATTAATTTGGAAATTAGGGTAGAAGAAATTCTGAAAATTTGTTGTTATTCAATTTGTTGGATAGATGATTCTATTATTTATATCTAAGCACATGACAAAAATTCAAAGATATTGATACATGGTTGCTTCTTAGAATTTATTAGATACCTACCACATAAGAAAGAAAAACCGTATTTGAATATACTCTGTTCTTTTCTACCATGTATTTTAAGAGAAATTGAACGAATGTTTTCGTGAAGAAAAATTCCAATTTTGTAACACCATATAAATGCTATTGTCACCTGCAGAATAAGTTTCTCTGCATATTTCGGTGATAGTCATTCTTCGTCACTTTTGGTTTTATGTCATAGCATATGAGTATGTTATAATAGATTTTGTTCAATATTTAAAAACTCGTATTTAAATTTATTGAAAATGAATATTATAAAAGCTTTCAATCTAATTCAAAATGATTCATTTAAAAAAGCTTTTCAATATGTTGGAACTATTAGACAACCCAGAAGAGGTGGTTTTAATCTAATTGAACTAATTTCTGACTATTACTACAGAGAGAATTTTTATAGTGATATCTTTGCCGCTTTACTCAATCCTAAAAGCTCGCATTTAGAAAATGATCTGTTTCTTGTCTTATTTCTTGATTTATTAAACAGAATTAAGGCAGGTGAAAAGATTGATAAAACAAACTACATCAACTCAATTGTGGTTAGGGAGGAAAAGAGAATAGATATTTTAATAAAAGGTGGAAGGCATGCGGTTATTATTGAGAACAAGATTAACAATGCTGTTGATCAGCCTGGTCAATTAGTTAGATACTATAACTCCATGGTGCAAGATGGATATGAAGTGGATGCAATTGTTTACCTGACTAAAGATGGAAACAAAACTCCAAGTATGGAAGGATGGACAGATGTTGATAATAGCATAATTAGAAGCAAGCTAGTAAATATTGCAGCCTACTATATTTTAAATGTAAATGATTTAGTTAAGGGGTGGCTTTTCCCCTGCCAATTATATGCTAAGAATATGGATGCAATTTGTGTTCTTAGATCATTGATAGATATAATCACTAAAAATGGCGAAATTATGTATGAATTTAAAAACTTTGAGTCACTTTATAGAGATCTTTTAGTTGAAACTACTTTCGAAGATGTTTTAAAATTGACGGAATTTGTTTCAACGCAATTAGCATATCAGGTTTCCTATGAAATAATTAAACACTTCGAGCAGGATCCCTTACCATTTGGAAGTATTCATAGGGCTGAGAATACCACCGTTTTTACTAACTGGTTCTTTGAAAATGTACATATTAAAATGCAATGCTCTTTTTATTTTAATAAGGAAAAGTCTAAACGCTTTGATGTTAGAGTTTTTGCACAGAATACGGATCAGTCTTTACTTCCAAAAAGGATTATTGACAAAATTCCTGATTTCGTAGAAAATAATGGACTTGGATACTACCGGTATTATGAGTTTCCTGAAGATTTAAGATTGAATGAAGATGGAACTTGTAAAGTTTATAACGATTTAAAGGATATTCTTTCTAGATTCAAAAGTCTAGATGTTCTCCAAGATTCTAAGTGAACTGCTTGATTTTTTGATAGAATTATTTCAGCTTTAACTTCAAAATTGATAATCGAAATTTTGTCTTATTTGTCTTAGGAAATTTTCGGACGTAACATCCACTTTCTCTATTCTTTGGGAAAAATCTATAATCGGGGACCTGTTGAGAAGAGGAAGACTGAAGAACCGTAGTAGATTTAAAAAGCTTCTACTAAGCGGTATTTTGTGACCAATAATTGCTATGAGGTACAAAGATGTTTTTGGAGATAAAATTTGGATCCTGATCGTATTCTCTGCTATAGCCTAGGTGGGTTTTGCTTAGTTGTCTAGATAGATGTATAGTTTGATCGAATAGAGTATTGTCGTGATTTTTAATAGTCTTGTGAACGTTTGTCCACAAGAATAGATTAAAACATAGGTTGATAGTCGTACTGTCTAAAGTCCTCTTTGGAAGATACCTGACAAGTAGACTGAAAGCATATTTCCCTTCGTCCATAGCAACCAATTTGATATTGGATGCTAGTTACAAACTCAAATCAACACGCTGTAAAGCAGATGCTTTTTGCTAATTATGAGAATATTACAGCTGTATATTGAAATTTTTAGTGGACACTAGTGGCCCCAAATATCACTTTGAACTTGACCTTGGACAGAATTAAATCCATAGTTTTGCAGCTGCCTCTGGTTGTTAAACCTTGTAGGGCGAAGATCATTTAAAGGGTGGACTAATGGAATCATCTGAGATTTTAAAATCGTTTCCTTTTCTGTCAAAGGCTGCTCTCCAGGAGATTATCCAAAACTCGGCTGAGAAGTTTGTCGCTCTCAGCCTGTTTCTTTTCCACTCCGAGTCAGTCGCAGGCTGTTGCCGATGAAGATAGTGCCATGCTTCTGGTTCCTAAAAAGTTTATTTATGAATGGCAACGTAAGTTCCCAGAATGGAATGAGTTTACGATCAGCACCTATAGAAGTCGTTATGATGAGCTGTTGAATGCATTCAATGGCGTCGTGTTTACGGGTATTGAAGCCCGACTGCATGATTACCTTTATGCCTACTCTAAAGCCAATAATTGTTCATTGGTTCCCTTTACCCATAATGCTTTAGCCAATGAACTGGGAACAACCCGTGTGGTCATCTCACGGCTGTTGAAACGCTGGGAGGAGGATGGAAAGGTTAAGCTTCAAAGAAAGGGGATTCTACTGAAATAATTTTATTGTTCTGTATCAAAAGGATCATTTATCGACCATTCTTCTTCCGGCAGCCTGAGTCTAAAGAGTAGATTAAGGCTAAGGATAATCATTTAAAGAGATGCCTCTTAATTGGAATCGTATGAGCGTAAATTACGTAAGTTCCGGCAGGTTGAATCCGTTTCTATCTTATATATCATTGAAACTAGTGATGTATTACTTGGATTAAATCTGCTGCTATTTGCTTAATTTACGCTCACTTTTTTTGATTCAATAGGTTTACCGTGTTTATGAATGCAAAAATGAGAATCTGAATGGTGACACAAATCAAGATGTTTCAAATAATACTCTTTGTCGATAATCAGGAGATTAGCAGTACTTTTTATCAACAACTTCTACGTATTACTCCTTCACTCAAAGTCTCCGGGATGACGGAATTTACCATCTCCGATCATCTTAAGCTCGGCTTAATGCCCAATAATGGTATTGCTCGAATCTTTGGTGATGTAGTACCGCATCCTTCCAAAGGAAATGGTATCCCAAGATGTGAGCTTTATATATATGTAGATGACCTCGAGTCTGAATTTGAAAATGCCACTCGATGCGGTGCCACGTTGGTGAGCGGTATTCAGGAGCGTAACTGGGGCGATAAGGCCTGCTACTTTGCTGATCCCGATGGGCATATTATTGCTTTTGCAAAGAAGATAGATGAATAACACTGCGGGAAATAGTATAGCAATAGTGACGTTATATAGATCGGATAGCGTTGTAATAAAATGGAGTCAGACATGACAAATGTTATTGATAACAGTGGAGATAAGATATTTACGACTATTTGGCCTAATCCAAGTAGAGAGACTGTTATCTTGTTACATGGCGGTCCGGGTTTTCCGGATGATTTGTTGGATACGGTAGAGCTTTTGAAAAGGGATTTTCAGTTGATTACTTTTCATCAAAGAGGAACTAAAAAATCGGCTTGCCAATCGAAAGATTATTCAATGGATGCTTACATATCTGACATCGATTCCGTTGCTGATTTCTATAATCTATCTGCCTTTCATCTCTTTGGCCATTCATGGGGCGGACTTTATGCTCAGATCTATTGCCAAAAATACCCTGAGAAACTATTAAGTCTATTCTTGTGTTGCCCTGGCTCCGGTACTAATACTGAGTGGAGGCAAACTGAAAAGGAGGTGATGCAATTCAATAAATCGAAGTGTAATACCTGGGAGTGGTCGATGATGGGAATGAATAGCTTATTGGGAATGGTTGGATCTAATAAGGCCTACAAGCGTCTTTTTATTCAAGTAATAAGGAATTACAATGATGGTCTTGTTGATGCCTCCAATTTAAATGTTGATTTCGATAATCTTACTGCGGATGCGATAAATAGTACGAGACCTGAGATTGTGAAATACCCTTTGTTACAAAAGCAAGAGAACCTCCCATTCAGAGTAACTATTGTTTATGGCGAGAGGGATATTTATGGCAGAAGCAAAGAGTATGTAATCAACAGGTATCCCTCTGCTACAGTTATTACGATACCACAGTCGGGTCATTTACCCTGGTTGCACAATCCACAAATGTATACTCAGGTAGTTGATCGTCATTTTAAATTTTAAATAAACGCATAGGATGAAGAAAATAAAGAAATTGTCGGAGAATAAGAATTATACGGCTGTTAATATTGGGTCATTGCAGGATATTGGTGACTACGAGTTGATTCATCCTAAAACTAATGCCACTATCAAAGGAAAGGTCTTCCTGAAGGAAGCTAGCCAGTCGACAGGAACCGAGATCTCTTTCAATGCACTGCCTCCTAAAACAGAGGTAGGCTATTTTCATATTCATAACAAGGATGAGGAGACATATATTATCTTGCAGGGCTCCGGCTATTATCAGGTGGATGAAGATTGTTTTCCCATTGAAGAGGGCAGTGTAATCAGAGTCTCTCCTGCAGGGGTACGGAGTCTATGTAACACGTCTGAAACGACGATGATTTATATATGTGTACAATCCAAGGAGAACTCGCTTGAGGAACACACCACCGATGATGGGAAACGCATTAATTGTGAACCCAAATGGAAAAAGTAAATCATAAGGAGCACAACTATAAACTGTCGATTCGCTGGACCGGCAATAAGGGTGAGGGGACTAAGAATTACACTGCATACGAGCGTAGCCATGTGATAAAGGTGGAGAATAAGCCTGATATCTTAGGTTCATCTGATCCTGCATTTCGTGGGGATAGTACCATGTATAATCCTGAGGAGTTGTTGGTTGCCTCACTGTCGTCATGTCACATGCTTTGGTATCTGCATTTATGTGCCGAAGCCAATGTGATCGTCATAGACTATGTTGACCATGCCACCGGTATAATGGTAGAAAATGCGAGTGGAGGTGGTCGTTTTACAGAGGTTATGTTGAATCCTGTTGTTACAGTAAAGGAGGCCTCCATGTGCAACAAAGCTATAGATCTCCATTTAAAGGCTCATGAGCTATGCTTTATTGCTAACTCGGTTAATTTTCCGGTATATCTCAGCGCGACGATTCATTCTATTGATTGATGTGTATTTGTTGATTAAAGATTGGTTGTAAAATGGAAATTGTTGAAGTCTCTTTTGGTGAGTTTTCTATTTCCACTGATAAGCAGAAGATGGATGTTGTAGCAATCCATGAGTTTTTATCGAACTACTCTGGCTGGAGTGATAATATCCCGTTTGATCGTGTGAGGATCTCTATTGAAAACTCGTTGAATTTTGGTCTTTTTCATAGCAGTAATCAGATTGGTTTTGCGAGGGTTATAACAGATTATTCTACCATTGCCTATTTGGGCGATGTCTATATTTTAGAGGACTATCGTGGTCTGGGTCTTTCAAAAAGGCTGATGGAGTGTATCATGGGTCATCCGAACCTGCAAGGTTTACGGCGATGGATCTTATTAACTTCAACTGCTGACTGGTTATATAAGAAGTATGGTTTTGCGAGGCTTGCTAAGCCCGAGATGTATATGGAGATCTTTAATCTGGGGGTTTATGGAAAGGGGGAGGGGTAAGTATTAAGATGGATTGTTCAATAGATCTGTTAAATTAGAACGAATGAAGTAAAACATTTGGAGGTATTAAGTTGAAAAGTAAGTGATTTTAGAAGATGTTTTAGTCTGATTCTTACAAGGATGATGTTTTATCAAAGGATATCAAATTGTAATGGTATACTGATGAAGAAGATTTTAAACTAGTGGAAAGATTTAGTGTTTAAGATGATACTATGGGCGAGTTTCGTGATGGTACTATATCAATTTAGGCTTATAAAATAAATTTCGGTTTACTGATTATAGAACAATCGGTCGCAAATGGAATAAGCTTAGTAAATGCGATTGAACAGTGGCCTTGAAATAGGTAGTTTGTTTTGGTTAGCTAGATTCTTTTGGTTTTAATGTTGAATGTTGTTTTACACTTTTTTAGTAGAACTATAATTGTTTGTTGATGGATATATTAATTAAATGATTCAATCTGTTATGAAAAAATTTTACTATTACGATGGAAAGAGCCAACAAGGGCCTTTTGACATTGAAGAACTTAAATTAAAGGGTATTACTAAAGAAACAATGGTTTGGCATGAAGGTCTTCCAGAGTGGAAGGCGGCTAATGACATTGAAGAGTTAAGAGATGTTTTTAAGATCTCAACTCCCCCACCAATTGGCATCAATAAGCAGCCTCCTTCTACTAGTGATATCCCTAATCCAGAACCTATAGTCGTCCATAAGGTTGCAAAATACAAGAAAAGAAGAAGCTATTGGCAAATAGGGATTGTAGTAATAGTTGTTTTATTTGGCATTAGGGTTTTAGTAGCACTTGTGAATTCTGGCGGGGATTCAGATTCGGGAAAAGAAACTTATCAAGAAAAAGTGATGACTATTGAGGAGATTGAAAGATCTCAACCTACGAAATTTTTAATTGCTTCTGGTAACTACAATGAAAACTTTTGGGGAACTAAATATGAAATTCATGGGACTATTAAGAATACTGCTACTGTTGCAACTTATAAAGACGCTGTTATCAAAGTGAAGTATTATAGTAAAACTGAAACAGAAATGGGTAGTAATTCTTATACTCTATATGAGGTGTTTACACCTCAATCTACTGTCAATTTCGAATTAAAGGTAGAGAAGTATGAAGGAGTTAATACTATTGGCTGGGAGGTTGTTCAAGCTACTGCGAATTGATGAAAAGAGCGAAAATGGCAGTTTATGGTAGAAATGAATAGCCTTAATTAGTGTCTTCTGAAAATTTATGCTAACTCGAAAAGCAACGTCATTACATATTTCAGGTGGTTCGTACATCTGTTTTTCGAACAGTTCTCTGATTGGCGTTTTATTTGAGAGAGAGCCTCGTAAGATGTGGAGTATATATAACATGCTTCCGTTGAGATGGCAATTATGTTCGGAGACAGCAAAAAGACAGTAAGCGGATTTGGCACAATAAACTTGTATCCTGACTTCGTTTTTAGCGTTGCTTCCAATGAATTCGGCGTACAAATGCTGCTTGATCCATTTGTGGAATTTATGAGAAGCTTCTAATAACTATTTTTCCGACGGATGATAAAGTAGGAGACGATGATTCTAATCTTACATAGTCTGGTTGGATCCAAATAGTCTCTGTCGTGGATGTAGTATGCATTGGGCTTGTTAGAAAAATCATCCATTGCTTGGGTATCATGAACATTGGCATTTGTAATATTGATGTATGCCGGGATTTGTATAAATACATCTAAAAGCGGATGAGACTTGATTCCGCTTTTTGTGCTACGAAACTTTGCCCACTAGAAGAGATTGAGACATTGATCAATTGTCTTGGAATTAAAAGCATAAAACTTCTCTAAAGATCAAATTTAGCAATGCATCATTTAATTGTGTAATCTCAATGGGTTTTCTGGCAAACACCGCAAATAGGAGACAATCCCTGTTCGAGTTTAGCTGGATGAGGCTTATCAACTTTATTTCCTTATACTAAATCTAGGAAGTTAGCATTCCTAGAATTTGCGGATATCACGCTGATAAATTCTCTGAGTCTCTTGCAGTCGTATAATTGGCCGAACATCATAACAAGAAGGTGATTCCAACAGATAAAGTGTTTGATATATTTGTCTCATTCATACTGTTTGACAATCCAATCTAAGACTTCCATTGGCAGAAGTTTGATAAGTTATATAAATACGTAAGATCCAGTATTCACACTTCTTTGGTGCTTATCTCTATATTATATAAAAAATCAAATGTAAATATTGGATGTGTTTCAGTATCTTGGGTAAATAGAATGATTTAAAAAGTATTAATAGAAAATTTGTAGATATTTGTGTTCGTATAAGAAAATACTATGGAGAAAAATTTCATTCTTGATGAAGAAGTAAATCTTAAGGAATATGATTTTCTTAAGACTAATATTTATGCTGAAAATCTTACAAAGATTATTAATAATTCTCAGTCTAATAAAGTTTTCACAATAGGGCTTTTTGGTAAATGGGGTACTGGTAAATCGTCAATTATTAAGACTTCACAAAGAGACTTTGATGAGAACAAAGTTAAATTTATAACGTATGATACATGGCAATATGCAAATGACTCTTTTAGGAGAATGTTTTTAAGAAAACTGAGGGAGGATTTACATTACAATGAATCAGATTCTATGAAAAGATTTTACGTAAGTGAATCTAATGATATAGATTATAAATATCAATTGTCTTCATCCAGCCTTGTAATCATAATAGTTAGTTTGATTATCTTAATATTGGTATTAGCATACATTCCATTTACAATTGATTATAAACTACCTATATATGCTGTTTTTACATTATTAGGTGTTTTAGTCTCTGTAGTTTCTGGTTCTTTTAATCATCTAAAAATTTCAGTTACTAAACCTCCTTTATTTGCACCTGAGCAGTTTGAGGAGTGCTTTAAGGAGATTGTTTCACATTCATTGGCAAGTTTAAGTCATTCTGATAAACTCTTGAAATGGGTGAAGGCAGATTCATCAATTCACAATTTGCATAAATTAGTAATTGTTCTTGATAATATTGATCGATGCAATAGTGAAGTTGCATATAACTTACTTACTGATGTAAAAACATTCATGTGTTCCGAGCCTTTGAGTATTATTTTTGTCATTCCAGTTGATGACGAAGCATTAAAAAATCATATTATAAACACACATAAAAATTTGGATTGTGAAAGAGAGAAAGAAGAATTTCTACGGAAATTCTTTAATGTAACAATTCGGATAAAGCAATACGGAACAATTGATATGTATTCATTTGCTAAGTCGATTAGCGAGAAACACGGATTAGGTTTCAACCAAGACACCATTAGTTTGGCTTCCAAAGAGTATGCAAGGAATCCTAGAAGGATAATACAACTATTTAACAGTTTGTTAGCTGAGTTTAATTACTATGATTCTATGTTTATTAGGAAAAATGAAGCTTTAATCTGCTGTCTCCTGATAATTAGAGAAGAATATTCTGAGTACTATGCCCAATTAGTCAACTCTCCAAAATTGTTCAATGATGTATATTTGGGGAAGGATGAGGATGTCAGGAGATTTATTCGAATTGCTCAATATCTATTAGGAAAGGTTAATATTTGTGATTTAGGATTGGTTATTACCAATACTCATTCTCAGTTTGATTTCATTTCAAAAGACATAAAGGAGGCTGTTGATACATTTGATATTGAAAAACTGCTTGATACGTGGGAAAGAGATAATAACTCACTAGTAGATTATATTTGTTACAGACTTGATTTTTCTGTGAAGAATCTACTGATAGAAACGGATCTAGTTTGCTATTTTGACTTAGTTTGCAACCTAAATACAAATAAGCGTATTCCTGTGGATTTGGCAAAAAGAATTGATGAGAAGATTCTTAATAATATAGAATCTATTATATACAAAACAAAAAGCCATAATAACCTTTGTGAATATGCATTACTGAGAAGCGAACATGAGGATGGTAGATTAAAAGATGCATTAGTTGAGGGATGTAAACGTGACAAGAATGAGGCTAAGGGTGAATATTGGACTAATCTATTTAGATCCGTATTGCTTCTATTTCAGGATAGAACCACTTCTTTATTATTGGCTTCTACATATTTGTATTATTTCAAGGATATAGAGTTTGATAAGCTTTCTGAAGATCAAATCGAGTTTCTTTTATCAGATGAATTTGTTAATAATATGATTCTGGAAATTGATATGAAATCTGGTGACCTTTCTGTTTTAGATAAGAACAATACTGCGTATGATTTTCTTATAAAGATTCTCAAAAAGAAAAAAAATATTTCTGTTTCTAGTTATAATTATTTATTTGATAGATTTGTAAATATTTATAATTCATTAACATTGATACAAGAGATTCGGTTTAAAGATATTACGGCTCTTTTATGCTTTGTAAATCCATTGCTTTCACTAATTCCTTCTCGTATATTAGAGTCCCAGCCCAAGTCACTCTATTCTTTAATTATCGATGATCGTGAGGTATATAACAATATTCCATTATCCAGAACGTCTGGTAACCAAATTTCGTTTATATCTACTTGTATAAGAGAGAAAATTCATTTAAGAGAAATTTTTGATTTTATATTTAATATCTATCGTATCACAAATAATAAAACCGATATATCGAGCTCAATCAAGAAGCTAATTCAATCGGATACTATATATGATGAGCTGGTTAAATGGATTGACAATGGCTTTTCTCTTGCTCCATTCATAAATATAATTTTTAATCAAACTGATCGATTTGATTATAAAAATTGGTTAATTATACTCGAACACTGTTTCGTTCATATCAGTAATATGAAGGATCAATCTATCCTTATTTCAAAAATAGAAAATAAAATTGATTTATTGATAGATTACGTTCAATATAATACAGTAAGTAATGATGTTTTAAATTTACTAGTGGTATTAGCAAATCAAGATACTTATAAATCAATTATAGCTGAATTGATTAGAAAAAGAAGTTTTGCTTTTGTAAATAGCCTACCTGTTAGACTCTTTAATCTAGTAATTGATGTTTTTGATATTTCAAGCTTTATGAATTTCTCCAATAATTTTGAGATTTTATCTACTGTTTTGGAAAATGGTACTGATATACAAAAGAAGTTGGTTGTTAATATTTTAATTACTAAACTTGATAATAATGAAGATATTTCGAATGTTCTTGATTTAATCGAATATATGCGAAATAATTCTATGTTTGATGAGGATGGTTTGTTACATACTCATTTAGCTTCAATGCAGCGAAGATTAGGTTCGACCCTTAATGATGCAGATTATATAAAGATTCAGAATTTGCTCTAAATTTGAAGACGTTGCTTCGATTCATTCTTTTGTATAATGTTTATATTATTAGTCTTCACCTATCCATCCACCCTTTAAACTCCGCCACCCGTTCACGGCTCACAACTATCTCATCCGTCTCGTCCCAATCCGAGAGGATGATCTTTAGTCTGCTTGAGGAGTAGGCTATGATATCGCGAATAGCATCGTAGCGGATGATATAATTCCGGCTGATCCGGAAGAAGAGTCTGGGGTCTATTATCTCTTCGATACGGTCGAGGGAGAGGTCGATGGCATAGTTCTTTTGCTTGCCGATGCTTATAAAGTTACATCGCTCTTTGATGAAGAAGCAGTTGATTGCGGTTACCGGGATAGATCGATAGTGGTCGCCGATCTTGATTAAGAACCGCTCCTTGACCTTGGGCTGGAGTAGATTTATTAAGCTCTCGATCCGGGTCAGGTCGATCTGATGGTGATGAATCGATTTAAACTTCTCAATCGCATGGCTTAGCTCTTCGACCGAGATTGGTTTCAAAAGGTAATCGACACTGTTGACCTTAAAGGCCTTCAATGAATATTCGTCGTAAGCAGTGGTGAAGATCACCGGTGTCTTAATGGTACACCTCTCAAAGATCTCGAAACAGAGACCATCCTCTAACTGCACATCCATAAAGATCAATGCAGTATGAGGGTGGCTAAGCAGCCAGTTGGTGGCACCTTCAACCGACTCTAATACTGCCAGAACCTCGATGTTTTGGTCGATCTCGCTGATTAGCCTGGTGAGTCTCTGAGCGGCTAACTGCTCATCTTCAATTATCAATACTTGCATAGTCAAAGTCGGATTAGTGGGAGCTTAACAATAAATTGATCTTCGTTATCAATGATAATCAATTCTCTCTGCATGATTAACCTAACTCGCTCCTTCAGGTTCGACAATCCCTTTTGGGTGGAGGCAGCCAGTATGCCCTTCCTCTGTATCCTATTGGAGATCATAATATAGTCGTCGATCTGCCTGATGGTAACCACCAGTGGCTGCTCACGTGACATGGTGTTGTGTTTGATAGCGTTCTCGACTAAGATCTGTAAGGAGACTGGTATCACCTTAAACTTATCCGTTTCTGTTATTTTCATTTCAATGATAAACTTATTCTGGTCTCTTACCTTCTGAAGGGTGATATATTGACTGATAAAGTCAAGCTCATCTTTAAGAGGAATAAGGTCTCTGTCTTCATTTTCAAGTATATATCTGTAGATGGCTGATAATTGCCGAATGTAGTTATCAGCCATTTTTGCATCCATATAGACCAACTCAGAGAGGGTATTGAGGCTGTTAAAGAGAAAATGAGGGTTGACCTGAGCTTTCAGGTTTCGGTATTTATAGTTCAGATTCTCCTCGCGCAGGAGCTGTTCACGGTCGATGGCTTTTCTCCAAATAATATAGAAGAAGATGATTGAGCCTATAAGTATCGAGATTGAGAACTGTTTTATTGCGCCGGTAAGCTCAATCTGAAACAGTCGTCTAAGGAAGCCGGATGTGTCATAACCTTCGATGAGGTAGAAGATGTAGACCCCAAGACTGACTATCGTCAAGGAGATTACGAGGGCGATGAGTACAAATAGGGTAAAAACGGGGAGAAGGCTCTTTTTTAACTCTGCGGTAGGCTGGATTGAGTATTTTTTGAAGGCGATAGATGCCAGTGAGCCGGTTATAAGGAGGTTTGTCAGTACGATTGTGCCATAGAGGATGGTCTCTTTTTGGAAAGGATTGCCGGTCTGGAGCCATTTGATGAGCAGTGAGAAGAGGCTGATGGTTATAATGACAAAGATGACGATTGCTGCCTTTTTTTTACGTTTCATTTCTAATGGAATAGGCTGTTAATTGATTTTCTTAAAAGCGACCTCCCTTTGTAGTTCGATCAGTTGTTCGTTGGGGAAAGCTGAGCTTTTAAGTTTCATAATTACATCTTCAGTCATCGTTGCATACTCGACCTGCTTGTCAGACAAAGATATCCAAAGTTCGCCGTAATAGAGTGATCGTCCCATGACACTCATTTGACTATTATCGACTTTGAGTGGGTTGTAAAGAGACTCGAATTTGATGATAGCGCAGACTTGGTTGTTATATTTAGTGATGCCAGTCCATGTGAGTTTCTGGTATCGGCTTGTGAAGGTCACCCAGTCGTTGAACTTGATGTCGTAGTTCTTGAGGAAGCTTGGCAAGAATGGTTTATTAAAAGAGAGGCTATCGAAGATATACCAAGCTAGTCCCTGCATTTGAATTGCATCTGAGACGAGCCATTTGGCGAGGTCACGTTGTTCAGGGGAGATGGAATGGTAGAATTGGTCCTCGAGGAAATTGGTAGCGTTAATTTTGTAAGAGAATCCGTTGAAAGAGGGGAGGAGAGTTCCTAAGAACAGAGTCTGTTGGAAGTCGCTTATTTGGGCGAGGGTCACGTTATTCCATACGACAGAATCGTTTGGTAGGGTAATATAAGAGGCATTGACGGCATTGCAGTTGAATTTGGCGCCGTTAATAGGATCGATATTTTGCCATTTGAGGGTTACATCGTATTTGCCGATCTCTTTATTACCGGTTATAATCTCTGATGGTTTGATTTGAATGAATTGGTCGATGGTTGTTTGTTGGCAATGTATCGCCTCTGTGGTTAGCAGGGTGGCGATGAAAAGGTAGGCAGATGGTCTCATGTGTTTCTGTTTTAAGAGTGAATAATGGCCAAAGTAAGTGGTTGGTTATAGGTCCGAAAAGTTTTTGTTGCTGAGCTGTTGTTTGGGGTGTAGAGTTGCAGGATTTGGCTTTTAAGTCGTAAGCGTTAGTAAGGAATGGTGATGATTTAGTGCAGTAGGGTTTGTTTTGAGCGTAGGAAATGGTTTATTAGGAAGGGATTGTCGATAGGGGGTTGGCAGTCTCTTTTTTTTGTTAATTGATGTAACTTTTTTTTGTAGTTATGAAAATATCTACTATTATTGCATATTCTCTTTGGTACACTACACTAGAAATAAATGATGACATAAAAGTTAGATATGTGCACGATGTGCATGTGTTAACTATCGGGTGTTGTTGTTTGTTAGTCAGTGTATTAAGAGTAAGGCACTGGGACTGACGGGGCGAAGCTGTAAAGGGAGAGGCTGTTATTTCATTACTTTTTTGATAATTGTATTGCAGATATTGAGAGATACGTAGTGGTGGAATATTTTTACTTAATAATAATATTGTCAGTCTAGATATGGATTTGCATTTCAAGTAAACTTAAATATAAATGGATATGGATTTCAAGGATCAAATCAAGATTTTAGGTGATAGAGTTAATAAGCTCAAGGATCAAATTGCAACAGAGGAGGCCACTAAGAATGCATTTATCATGCCTTTTCTTCAGTCTTTGGGATATGATGTTTTTAATCCGACAGAGGTTGTCCCTGAGTTTGTAGCGGATTTAGGACTTAAAAAGGGCGAGAAGATTGATTATGCAATATTTAAGGATAGTGCCCCCATTATTCTGATAGAGTGTAAACATTGGGCACAGAATCTTGATTTGCATGATGGTCAATTGTTAAGGTATTTTCATGTATCGAAGGCAAGGTTTGGACTGTTGACTAATGGTATAGTATATAGGTTTTATTCTGATTTGGTTGAGGCAAATAAGATGGATGAGAAACCCTTTTTAGAATTTGCTATTACTGATATTAAAGACAACCAGATTGAGGAGTTAAAGAAGTTTCACAAATCCTATTTTGATGCTGAAAGTATCGTAAATACTGCGAGTGAGCTCAAATATGCGAATGAGTTAAGGAATCTGTTGAGTCAAGAGTTGAATAGTCCTAGTCCGGAATTTGTTAAGTACTTTGCAAAGCAGGTGTATCCAAGTATTATTACAGCTAAAGTCCTTGAGCTATTTACTAATTTGACGAAGAAGTCGGCACAGGTATTGATTAGTGATTTGATAACAGAGAGGCTTAATACAGCCTTAAATAAAGAAAAGGCAGTATCTGCAGCACAAGAGCCGATGCCAGTAGCACCTGAAGAGAGTGAAACGAAGATAGAGACTACAGAGGAGGAGATTGAGGCATATATGATAATAAAATCGATTTTACGTCAGGTCGTTGATGTAAAAAGAGTTACTTACAAGGATACACAGACGTATTTTACGATTTTATTAGATAATAATATTCGCAGGATTGTCTGTAGATTATATTTAAATGGAGCTAAAAAGTACTTTGTTACATTGGATGAGAATAGAAAAGAGATTAAAGTAGAGATAGATTCATTAGATAGGTTATTTGAATTTGCTCCTAAGTTGTTTGAAGTGGTTGAGGCTATTGAGGGGAAGAATTTAAAGGTATAGAGGTGTATTTTGTATGGGATTAACTGTTATCCAAAATGTTTCGTCCGTTATAGGACGGGACGAATTGGAAATTAGGTGTTTGTTTAGTAATAATATTTGACTTTTTTCAGGATGAATATACAGGAACAATATGACATTTTTATTTCTTACCGCAGAAAGAATAGTTATGAAACTGCTAATCTAATTGCGGAGAGGTTGAAGCATGCTGGTTACCGTGTGTTTTTTGATTTGGAGTCATTAAGATCAGGAAAGTTCAATGAGACGTTATTCTCAGTTATTGAGAATTGTAAAGATTTTCTAGTTGTTCTTCCTGAAGGAGGCTTGGATCATAGTTCAGATCCCGAAGATTGGGTTCGGTTGGAAGTAATGCATGCGCTCAAGCATAAGAAGAATATTATTCCTATAATGCTTAAGAACTTTAATTGGCCAAATCCGATGCCGGAGGGTATGGAGGAGTTGTCCAAGTATCAAGCGATTACTGCCACTGATCATCAGTATTTTGATGCCTCGATGGATAAACTTCGGTCTTATCTACGTTCTCGTCGAGGATTTTCCTTTGAGCGTTATAAAAAAGCAGTACTAGTTATGGCTTTGGTAATTATTATTATATCTGGAGCATTTGGGTTAAGATATTATAATAATTGGAAAGAGTTTGAGCGTGTCAGTAATAAGGAGAGTATTCTAATAGCTTCTGAGATAGCAAAAATGCATCTCGCAGTTATTAATGCTTCAGACATGACAAATGAGTGGGATAAATTTATTGTAAATCTATCAATTGCCAATAAAGATGATACATCCTTTTTACGAAAGCAGTTGCGTGATTACATAAATGCGAAATCAAATGATGTCCCAAAATTATTGAGCCATGATTTATCAGACGAGTCCTCTGCCGTTCTAAGTGATCATGGAGTCAAGACTGAAGAATTTGTTGGATTCTATAAAGAGATTTGTCCAACTTTTGATTTGGAGTATAATGAGTTTATTGAAAGAATTAAAGCATATGTTAATTCTCCCATTATTTCAGAATCGATGGCCAAGAGTATTAGGCTAAATTATCAAGGACTTTTTGAAAGTGCTAAAGGAAATTATCTTGGTTATTTGGGGTTATTAACAACTCTTCCTAAGTCAGTTTACAATGATGATTTTTATAAGTTAAGAAGTCAGTTTTTATTGTTTCGTGATATTCCGATAAATAAAACACTAAAGGAGTATGAAAGTGACCAGGAAGCTTGTTTAGTTGCCTACAGTAATATTATCCAGGAAATTGGTTTAGATGTTAAAAAGGATGAGATGATGCTGGAAGAACTTAAGTATAAGGTTCAAGACAAAAAAGAGAAATTTCAAGATTCTATTCTAGCACATAGAGTTGCGAATCTGAATAAGAAAAAAGGGGAACTAGATGATCTACGTCTTGAACTTGAGAAGAAATTAAGTGACCTTGTGGATTCTTACAGGCGGGTTCTAGCAAAGAATTCATTTACGGCTGATGAAGATCAGTGGACGATGTGGGGGAAAATTCTAAGGGTTTCAACAGTATCTCGTAATGTCATTAAGAGTCGGAAGGAGCATAAAGCTTTAGACGAGATTAATAGAAAAGAGGCAATCAGAAATGGAATTAATCCTAGTGAGATGTCTGAGACAAGATCAGCTATAAGTGTTGATGAAATGTTCAACGAGCTTGATAAACGAATAGGTCTTTACATAGAGTATAATAAACAGAAAGATCCAAATGTTATTGCTTATGGTAATGCAGCAAAGCGTTATTACAAGTTATTAAAAACGGATGATATTGAGGATAAGGGTGTTTTGGTGATTGGAATTGAGAATAATCAGATTCATCCGGTTTTGAAAGCAGGTGATATAGTTCTTGAGCGAAAAGGAACCCCAGTGTTTTCATTTGAAGATTACGCTAAGTTAAAAGATGTATCGGGTCCGAATGTGTTGAAGTTGTTGCGGTTCGATGCTCAAGGCAATGAATTAATACAAACAGTTACCGTGCCTCCGACAGAAGTAAAGGTTGGGTTCTTGGATCTGAGGGAATAAACTAAAGATTATTAGCATGATAAGCGAAGAAGTTTCGGGTTCATGGGTTTCACGTATGTTTGAGGTACAGCCACCTAATGAGCATTATTTAAACTGGAATCTGGCTTTAGCCGGGTTATATATTTTTGCTCTGGTATTGCTTTATAAATTCTTCTATAGTGGAAGATCAGGCGGATTTCGTCACTTTATTAAGGGGTGGTTGCTCAAGTTAACGATTCTAGGTGGCGTTATAATATACTCGATTGGATATCATCTTAATGAACCTGAACTTAATTTAGGTGTCATTGTACTCTTGGCTCTTTTCTCAACTGCAAGACTTTTTATTCTGGGAAACGATCTGGTAGAAATACATCATCACAATGGTATATTTTTAATATGGTTCTCTGTCTTTAGTGTTTCTGCTGCTTTAATCTCAACGTCTGTTCTGATTAATTTTATAGGAAAGAGTTTTTTATCCTGGCTGAGGATTGTGTTTAATTTTTCGAAAAAGAACTATATTTTTTTAGGATTAAATACGGCTGGTATTACTTTGGCAAAAGATATCTTAAGCAAGCACCGGTCACCGTTTATTGTTTTTATTCAGGATGTTTCATCTACCGATGACAAAACATTAGCTCAGCAGATTACGGCCTTGGGAGCCATTGTGATAAGCACGAATACCGTTTCAAACTTCTTCAATTTGCAGCATGAGGAGTTGATTTTTCAACCAAATGGAGGTCATGAGGGTTTGCATTCTCATTCTCAAGATCTGAATTTTAAAAAGCTATTTCTGTCATGGAAGCTGAAACATCGTGATAGTGATTTCTTTATTCTGAGTGATAATGAGTCTGAGAATTTTCATCTTCTAAGTTTATTGTTAGTGAATCTCGAAAGGGTGAGAGTTAAAACAGATTTTAAAATTCACCTCCGTACTGTTTCACGGAATGCATCTGATGTTTTCAGTTCCATTATCTCCAAGGCAAAAGGTAGACTTGTCTTACATGATCAAGCTCAAATAGTGGCTCGCCAATTGGTGAATGATAACTTACCTATTATTTGGATAAAGGATAACTATCCGAATCATATAAGTAAGGATGCTACCGTTAGTCGAGATTTTACGGTGATGATAATTGGGTTTGGTCTCAATGGCAATGCGGTTTTTCGTAAGTTCTATGAACAGGGTCAGTTTGTTGGCTCGTCATTTAAGGTTATTATAGTTGATAGAGATTTAAAACTCTTAAAAGGAGATTTTATCAATAGATACAAAGGTCTAATTGCAGAATTAGGTGATAATCTTAAGTTCTATGATGAAGAGGTTGGTTCACTCGGGTTTTATGAGATATTAAGAGATCATTCTACTGAGGTTGATTATTTTGTTATTAGTCTTGGTAATGATGAGCTAAGTTTAAAGACAGCGTTTGATGTCAAGTATTTTATGTCTCATTGTCAGAGACCATTTAAGATATTTACTCAAATCTCAAGGAATAATATCTTTTTAAATGTATCTGATGAGAATATAAAGGTCTTTGGGCGGGATAGCGATGTGTTTACTGAGGAAGTTATTACACGAGAGAGTTATTATAGTCTTGCCAAGAGAGTTCATGCTGCATATGATAAAGGAGTTTCTGAAAGTAAGAGAAAGGCATGGGAGCAACTGAGCAATTTTACTCAAGAGTCAAATATTTCTGTGGTTGAGCATTCCTTAACGAAATTGATTTTGGCGGGTTTATATTCTTTTGAAAGGGATGACTCTAATGATGAGAATGGTGACAAGAGAGAGAAAATAGCTACTGTAGCTCTTCGTAATAAATTGTTAGAAAGGCTGTGTTCTTTTACGAGTTATGATCAGTTTCAAGCGGCTATTGGGTCAGAGGCAATCAAGAATATTGCAATAACTGAGCATCTTCGTTGGAATGCATTTCATTTTATTAACGGATGGGTTCGTTGGGAGTTAAGTGATATTCCCACTGGTTCAAGGAATAAGGATGAACTGAGAAAGCTTCATGCTTGTTTGGTTTCGTGGGATGAGCTTGATGCTGTAAAAGCGCGGTTCGGAGAAGATTATAAAAGCTATGATGAAGCATGTCTAAAAGAAATATACGATAATGCCATTAGTGGGCTTTATTCAATACAAAATAAATAATGAATAGTTTTTTTGATGAGAATGAAATAGATGTTGATCTAATTGCAAGAAGGGTGCATGAAAGTTGGGTGATTCTTAAAACTAGTGAGGGGTGGAGGTTTGGTTCAAATCTTGATATGGATAAGAAGGAGCATCCCAATATTGTTCCCTTTGATGCATTACCAGAGTCAGATAAGGAGGTTGATCGACAAACAGTGATAGCTACCATAAGCTATTTAATTGAGAATGGTTATACGATATTAAAAAGTACTTCTTTAAAATAAACTTAAGTTCAAAAACGACTAGATATGATGGAAAACAGAGAGCATATATAGATGGTTACCCAACAGAGTAACTGGAATATCAATGTTATTAGTTTTGTAACCAGGAATTTAGTTCTGGGTTTTCTTTAACTGAAAAGTAGGGTTGAGGTATTTTTGATTATGTTGGTAAAAAGGAAGCCAGATCTCACTTGAGGTGCTGTAGAGTTTCGTTTGCCTTTAGTTGGTGTATTAAGAAGCCCCCCCACACATACTGTTTTACTACTAAACAAAGGTTTTTACTAAGTTTTTATCAATGGACTTAGTGGATAGTCATAGGTATGTCTAATTTAATTCTATTAAGTGATGAACAGTAGATTTTTTGGGATTTTTATTATTGTTGTTGTTATGTCCGGTTGTGGTTTTGATGACAACAAAACCTTAGAAAATCGGCCAATATTACAACCTGAAGTTTGGTTAGAATTGTACAATGAAGCTTGGGTAGTTTGTGAGAAACAGGTGCCATGGAAGTATCATGAAGGTAATAATTATTTAAATCCTGAGGAGGATATAGCAATTATGTCAAGATTATTAACTGAAAGATCAATTGAGATAGAAAGAAAGGTAGCCGAGGAGTTTCCTGAACTATATCAATACACTAAAGTGCCTGAATATCGGGAAGTTTTGTTAAGACAAGGTCAAGCTGCATATAATCAGCTTTTGTATCAAAATATGCTTGAATCAAGAGCTCTTGATGCAGATATTGATAATCAGGAAAAAAGGGATGCGGAGCTTTTAGAGAGAGAAAAAGAGCGTATGGATCGTTTTCTTAAGGATTATAAAGCGCCTGATTATGTTCCTTAAGGGTTCGAAGATAATGAGAGTTCCTGTTTCAAAGATAATGTTATTGTAATCGAAATTTAGAACGATGAAATGAAAAGATTTTTATTGTATGTTTTGTGCTTCATCTTATTTAATGGATGTGGTGTAATAAGTGAGTCCAGCTATTATGCTGTTTCAGATGGTTTGAATCAGAAATTGCCGTTTTTAGAAACGTTTTTAGATTTGAATTCATTTGAGGAGGTCTATATGAAGGATACCATAAAGTCAGCAGTGGGTTCATTTCCATCAATTAATCAGCCTATCGCTTTGGTTCAAGCTTCTGACGCAGCAAGGTATCTTCAACATGAGTGTTATGGACGCTTGTTTAATGACACGATTCTCTCTATGGGGAAGATGGTGGTTAAGCTGGTCAATCATCGTCAAAATGAATCAGTTTGTATAATGGGGTTTGTCGGTTCAATAGTGACGCTGGGTGCAGGAATGACTATTTTCCCTTTGAAGAAGCAGCGCTGTTGGAATACGGTTGATGTTTCTATATATGATTTAGATGGTAATCTTGTGCGTACCTACAATGGGCGAGGGTCAGATACTTATTATGTAGGGGTCATGGGGCTCGATATTGAGGATCTTAAGGTACAGCGTATTCAACTTGGTGCTTTTAAGGATGCATTCTGTGATGCCATTTCTGCTATGAATGAAGAATCAGACGCAGTAATGAAAATCTTGTTGAAGAAGTTTTATGAAGTGGATGAACAGCGGAAATTGTTAGCTCAGAATAGCAGGAAGTACGAGAGACAGTGTAGACTTGCAAAATTCTACCTTAGAAATGGTGCTCCTTTAAAAGCTGCACTATTGTCGGAAGAGGCTTTGAGGCTTGATAATGCTAATTTGGATGCTTATGCTGTCAGGGGTGAGGCTTTTGCTCAAATGGGATATTATGATTTGGCAATGCATGATTTCTTAAATGGATTGAAATTAAAACCAAATGATTTTAATTTATCTAAATTGTCGGCTTTGGTTAGTTATGAATCAAAGAATTATTATAATGCACTCTCCTATCTCAATCGTATAAAAGGCAGTGAATCTTTTACTGACGAGTTACGTTTTATGAAGGGAGATTGTGAACAGAGAGTGGGCTTATATTATGCCTCTAATGCTGATTTCATGCAACTTTATAGGATTAGAAATGGTGATGAAATGCTTAAGAGTAGAATAGCATATAATAACGAAATGATTGCATTTGAGTTGAAGCAGATTGAGGAGAAGAGAAAGAATGCACTAAGACATCAGCAGCAGGTTTTAAGTGCCGTTCAGCAGGCTCAGCAATCTATTAACTCTTCTTTACAGCAGTGGAGCGGAACTTCATCAAATAGTCAGACCTCATCGTTTGGTAATAATTATACCGGGACTGGATTCTCAAATACTGGATCGGGTAGTTCAGTTAGTCAATTGGAGGAGGTTACCTGTTCTTTTTGCAAAGGTACTGGCGTTAATCCGGGAATAGAGACCGTTCCAACCTACGGAAATGATTGTGAAATGTCGGTGAGTTGTAAGTATTGTAGTAATCCTACACCTCATTATCATAAGAAATGCCCTAGTTGTAATGGTCGAGGTACCGTAAAGAAGCTTGTAGCCAAGAAATTACCTTGATGAGGTTTGTTCTGTGTTGGGTGTTGAATTTAACGTTTGAATAGGCAATAGATTTAGGTAATTAATTAGGTTTTGGAAAAAGAGTTTGTTCGAATTCAGATTTGTTTTGGAGTAACTTCTGCTGACGAAAGAAGAGATTGAAATGTTTGTTAAAGTGAGTCATTAAGTAATCAATTAGTTGTATTATGAAAAGTGAATGTAAATTAGAGAGCAATGTAAATTGGAGCGTTTTTAAGAAAAAACTTGGGGTATTTGTTGTCCTGAGTCTATCTTTTTTGCTTCAATTGCAGGCTCAATGCGTTGAGGAATTGATTTATCCGAAGATCTATTTTAGGTCTGTTCAGATGCCATTGCTTGGTTTGAAAGTTGATCAAGCCGAAGTAAGATCTATTTCCGGAGATTGTTCTGGCCAAATTAGGTCAATTCTAAATACGGACCTTCAAAAAGACCTTAATGTGCGCTTGTCTGAAGATAATACGCAATTCGCATGCGATAGCAGTGTAGTGGAGCTGGTTTTGCCTTACTATCAAAGATTTGATTCGCTATCGATGGAGGGGGGGCGAAATATTGAGATCGATCTTAAGGTGCTTCAATGTTCAACAAAATTTAATTCTGATCTCTGTCTTCATGAGCGAAAAGTAAATTTTATATCCAGTACTTACGTATCAAAGACTACAGTAAATCTGAAGGTTGTCGTCTATGTTTATGATAAAAACTCAAGTCTTTTGTTGAAACAAGAGAGTTGGGATCTTTCATCATGTAAGGAGAATAGATCTAACGAGAGACAGCCCCCTACTCCGCAAGAGGAAGATGTTCAGAGGATGGTTTTTGAGGAGTTAAGTGATAAAGTTAATCGACTTTTATTTCCTTGGACAGAAAATGTAGGGATCCTCTTTATGGATGATCGCTCATTTGGGATAAAGGAGGCTTATAAGTTATTGCAGGAGGGCGATATTGATATGGCTTTCGCTAAATCGAAAGTGATTCTTAAGAATTGTATCAACTCTCCTAAGGTAGGTAAAAGGTCATTGGCTCATGCATATTATAATGTTGGGGTTTTGTATTTGGTAAAGGGTGATTTTGAGAAAGCCCTGGAAAATCTGAGTGAGGCAAAACGCATTAGACCTTGCACATCGGTTACCTATGCTATTAGCCTTTGTGAAAGGGAGCGTGTTAAAAAGAACCAGTTATCTGGATTCTATCACTTGGGACAGTAGTTTTGGGTCGGTGTAATAAGGTTTTAAGGAAGAGAAAGAGTCTATCTGGATCTAGTGGTCAGGTTGTTATAATAAGGAGTTTAATCGATTTTAATTATTCAAAATCAATTGCATATGATACGAAGAGTGTTTTTAAGCTTTTTTATTTGTTTTCTAATTATTTCTTGTAATAAAAAGGAGGATGAGGTTAGTCAAATTGAAGCGACTTCTGTTTCGATAAGTGAGGCTGATGTAACAATTTCTATAGGTGGACGGGAAAAGCTGGAGATAATTGTAGAGCCTGAAGGTGTTGATTTAAGTCGATCTGTTTGGCGTTCATCGGATACGAACATTGTGAAAGTGGATGAGAAAGGGGTGGTTACTGCAAGAGCAGAGGGAAAGGCTACAGTAAGTTACACGACGAGTAATAGCTTAAGTAAGCAGTGTAAATTTACAGTGGTAAGTTCGCCTGTTAGTTCGTTGGTTTTGCCTGATCCTGATTTCCCCATTGGTATAGGACTGAAGATGTTTCTGATGGGACAGGGCTTTACTTCTGGTCAAAAGATATGGTTTCGTCCGTTGCAAAGGGGTGATGGTTTTAAGAATGGCAATGATGGGGATATTTTGGGTGTAATTCATGAGGTAGCTTCGAACTACATTAGTGTCACAGGAGGGGTCTCTGGTGGTTGGTATAGTTTGCTGTTAGAATCAGGGGGTGAGTTATTTAATCTAGGAAACTTTCAGTTTGCAACCTACACTGTGCCTCCATTTGAGTATGACCCGAATAAAATTCTTTGGGATGATACTCATTGGCGCCTCTTTCATTTGAGGGGTAAAGTGAAACGTATGGTAATACAAACTTCTACTCAATATTGGACTAAGTATCTGTCCTTAGATTTCAATTCTAATGGATTTCTAATAAAGCAGAGTCCAAATGATATTGAAGATCCAGCATATACGACTTATTATGAGTACGATAACCAGAATCGATTAATTAAAAAGTTTGGTTCCGAAAATATAAGTTATGGAGATTATCAAACAATATATTTCACAGTTAAGTACTCATATGGTAACCATGATAATTATATTAATGTTGATTTCTTGAGTGACTATGATGAAGTGGCTATTTCTTCACCAAATATTCACTGGTTTGATCTGCAAATGTACCCACAATGCTGTTTTTACCCAATTATTATGTATTACAAAGGCTTAGTAAACGTTGATCTTGCCTTGAAAACGACTAAAGGCGATCGGCATTTTAATATGAATATTATTTTTGCTGGAGATAGTGCCTATTGTAATAAATCAAATAGTTTTGGTTCGAAAGAGTACCTTAAGTGGAAATTTAAAAATGGGTTTCCTGTATTGTCTACTTGTTATTCTGATAGACCTCTTGGCTTTGAAGATTATGCGTGTGGTTATTTTGCTAAATTTCAATCTAATGGAATGGTAGGGTCTATAAGGCATCTAATTTACCGTGATCATGATACAATTTCAAATGATACAATTGCAGTTGGGCAGGTATCTTTTTTCCCATCAAAGCCTTTTCTAATGCTATCTGAGGATAGACCTATTTCTTATAATTGGAATAATATTTTTACACGTTTTCTCTACGATTCGAATGAAGATATGTTTACTAGTTCTTGTTATACCCCTTATGAAATAAGATATTATTTGCATTATATGTCATATGATAAGTATGGAAATTGGAATCAATGCATTGTTGTGGATAACCTTGGTGACTACTCTTTATATAAGCGAGATATCACCTATTGGTAAAGAAATTAGGTCAAGTTGGTGATTATTAATCATTGATAGTAGTATTTAAGTAGGTCAAAGAAGTTTATAATGTTTAATTCAGTTTTGTTATGAAAAAGTTATCGTTAATTATTCTTATGGTAGTTCCTTTGTTTATGATAGGAGCTCCAGTAGACAGGAGAACAGCTAAGAAAGTGGCAGTTAACTTCTATGCGAGTGTTAAGGGTGTTGAAGTCATTGACACAAGTCATGTTTCGTGTTTGGTATGGGAGAGTAGGGGTGTTCCCGTATTCTACATTTTTAATTTCCAAGAGGACGGTTGGGTCATGACCTCGGCTGATGATGGGATTCTACCTGTTATAGGCTATAGTTCAGAAGGTTCATTTCAGTTGGATAGTGTAAACGTGGCAGCTAAGATGTTTATTGATAATCTTGGTTTAAAAGTAAAGACTAATCTTGATTCAGAAAAGCCAGATGAAGAGACCATTAAGTTATGGCAAAGGGGGCAGGAGAAAAGTTGTTTTAATGCTGGTCAGATTGTTCCTCCATTTATTAAGCAGCGTTGGAATCAGGGTTGTTATTATAATAGTTCTTGTCCAACTAGCAGTATTGCAAGTTCGTGTAATCATGTTTGGGCTGGATGTGGCTCTATTCCAATAGCTACTATAATGAAGTATTACAATTGGCCATCACATGGAAATGGTTATCGGCGTTATAAAACTCAAAAATATGGTTATTTAGAATGCGATTTTGGTGGAAGAGTTTATGATTATTCAAAGATGCCTGATAAATTGTCTTCAGAGAATAAGGATGTTGCTGACTTGATTTATGATGTGGGTGTTTCTATTGATATGCTGTATTCGGAGGCTGGGTCGCTAAGTTATCTATATGATCTTTATTTCTCATTAAAGAACACCTTTGGTTTTAACGACTATATCTCTATGCTAAGTGGTTCTGATCTAACTTCAGGTAATAAGTTGAGAACTGAACTTGATTCATTACGTCCTATTTTATACTATGGTAATAATGGGAGTGAAGGGCACTTCTGGCTAATGGATGGATATGATGGAGGTAATAATATGTATCACATGAATTGGTGCTGGGGAGGTGATGCCAATGGATACTTTAAATTGGATAACCTGAAGCCAAATGGGTTATATTTAGGTGATGACCAATTTGCGATTATTGGTATCTATCCGGTTGAAAAAGAGATGTTCTTTGAGCGTCAAAATGCAGGATATCAGAGTTTTGATATGTTAACTTATGGGTTTTCTCCTGTGAGTAGTGATGTGTGTTGGGCAATTGGTAGATCATCTTCGGCAACCTCAAATAGTAATTATATTACCGTAACAAGTGATGGTGGACATACCTGGACTTCAAAAAAGATTATAAATATTGCAAAGTATTCAATAGGGTCTCTTTCTGCTATTAATGAAAATACTGCTTTTATTACCAAATACTGCGTTACTGGTAATCAGGATGATAATTGTGGAGTTTTTAAAACCACAGATAGGGGAATTACGTGGGAAGCCCTTGGTGTTTTGTCGGGCGCACAATCATTTGCGAATAATGTTTATTTCTGGGACTCAAATGTTGGTGTGGCTATGGGTGATGGTAGAAATGGTTGTTTTGAGATCTATCGGACTGAAGACGGTGGTGCAACCTGGATGCCTGTTCCTTCTAGTAGTATAGGTAATGGAGTTGGGTTATTACTCAATGAAGCTGGTTGTGTTAATAAGTGTTCAGCAACTAAAGAGGGGGTAATTGGCTTCACCACAAGTAAAGGCAGGGTTTTTATTTCCTCTGATAAAGGGTTGCACTGGAATGTTATTACTGTATTGTCTAATAAAAATGCGCTATCCAATATTGCAATAAAAAGCATTGATCAGTTTGCTGTGACTGATGTTAATAATGATCTGCATTTTACTGTAGATGGTGGTAAAACATTTACGCAGTCAGCCCAATCTTGTTCAAGCAATACATACTCAGGTCAAATTATCTCAATACCCGGAACAAATACTTATATTTTGACTGAAGGTGGAACTTATAATTTTACTAGGGATAATAATCTTTATTTTACAACAGATAACGGACAAACTTTTAATACCATAAATAGAGTAAACGAGCTAGCAACCTATGGTGGTGCGTTTATATCTGATAGTGTGGGCTGGATTGGTACAATTAGTGGCTATTATGAGGATCTTCCTGAAAATGATGGGATACTTAAATGGAACGGCCTGTTAGATCGAACTTCGCAATCATTGTTAATAGAGCCTAATAGTGTTAGTATAGAGTTACCCTTGAATACTATTGACTCAATTAATGTTAAAGTCAAGAATAGGGATTACAGCCAAGGGTCCTGGAGTTCTATCATGTCGGGAGGAGATAATTGGGTCAGTGTTCCTGTTCCAAATTTTACTTTAGATATTGATGGAGAAGCTTCTGTAAAGTTGCATTTTAATACAATTGGTCTCCCCGCAGGGAACTATTATGCGACCCTTTCATTTCGTAAATCTTTGCAGAAACAAGAGATTCCTATCAAGCTTAAAGCCGGCTCAATTGGTATAAATGAGGAGCAAAGAAATCCCTTTGTAATCTCCCCAAATCCGACCACAGATCATTTCTTCATCAAAGCAAGTAGTCCGATTTCAGGTTTAAAGCTGCTCAATCTCTCGGGTGTAGTTATAAAAGATTTTGCAGTTCGCAATAATAATGATTACTCAGTATATGGGGTTAGTTCAGGGGTCTATCTTCTGGAGATTACTTGCTCCAAGGGTGTTTTTTATTCGAAATTGATAGTTTCGGGTAGAGAATAATGAGAAATTATCAACTAAGGAAATATTAGTAAGTCTTTAAAATCGGAAATTTATGCTAAGGATGTTTTTGTTTGTATTCGTTTCATTATCTATTCAGGTTGATAGTCTAGCTCAGACCTATAGCTTGCAGGAGTTAAGGAATTTCTATAATAATAAGCAATATAGTCGAGTGCTTAATTATGTTGATTACTATGTCGATAGGGATAACTCAGATGCAATGATTCTGAAAGGTGATTGCATTAGAGGGAAAGCCAATGAGGATTTTAATAAGGTAAATAGTGAGTGTGGCGGAGACTTGTTTAATACTAATCCCGCTGCGTTTGTCCAACAATTAATGAACTCATCCACCTCACAGATGCAGTTAAATCAGCTTAAAATTCAAGAGGCAAGGAGAGAACAGATAAAAGCTGATCTTAAAGCAGTAGATCTCTATATAAAGGCTAGTGAGTTGGGAAATGAACAAGCAGATAGACGTATAGAACTTATGGCTGTCCTTTATCCTCAGATTGAGAACCCAAATCATCATGCTTCAGCTCCGCGCTATGGGATTGAACAAGAGAAGTGTTCATACTGTAATGGCACTGGGATTAGTCCAGTAGCTAATTCTGTTCCAGCTTATGGCTCCACTGCTCAACATTGGTGTGATGTATGCCAAAAAAAGGTGTCTGCATCACATGGCTCACATCCAAAATGTCCATCTTGCAATGGGAAAGGGTATAGATAGTTAGAAAACAATTGACCATTAATTTTAAATTTATATTTTATGAAAACAACTATTAAATCGAAGTGGGTTAAGTTTACATCTTTTCTTTTTTTAACATTACTAGTTATTGGTGTTTTGCCAATATTTAACGGGTGCAGTAGTGACGAAGATGAGGAAACTCCCGAACCTGTGGCATATTCTAATTTGTCGGATGATAGTACAACCTCAATCTTTAGTTCTATCCCTCGAATTGAGTTGTCAAAGGTTAAGTCAACACAAATCAAACTTTATTTGTCTGTAACAGACCAGAAGGGGTATGCTTTTACCAAGTTTAATCGATTAAATCTTAAGGTTAAACAGGTTTGTGTCGGATCAACGGATACTACCATAATAGGTAATTTTAACGTAACCAATTTAAATTCAAGTGGCGAGAGCATCTTGACCCCTTTGGTATTAGATTATTCCGGAAGTATGGAGGGTTATACCACGGAAATGGAGCAGGCTGTTTCATCTTTTGTGACCGTAAAGGGGAAGGATGATTTAGCTGAGATTATTAAGTTTAGTACGTTTCCTGTATTGGTGCAATCCTTTACAAATGACGCTGATCTTCTAAACAAGGCTATATTTAATGGAGAGAGTGCTGAGGGAAGTACTGCTTTTTATGATGCAATTGGAATGGGTATTAATGATGTCACAGCTTTTCTCAATAGCACTAGTAAATCTTATCTAGGTGCGATAATTGGGTTTACTGATGGTGAAGATACGGGTTCAGTGTTGTACTCTTTAGGTGAATTGCTTAATATGTCCTCTGAGAATCAAATTCCTATATATGCAATGGGTTTTGGAGATGGTGATACGACTTTACTGAAGCATTTGGCCGGTGCAACTGGAGGTAGATTCTTTTATGCACCTAATATTACTGATCTACAAAGTATTTACTTGAGAATTAGTGGACAGTTAAAAGGGGTTTACCAACTTAATTGGAACTACACTGGATTATGTAGTGAGGTAATGATCATTGTGGAGGCAAGCTATAGATGTAAAAATGGAACTTTTAAAAGTGTTTCCTACAAATCATTTGAGCCTTTAAGGAAGTAGAAGATTGTTTCAATGTTGGGGGTTATGTTTGTTTTTAGCCCCTTTGAGATGTTTCCAAGAACCATTGAATACAATGACTCTTGGAAACATCTCTATTAGTATCTGGTATTAAGTTGTTATTTGATTAATTTACAAGAGAGTTGGTGTGAATTAAGAATTCGTGTAAGGTTAATTTTGTGTTAATTCTATGCTTTCTATAATTGTTGTTTTTGATTGAATAGTTTGAAACACCCTCTCAACTTGTAAGTCTTTTTTGGTTTTTCTAAGACAAAATGGAGATCAATGTTAAAAACATGGTATCATTCTGCTGGATATCATTGGAATTCCTAGTTAATTGTCTCTGATTGAAAATTGATATGGAGATCTAATAGTATAATAATTAGTTATTTGTAGTGGTTTATTGGATTTGTTCTAAATTGTGAAAAATATAGTTCAGAGAAATTAAAACAATTTACCTTTACACCTGATTCCAACAACAACTAATTTTTTAGAGGTTAGTATTTTTTTTGTATACGTAATCTGAAAGTAGGTATGAGAAGCTTAGTGAAAAAGCTAGTTGGCATATTGCCATTGGCTGCGGTTTTGATGGTTTTGTTTTTAACATTACCGGTTAGTCCTTTGATTGGGCAAACGTGTAGTGTGGATGCAGGAGAAAATAGAACGATTTGCCAAGGGTCTTTAGTAACACTGACTGCTGTCCCCTCAGGTAATACCAGCACTCCAACATATCATTGGATGAAGGAGCCTTTACCAGCTGGTTCAGGGCTACTGACCGCTTGTGGTAATACTCCGAGTATTACAGATAGTCCAACTGTTCCGACGAAATATACTGTTACGATATCAGGAGGTGGATGTCAAGGATCTCCAGAAATTAGTGATGATGTTGAGGTTTCAATTGCTACTCCTCCAAGCTCAGCGTTTACCATTAATCCAGCAAACTCATTAACTTCTCCTCCTTTACCTAATCAGATTTTTACTTTCTATGCTGCGACAAGTGGTGCAACTTATCTTTGGGATTTTGGAGATCCAGAGAGCGGAGCAGCTAATACATCGACTTCTCAAAATCCGCAACACATATTTAAAACTGGAGTCATGGGTTGTGGAAATAAAACATATGACATTAGCCTTACAATTACAAAGGATGGATGTTCTAGTACAGTAACTACTCAACAAATAAAAGTTAAACAGATTCCAGATGTTACCCTTTCTGCACCTAGCTTTACTCAATGTTTTGATAACACCTCTTCTACAATTCCTCCGTTTAATTTAGTTGTTACTTATGCTCCTTTATCCAGTAACATTAGCTGTGTTAATTCAAATTATAAAATAGTATGGGGCGATGGGAGCCCTAATTGGACATCCAATTCTCCTCCTTCTGGTCTATCTCATAACTATACAGGAGCTGGAACATGGCAGTTAGTTTTTACTGTAACAACGGGTTCGGGAGCGACAGCGGTTAGTAATTCGAAAACCTATAATGTTTTTAACGGTTCAAATCCAGGTATTTCATTAGGTAGTCCTGGTACAACTCAAGGGTGTGCTCCTTATCCAATGAATTTTCCAGTTGACAATTGGGCGTCAAATGCTGTTGGAACCATTTATAAATTTTATCCCGGTGATGGTACGGGGCCTATGCGATTCAAGCAGCCGGGTGACAATAGCAGCTTGCCCGCAATTTCTAATTCAATCTCTTATACATATACCACTTCTTCATGTGGAAATATTCCAACTGTTGGTAATCCAAATAGTTTCACTGCTTCTCTTTGGGCAGTCAATCCGTGCGATTCAACGGCTTCTTATATTACTAATGTTAAGGTTTCTACTCCTCCTACAGCTTCTTTTACTGTTAATAGCCATCAGATCTGTGTAGGTGGGAGTGTTACAGTTACAAATACTACCATTTCAGGTTGTTCGGCGACTTCACCTACTAGTACTCCAACCTACACATGGAATTGGGGAGATGGTCAAACATCCACCGGTGCAAACCCGGGTCCTCATACCTATGCTAACTTTGGGAATTATACGATTACTCTAACAGCTAATCAGTGTTCCTCTTCTTCTGCAACTCAGCAGGTCTGTGTCGGTGCCCTCCCCGTTCCAACCTTTACCCTTCCTCAAACATCATCGTGTGCTCCTTTAACGACTACCTTTAATAATACCACTAACGAGACAAACCTCTGTAGCCCGGTTAACTATGAGTGGGTCATCACCCCGAGTTTAACCGCTAATTGCTCAACAGGTTCAGGTGGCTTTGAGTTTAAAGATGGTACTACTCTGAATACTAAAAACCCTAAAGTAGAATTCACTAAAGCGGGCACCTATAATATAGTCTTAAAAGTAGTCAATGGTTGTGGCCCTGTCTCATCCTCAGCTCAAACCATTACCATCAAAGATAAACCGGTCGTCTCTATTACCACTCCAGGTGCAAACACCTCTCTTTGTGCTGGCGGTACCTTATCTCCAACTGCATCTTTCACGGTATGTAATGGTACGATCTCAAATTATACATGGACAATTACCAATGGCACCCCAACCTCAGCAACCACTGCCTCTCCCGGTACGATTACTTTTAATACCCCCGGTACGGCTACCATCAAGGTTAAAGCAAGTAATGAGTGTGGTATGTCAAATGAGGCTTCTGTCGATGTTACCGTTAAACCTGTCCCTGTAGCCGTTTCTACTCCTACCACAGGAAGTGTCTGCTCAGGCCAATCCTTCTCGGGTTTTACCTTCTCGACGAACCCTAACCTTGCAGGTACCATTTTTAACTGGACGGCAACTGGATCGGGTGTAACGCCTCCTGCTACCTCGGGAAATGGAAGCATCTCAAATGTTACCTATAATAATACCGGGACTTCCAATGGCACGGTTACCTATACGGTGACCCCCACCTTAAATGGATGTACAGGAGCAGCGATCTCATCTGTTGTTACGGTTAAACCTTTACCCTCCATCACAGCTAATCCTGCAAATCAAGCTATTTGCTCCGGAGGAACTACTCAAAAGGTTACATTGAATAGCAATATAACCTCGGGTACAACTTATACTTTGGCAGTAACACCGAATAGTAATGTAACTGGTTTACTCTCGGGCGGAGCTTTGACCGGCAATGAGATTGCAGGTCATCAACTCACCCTTGCCAGTGGTGTGACTACTCAACAAACGGTGACTTATACCGTGACGCCATCTAATAATAGCTGCAATGGATCGTCAATTACAATAACCTATATCATTAATCCGCTACCGGTCTTCTCTGCCCAAGTGCCCTCTTCAAAGGAAATCTGCTCGGGTGAGTCGGTTAATATCTCTTTAACTGCAACTCCCGCTTCAACATTTAGTTGGACCGCCACATGCCCAACATCGGGTGTAACTGGCTTTAACGCTACCGGATCGGGAGCAACTATCAATGATGTTATAGTTAATAGTACAGCAAGCCCGGCAACCGTTACTTATACTATTACTCCCGTTAGTAGCTTAACGAGTTGCTCGGGCGCTGCTAAGGTTATTACGCTTAGTGTTAAGCCTAAACCATCACTGACTTTTAACCCGCAGAGTCAAACCATCTGCTCTGGTGTAGCGGCTGCTCCGATAAATATTACTTCTACCGTTACGGGAACAACTTACACCTGGACAGGCTCTGTCACCGCCGGTACTGCCGGAAGCTATATCGCCTCAGGAACTGCTTCAACTATTAATGCAGGTACCATTGTTAACCTTGGTGCAGTACCTGCAACGGTAACTTATGAGGTTACTCCAAATATCACTGGTTGTAGTTACTCGACTAAGTTTAATGCAACCATCCAAATCAATCCTGCTCCCGGGGTCTCTAATACCTCTTTGTCACAATCGGTCTGTAGTGGGGGAAGTACCACAGCAGTGACTCTTAATGGTACGCTAAGCGGTACCACTTTCAATTGGACTGCTACCTCAAACCCTTCGGGGCAGGTTACGGGATTTAATGCTACAGGTACTTCTACTATCCCTGTTCAAACTCTTGTAAATACTGGTTTAACTCCGGCTACAGTAACCTATCATATTATTCCATCATCGGGTCCCGGTTGTCAAGGGGTGGCTTCCGATTATGTGATTACGGTGAAGCCTAAACCAACTGCCACAGCTACCCCAACAACTCAGGATATCTGCTCAGACGGTGCAACACAGTCCATCGCACTCTCTTCTAATGTTACCGGCACCACTTTCGCATGGACGGGCGCTGCGGGATCCTCTATTCAGCTCCCTGGTTCTCTGGCTAGTGGCAGTGTTAGCCCTATTCCGTCAGCCACCGGGATTACCAACACGGGGACAACAACGGGAACAGCAACATTTACGATAACTCCTACTGCTGATGGCTGTCCCGGATCTTCTGTCCAAGCCGTGATAAATGTAAAGCCTCTGCCTGTTCTTACCCTTACTCCTGCTACGACCCAGCAAGTGTGCTCTGGTACTAATACCACTCAGGTCGATTTCTCTTCTAATGTAACTGGTACGACTTTTAATTATTCTCTATCGGGAACGCCAACGGGTGTCACCGGCACCCTACCTGCGGGTACGAATGCCACTAACCTGCCGGCTCACTCTCTGACAAATAGTACCAATGCGGTGGTGCCAGTCATCTATTCGGTTACTCCAACAGCTGCAACCTGTCCGGGTTCTGCCAAAACGGTCACCATTCAGGTTAAACCTAAACCTGCTGTTTCAAATACAGAGGTTACCAAAACGATCTGTTCGGGTGAATCAACCAATATCGCATTAACCTGCTCGGTTGCTACTGGTACGCCAACTTATTCTTGGACGACTGAGTGCACTACCGGAACATTACAAACCTGTCCGTCTAATGGGACAGGTGTTACGATCAATAATACCTTAATTAATACTGGAACAGGTATTGCTGAGGTGAAGTATCACGTAACGGTTACCGTTGATGGCTGTACCAGCGAAGAGAAGCTCTTTACAGTCAGTGTTAGTCCGGTACCAGTCATCACTTTTAGTCCGACACCTCAGACCATCTGTAGCGGTACCGCCTTTCAAACGGTTAACCTCTCGGGTAACTCAACCCCGTCTTCAGCGGTCAGTTTTACATGGACAGCTCAGGCTTCATCACCTAGTATAACGGGTTTTACAGCCTCCCAGAACACCCCGGGTCAGACCATCCCGGGACAAACACTAACAAGTGGATTGACTACGAGTGGTACCGTCACCTATACGGTTGTTCCCAGATATGAGAGCTGTTCTTATCCTGGTAGCAGTTCAAATTATGTTGTAACGGTGAACCCGGCACCAAGCTTAACTAATACATCTCTTGAACAGACTATATGTAATAATACAAGCTCAACGGCGGTCACACTGACAGGTAATGTTTCGGGGACTACCTTTAGTTGGAGTGCCGTCTCTGAGCCTGTGGCAGCTGTTACCGGCTTTACCGCCTCGGGAACCAATGCCACGCTTCCAGCATCTACTCTGATCAACTCAACCAATGCTTTAGCTAAGGTTGTTTATACCATTACTCCGGCAGCTACTGGTCTTGGATCAACTTGCCAGGGTGCGATAGCTCATTATACGGTTAATGTGCAGCCTACTCCGGTTGGTTCGGCAACAGGGTTAACTCAAACCTTATGTAATGGTGCCTCTTCGACTCCTATTTCCTTATCCTCTACCGTTACAGGTACCTCATTTACATGGAGTGCTACCTCATCTGCTTGCTTAACCGGCTATCAAGCTACCGGATCAACCCAAACAACGATCCCTTCTGCTACAATACAGAGTACTTGCAATGCCCCTTCAACTGTAAACTATACAATTACTCCTACAATCGGTAGCCCGGCCTGTTCCGGAACCCCAATGAATGCGGTTCTGACTGTTCAACCGCTGGTGGTCCTTAATGCCTCACAAACCGAGCTGACTCAATGTTCAGGAATTGCTACTGCAATAGCTTTCACCTCTAATGTGGCCAACGATGTAATGGTCAAGTGGGTCGCTACATTAGAATCGGGTACAGTTACCGGTTTTAGCTCTCAAACAACAGCTATTGCCGCTTCCTCGATCGCTCAGACCTTGACAAATACCGGAACTGCAAATGGGGTGGTCAAATATGTGGTTACACCCTATGTTAATGACTGTCCGGGAACGCCCAAGACCTTTACGGTTACTGTTAAACCTTCACCAGTTCTTACTCTACCTACTTCTCCACAAGAGATTTGCTCAGGAGGTACCACTAACATTGCATTAAACTCTGGCGTCACAGGTACTTTGTACAGTTGGACGATCTCCACGACAGGCTCGGTTAATGGCGCTTCAGCTTCGACTACTCCTGTTGCAGGACCAATAGCCCAGACCCTTACTCTTAATAATCAATCGGTCGGTAGTGTTACTTATACTATCACTCCTTCTGCTGCCGGATGTAATGGCTCTGAAAAGACCTTCCTGGTTAATGTCAATCCTAATCCGGTCGCAACAGCCTCCACCAGCACCCCTAATATCGCCTATGGAACCCAAGCTACCTTATCGGGTAACGGAACAGGGGGTACCGGCTCTCTTACATATACCTGGACACCCGCTTGTCCAAATACGGTTCTACAATCTTGTACAGGGCAATCTGTCACAACTCAAAATCTAACAAGTCCGACAACCTTTACCCTGCATGTAACAGATAGTAAAGGCTGTTCTTCAACATCCGATGTGACCGTCAGCCCTACAGGTGATCCTCTTAGTGTAGTCATTGCCGCCAGTCCTGTCTCATTATGTGCTTATCCTAATCCTTCCGTCACGCTGACTGCCACTCCTTCAGGAGGTAGTGGTACTTACACTGAGTATATCTGGGAGAGTTATCCAACACCGACCTGGACGCAGACAACAACAGCGAATACGGTAAATGTGGCTCCAACAATCTCAACCCAATATAGAGTTAAGGTTAATGATGGTTTTAATACAGCTTGGAGTGCTCCGGTTAGTGTGACGATCAATCCACTGCCTACTGCCTATAACGTTACCGTGACTAATCAGGGGCACTATTGTTCAGGTGGCACAGGCGTAGAGATTGGTCTGAGTAACTCACAATCGGGTACAGGCTATCAACTGAAGAAGGATGGTGTCAATGTTGGAACCCCCGCTGTTGGTACGGGTTCTGCGATTAATTTTGGTCATTTTACAGAGGCTGGAATATATACCGTTGAAGCGACTAGTACGGCGGGTTGTATCAATATGATGACCGGTTCTGTTACCGTCATTATC